>OHAP01002513.1_pt1 | contig 10089 bp, 8 predicted proteins | sample 1577171 | NCBI WGS metagenome assembly OHAP01 (sample SAMEA3541489, study PRJEB24748) | human gut metagenome | biome: human gut; feature: human-associated habitat; material: faeces | place: China | collected 2012 | reverse complement strand
CCAGGCCACCCTCTCTTGCTCCTGCGGAGCAATTCACCTTGTCCTCCGGCATATCCTCGGCCCCGGCCCGCTCCATTGCTGACAGGAGCGTATCTTCGGTGTAGGCTCTTGGCGGGGATGTGAAGTGTTCCGATACGGTAGAAGTTACGCGGAAACTCTGCCCCTCGGCCAGTTCTGGCAGGGTGTTCAGGCTTTCCGCTTCTTCTTCGCCGTCTGCTTTCATGGTGGAGCGGAACCGTTGGTCGATCTCTTTCCAGCCGGGGACAAGCACCGCTTTTCCTTTGGCGGTGAACTCGTTCCCTGCACAGGAAAATACCGCAGTCACGGTTTCGTACTCATGGGGTGCAGCCACCGCGCAGAGTATCTTGGAGCAGACAAGGTTCATCAGCTTGCATTCACTTTCGGCAAGACCAGCGAAGCCCTGTTTTACAAATTCAGCAGTGGGAATGATGGCGTGGTGGTCCGATACCTTTTTGCTGTTCAGTACCCGGCCCACTTCCGCAGTCAGCGCAAGTCCTTGGGCAAAGGGCAGCAGCCCCAGCAGATCAGACACAAGATGTTGTACCGTCTGGCCCATGTCCTCGGTCAGATATTGGCTGTCCGTGCGGGGATAGGTCAGCAGTTTCTTTTCATAAAGCTGCTGGGCATAGTCAAGGGTCTGCTTTGCCGTGAAGCCGAACAGGCGGTTTGCCTCCCGCTGCAAGGTAGTCAGGTCATAAAGTTTGGGCGGCTGTTCCGTCTTTTTCTCACACCGAATGGATACGCAGACTGCATTTGCACCCGTGCATTTTTCTTTGAGCAAATTTGCGGCTTCTGCATCCGCAATGCGCCCACTGTCTGCTTTCAGGCTGCCGGAATGGATGCCGACCGTGTAATACTTTTCTTTCTGGAAGCGCAGGATTTTTGCGTCCCGGTCCACCAACATTTTCAGTGTCGGGGTCTGCACCCGGCCTACCGTCAGGGTTTTGTGATACAGCACCGAAAACAGTCGCGTTGCATTGATGCCCACCAGCCAATCCGCCTTTGCACGGCAGAGGGCCGATTGATACAGAGCATCATAGTCCGAATCCGGGCGCAGGTTTGCAAAGCCCTCCCGGATAGCGGCATCCTCCATGCTGGAAATCCAGAGCCGCTTCACAGGTTTTGTGCAACCGGCCATTTGGTAGACAAGGCGGAAAATCAGTTCTCCCTCCCGGCCTGCGTCGGTCGCAGCGGTCACACTATCCACATCGGGGCGGTTGAGCAGGGTGCGCAAAACTTCAAACTGCTGTTTCTTCTCGTCCGGGACGATGAACTGCCACGGCTGGGGCAGAATGGGTAAATCCTCATACCGCCACTTGCAGTATTTTTCATCGTACTGGCCCGCTTCCGCAAAGGACACCAGATGCCCGATGCACCAGCTGACCAGATACCCGCCGCCCTGCCAATAGCCGTTTTGCTTTTCAGTGGCCCCGATCACGGCGGCGATGCTGCGGGCTACACTGGGCTTTTCGGCGATCACCAGCTGAAAGCTCATGTTTCGTCCTCCTGTCCGTCCTCTGAATGAATTTCGATTTCAGCCGGTTCCTCGTCTGCATCTTCGTCCTCGCCAAAATCGTACTCGTCCAGATTATCGTGCCCGGTGGTATCGGCTTTCGGTTTGCGGAACTTGAAATAGTAGAGTGCCGCGCCACCGCCAGCCAAAGCCAGCACTAGCAGGATCATCAGACTGCCTATGTTGGACTTCGGCTTTTCCTGCGGCGTTTCGGTATCAGTTTTCACCGCTTCCGGGGCCGTGCAGTTACGCAGGCTCTTTTCACACAAGGGGCAGTTTTCGTTGACGTTTCCGGCCTCACATTTCACCGTGCAGGTGCAGACTTCGGCGGCCTGCGGTTCTTCATCCATCAGGGCCAGCAAGTCGGCATCGTCCACTTGGTTCAGGAAGTGAACGGACGTTTCCTTGTCCTCGTTGGCACGGTCAATGAGAATGTAAAAATAATTCCCGGCCTTGGTGGTCACGGTGATAAGCTGCTTGTCGCCGTAAAAGTCATCCACCAGTGTTGCATTGCCCTTGGGCGTGATGGGCACACCCTCCGGCTCCATGTCGCCCGTGGTGGGTTCTTCTTTGATAATCTCCGGCAGAGGTTCCGGGGCAGGGTCAGTACCGCTTGCGAAAGCGGGCATGGAAAAGGAGCAGAGGCAGAGCAGGATAGCCAGCAGCCCAGCTGCAAAACGGCGGTTCCAATCAGGCTTCATTGGCGGCATCCTCCTGTTTGTGGTACGGGGTGACGATGGGTGCAGCGTTCAGCGCACCGCTGCGCAGGAAAGCTGCGAACTCGTCCGGCTTCATGTTCATGCTGCGCACCAACTGAATGATCTGCAAATTTTCCTGTTCGGTCTTTGCAGCTTCCAGTTCTTTCAACTGCTGCTGGTATTCGCTGATTTTTTCTTTGAGCCGTTCGATGTCGCGCTCAATACGGGAAAGTCTTTTTGCCATACAAAATCCTTTCTGGCGTCACGGTAAACGCCCATAGCTGTAAAAATGTCCCTGCCAATATTTTGAGTTGAGGTTCGTGTAAGAGATGGGGTCGCCGCAGTGCAGCATGATGGAATTGCCCACATAGATGCCGCAATGGCTCACGCCGGGGGTATCGTAGGTTCCCTTGAAAAACACAAGGTCACCCGGTTTGACCTGTGCGGCCGAAACAGGGGTGCAGAGATTGTAAAGGCCCTGTGCGGTCTGGCGGCCCACGTTCCAGCCGGAGTGATTCAGCACCCACGAAATGTAGCCGCTGCAATCAAAGCAGGTGCTGGGCGAACTGCCGCCCCACACATACGGGTAGCCAATGTACTTCATGGCTTCCTCCATCATGGCGGCAAACCTATCATCCTTTAGTGCTTCCGGGGGAATATCGTAGTAGGTGGGCTGCTTGATGGTAGACGCATTGGGGTACTGCGTGTGCCCAAACAAATCCGGCCGGTTACCCAGTGTGCGCATATAGAGCGAATAGGCACTAAGCTGTTCTTCGGTCAGTACTTCCACGGGCAGGTGGGATAAATCCTTGTTCTTCAGCTTGACCGTGCAGATGTAGTATTCATACGGTTCTTGGTAGGTGATAACCTGCGGCACACCATACGGGCCAATAATGACCATCATTTTTGTGCGGTAACGTATCTGCATGGTCACAGTCTCGGTCAGGATGTACTGCTTTTCAAAGAGCATTTTAAGTTCGCCCTGCACCTCGGCCAATGTAAAAACGCCATCATGGAGCGCGGACAAAATCGAGATCAGCACATAGGGGTCATGCTCGATTTCGTCCAGATAAAAATGATACTCGTCGTAGTTGTGGGTGGCCTCGTAGGTGTCCAGATACCGTTGCAGCTTTTGTTCCAGCTTGGCGTAGGTTTTTTCTGCACCCAGCATATCCTTGTCCTTGGAAAAATAAGAGGATGCCGTCACGCCGGTTCCAGCGGTGCCCGCCATCACGGTGCAGGACTGCAAACCCGTTATCAAGAGCAGAGCCAGCAGACCGAACACCGCCACGATCAGAATGGTTTTCCAGTTCCGGGCCGCAAATTCGGCTACCCGTTCGCCGCCCTCGGCCGCCAGCTTTGTTACCCGGAAACCGTTCTCTGCGGTGGTGGCTGCACCCTGCGCGGCGGCTTGTCCGGCCTGCCGTGCAGCTTTGGCATACTGCTGTTTGATACGCCGTTTCTGCCACATCCGGGAAATGGGGTTGCTGGCCGCCTGTGCAATTTGCGGATTGTCTCGCAAGGATTTCTGGTAAAAGTATTCTGCATTGGCAGACATGAGCTGACGCTCTGCCTTTTCCACGGCCTTGTAGGGCTTCATCTTGTGGTGCCGGATGCCGCTGCGGATGGCTTTGGCGGTCTGACGCTCCACCAGTTCTTCACCCTTGTGGCCGCCCTCCACGCCCACATTTTCGTGTTCGACTTCATGGATTTTTCCGTGAGCGAACAGCAACGCTTCTGATAGCGGGCGGCTGGCCGGGTTTGGTTTCAGGCTGGGCGGGCCTTTGTCCTGCTGCTCAAAGCGCAAGGTGGATTTTGCCTTGCCGTTGGCTGCATCGTAAACTTTTTCCTTGACCGGGACACGCTTTTTGGGCAGAGCAGCGCGGGCCGCATCCAGCTTGTCGGCTTTCGCTTCCGCCTTTTGGATGTACGGCTGCAACGCCGGGTCTGCCCGTTCTTCTTCGGTCAGTTCCAGACGGGCGGCGGAACGGTGCAGACCATCTTCACTCTCGACGGTTTCCGCAGCTTGTTTGGCTTTTTTCTTTGCCTTGTGCTTGTCCTTTACGTCCTCGGTGCGTTCCAGTATTTTTTCGGTCTTGCCCTCGGAATCCGTAGAATAATCCTGCTCCGCCTCCCGGCTGGAAACATTCTCTACAGTGCCGTCCGCTTGATTTTCCATCACCAGACCGTCACGAATCATGGTCTGGGTGACTTTGGCTTTTGCCTGCAATTCTTTCAAAGTTCTTCACCTCCCATCGGACAGCGGCCCGTTTCAATGTCCGCAATGTATTTGAGAATCGGGAACACCTGCGGCGGCGAAACTGCATTGCCCAGTGTTTTCATCCGCTTGCTGCGGTTCGGCACATCTTCGGTCAGGCGCGAGATGTCGGCGGGTTCTTCGGCCCAAAGGGAATGTCCGTCCATTTGCGCGGGAAACCCATCAGCCACTCTACCCAGTCCGGGTTGAGGTAGGGCTTTTCCAGCGTGGTGGGGGTCATCCGGTAGACCACATGGGAAAGCCGCGCCGTCCACGCCTTGCCATCCTTGTTCATCTTGCGGTAACTGCCATTCGCAGAGATTTGGATGTCCAGTCCCTTGCCCACATCCCCGGTGTCGCTGGCAAGGGGTGTGGGAAGCAGCGGAGCCGATGATGAATACCCGTTTCCGTTCGTGCCACGCGCCAACGGCAGCAGCAGGTAATACGAAAACCCGAACATCGTAACCTGCCTGCTCCAAGTCAATGAGCGTTTTGTCGAGCCCCATACGGAGGAAGCCAGCAACATTTTCTCCAAGCACCCAACGGGGCTGCAATTCCCGGATGACCCGCAGCATTTCGGGCCACAGGTAGCGTTCATCGTAGAAGCCACGCTGCCGCCCTGCGGTGGAGAACGGCTGGCACGGGAAGCCACCTGAAATGAGGGTGACGGTGCGAAGTCCTGTTTTTTCAAAGAAAGCCTCCTTTGTTACGGTGGTGATGTCCTGAAATCGGGGCACCTCCGGCCAGTGGCTTGCCAGCACAGCGGCGGGAAACGCCGCCCACTCGCATTGGCAGACCGAAGTAAAACCCGCTGCTTCTGCGGCAAGGTCGATGCCGCCGATGCCGGAAAACAAGCTGAAATGCGTTAGGCTCATAGCTCCACCACCTCGCTGAGCCGGGTGGTCATGATTTTATAGAGCTGGGTGTTTTTCGGAATGGGATTGGAAAACGGCAGCACCACATTTTCAAAAATCAGCAGTCCTTCGCCCGGTTCGGAATTGTCAATGTACTTCTGCTGGTCTGCGGAGAGGTTCAGCCGTTCCGAAAGGATTTTGCGGTCGCCGGATGCCTGATTCAGCAGCGTGATGAAGTCGCTGTTTTCCAGAATGTTCTCGATCTCCGGGGAAGAAAGAAGGTCCTTCACATTCTGGGTGGCGCCCGTGGGCACACCGCCCCATTTGCGGAAGCGTTTCCAGATTTCTGCGGAATAAGCAGCGGTCTGTTCTTCTTTCAAGAGCAAATGGAACTCGTCTGCAAAATACCATGTAGCCCTGCCTTGGCTGCGGTTCTGGGTGACGCGGCCCCATATCTGGTCTTGGATAATGAGCATCCCCAATTTTTTTAACTGCTTGCCTAACTCTTTGATGTCAAAGGACACAAGTCGGTTGTGGATGTCCACATTCGTTTTGTGGTTAAACACGTTCAGCGAGCCGGACACATACAGGTCCAATGCCTGCGCTACCCGGTCCGCTTCCGGCAAGTGTTGGTCGAGCAGGGCTTGGTGCAAATCGGAGAGGATGGGCATATTCTCCGGGCAGGGGCTCGCCAGATAGGGGCGGTAGATGGCTTTCACGGCACGGTCTATCACGGTGCGCTCAATCGCTTCCAGACCTGTTTTGCCGCCCATGACCAGCTCACAGAACGACAGCACAAAATCCGACTTCAAGGCCAGCGGGCTGTCATCTTCGGAATAATTCAGGTTGATGTCCAGAGGATTCACATAGTCCTTGCTGGTGGGCGAAAGTTTGATGACCTGCCCATGCAGCCGCTTGACCAGCGGATAATACTCGGCCTCTGGGTCTGAAATAAAAATATCGTCAGCAGTCGTTAAAAACACACTGACGATTTCGGACTTGCAGCTCATGGATTTGCCGCTGCCGGGCGTGCCCAGCTTCAAGCCGTTGGGACACCGGGCCTGCTTGCGGTCCAGCATGATCATGTTGTGGGATTTTGCGTTGATGCCGTAGTACATGGCCGCACCGCTCTGGAAAAGCTCCTGCGTTACAAAGGGCACGAACACCGCCACGTTGGAGGTGGTAAGGCTGCGCTGAATCTTTATCTGGTTGATGCCCAGCGGCAGGCTGGACACAAGGCCCTGTTCCTGCTGGTAGTCCAGCCGGACAAGCGAGCAGTTATACTTCTGTGCCACACCTGCGGCTTGGAACACATCGTTGCCCAGCTTTTGCTTGGTGTCGGCCACATTCAGCACAAGAAAGGTCAGCATGAAAAGCCGTTCGTTCCGGGTCTGCAATTTGTTCAGCAGCTTTTTGGCGTCCTCGCCGTAAGTGGCAAGGTCGCTGGGCAGGATGTCCATGTCGTACCCGGAACGGACAGCCTTTTTCTGCTCCTGAATCTTCATGGCGTCAAGGTCTGTGATCTTCCGCTTGATGGTTTTGATGGCCTCGGTCTGGTCGATGGCCTGCACATGGAGATTGACGAGAATGCCGCTTTCCGTTTTGAGAAAATCGGCCAGCATTTCATCCGAAAGTTCCGGCGCAAGGATTTGTAAAAAGCTCACAGCTCCATATTTGCCGCCCAGTCCAAAGGTCTTGGCCGTGCCGAAGCAGAGGGAGGACGGGGCCACAAAATCCTTAGTGGACAGGCCGGAGGGCGCCAGCCAGTCCCAGTCAAAGCGGAACGGTTCCCCGTCCGGGTGGAAGATGCCGTGCAGCACCTCCAAACGCGCCTGTCCGTCCATGACGTGCGCCACGCAGCCCATGGTCTTGAAATAGCCCAGCAGGTCAAGACCAATGCGGGTCAGACGGGCCCGCGCTGTTTTCAGATTGTCTGCCTCAATGGTGAAGGTCAGATATTTCGTTTTGACAATGCCGTTGTTTCCGCTGGCAAGCTGCTTTTGCAGGATGGCGGTGTACTCGGCGCGGATGTCGTCAAAATCATCCCCCTGCGGTGCGATCTCAAAACTTTTTGCGTACTGCACCGGGTCAACCTTGCGATTGAGAAACGAAAGCTGCACATGGATGGAGGCATCCACATAGTTGTACAGGTCGCACAGGTGTTCAAAGATGGCGGTCCGGGTCTCCGGCTGGGCCAGCTGATAACTGATGTCCTCAAAGGCAATGCACTTGGAGAATGTGCGTCGGTCAATGCGGCACACACCGTCCGGGTAGATGGCCTCATACGGGATGGTGGCCTGTGCCGTGCGGGGCTTGCCGTCACCCTTGTACTTGCGGATAACGGCATCAATTTCTTTTTTCTGGGCGCGGGTGAGCTTTTTGGGCTTTTCGGTTTCGCGGGGTATCGTTTTTCTGGACAATGGCCTTTACCTCCTGTTCCATTTGGTATTGCCGCACAAGGGCGGCGTAAGCATTGTTGGTCTGATAGGGCCTTTCCTTGGGACGGATAAAGCAGCACTGAATCATTTGCTGAATCACTACTTCAAGGGGCTGGCCGTGCCGCTCGAACAGAGCGAACAGCAGCCCCGGCAGCATGGCAAAAATCATCAGCAGGGCCGCTGCACTGTTGGAAAGATAGTTCCGGGCCAAAAAATAAAGCGGTCCGCCCGTTAAAAGCGCACCGCCGAAGCAGACCAGCTGCCGCTTGGTCAGCCCGAATAAGACTTTGGATTTTACATGGGTCAAATCTTTGGGAACGGTCACATACGCCATTCAAACGCTCCTTTCTCAATGGGCACCAAACACGGACTTGCTGATGCTGCCGGTCTTGAATAGACAGAAACAGAGCAGAACGGTATAGCCCATGCAACCCCAGATAGCCCCGGCAATGTCCGCCGCGCCCGAAATGTTGCGTATCAGCACTGCGTAGATGCCCACGACAATCATAATCAGGAACGCTTGGAAACCCAGTGCCAGCAAAGACTTCAAGTAGTTCTGCCCGGTGCTGCGCCACTCGCTGCTGCCCATGGTCGCCAGCGGGATAGGTCCCAGTGCGGTCACAACGTAAATCTCAATCATGCGGCCGTAGGTCACAAGAAAGATGCAGATGGACAGAATGTTCATAGTCAGGCCCACAACAAGGGTCTGGAACCACAGGCTAAGTAAGCTGCCAATGGTCATGCTTTCCAGCTGAAATTCCAGTCCGGGTATCAGGCGGTCAAAGTGGATGGACGTTTCGCCGATGATAACGCCGGAGCTTTGATTGACAACGCTCTGGGTGGCATCGAACACACCCATAACGATATTCCATGTGTTGCTGACAATGAGGATGGCAAAAGCAGACTTGAAAATCCAGCGGAAGAACATGGAAGTGTCAAAGTCGTGCATATTGTTCTTTTCGGTAATCATCTGGATAAGCTCATGGCACATCACAAGGGCAAGGATAGCCGCTGCAATGGGCAGCACCACCGTTTCGGAAAGACTGCGCAGCATATTGAAAATGCCGCTGTTCCACGCCTGCGGGGTGGAGCCGACATCCGAAGCGATTTCGCCCACCTTGGCGTTCACGTTATCGAACAGGCCGGAGAGGTTGCCCGTGATGCCATCTATCAAAATGCCTTTTATCCATTTCTCGATGATCTCACTAATCAAGCAAAGATACCTCCTTTCCCGCGCCCTCCCATGTGAGAGGGAGAGCGCGGAGTAGGATTTTAAGTGTTCGTTGTTCGGAAAATTGTGGGCAGCGATGCAGGACTTAGCCCAGCAGCCCGGACAGCAGCGGAACAAGGGTCATGCCGATCAGGGCAACGCCTCCTCCGGCGACAAGCTGCTTGATTCCCTGTGACTTGCTTGCAGGGTTGTCCGCCCCGTATCCCTCCAAAAGATTGACGCCGCCCCATACGCAAAGCGCGCCGCCGAGGCCCACAACGATGGTCTGCAAAGTATCAACTGCACTATTGAAAAATTCCATAAATTTACCTCCATAAATTCAGATCGTGATGGTGTTTGGGTACAAAAAAGCCGCCATACATAGCGGCAGCCTCACAATCCGCAGACGGCCCGGAGTTACTGGCCGTCCCGCCATTCCAGCACAGCCAGCGAAAAAATTTCGCCCCATGCTTCACACAGTCTGCGGTCTATTTCCCTTGCAAGTTCTTCGGCTTCCCCGTCCGTGGGCGGGGTATCATGTTCCGCAATCCACTGGCACAGAACCGCAGCGGAAATGATCGCCCGGTAGATTTCTTTCTCATACCTGAAATAATCCGCAAATGTCCATTCGTCCGAGTGTCCCATCGGTCACGCTCCTTTCTCTATGGCCGCTTTATTCTGCGGAAAAATCTTCCTCCGACAGCTCAATGTCGTAGAGGTCAAAGGGTTCGTCCTCCGTTATCACGCGCCGCCTTTTCCGGCGCAGGGACGACAGGTAGCTGTCCACATCAAAATAGTTCTTCTTGTCGGCGTCGGAAAGGTATTTATAGCGGGGGTGACGGGTAATGTCGTATTTCTCACTGAAAAACGGCCTGACACCGCGCACCTGCAAAATACACTTGCCTCCGTCCATCGTTGCAATTTCGTCTTGGCTCATCAGCTCCTTTCCGAGTTTTTGGTAGTTCAGTCCGTGGGAGGTCTGCGCGCCCCGGTTCTCGCTCTGGTTGTAGCTGTCAATGGTTTCCTTGCCCAGCACCTCCGCAATCTCCTTGGCGTTCTTGCCCCGGCCACTAAGGAACAGCGTACAGTCGCAGTTGT
>OHAP01002509.1_pt1 | contig 10103 bp, 6 predicted proteins | sample 1577171 | NCBI WGS metagenome assembly OHAP01 (sample SAMEA3541489, study PRJEB24748) | human gut metagenome | biome: human gut; feature: human-associated habitat; material: faeces | place: China | collected 2012 | reverse complement strand
AGGTACAGCCGTATTTCTCGACATAGAACAGCGGGTCATAGCCGAAGCCGTAGTCGCCGTTCTGCAATGTAAACGCAATGCGGCCCGGGCACTCGCCCTCGACCTCCAGTGCGCGTCCGTCCGGCAGCATGAAGCAGACCGCCGACACGAACTTTGCGCCGCGCTGTTCCTCCGGCACGTCGGCCAGCTCCCGCAGCAGCTTTGCGTTGTTCGCGTCGTCGTCGCCGTGGTGCCCGGCGTAGCGGGCGCTGTAGACGCCGGGCGCACCGTGCAGCGCGTCGGTGCAGAGGCCGGAGTCATCGGCCACGGTAGGCAGGCCGCTGGCCTTGCAGAACGCCTCGGCCTTGATGCGGGCGTTCTCGGCAAATGTCGTGCCGGTTTCCTCGGGGTCAAGGTCGATCCCCAGCTCCCGCAGGCTCTTGACCTCATGGCCCATGCGTTCCAGAATGCGGCGCAATTCCTTCAGCTTGCCCGCGTTGTTGCTGGCGGCGCAAACGATCATGCTTCGCTCTCCCCTTCCTCTTTTTCTCCGTCCTTCTGCAGGGCGGATTCCGGCAGCAGGCTTTCGACGAAGGTCTGTGCGTCAAATTCCATCAGGTCGTCGATCTTCTCGCCGACGCCGATGAAGCGGATGGGCAGACCGAGGTTCTCCCACACAGAGACCGCGCAGCCGCCGCGGGGCGTGCCGTCGAGCTTGGTCAGCACCACGCCGGTGGCGTTGGCGGCCTTGCAGAACTCCTCGGCCTGGCTGATGGCGTTCTGGCCCGTGATGGCGTCGAGCACCAGCAGCACCTCAAGGCTCGCCTCGGGGCTGGCCTTCTTGACGCTGCGGGAGATTTTGGACAGCTCGTCCATCAGGCCCTTCTTGTTGTGCAGACGTCCGGCGGTGTCGGCAATGACCATGTCGTAGCCGCGGGCGTTGGCGCTCTTGACGGCGTCGAAGATGACCGCCGCCGGGTCTGCGCCCATGCCGGCCTGGACCAGCGGCACGTCGGCGCGCTCGGCCCAGAGCTCCAGCTGCTCACTGGCGGCGGCGCGGAAGGTATCGCCCGCTGCCAGCATGACGCGGCGGCCCTGCTTTTTGTACAGGCCGGCCAGCTTGGCAATCGTCGTGGTCTTGCCGACGCCGTTGACGCCGATGACCAGAATGACGGCGGGCTTGCCGTCCAGATCCATCGGGTAGCGGGGTGTCAGCTCCTGGCAGATGATGCCGCGCAGCGCGTCCAGCGCCTCCTGACCGGTTTTCAGGTGTTTTTCCTTGACCTCGTCGTGCAGCTCGTCCACCAGACGCACGGCGCAGGCGGGGCCGACGTCGGCCAGAATGAGCTGTTCCTCGAGCTGGTCGTACAGATCATCGTCGATCTGCGCGTTGGTCAGCGTATTGACGATGCTCTGGAAAAAGCCCGTGCGGGTCTTTTCCAGCCCGCGCTTGACCTTTTGCTGCTCCTGAAATTCCTCCTCGGAAATATCGCGTTTGAAAAAATTGAAAAAGCCCATCGTGGCCCTCCTTACTTTTGATTTGCCGCCCCGCGGGTTTGTGTGGCTTCCCATTGGCGGGTGGTGTATTTATGTGGCGGGTCGGGCATGCCCGGCCTCTACATGCCATCAGGTAATAAGGTCCGCGCTCACATTATCCAGATCCAAGCGCAAAATCTTCGACACGCCGTCCTCCTGCATCGTGACGCCGTAGAGGACGTCGGCGGCCTCCATCGTGCCGCGGCGGTGGGTGATGACAATGAACTGGGTGCGGTCCGTCATGCGGCGCAGATACTGCGCATAGCGCGCGACGTTTACGTCGTCCAGCGCGGCCTCGATCTCATCGAGGAAGCAGAACGGCGCGGGGTTGACGCGCAGGATGGCGAAATAGATCGAGATAGCGACCAGCGCCTGCTCGCCGCCGGAAAGCGCGGACAGGTTCTTGATGACCTTGCCCGGGGGCGAGACTTCAATTTCAATGCCGGATTCCAGCACGTTCGCTTCATCCGACAGGTACAGCCGCGCATGACCGCCGCCGAACAGCTCCTTGAAAATTTGCTGGAAGTTCGCGTTGATCTGCTTAAAGCTCGCCGTGAACAGTTCCTGCATCTCGCTGCACAGCTCGGCGATCATCTTCGTCAGCTCGGCCTTCGCCTTTTCGACGTCGGTGACCTGCGCCTTCATGAAGTCATAGCGCTCCCTGACCTCTTTATATTCGTCGATCGCGCCGACGTTGACGTTGCCCAAGGCGCGGATCTTGCCGCGGACCTCGGTCACGCTGCGGCGCAGCTCGGTCAGGCTCTCAAACGGCACGCACTGGCTGCGGGCCTCGCTCTCGGTCAGCTGGTATTCCTCCCACAGCTTGCTGTTGGTGTCGTTCAGCTCGGTCTCGGCGGCGGTGCGGCGCTCGGCCAGGCGGGCCATCTCGCCGCTCATCCGCTCGCGCTCGTCGGTCAGGGCGCGGTTGTCCTGCCCCAGCTTCGAGATCGCAGCCTCCTTTTCGAGGCGGGCCGCGTTGGCAGATCGAATCGTTTCCTCCGCGGCGACAATTTTCTGCTGGTTGTCGCCGCGCACGCGCTCCATCTCAGCGATTTTCAGCGCGTTGGCCTCGATTTTTGCCTTGGCGGCCTCAATTGCCGTCTGCAGCTCGCGGGCGCGGGCGTCGGCCTCGCCGGTACGGTTCCGCAAGCCCTCCAGCGCAGCCTCATGCAGGCCGACGTCCTTCTCGTCCGCCAGGCGCTGCAGCTGCTTTTCGGACAGCTCACCGGTGATTTTTTCGCGTTCTGCCGTCAGGCTGCCCGTGCTCTCGCCCAAGGCGGCCAGCTCGGCGGTGTACTGCGCCAGCTCGGCCTCGGCGTCGGTCCGGGCCTTCTCAGCCTCGGTGCGCGCGGTCTCGTTCCGGGTCACAGCGGCCTGCTGGGCGGCGATCTCAGCCTCGATGCTCCGGGCCGTCTCGTCGTACTGGGCGGCGGCCTTCGTCAGGCGCTCGAGCTCGAGGTTCGCGCGGACGTGCTCCGTCGCGGCGTTCATGCCCTCGCCCTCGGCACCGGCCAGCTGGGCCGAGAGGTTGTCCACCTCGGCCTTGCGGGCGGCCAATTCCTTTTCCGCCTCGGTGCGTTTCTGCTCGAGCTTCGTCAGCTTGCTGCGCAGCTCGTCCAGCTCCTGCTTGCGGCTGAACACGCCGACGCTGCGGGCGGTGGAGCCGCCGGTGAACGAGCCGCCCGCGTTGATGACCTGGCCGTCCAGCGTGACGATGCGGTTCCGGTAGCCGAGGTTCCGCGCCACGGCGGACGCCTCGGTCAGGTCCTCGACCACGATGATGCGGCCCAGCAGATTGTCGATGATATGCTGATATTTCGGGTCTGTCCTGACCAGGTCGGCGGCGACCTCCGCCGTGCCGGTCAGGCGGCCCGTGAAGCGGGAGCCCTGCACGGTGTCCAGCGGCAAAAACGTAGCGCGGCCTGCGCGTTCGTCCTTCAAAAAGCCGATGGCGGCGCGGGCACAGCCCTGGTCCTCGACGACGATGTTCTGCAGCGCAAAGCCGAGCGCTGTCTCAATGGCGGTCTCGTAGCCCTTTTCGACGGTGATGATGCCTGCCACGGGGCCGATGATGCCCCGCAGCCGCCCGCCGCCCGCCGCGCGCATGACGGCCTTGACGCTCTGCTGGTAGCCGTCCATGTTGCGCTCCAGATCTTCCAGAATGTGGATGCGCTGGGCGGCGGCGGACCTTTCTCGGTCCGCCTTCTGCAGGTTGTCGGCAGCCTCGGCCTGCTGACGGCGGCGGCTGTCCAATTTCAGCTTTAGGCCCGCCTTGATGTTGTCGTTGCGGGTCACGGCCTCCTCGGCGTCCTTAAAGCGGCGCTCGGCACGGCGGCGTTCCTCGTCGGTGGCGGCGGCGCCGGCTTTCAGCTCCTCGGCCTGGCGCTGTGCCTCGGCCAGGCGGTTGGCAGCAGCCTCCCCCGCCGACTGCGCCGACGCGGCGCTGACCCTGGCGGCGGTGGCGGTGTCCTGCAGGCGGGCCATGGCGGCGTCAATGACGTCGCGGCGCTCGCCGCTGGCAGCGGCCTTTTCCTCAAGGGCACGCAGGGCCTCGCGCAGCTCGGCCACGCGGGCGTCCAGCCCGGCCATGCCGCTTTTCAGCGTCTCGATGGCGGCGCGGTGGTCCGCGGCCTCGCGCTCGATGCTCTCGCGGCCCTGCCCGGCGCGCTCCAATTCGGACGCAGCCTCGTCGATGCGGAACCGGCTGTGCTCGCTCTCGTTTTTCAGGACGGCGATCTCGCTCTCGCTGCCGGCGTTTGCCTCGGTGATGGCGCGGATGTCGGCGTTGGCCTGCTCGACGGCCAGCATCAGCTGCTGAGCCTCGGCACGCAGGGACGCGCTTTTTTCGTCAAACTCGTCCAGCTGGCGGCTCAGGCGGTCATAGTCGGCCTGGGCGGCCTCGTACTTGCGCTGCTGGTCGCGCAGCGAGTCGTTGGCGCGGCGGATGGCATCGACCCAGAGTGTGATCTCCAGCGTCTTGCGTCTCTCGCTCAATTCCAGAAACTGCTGGGCCTTCTCGCTGTCGCGTTTCAGGGGGCCGACGCGCTTTTCCAGCTCACCCAGAATGTCCCGCAGGCGCTCTAAGTTGCCCTCGGCGGCGTCCAGGCGGCGCTCGGCCTCGTTTTTGCGGTAGCGGTACTTGGCGATGCCGGACGCTTCCTCAAAAATTTCGCGGCGCTCCGCTGATTTTGCACCGACGATCTCGGCAATGCGGCCCTGCCCGACGATGGCATAGCCGTCGCGGCCAATGCCGGTGTCGAGCAGCAGCTCGTACACGTCCTTTAAGCGGACGTTCTGGCCGTTGATGGAGTATTCACTCTCGCCGCTGCGGTAGTACCGGCGGCCGATCGTGACCTGGTCGGCGTCCATGTCCAGACCGTGGTCGCTGTTGTCGATGGTCAGCGCGACGGAGGCATAGCCCATGGCACCGCGGGACTGGGTGCCGCCGAAGATGACGTCCTCCATCTTGCCGCTGCCGCGCAGCTGCTTGGAGCTGGTCTCGCCCAGCACCCAGCGGATGGAGTCGGAGATGTTCGACTTGCCCGAGCCGTTCGGCCCGATGAGTGCCACGACGTCGCCCGCGCGAACCTCCAGATCGACGCCTTCTACTACGACCTTCTTGTCGTAGCCCGCCGACAGGTCGCTTATGCGGAAAAGCGGCGCTCCGTCAGCCTGCGTTTCGACCGGAGTTTCGAGGTTCGGCTCCGCTCGGAGGAGGCGTTCCGCGCGCAGTTCCGCACGAGCCGAAAGTGCCTTCTGGCGCTTTCGTGCGAGCTCAGGACTGTTTAAGCATAGAATGTCGCCTCCGAGCGTTTTGGGCCGCGGCACGAATTCCCCCATCTACCTCACCCGCTTCTTCAACATGAGCGCGATAACCACCGGAGCGCCGAAGATGGCGGTGACGGCGCTGATGGAAAGCTCGACGGGAGAGAACAGCGTGCGCGCGATCAAATCGCAGCCCGCGCAGAAGATGGCGCCTCCCAAGAAGCACGCAGGAATCACGCGGATGGGCTTCGACGACTTTAGCGCCGACTTCACGAGATGCGGAACCGCGATGCCTACGAACGACACCGGACCAGCGAACGCGGTCACGCAGGCGGAGAGCATGCTCGCTAGAAGGACGAGCACCACGCGGAAGCGTTCGACGTTCACGCCGGCGCTTTTCGCGTAGGCTTCTCCCAGCTGGAAGGCGGAAAGGGGCTTCGATATCGCGAATACGCATGCGCTCACGGTGATCACCACGACCGCGATGACCGCGATGTCGTCCCAGCTCGAACCCGAGAAGCTACCCAAAGACCAGTTGTGCAGGTTCACGATGGACTGGTCGTCGGCGAAGGCGATGAGGAAGTTCGTCGCCGCCGAGCAGATGTATCCCACCATCACGCCCGCCACGATGAGCATGGCCATGGAACTTATGCGCCGTGCGATGAGGAGCACGAAGCCGATGGTGATAAGCGAGCCCAGAAACGCTGCGGCCACCATGGCCGGCGAGGACATGGCCTGGTTCGCGCCTAGAAGTACGATCATCGTAAGCGCGACGACGAACTTTGCGCCCGAGGAGACGCCCAAGATGAACGGGTCGGCGATGGGGTTGTTGAAAAACGTCTGCAGCAGGAACCCGGAAAGCGAAAGTGCCCCGCCGAGAAGCACGGCTGAAAGCACGCGCGGCAGGCGAATCTCCCAGATGACCTGGCTTTCCATGGAATTGGCCGCGCCGCCCGAAAGGATGCCGGGGATGTGGTCTGCGGGCACGAGCACGCTCCCGATGCACAGGTTGGCCCCGACGAGCACGATGAGGGCAACAGCGAGCAGCGCCGTCACGACGCGACACCGCGCGGCACGCCCCGATTCGTCGTATGCCATGGAAAGCCGGCTTCTCATGGCGCTAACCGAGCTTCCTCAGATAATGGAAGTCGCTCGCGTCATCGCCGGTGAACGCCCCGTGCAGCTCGTCGATAATGTCGGCGGTAGAAGTCATCTGCTGGTACATGTCGGCGCTTGTGACCCAGACGTTGCCGTTCTTCACGGCTTTGAACTGCGACAATAGCGCGTTTTTGCCTACGAAGTCGTTCAAGGTGGCAACCGATTCGTCGATGGTGCCGTTGTAGACGATGATGTCGGCATCCTTCGCCGTCGCGTAGAAGCGCTCCATTTCGAGCGTTACTGACGAACCTGACGTCGACGCCGTCTGCGCGTCATCGAGCGCATAGCTGCCGCCTGCAAGCTCGATCATCTGCGCCACGTAGTCGCCCGCCCGCCGCGTGACGGCGGCCCCGTTCGAGTTAATGTAGAAATACGCCACGGTTTTACCTGACGACGCGAGCCCCGACGTTTGCTCGACGCGGGCCTTCTGCTCGTTGAACAGGTGCGCGGCCTCGTCTTCCTTGTCGAACAGGACGCCGAAAAGCTTAATCCACTCGACGCGCCCGAGTGCTTTGGGCTCGCTCGACGACTGTTCGGTGAGCACGACGAGCCCGAGCTTCTGCAGCTTTTCCTTCACATCGGGCGTGTGGTTGATCATGGTGTTCTCGATGGCGAGCGTGCAGCCCGAGGCCGATATTCGCTCGTAGTCGGGCGCGCTGTACTTGCCGCCGTAGGCGATCGCCCCACTTCCGAGCGCGCTTTTGAAGCCCGCGACCGAGCAATCGTCGGCTTTCGTGCCCGACATTAAGATATTGTCGTTCGCATCGAGCGCGTCGACCAGGCACATCGTCGCCGACGACACGAGGTACACCTTGTCGGCGGGGCGCCTTATGACCGCGATGTCGGAGCTTAACCCATCAGGTACCTTCGCATCTTGCGGCACCACGAGGAAGCGCTCCCCGTTCGAAACGCAGATAAGCCGCAGGCCGCCTTCGAACTCGTCGACAGTGAAGTGCTCGGCGTATGCAAGCTGAAGCGCTCCCGTCGGCTCCCAGCCGCAGCCCAAATCGGCGTTGTGGAAGTCGGCCGCGGCGCTTGAAGCCGTTCCCGCAGGGGAGCCGCCGCTTGCATCGTCGCCCGATTTCTCCTTCATGGTGGATGAGTCGAAGTGGAGCGTGTAGTCGATGGTGTGCGGCGTCGACATGGCGACGGTCTCGGCCGACACGGCGATGTCCTCGTCGAGCGTGACGGGTATCTCGAACGTGGAGTTGCCGCCGTCGTTTACGGGCGCGTAGTCCACGCCGTCGACGGTCATCTTGTCGTAGTTCGAACTCGACCAGGTGATGGTCGCGGTGTAGGTGTCGCCATCCTTCACAATTGTGGTGGGTGAGGCGATGCTTGCGCGCCCTGACCCGCCGGAAAGCGAGACGCTCACCGTGTATTCCTGAGAGCCCGCCGTGCCACCGGTCGCGTTCGGGCTCGCACTGCACCCCGCGAAGGGAAGCGCGAGCAGGGCGACGAGAACGCAGGCGATCGCGCGCGCCGCGATGCTGTGGAGCTTCCTGTTTTCCCCCTTGGGAAGAATCGACCGCATGGCGTTACTTCAGTGCGTCGGCGCGCAGATCGACGCCGGCGGATTCGAACACAAGTGTGCGGTCGTACCACTGCTCTTTTCTAATACTCCACGCGGCACAGGCGGTGTCCTCGTCGAGCGCATCAACGGGCACGTCGTAGGTGTACTTGCCTTCCGCGTTTTCCACATAGGGGATGAAGTCGGCCTCGCTCGCGGCGGCAGCCTCGTCGCCCGTGCCCATGAAGAGCTTGCCGTAGCCCGTGCCGGAAAGCGTCATCACGCAGTGCATGGAGCCGTTTTCCACGATGAGCTGGGCGTCCACGATCCTGAACATGTTCGAGCTGGAATCTACGGTGATTGGATAGGTGCCGTCGGCCACCTTGTCGGCGGTGATGGGGGCAGCGCTTGCGCCCGCGGGCGCATCGGCCGCCTGTTCGGTCTTTTCCTGGGAATCGGCATCTCTTGCCTTTGCGCTGTCGATTGAATTTCCGGCGCAGCCGGCGAGCGAGAACGCGCAAAGCGCCGCCGACAGGGCGAAGACGAGGGTTTTCTTCAACATGGAGGGGGTTCCTTTCAATCGCTTCGACCGCCCGTGCCGTGCGGTGGGCGGTCGGGATGCGAATGCAACGGGCATGCGTCGTCAGTCGGGGAAAGGCGCATGCCCGTTGCACTGGGACGCGACCGGCGCCCCCGTGCGCGGCGAGTTTACAGCTTGGCGATGGCGTCGTCCACGTGCGAGACGTAGATGTCGTCGACCGCGACGTTCTGTCCCAGACCCTGGAGCAGGCACGTCACTTCGAAGCCGGCGGCCACGAACTTCGCAGCCCAGCTGTCGGGGTCGGTCTCGTCTGCCATGTCGTTGTTCGCGTGGTCGCCCGCGACCACCATGAACGGCGCGAGCACGGCCTTCTTGTAGCCTGCGGCGCTCGCGGCGGCGATAACATCCTCGCAGGTCGGTTCAGCCTCGACGGTGCCGACGAAGAACTGCGTCAAACCCTCGTTCTTGAACACTTCCTGCATCTTGGCATAGTCGGCGTTGGAATCGGCTTCGGTGCCGTGGCCCATGAGGCACAGCGCCGTCTCGCCGTCGTCGAAGGACGCCATGTTCTCCTTAATGGCTGCGGCCACCTTTTTGTAGTCGTCGTCGGAGGTGAGCAGCGGGTCGCCGAGCGAGATCTTGTCGAACTTGTCGGCGTACTTGTCGAGCTCGTCTTTCACGTCGGCGTATTCCAGGCCAGCCATGAGATGCGTCGGCTGCACGACGATTTCCTTCACGCCGTCTTCCACGCAGCGGTCAAGCGCCTCGGTCATGTTGTCGATCGTGATGCCGTCGCGCTTCTTCAGCTTGTCGATGATGATCTGCGCGGTGAAGGCGCGGCGGATGTCGTAGTCCTGCCAGTACTTCTCGCGGATAGCGTCTTCGATGGCGCCGATGGTGATGTGGCGCGAGTCGTTGTAGCTCGTGCCGAAGCTCGTGACGAGGATGACCGGCTTCGCGGCCTTCTCCTTTTCACTCGATTTCTCGGAACTCGCGGAGGTGTTGGAGCAGCCCGCGAGCGCGACTCCGGCGAGCGCGACGGCTCCGGTTGCTGCGGCGCCCATGAAGCCGCGGCGTGACATCTGGTCGGACATGGTTTTTCCTTTCCTCGGTTTGCCGGTCCCCCGGCGACAGTTGCTTGTCGGCACAAGCGAAAGAAAAGCGCACCCCTCGGGGTTCACAAGGAGCTAACGCCACGGCGATGCCGTGAGGAAAAGGCGAAGCAGTCTGGCTTGGGGCGCGAGGCGGTTCGCCCGCGCGTCCTATACAGTAATGTCCCTTGCCCAGGATTCCCACCTGGTTCCCTCCGCAAGCCAGCGCGGGCTGTGCAGGCGCCGCGCCGGTCATTTCCTTTTATCCGATTGTCATATGCTCGTTGCCGAAACTTTTACTATGATAGTGGGCACTTGTGAACGTGTCAAAGCCAGCGCGGGCGGCATTGCGCCTCCTGCCTGCGTATTTGCGCCGATTGCTGCCGCAGGCGCCGTGTTTTGCCCGCTGCGCGAATGGCGGCGTAAACGGTTGCGATGAGAAACGGGAAGGGAAGGCTCGGATGATTCATATCGTTGGCGCAGGTTCGGGCGTATAAGTTATTATATCAGAAACTCTTTGTGA
>OHAP01002499.1_pt1 | contig 10139 bp, 11 predicted proteins | sample 1577171 | NCBI WGS metagenome assembly OHAP01 (sample SAMEA3541489, study PRJEB24748) | human gut metagenome | biome: human gut; feature: human-associated habitat; material: faeces | place: China | collected 2012 | reverse complement strand
TCAGTAAGGAGGTACCTTTAAAATGATGTGTTTTCCATCCATTGACAGCCTTGTCAAGAAAGTAGATTCCAAATATACTCTGGTAACTCTGGCAGCACAGAGAGCCCGCGAACTGACCGATGGCCAGCCTCCTCTCATCCCTGATGCACAGAACAAGAAACCGGTTACTGTAGCACTGGAAGAAATTTACAGCGACAAGATTACTTACAGCTTTGACAAATAATTGTGAGGAAAGCACGGGCATTCCACAGGGGAATGAGCCGTGTTTTCCCGAACCAGAACTTTGAGGAAATATTCTGTTTCCGGGAAGGATTTTTACATGTTTGAAAATAAACATATTGTGGTAGGCGTGTGCGGGGGAATTGCCGCATACAAAGCGGCCGGCCTGGTAAGCCGGCTCAGGCAGAGCGGTGCCGATGTGCACTGCATTATGACAAAAAATGCAGCAAAACTGGTGACTCCCATTACCTTCGGCGAACTGTCCGGCAATGATGTGACAGTGGATATGTTTGCCAACATCAATAAATGGGATGTAGAGCACATTGCACTGGCCCGTCTGGCTGATGTCTTTGTGATTGCTCCGGCTACAGCGGACATCATCGGCAAAGTTGCCTGCGGCATTGCGGATGATATGCTTTCCACCACCATTATGGCAACGAAGGCAAAGGTTATCTTCGTTCCGTCCATGAATACCAATATGTATGAAAATCCGATTGTACAGGATAATTTAAACATATTGAAGAAATACGATATGGAAGTGGTAGAGCCTGCAGTTGGTTATCTTGCATGCGGAGATACAGGGGCAGGAAAGATGCCTGAGCCGGAGCTTCTTTTAGAGTATATTTTAAAGGAAGTGGCACGGGAAAAGGACATGAGAGGACTGAAAGTTCTTGTGACCGCAGGACCGACGCGGGAGGCGGTAGATCCGGTTCGTTATATCACGAATCATTCTACGGGACGGATGGGATATGCGATCGCACGGGTCTGCATGCAGAGAGGTGCAGAGGTTACGCTTGTCACAGGACCGTCAGCACTGAAGAAGCCGGAGTTTGTGAAGGTTGTGCCGGTTACGACAGCGAAGGAGATGTTTGATGAAGTGACAGGACGGGCTGCTGAACAGGATATCATCATAAAAGCGGCGGCTGTGGCAGATTACCGTCCGAAATATATCAGTGATGAGAAAGTAAAGAAGAAGGGAGACAATCTGTCACTGGAGCTGGAGCGTACGGACGATATTTTAGCTTATCTTGGAATGCATAAGAAAGAAGAACAGTTCCTCTGCGGATTTTCCATGGAGACGGAGCATATGCTTGAAAATTCCCGTGGGAAATTGCAGAAAAAGAACCTGGATATGATCGTTGCGAACAGCCTGAAGGTGGAAGGTGCCGGATTCGGTGGTGATACGAACATTGTAACGATTATCACGAAGGATCGGGATGAGCAGCTCGGCAAGATGTCAAAAGAGGATACAGCGGCAGAGATCCTTGACCGTATCCTGAGTTTCAGAGAGGGGCAGGAGAAAAATGATATTAGCGATTGATGTAGGAAATACAAATATTGTACTGGGATGTATCGACGGGGATGAATGTTTATTCGTGGAACGTCTGTCCACAGTGCGTACGAAGACCGAACTGGAATATGCGATCGATATTAAAAATGTATTGGATATCTATCATATTCACAGAAGTGATATAGAGGGCGGGATCGTTTCCTCGGTTGTTCCGCAGATCACGAATATTGTAAAGCTTGCAGTTGAAAAGATCCTCAAGAAAGAAGTGCTGGTAGTAGGAGCAGGGATTAAGACGGGACTCAATATCCGTATGGATAATCCGGCACAGCTTGGAAGTGATCTGGTTGTGAATGCAGTAGCCGGGATCGCAGAATATCCTGTACCGCTTCTGATCCTGGATCTTGGAACAGCCAATACAGTCAGTGTGATTGACAAAAATAAAAATTATATCGGAGGAATGATCTATCCGGGAATCGGAGTGTCACTGGATTCACTGACGGCTCGTGCATCCCAGCTTGGAGGGATTGGGATTGAAGCACCGGAGCATATCATAGGAAAGAATACGGTAGAATGCATGAAGAGTGGAATTATCTACAGCAGTGCCGCAGCGATCGATGGAATTATTGACAGACTGCAGGATGAGCTGGAAGGGGAGGCCACCGTGATTGCGACAGGCGGACTTGCGAAGAAGATTGTGCCGCATTGTAAGAGAGAGATTATTTTGGATGATGATCTGTTGTTGAAAGGACTGGCGGTTATTTACAGAAAGAACCGGAAAGTTCAAAAGAGTAGAGAAGAAAAGAGATAAATTATGAGAAACCCGCTGCGATGGAAGTTCCATGAAGCAGCGGGTTTCTTTGGAAGGTTTATTATGTAAAGACAAAAGTCGTGCTGACAAAATAATCTTTATAAATGATCAATGGATCAAAGTTGCCCTACAGGCGGTCGCCACGCTTGATATATCCCGGTTTTTCCGGTGCTGCGATGACACGCTTTCCACGGATCAGGCGGGCATGCTTGTCTATTACGAGATTTTCAACATGGACACCCTTTCCGATGACTACATCGGCATTGATGACACAATTCTTAACAATTGCTCCTTCTTTGATGATACAGCCACGTCCGATAACAGAATTTTCAATCGTACCCTCGATCAGGCAACCGTTGGAAATAACGGAAGATTTCACTTCACTTCCATCAAAGTACTGCGTCGGGCAGGAATCATTTGTACGGGTGTAGATCGGCCAGTTATCATCGAAAAGATCTGTTGCTTTCTTGAGGTTGATCAGTTCCATATTTGCCTCATAATAACTGTTGAAGTCAGTGATCGTAGCAAAGAATCCACGGTGAGAATAAGCACGAACATCCAGTTCTTCACATTCTTCACGTACGATATCAGCAAGTGTATACATGGAAGAAAGCTTATGAGCCTTCTGAACCAGTTCAAGGAACAGAGCTTTCTTCATTACATAAGTATCCATGAAGATATTTTTGCTCTTTGTATTTCCATGGTTCGGCTCAATGGAAAGAACTCCCTTCTGCTTGTTGATATCCAGTGCATGGCAATTCAGGAAATGATCCTTTGCATTATCTACGCTGTGATACATCAGTGTGATATCTGCACCTGATTCAATATGAGACTGAAGGAATGTATTATAATCTGCTGTATAGATCATATAACTTGGTGCAAGGACTACATATTCGGAATCAATCTCATCAAAGCAGTCAAAGTTCTCGATGTAAGCGGCAATATCTGTATTGTAGACATTGTTCTCTTCAATGGTCTCTGCAAAAAGAATGTTCAGCTTTCCACGCTTGGAGTTGATGTTGTAATGACGTCCTGTTCCGAGATGTTCTACGAGGGAACGAGGTTTTCTGCGGACGTAAACCTGCATTACATCAATCCCACTGTTACTCATATTAGAAATAGGAAAGTCGATCACGCGGTATCTTCCGAGGAAAGAAAAAGCTCCGATCGGACGATAATCCAGCATACCATTTACCTGTACGTCATTTCCTGCGAAATTAATAATTCCAAATGCTTTACTCATCTTACTCTTCCCCCTTTACACGTTTTGCAACCAGTTCGATATTCTCACTGTCTGCACTGCCGACTACGGCATTCTTTCCGATCTTTACCTTATCGGCAACAAGTGCACGGGTTACGACTGCACCTTCAGCTACTTCAACACCCGGCATCAGGACGCTGTCAATGACTTTTGCACCGGCAGCAACTTTTGCACCTGTAAAGAGAACTGAGTTCTTAACAGTTCCGTTGATGACACATCCCTGTGTGATGAAAGCTCTGTCAATATCAGCATCAGCACCGATAAACTGTGGAAGAGCAGTGACATCTTCTGTATAGATTTTCCAGGAAGAATCGTTCAGATCCAGTGCATTATTCTTGTTCAGAAGATCCATATTTGCCTCCCAGAGGGAGTCGATGGTTCCTACATCTTTCCAGTAGCCTTTGAATTTATAGGCGAAAAGCGTCTTTTCATCTGCGAGCATGGTCGGGATAATATCCTTACCGAAATCATGACTGGATTCAGGATTCTTCATATCAGCAAGAAGCATCTTGCGAAGAAGCTTCCAGTTAAAGATATAAATACCCATGGATGCAAGGTTACTCTTTGGTTTCTCAGGTTTTTCTTCAAATTCTACGATACGGCCTGTCTCATTTGTATTCATAATGCCAAAACGGCTGGCTTCTTTCATTGGTACTTCAATGACTGCAATCGTTGCATCAGCATGATTTGCTTTGTGGTACTCAAGCATTTTATCGTAATTCATTTTGTAAATATGATCTCCGGAAAGAATCAGGAGATACTCCGGAGAATAAGAATCGATAAAGTCGATATTCTGGGAGATCGCATCGGCAGTTCCTCTGTATACATCAAGTCCTGTATCTGCTTTCTCACGAGGAGGAAGTATGTAAACTCCACTATCCTTTGCATCGAGTCCCCATCTTCTTCCTGCAGCAGCATAGCTGTTGAGGAGAACAGATTCATACTGAGTGAGGACACCGACAATGTCAATACCACTATTTGCACAGTTGCTGAGCGGAAAGTCAATAATACGATATTTTCCACCATATGAAACGGCCGGTTTGGCCACTTTTTTTGTCAGGTCGTGAAGTCTTGTACCACGTCCTCCTGCTAAAATCATAGCCAACATGTTATCTTGTTTCATATAAAGCCCTCTCTTTCATAATACTTCCATTTCATTATACTATTTTTTGTGATAATTTACCATAAAGTAAGTAAAATTTTTAAAAAATTTAGTAAATGTTAAGATGATGCGATAAAGATATTAAAACACAGAAAATACGCAGAGCGAGTTCCTGCCGGGTTTTTATTATTTGGTCAGTACTTCGACGCCGTCTTCCTTTACCAGTACCATGTACTCGATCTGTGCGGAAAGACCGTCATCGATCGTATAGACTGTCCAGTCGTTATCCTCGTCCACAAAAAAGTCAGGACTGCCTTCGTTGATCATAGGCTCGATGGTAAACATCATACCCGGAACAAGGAGCATCTCACTTCCCTTTGGTGTAACGTAACTTACGAAAGGATCTTCGTGAAATTCAAGTCCGATCCCGTGACCACCGATCTCTTCTACAACGGAATAACCATTGGCCTGTGCGTGCGTATTGATGGCATCGGCAATGTCGCCCAGATGTCCCCATGGCTTTGCGGCTGCAAGTCCCCGCTGGACGCACTCTTCCGTAACACGTACAAGACGCTCGGCACGCTCAGAGACATTTCCCATCTTGAACATCCGGGATGCATCTGAAAAATATCCATTTAAAATAGTAGAAACATCTACATTAATAATATCTCCGTCCTGGATCATGATATTTTCATCCGGGATTCCGTGACAGATCTCATTATTCAGTGAGGTGCATACGCTTTTCGGAAAGCCCTGATAATTCAGAGGTGCCGGGATTCCTCCATGCTCCGTTGTGAAACGGTAGACAATTTCATCAATCTCAGCGGTACTCATTCCGATACGGATGTGCTTTGCTACTTCATCGAGAACCGCTGTGTTAAGATCAGCACTTTTGCGGATCATTTCGATCTGTGCAGGGGTCTTGAGGATCGCTCTTGATGGGACGATCTCCCCGCGGTCTGCGTGAAGCTGTATTTTTTCATCGATGGGCATATGGCATTTTTTGTATTTTTTGCCACTGCCGCACCAGCATGGTTCGTTTCTTTCCATGATAGGATCTCCTCTTTCTTTTTGTTGTGGTCTGTTAAATGAGTTAGTTGCGGTTTACTCTCACAATCTATATCATACCAAGAAGTTGGAAAAATGTATACCCAATTTGACCTTTTTTCTGTCGGGAAGAAGAGAAGAAGTATGACATTTTTCGACAGAAAAGTTATATAATACTTGCCCTGAAGAGGAAAATATAGTACCATTTAGATTTAGAATGGGAAGGAGAAAATCATATGTGGTATTGGATTGTAATGGCAGTACTGGTGATCGGATGTATTGCATTACTGAGCGGAACATTTTTCAGTATAAAGAAAAATAAGGCAGAGGAGGCCGCAAAGCGGGCGGAAGCCAGAAAGAAAAAGAGGAAGAGCCCGGGAAATGCAGAAGAAGCACAGCAGCCGGGAGAGAGACGGAAAAGAGCAGATGGTGGACGGCAGAGCAGCCAGGGTGCAGAGAACGGGCGGCAGCAGGATGCACAGGCACGCCGGGAAGAAGCACGCAGGGTGCAGGCAGAGCAGAGAAAAGAGCGGAAAAAACGCCGCCAGTGGAAAGTAATCCTGGAAGACCTGGATTCGTGGACAAAGTACAGTTTTATTTTTTACAGTAATATTGGGATCGGAAGAGCAGAGTCGGGACAGGGCTATGAAAGATATCTTTCATTATCAGAAGATGGAAGAGTATCCAAGAAGCATTGTGTGATCGTTCACAGAGGCGATAAGTTATATCTGAAAGATGAAGGATCAAGGAACGGAACTTATCTGAACGGGGAAGCGGTGACAAGGCCGGTTGTTCTTCAGAAGGATGATGTGATCGGGCTTGGCGGAACCAGACTTGAGATATTGAATATTTTACGGGAGAGCGAATAAGGCTCTCCCCTTTTTATTTCCTTTGACACGTTACTGAAGCGTAGAACATTCCGTCCCCGGATTCAAGTCTGCATACACCGTGGTATTTTTCTGTGATGATTTTCACTGATTGCGTGCCGAGTCCATGTCCCTTATGTTTGGTCGAGATGAAGTCACTGTCACCGGTATATCTGAGTGAACCGGTGAAAGTGTTGTCTACCGCCCCGCTGGCATAAAAGAACGTTTGGCTGTATTCTGCATATAGTGAAATATAATGTCAGACCGGGAGTGAATGAAATGAATCAGAAACTGCCTTATTATATGGCTTATCCAATGCCGCTTGCTTATGATGATGAACGGGTGGAGAGAATGGATCTGGAATATATGAAGAGCCTTTATCCGGCTCTTGCAAAGAGGATTCTTCCTTATATAGAAGAGGAATGTGACCGGATGGAATATGGGAACAGTGTCATCTATGATGAGTATCCGGACCGGCTGCAATTACGGATGATGTGTGGAAGAATTTATGAAAATGTAAGAAAAAATGAGGAAAGATATCTTGAAATTGAAAAAGATGCACAGTTGAAAGATCTGATCGAGCTTATGTTATATCAGGAATTGTACAATCGAAGATGCCGGAATCGCAGGACACGGAATCAATTTTATATAAACGGCAGTTTTTAGGCCGTTTAAACAGAGAAGCAGCCGGGCAGTATACTTGTATGAAATATGGATTATGTGCTATAATCCGCTTATATATAGATGCTAGTGGGAGTGCAACGCACGGAACAATCCGTAGGCATCATAGTTGGGGGGGTGACCCCAACATCATATTATAGATAACAGTCCTGAAAAGGAAGAGCGTGACCGGGAGGAAGGGACAGAATACATATGAAAGAAAATCTTATATTTATCGGGATGCCGGCTGTAGGAAAAAGTACGGTCGGTATTGTAGTTGCCAAGAGGCTTGGAATGAACTTTATTGATTCAGACCTTCTGATACAGGAACAGGAAGGAAAGCTGCTCCGGGAGATCATTGCAGAGGTGGGAGATGATGGATTCCTTAAGATTGAGAATCAGGTCAACCGGGATATTCAGTGTGAGCATGCGGTGATCTCACCGGGCGGAAGTGTCATTTACTGTGAAGAAGCGATGGAACATTTTAAAGAGATCGGAAAGATTGTATATCTGAAGGCTTCTTATCAGACAATAAAGAAGAGGATCAGAAATCCGAAAAAAAGAGGGGTCGTGCTGAAAGAAGGACAGACATTGAAAAATCTGTATGATGAACGCGTGGGCTATTTTGAAAAGTATGCGGATATCACGATTGATGAGGATGGCTGTCAGATCGAAGAGACGATTGATAATGTGATCCGGGCCGTTGAGGGAGAAGCCTGAAAAGCAGCAGGAATGATGCACCGGAAAAAGGGGGATTCCATAAAGAACAATTTTGTGGTATAGTTATATATGGAATAGACCGTTAAGAGTTCCTGCTATATATTTGCAGTGAACGATGGGACCCGTCTTGAGGGAGTCGGGCAGCAGGAACTTGGGGAATGCGGCAGCAGGCTGCGGACGGTATGCATTGACCTATGGGGAGATAATAAAATAAGATTATTGAGGTGTGAAATGGAACAATATATCATAAAGGGCGGGAATCCGCTGGTAGGGGAAGTTGAGATTGGTGGTGCCAAGAATGCCGCTTTAGGTATCCTTGCAGCAGCAATCATGGCAGATGAGCCGGTATTGATCGAGAACCTTCCGGATGTAAATGATATTAACGTTATGCTGGAAGCAATCGAGGGGATCGGAGCTATGGTTCAGCGTATTGACAGGCATACGGTGAAGATTAACGGAAGCACGATCGGAGATTTTAGCATTGATTATGATTATATAAAGAAGATAAGAGCATCCTATTACCTTCTGGGAGCATTGCTGGGCAAGTACAAGAGAGCGGAAGTAGCACTTCCGGGAGGCTGCAATATCGGAAGCAGACCGATCGACCAGCATCTGAAAGGTTTCCGGGCTTTAGGGGCAGATGTGGATATTGAGTACGGAAAGATCGTTGCAGAGGCAGAGCATCTGAAAGGAACGCATCTGTATTTTGATGTGGTAACGGTTGGAGCTACGATCAATGTGATGATGGCAGCAGCAATGGCTGATGGTATCACGATCATGGAGAATGTTGCAAAAGAGCCTCATGTAGTAGATGTGGCGAACTTCCTGAACAGTATGGGAGCGAATATCAGAGGAGCAGGAACGGATGTGATTAAGATCCGTGGAGTGAAGTCACTTCATAAAGCAGAGTATTCTATCATCCCGGATCAGATCGAGGCAGGTACATTTATGTTTGCTGCAGCAGCGACCCGTGGAGATGTGACGGTTCTGAATGTGATCCCGAAGCATCTTGATGCGACCATTTCAAAGCTGATCGATATCGGCTGTGAAGTGGAAGAGTTTGACGATGCAGTCCGTGTAGTGGCAAAGGGCAGGCTGAAGAGTACGCAGGTGAAGACACTTCCATATCCGGGGTATCCTACAGATATGCAGCCGCAGATCGGTGTAGTACTTGCACTTGCAAGTGGAACAAGTACGATCACAGAGAGTATTTTTGAGAATCGCTTTAAGTATCTTGATGAGCTTGCACGTATGGGAGCGAATATCAAGGTGGAAGGTAATTCTGCTACGATCGAGGGCGTGGAGAAGTTTTCAGCAGCCAGAGTCAGTGCACCCGATCTTCGTGCAGGGGCAGCGTTATGTATTGCCGGACTTGCAACAGACGGTATTACGATCGTGGATGATATTGTTTATATCCAGCGTGGATATGAGAGATTTGAAGAAAAACTGAGAAGTCTCGGTGGAATCATCGAGAAAGTATCCAGTGAAAAAGAGATACAGAAGTTTCGCCTTAAGGTAGGGTGAAGAAAGAAGCAGTCGTTTCCGAGCAGGAACGGCTGCTTTTTAAGTGCAGAAGTATGTGTGAGAAGTTTTCGGTGGCAGATTCTCTGTATGGTGAAACCGGTGTACGAAAAAAATGGTTTAAAAAAACATATAAAACATAGTTGACAGATAGGTATTCGCAGTGTATAATGCAACTCATAAAACATACCAACCAAGTAGGAAAAAGAAAGAGAGGATATATATTATGGCGGCTATTTATAAAGGAACTTTAGGACTGATCGGAAATACACCGCTCGTTGAGCCGGTGAACCTTGAAAAAGAGCTGGGACTGGAAGCTACGATTCTTGTTAAGCTTGAGTATCTCAATCCGGCTGGAAGCGTAAAGGATCGTGTAGCAAAAGCCATGATCGAAGACGCAGAAGAAAAAGGACTTTTAAAAGAAGGTTCAGTTATCATTGAGCCAACATCAGGAAATACAGGAATCGGTCTTGCATCGATCGCAGCGGCAAAAGGATACAGAATCATCCTTACCATGCCTGAGACGATGAGCGTTGAGAGAAGAAATATCCTGAAAGCATACGGAGCAGAGATCGTTCTGACAGAAGGAGCAAAAGGAATGAAGGGTGCGATTGAAAAATCAGAAGAACTTGCAAAAGAGATCC
>OHAP01002486.1_pt1 | contig 10194 bp, 7 predicted proteins | sample 1577171 | NCBI WGS metagenome assembly OHAP01 (sample SAMEA3541489, study PRJEB24748) | human gut metagenome | biome: human gut; feature: human-associated habitat; material: faeces | place: China | collected 2012 | reverse complement strand
TCCGCACATGTACGGATGAATGTGGGAGGTGTTCGGATAAAGTTGATAATCAAGGACTGCCTTTTCTAGTTGGGCGTCGGCATTCATCGTTCGCCTTTCGTCAAAAGTCACCGTATCGTTATTATGTCAGCGACTTCTGATGGCTGGTACGTTGCTTTCAGCAAAGTCTCTTGCGGAATTGGATACCGATTTACATTTAGATGCCCCCGTTAAGAAAGCGTACCCGAGCATCTCGCTCTGCAGGCAAAGCCGCACCGGAGTGATGCGGGGAGATGCGCGAGGTCTCATGGACCTCCCTGACGCGGCCTAGCGGAAGTGCCACCCGGCATCCCTTCCATAACGCACGGGTAAACAAAGGGAAATAGCGCCACCCACCGCGCAAGGAAGGACGCCACCATGGATCTCACGAAAACGGCTAGAGAAATTACCCGCCTCATGCTCCCCTACCTGACCACGCAGCAGAACCGCCAGCTCAAAAAGGTTTTATCGCACTGCCTTTTCGATGAAAACGAGTTAGCTGAGAGCAGCGGCGACAGTGACAACAAATCATTCCTCGATCTTTTTCTGTCCGCGAAACGCCTCGAAGGCTGCTCGGATAGGACTATCGCCTACTACGAAGCAACCATTAATAAACTGCTTGAATCGTTCGACACGCCAGCCTGCGACCTGGGAACCGAAGAGATTAGGTCCTATCTTTCCGACTATCAGCAAAAAACCGGCGTCAGTCGTGTTACCGTCGACAATGTCCGAAGAATCATCTCAAGCTTCTACTCATGGCTCGAGGACGAAGACCATATCATTAAGAGCCCAGTTAGACGCATCAAAAGAGTCAAGGCACCGCAAACCGTAAAGGAAACATATAGTGATGAGGTCGTTGAGATCCTTTGCGACAATTGTGGGTCGCCCCGAAACCTTGCCCTGATCGACTTGTTGCGTTCCACGGGCATGCGTGTGGGCGAACTCGTCTCGTTGGACAGGAGCTCCATCGACATCATCAATCGCGAGTGCATCGTACACGGCAAGGGAAATAAGGACCGTATCGTCTATTTTGACGCAAAGACTAAAGTCCATATTGAGAATTACCTGTCAACCCGAATGGACAGCTCAGAAGCGCTCTTCGTGTCGAGCAAGGCGCCACACGAGAGGCTACAAATTGGCGGCGTCGAGGCATTGCTTAGAAAACTGGGGCGCGAGCTTGATTTAGGAAGGGTCCACCCTCATAAATTCAGAAGAACGCTTGCTACAAAGGCTATCGACAAAGGCATGCCCATCGAACAAGTCCAGGTGCTCCTTGGCCATAAGAAAATAGACACCACATTAAGGTACGCAATGGTCGACCAGCGCAACGTCAAAGCATCCCACCGTAGATACCTAACTTAAATTTCGATTTGGCTGCCTGCTGGACGAAAGCTGCGAACTGCCGCTGAGTATCGAGTGGAGGCAAAGGGAACCGCTTTGCGGACAAAGTTGATTTATTCAGGATTCCCTTAAGTTGCTTGTTCACATCGGAACAAAGATAGTCCTTTGATAAGGACAGCATTACCAATAAGAAATGAGAGTCAACTCTGTCAGAGGGCACAATCGCATTAATTTGCTGATTAAAGGCCACCTCTCTATCCAGTAGTCCAACCTTTCCGATGCTTTTTATGCTTCCAGCTATGCATGCCATTAGAATGCTACCAGCTGGCGCGGTTCGAGCTTTTGAGCGTCCCGTCTCAGTCAACTGTTCCACGGAAGTCTCAACGACTGAACTGACGATTCTGTCAGTCTTGACCCATTCGATGCCCTCTCCGTAGTACTCTGGGTGCTTTCTAGAGGGTGTGTTGCCAGTTATTATCTGTGCAAAATCATCAAGTCTAAACATTGGCCAGCGGCCACATTGTTTCGTTGGATCCCCAAACATCTCGACAAATTGTGATTTACAACCGAAGACCGTCTGAATGAACGACGATGCGCAGGAGATTTACCATGACAAATATGACGGTATAATCACTAGAGCTGTAATTTCATTTTTGAGCTCATAGGTACCTGAATGCCAGAAGAACCAATAAGCAAATCCGAGCTGGGAAACCACCTGCTCGGGGCCTGCGACATCCTGCGCGGCCCCATCAACCAGGACGAGTACAAGAGCTACATCACACCGTTGCTCTTCTTCAAGCGCATCTCCGACGTCTACGACGAGGAGACCACCGAGGCTCTAGAGATGTCGGACGGAGACGAAGACTACGCCGCCCTGCCCGAAAACCACAGCTTTGAGGTGCCGGAGGGCTGCCACTGGCAGGACGTTCGCAACACCAGCACGAACGTCGGCAAGGCAATCGTCGATGCAATGGTCGGAATCGAGCGCGCCAACCCCGACACCCTCAGCGGCCTCTTCAGTAGCTTCGACGATGCGAGCTGGACAGACAAAGGCAAGCTCTCCGACGAACGCCTGAAGGATCTCGTCGAGCACTTCTCAGCGAAGAAGTTCGGCAACAGGAACTATAGCGCCGACATGATGGGCGACGCCTACGAATACTTGATCAAGAAGTTCGCCGATATGCAGAAGAAGAACGCCGGCGAGTTCTATACCCCACGCGAGATCGTCAAGATGATGGTCTCCCTGCTTGAGCCGAAGCCCGGCGAGACCGTCTACGACCCGGCATGCGGCACGGGCGGCATGCTCATCGAGGCCGTCCGGCAAATGGACAACTCAAAACTCGCCTACGGCAAGCTCTACGGCCAGGAGAAGAACCTCAGCACGTCCGCTATAGCGCGAATGAACCTCTACCTTCACGGCGCGAAGGACTTCCGCGTCGCCCAGGGCGACACCCTACGCGAGCCCGCCTTCCGCGATGGCAATGCACTCAAAACCTTCGACTGCGTCCTTGCGAACCCTCCGTTCTCCCTTAAGAACTGGGGCTCTGATGAGTTTGCCTCGGATCCGTGGGGCCGTAACGTCTGGGGCGTTCCCACCGACAAATCGGCAGACTTCGCCTGGGTGCAACACATGGTCTGCTCCATGGACAAGAAGAACGGCCGTTGCGCCGTAGTTCTACCTCAAGGAGCGCTGTTCCATGGCGGCAAAGAGGGCGCCATACGCAAGGAGCTTATCAAGTCGGACAAGGTTGAAGCCGTTATTGCGCTCGCAAGCGGAGTCTTCTACAGCACCGGCGTATCTGCTTGCGTGCTGTTCCTCAGAAACGAGAAGTCCACCGAGCACCAGGGACGCGTTTGCATTATCGACGGCAGCAAGATCTTCACCGCCCAGCGTGCGCAGAACATGATCTCGGAAGAGGACGCACGGGAGATGCTCTCCCTCTACCGCTCCTATGAACCCGTCATCGAGAAATGCGCCATCACAACGCTCGCCGACATCGAGCGCGAGGGATACGTACTCTCGGCGAACAACTACATCGAGAGGAAATGCGAGAAGGTCGAGCCACCGGCAGAGACCAGAAAGCGCTTCTACGACCTCATCCAGAAAACAAGAAAGTCGGAGGAGAAGTTCCTCGATCTCCTCGTGAAGGGAGGTTACGTCGATGGAAAGTAGAATCCCCCAGGAGGAGCTCAACAACCATCTGTGGAACGCGGCAGTGCTGCTCCGTACCTACATCGACGCCGGATCGTACAAGCAGTACATCTTCCCGTTGCTATTCTTCAAACGCCTCTCCGACGTCTACGATGAGGAAACCGACGAGGCCCTGGAGGCCTCTGGCGGCGACGAAGAGTTCGCGGCCCTGCCCGAGAACCACAGCTTCGCCATTCCCGACGGTGCCCATTGGGCCGATATCCGAGAAACCACTGAGAACGTCGGCAAGGCCATCGTCGACGCCTTTCGCGCCATAGAGGCGACCAACGACTCCAAGCTGCGGGGTATCTTCGGTGACGCTGCCTGGACCAACAAGAAGCGCCTTCCCGATCGTCTGCTCAAAGACCTGATCGAACACTTCAGCGCCAAGACTTTGTCCATCGCCAACTGCCCTGAAGACGAGCTCGGCCAGGGTTACGAGTACCTGATCAAGAAGTTCGCAGACGACTCGGGTCACACGGCCCAGGAGTTCTATACCAACCGCACGGTCGTCCACCTGATGACCGAGATCCTTCAACCCAGGCCGGGCGAGTCCATCTACGACCCCACCTGCGGCAGTGCCGGCATGCTCATCTCCGCCATCGCCCACCTCAAGCAGCACGGGGAGGAATGGCGCAACGTCCACGCCTACGGGCAGGAGATCAACCAGCTCTCATCCGCCATCGGCCGTATGAATCTGTTCCTTCACGGCGTCGAGGACTTCGAAATCGCCAACGACGACACACTGCGTCACCCCACCTTCCTCGAAGCGGGCAAGCTGCGCACCTTCGACATGGTGCTCGCCAATCCTCCCTACTCCATCAAACAGTGGGATCGCGAGTCGTTCGCATCCGACCCCTATGGCCGCAACTTCCTCGGCACGCCCCCGCAGGGACGAGCCGACTATGCCTTCATCCAACACATCCTCAAGAGCATGAACCCGAAGAGCGGCAGGTGCGCCATACTCCTCCCCCACGGCGTACTCTTCCGTAACGAGGAATCGGAGATGCGCGAAAAGCTCGTGAGAAGCGATCTCGTCGAGGCAGTCATCGGACTCGGTGCAAACCTCTTCTTCAACTCGCCCATGGAGGCCTGCATCCTCATCTGCCGCAGCGAGAAAGCGCCGAACCGGCGCAAGGAGATACTGTTCGTGGACGCCTCTGCCGAGGTAACCCGCAAGAACGCGCAAAGCTACCTTGAGCCTCGACACATCCAGAGAATCGTCGAGGCTTACCGATCTGACGAAGACATCGAAGGTTTCTCATCCCACGCATCGTTTAGTAAGATCGAGGACAACGCTTTCTCGCTCTCCATCCCTCTGTACGTGAAGCCCTCCGATGATGAAAACACTGACGATAGAAGCATCGAGGAAACGATAGGGAGCTGGAGAACCGCCTCCACAGAGGCCGCGTCCCTGCTCGATGATATTGCTGCGAAATTGCATGAGAACGATGGCGAGTAACATGACCCACGTTTGCCTGGGCGATGTGGCCCGCGAAATCAAACAGAAGGTCCCTGTAGACCAAGAGCTGCCGACGGTCGGCCTTGAGCATCTGGACCCCGGCGAAGTCGAACTCGCCCGTTGGGACGAAGGTGTCGAGACCACCTTCACTAAGGCTTTCTCAAAGGGGCAGGTGCTGTTCGGGCGTCGCAGGGCCTACCTGCGCAAAGCGGCCGTCGCCCCATTCGAAGGAATCTGCTCTGGAGACATCACCGTCATCGCCCCCAAGGACAACCTCTCTCCGAGGCTGCTCCCGTTCATCATCCAGAACGACGCCCTATTCGAGCACGCCGTCACCAATTCGGCAGGCTCCCTCTCGCCAAGAGTCAAGTGGCAGAGCCTTTCGCAATTTGAATTCGAGCTTCCCAGCATCGCTAAGCAAGAAGATCTTGCCGACATACTCTGGACCGCACAAGAAACGAGGTCTCACTACAGGCAGCTACTTACAGCCTGCGATGACGTCGTCAAATCACAATTTGTCTGCCGGAGGTGTGCGGCATGACGAGATATCTTTTGGGCGATCTCGTTCGCAACTGCAAAGAGAAAGTCGATCGCGATAACAACCCCTATGAGTATTTTGTCGCCGGGGATCATATGGAGACGGAACGCCCCAGGCTAACCATGCGAGGGCGCTTCGACGAGGCGGACGTAGGCCCTGCCTTCATTAGGCTTTTCAGGCCCGGCCAGGTTCTTTATGGCTCGAGGCGTACTTATCTCAAAAAAGTTTCCGTAGCGGACTTTGAGGGTGTGACGTCCAACGTGACTTTTGTTCTCGAAACGAAAGATGAGGAGGTGCTGCCTCAGAGGCTTCTTCCCTTCTTGCTGTTGTCCGACCGCTTCACAAGCTATTCCATTGGCAAGTCGAAGGGTTCAACCAACCCGTACGTTCTATTCTCGGATCTCGCAGATTTTGAGGTTGACCTTCCCGCGCCTGTAAGAGTTGCCGAGATTGCCGACGTCATGTGCGCTGCCGAGCAGGTTAAGGAGAATTATCGGAGTCTGCTCGCAGCCTGCGATGACGTCGTCAAATCACAATTTGTCGAGATGTTCGAGGGCAAGGAATATCCGAGCAGCTGCCTTTCGACTCTCGTGTCGTCGATGAGAAACGGCCTGTCTCCATCGAAGTCAGGATCGCATCGTTCGAAGGTTCTTACTCTATCCGCCATAACCCAGGGGCGCTTCGACTCGTCAGCGTGGAAAGACGGCTTCTTTACGGAGGAACCTCCTGCCGATAAGCGCGTCTCAAATGAAGATTTCTATGTTTGCCGGGGCAATGGAAACAAGCATCTGGTTGGAACAGGCGAATACTCAAATGTGCCAATGAAAGATATGGTTTTCCCTGACACAATGATCGCGGCAAGGATTAAACAAGAGCAAATCATCTTGCCTTATTTACGGTGTGCTTGGAATCAGCCTTCGACTCGCAAGCAAATCGAGGCATCGGCGAAAACCACCAACGGAACATTCAAGATCAACCAAACGGCTCTCGGCAATATCAAGCTTCTTGTTCCGCCTCTCGAGCTCCAGCAGGAGTTCGCCGACTTTGCCACCTCGGTCGACAAATCGAAATTTGCTGTACAAAAGGCCCTCGACGAGTTGAATGCCACAACTAAGAAGATTTTGAACCAGGAGTTAGGACTCGGAGATGTTTAACGAGGACAACACCATCGAGCAAATGAGCATTGAGACGCTTGCCGACCTTGGGTGGAGATACGTAGCCGCCGAAGCCCTCCCACGCCGCCATACCGACGTCATGGTCGAGCCCATGGTCAAGGATGCCCTCATCAGGCTCAACCCGGAAATCGCAGAAGACCCTGGCCGCGCCGATGAAATCATCTACCAACTCAGGGCTCTCATTCAATCTGCAAGCCCGCAGAACCTGGTCTCCACCAACGAACGGTTCAAAAAGTTCGTCTTCGAGGAGAACTCATTCCCCTACGGCAAAGACGGTCGCATGGTTCCAATCCGTTTCTTTGGCACGGCGACGGACGGTGATCTCGACAAGAACGAGTGCATCATCACCAACCAGTGGGTCTATCCCCAGGAACAAGGCGGCAAGCGCCTAGACCTGGTCCTTCTTGTCAACGGATTTCCACTCGTCATCGGCGAGTTCAAGACGCCGGTACGCGATTCAATAACCTGGCTCGACGGCGCCGGCGACATCGCCAAATACGAGAAGAGCATCCCACAGATGTTCGTCTGTAGCGCGATCAACTTCGCCAGCGAGGGAAAATGCTACCGCTACGGTTCGGTCAATATGCCTCCTGAGATGTGGGGGCCTTGGCACGAGGGAGACGAGAAGAGCGAGGGGACGCTCGCAGACGTTAAGAGGAGCATGGCATCCATGCTGACCCCCGCAAACGTCATGGACATTTTCCAGTTCTTCACGCTCTTCGCCACCGACAAGCAGCATCGGCGTATAAAACTGATCTGTCGTTACCAGCAATTCGAGGGCGCGAACCTCATCGTCGAACGTGTCCGCGCAGGATACCCGAAGCGTGGCCTCATTTGGCATTTCCAGGGCTCAGGAAAGTCACTGCTCATGGTATTCGCTGCCCAGAAGCTGCGCATGATCCCCGAGCTCAAGAACCCGACCGTCGTCATCGTGGATGACCGAATCGACCTCGAGACCCAGATCACGGGCACCTTCAATGCGTCCGACATCCCCAATCTCGCAAGCGCCGGCAGCAAGGAGGACCTTGAGTCTTTCTTCAAGCAGGACATGCGCAAGATCCTCATCACTACCATCTACAAGTTCGGAGAGGTCACCGACACGCTCAACGAACGCGAGAACATCATCCTCATGGTCGACGAGGCGCACCGCACCCAAGAGGGCGACCTCGGCGAGAAGATGCGATTGGCCCTGCCGAACGCCTTCTTCTTCGGCCTCACCGGCACACCCATCAACCGCACCGACAAGAACACGTTTCACACCTTCGGCGCCAAAGAGGACAAGTCCGGCTATATGAGCCGTTACTCCTTCGCCGACTCTATCCGCGACCACGCAACATTGCCTCTCCACTTCGAAACGGTCCCCGTCGAGCTGCACGTCAACCAGGATGTCGTAAATGCAGCATTCGACGAAATGACACGAGACCTCAGCGAACAAGACAGGGGCGAGCTCACCAGGCGCGTCAAGATCGAAGCCGTCATGAAGGCTCCCGACCGCATTCACAAGGTCTGCGAGCACATCGCCAACCACTTCAAGTCAAAGGTCGAACCTGACGGGTTCAAGGCACAGGTGGTCTGCTACGACCGAGAGTGCTGCCTCCTATACAAGGAGGAGCTCGATAAACTGCTGGGAGCAGATGCGGCCACCATCGTCATGGACACGAACAACGACAAAGAAGACCGCTATAAAGCCTTCCGGCGCGACCGTGATGCCGAGGAGAAGCTGCTGGACCGTTTCCGCGACCCCGACGACCCGCTGAAGATCCTCATTGTTACGGCAAAGCTACTCACGGGATTCGACGCACCTATCCTGCAGACCCAGTATCTCGACAAACCTCTACGTGACCACACGCTTCTGCAGGCAATCTGCCGAACCAACCGCGTCTATGACGACAAAAAGTCATTCGGACTCATCGTTGACTATATCGGCCTCTTCGACAACGTCGCCAAGTCCCTGCACTTCGACGAGGTTGAAGTCCAAAAAGTCATCACCAACATCGATGAAGTTAAGGCAGAGCTGCCAAGACTCATGCGATGCTGCCTAGAGTATTTCTCTACTGTCAAGGACCGCCGAAACGCAGATTGGGAGTCGCTCCTGGAAGCGCAACAATGCCTTCCCACAACTAAGGTAAAAGATCAGTTCGGCGCCGACTTCTCAGTCCTTAACAGGGCATGGGAAGCCCTCTCCCCCGACCCGTGCCTACATCCCTACAAGCCTGACTTCATCTGGTTGTCGCAGGTTTACGACTCTGTGAGACCCGTCGACAACCGTGGCAAGCTCATCTGGGCCGCCCTTGGCCCCAAGACAATCGAACTCGTCCATGAGAACATCACCGTTGACAGGGTGCGAGACGATGATGACATTCTTGAACTTGACGAGGAAATGATCGAGCACTTCATCAACAATAAAAGCGATGCTGAGAAGATCACGCGAAAATTGGAGATCGACCTCGTTGCAAAAATTCGCAAACACGACAAGAGCGGCAAGTTCCAGAAGCTCGGCGAACGCCTTGAAGACCTAAGGGAACGTCACGAGCAAGGACTCATCAACAGCATCGAGTTCCTGAAGATGCTCATCGACCTCGCCAGAGAGGCTCGAGCGGCCGAAAAGGAGGTCGTGCCCGAAGAAGAGGAGGACAAGGGCAAGGCAGCCCTCACAGAACTCTTCAATGGTGTAAAGAATGGGGACACGCCAATCATTGTCGAGAACATCGTCAGCGACATCGACGAAATCGTTAAGATCACCCGATTCGACGGTTGGCAGGCAACCACAGCAGGCGTCAAAGAGGTCAAGAAGCAGCTACGCGCCATTCTTTGGATGCGCTACAAGCTCAAAGACCAGACTCTTTTTGATAAGGCGTATTCGTATATCGAACTCTACTATTAGGATTAGGCAACAGAAGACAGGCCTCTAGGAACGCTCCGCATCAACCATTTCATCGGATGCGGAGCGTCCCAATTGGAACGAGCAACGTCTTGCGACGGGCGAACACTGCAATCCCAATGGCCCGATAGCCCTTTCATCATCTGGTGTTTAAGTCTTCACTAGAAGCCATCCACGCTTTGTAGTTAATTGATTCCTTCTTCGCAGGCGAAAACGACAATGATGTCCGCCCCTACCTCCCCTGCGCCTTTAGCTTCAGCAGCAGGTCGCCCAGCTCGGGACACTTGCTAGAGAGGCGCGTCCGGGGTCGCTCGCCCATCCCCCACCGTTGGCGGATCTCCTGGGCGCGCGGGCTCACGCGGTAGTCCCCGTCCATCATCTGCTTGAGCAGCTTGGCGGTCACGCGCGCATCGGCTAGGGCACTGTGGGCGTGACCCGTCGACTCGTCGAACTCGATGCCAAACCACGTTGCCGCGTCGCCCAACGAGACGCGCCCGTGGCTGCCCACGTCCATAATCGAGGTGTAAAACGCCTGCAGGTCGGCCCAGTCCGTAGGAAATGCGGCAAGGCCGATGTGTTTTGCCTGGC
>OHAP01002466.1_pt1 | contig 10287 bp, 10 predicted proteins | sample 1577171 | NCBI WGS metagenome assembly OHAP01 (sample SAMEA3541489, study PRJEB24748) | human gut metagenome | biome: human gut; feature: human-associated habitat; material: faeces | place: China | collected 2012 | reverse complement strand
TAGAATCTTTATTACAAGAAATATTGACACCGGTTGATCGTAATTTTGTGATGTCTGATAAACAAATTGATGAAACAGTTGAAAGGATGAGTGCTCTTCTAGCAAAGGCTCTGAATGACTTAAGGTATAATTCTTGATTTATTTCATATATTTGAATAAATACAAGGAGAGCGCCTATGAAAATAAAAGTATCTATTCAAATTATTTTCAAAATAATGATCATTGTTTTAATGATTATCTATTTACCTTCTTATAGTCATCAAAATGTGAAAGTTTTTAAAGCAATTTTAACAACGGAAGCCTTGCAGACAAGCGTACCAGTTACCTCAAGTAAGAAAATTCATCTATATAATACACATCAAGGAGAAGAATATGTTGGATATAATGTAAAAGAGGGAGCAAGTTATTTAAAGGATTGTTTAACAAAAGAAGGTTATTTTTGTGATGTTGAACAAAATGATTTTGAAAACTATAAAAATATACATCGAATTGCATATAATCAATCTTATGTTGTTTCAAAGATGTATTTAGAAAATTCTTTAAGAGAAAATGGGAAATATGATTTAGTCATTGATTTTCATCGAGATAGCCTTGATAAAAAATATTCTACACTGGTTTATAATCAAAAAAGTTATGCTAAGATTTTGTTTGTCGTAGGAAAAAGTAGTGGAAAATTTGATATGGTCAATCAATTATCTACAGAACTTTCTAACAGGGCAAATGAGAAAGTGCCAGGATTATCTAAAGGAATTATGGTAAAGAAAAATCATTATAATCAAGGGATTTGTGATCATACGATTTTAATTGAATTTGGAGGACAAAATAATACGAAAGAAGAAGTCCAAAATACAATCGAAGTGATGTCTCAAGTAATTAAGGAGTATTTACAATGAAAGAACTTTTAATTGATTTTACAATGGTCGGTTTATTATTATTTTGTATGAATGGTTTGTTGAATAATCATTATATTCAAAATGAAATGGTTTCTAAAAATATTGTTGCTTTTGAACAAAATGTACAAAAACAAAAAGAAGTTAATTCAGATGAAGGTCTCTATGATAATCAAAAAGATAATACACTTTCTTTAATTGTTAAAAAGATAAGTCAAATTTGTATCCAAATAATTCAAACAATTGTCTTGCTTATCTCTCAATTTATTAGTAATATCTTATAGAAGGAAGTGAAAAGAATGAATCAATTAAAAATCGTATTTATGGGAACAGCAACTTTCTCTGAAGCTGTTTTAAAAAACTTAATTCAACATGATTACAACATCGTCCAAGTTGTTTCACAACCAGATCGTCGTGTTGGAAGAAAAAAGGAACTTAAAATGCCTGAAGTTAAATCGCAGAAAAGGTTGCCGAAGCTACTGCTAACGGTGCTTTCACGATTGTCGGCGGCGGCGATACGATTGCTGCGGCGAAAGCCTTTAAGGTGGCAGATAAAGTTTCTTATATCTCTACAGGCGGCGGTGCCTTCCTTGAATTCCTTGAAGGCAAGACATTGCCTGCTATCGCAGCCCTTCAGGAAAGAACTAAGTAATAGTCTTTTCTGAAATAACGAAACCTGTCGACCTCAAATCGGCAGGTTTTTGTTTTATTGACCGGGAAATTTCTTTGCTTTCCAGAGGAGTTGAGGAGAAAATTTAGACTTTTCAGACTCGTAAATCCGAAAGGTCTGAACTATTCGTATTTAACGATCTGAAAAGTCAAAATATCTTGAATAAACGGCCTGTTTATTGTTTCATCGAAGTCGATACTGATATCTCACCTCCTGATAGATATTCATTGGCTGTACGCCGGTTGAAGGAGGACGCTTAACAAAGCCGCTGCATGCTCTGACAGCTGTCAGACCTGCCCGATCTAATTGCTTATTTCCTGAACTTTTGTAAAGATCGGCTGCTGTGAAAATTCCGTCGGCATTGACACGGATTTTGTAAAGAGCAATACCGATCAGACCGTGAGAATTTGGCTCTAGGAACCTCCGTGCGTGAATACAAAGCGAAACATCTTCAAGGTATTGTAGGTAAATCTCTCGTTTTTTATCGGCGACTTTTTTTTCAGTGAGGCTATTTTCTGAAACAGATTCCATCCCAAGAGATTGTCCTTGTTCTGAGACAGCTGCTTGTGCACTGTCCAGTTTTACGATGACGGTCATTGGAAAATCTTCTTCGGACGGCGCAGGTGCGGTTAAAAACATCAAACCAAAACAATGGCACAAGATCGCTAGCGAGATGCCGATTTTGAATGTGTCATTGGAAAGTTCGCTCATTTTTCGACCCTCGGAGAGGTAGCGACATGAAGCTTCTCGCCTCCGTGTTGACGAACAGCATCGACCAAATAAATCATCTCTCCGGCAGGTGCCTGAGGATCTGCCATCAATACAATCTGACCCGGTCTGGCTTTGAATTGAATAATTACCGAAGCCAGACGTTCATCGAGCTCTTCTTTTTTGGTTGGGATACCGTCGCAGAGGAATGTTCCATCTTTGTTTAGGCGAATTTCAACCACATGACCAGCCAAGGCTTTAGATGTTTTTGCCGGAGGAAGGTCAAAATCGATAGAATGGACGGCAAAACTAGCCGCAAGGATAAAGAAGATCAGAAGAATAAAGACGACATCAATGAGAGAAGTCAGGTCAGAAGAGTCTTCTCGTTCTCCGCGCACTCTTATGTTGATCATAGTTCTTTCCTTCCGAGTTGCTAGACTACCTATGGGTTAGGCCGAGCTATTCTGAGACTGCTTATAAAGAATTGCCTTGTTGGCCACGCGGTTTAAATAGTCCAGTCGATTACTCTCGATCGAAAGGAAAATCCTGTAGCAAAGAACGGCAGGAATGGCGATGATTAGACCGGTTGCGGTCGTAATTAATGCCTGCCATATTCCTTCGGCTAATAGTTCCATATCGATGCCGCTGCGAGATTGTGCTATGACAGCGAAAGTCTGAATCATTCCGATGATCGTTCCCAACAACCCGAGCAAGGGGGAAATCCTACCCAGCGTAGCTAAAAGAGGCAGGCGTTTATCCATCATAGCGGCTAAGGACGAGATATTTTCAGCTAATACGCCTTCGTAAAAAGGCATCTTCTCACTGGAACCGAGCGCGGAAGCATAATTTTTGAGCCAAGGTGTTTCGGAGAAATATGTTTCAGCTGCTGCAAATTCGCCTTTTTGAATTTTTTCAAGAATATTCTTTTGTTGATCCGCATCCGGAAGCGGATTCCAGATGTAACTTAAAGACCGATCAATAATCAAAGCAAGGACAATAATGGAGATCAATAGTAAGGGTACCATTACCCATCCGCCGGCGATAATCAGAGACATCTTGACTTCCTTATAGTTGTTGAGCCCGTTTGTGGTCTGAGGCCTTTTCCAATGATTGTCAGCCATCGATCGCAGGCTTGCAAGTCATCACGAGCCTGCGAGATGCTCAGCATTCCATCTGTATATTGAACCTCGCAGCAGCCTTTTCCGACAATATCGACAATTCCCTTGGCGCGAAGCACCTTTTTTCCTGAGTTTCGAATGATTGGTTCAATTCGTTCCAATTCAAGCGGTTCAGAAAATTTGACGGCACAAGTTTCGAATAGACTGGTATTGCCTCGCATGGAAAACCCGGCGTTGTTCAGCAGCATCGTGTCTGCTCCCGGCGTGTGTTTTCGAGAGGTAAACATACCGTACTTTTTGTCTATCCAGTGGTTGAAGAAGTGATCAAGGACGGCAAAGTTTGCATCGCCGTTGGCAGAAAGAATGATCAATGCTTTGGAATTAAGATCGTGTAGTGACTGCGTGAGCCGCTCGATGCTTTCGTCGCAGACGAGATCCGCTTTACTGACGACAATGACGTCTGCTCGTGTAAGTTGGGCCAATCTTAGTTTTTCATTGAGATATTCCGGATGTTCGGTAAGGTTGGGTGCATCGGCCACAGAGACGACTAGACCGATCTTGCAAATATCATTTAGTTCTTCCAGAGAATGAACCACGTTATCGGGATTTGCTAAACCGGTCGTTTCCAAGATCAGTTGATCGGCCGGAGTGTTCTGAATTAACCGCAAAATCCCCGGACGAAGGCTGTCGGCGAGCGAACAGCAAATGCAGCCATCGTTGAGAGCCTCAACACAAGTTTCATCTCCGATGAGTGCCGTGTCTAAATCGATTTCACCAAATTCGTTCTGAAGGACACCGGTAAAACGTTCTCGTGTGTGAAGGAAATTGAGCCAATTTTGCAGAAAAGTGGTTTTTCCTGATCCTAAAAAACCGCAAAGAACGTGAATGAGAGGTTTGTCACTAAGGTCAACTTCATCCGGGATATATGAAAGAGGAGGTGCAGAGAGTTTATAAACGGCGTCCATTTCTTCATCGTCTTCAAAGACCGGCAAGCCGAACTCTGCTTCTATAAAGAAGTCATTTACACTGGGCAGATTGCCGGATTTCAGTACTCCAAGAGCCGGAGTGGTGTTTAAAGACGTTTTAAATGATTGAATCAGGGCGGAAAAAAGCGGCATAAGGGCACGCGCCGGCCGCATCTCTCGTCCGATAAAGCGGGCGTCTCTTTTGTGAGTATGGAACGAAAGATTAAGACCTTTTTTATCTAACCGAAACACGAGTCCCATCGAACCGATCTTAAAATCCTGCAGTTCCTGGAAATGTTCGGATAGAGTCCTGATCTTTTGAATGTGATTATCTTTTTTGTATAACCCCTGCATGCTCTCGGGCATTTGGGTCTTTAATTCGTCTTCCACGGGAAAAGTGTAGAGATCAAACGAGGAGGCAATCGCCTGATCATCATGCTCTTCTCCCATGAAGACGATTCCATATACCAAGTCGCTGTTAGCCAGTCTTGTGGACCAAGAGAAATTTCCCTTATTTGAAGGGAGAAAACCCCTCCACCCTAATCCTCGTGCAACCTTACGGTCTAAGTGGAGCTGCATGAGGAGGTTGTGAAGAAGAGTGACGCCTTCGTTTTCGGTTTCAGGAGAAAGGCTTCGGGGAATTAAACAATCGAGCAACATGGTGGAAAATCTTTCCGGCCCCGCTTCCCGGGGCCGATAGCGGTTAAATTAACTTGGGAACAGTAACGTATCACCGTTGCCTAAGTAGTTGGTTGTCTTCGAACGGAACCGAGCTGTACCCTGTACCACCGGATAACCTGCATCCACGAATTTTTGTGCTGTGATTAAGCCTGTGCAGTGGTTGCAGCCCACCTTCTGAAGATCCCATTTCTTAAGGCCTATGACCAAGTCGTCATACTTCGGATCCCAGTCGTCAAACGGGGAGATATGAAGGCCGCCGTAAAGACCGTAGAACTTATCGTTTTCGTAAGCGATTTCTTTGTAAGCCGTGTCCGCAAACAGGATGATGCCTTGATGGCAGCAGCCCGTAATGGAAACCAAACCTACGTCTTTAACGTTGCAGTACAGAGACATCTCTCCGTAGACCTTGAAAATAATCGGGCATTCGAACTGGTACAGTGCCACACCTTCCTGGATTTTATGGAGTCCTTTCGTGACGTCAATTACCTTGCCGACATGGCCGGAGCGCGCCATATAGTCCTTACCTGCAGGGTAGAAAGTGGATGGACGGTAGACAGTGACGTTGGGGCCGTATTTGGCGACGACAGGGAAGCCGAAATAGTGGTCCATGTGCTCATGCGTGGAGATAAAGGCAGCTATCTCACCGTTGGCGAGCATTTTGTCGATGCCTTCGCGCTTGAAGCATTGATCCATCCACATGTAGTTCCAGCCGCAGTCAAACAAGTACTTCGTTTTCTTGCCGTCCAGAGCTTCGATTTCAACGAGGCAGGAGTAGCCGCCTGCGTTGTCGGCATGCTCACTCAGTTCACGAGTGATTTCCCAAGCTTTTTCCAGATTTTTAGGAAGGTACGGTCCGATATTTTTCATACCGTCTTCATAAGTTCCTTTGCCGGGGCCTTTACCGTTGCCGAAGGGCGCCCAGTTATAGGTGTACTGGTCAACCAACAAACCGCCGGAAGCCGTGACGTCCTGCATAAAGATGCTGTTGTCAAACCAGCTTGTTTCGGAAATGTTGGTGATCTTGACGGATTTGCACAAGCCGATGTCAGCTGTTCCGCGTTTAATGTCAGGAAGAAAGGCCGTGCGGGCGGGTGAGTAAGAATAGGCACCCATTGCACCGAGAGTACCAACACCGGCACCAAGTGCTAAACCTTGTACGAAATTACGTCGTTTCATAATTATTCCTTTCTTTTAATCGACTAATGTGAACAGTTTGCTGCAGATCGGGAGAACCCAGACGACGGCGAAGTAGAAGGCGATACCGACTGCGATTCCGCATACCAAGCCCGGTATCATGTCTGTGCGCCAAACAGCTCGTTCTTCAACTTCTTTTTCTGCAGCTTCGACTTCTTCGGCTGTACGCATCGTCAGTTTCCAGCCTGGCCATCCGTCCATGAACCACCAGTTAATCAGCCAAATGTCGATTAACCAAATCATCGGGATCATCGGGAACTGCTGCGGATGAGAGAATCCCTTCTGAGTTCCGAGGAAGAAATGACCGTACTTGTAATACAAGCAGTAGATCGCAACGCCGCCCAGAAGAACGATGGTGGATCTGATTAAGACGTTAACCGGAGTGCTGAACTTACGGGGCCAATTGCCGCAGTAGAACTGCAGGAAGAGCGCCGGAACGAGGAAGAAGATGGCGGTTTCGCCGACATGCAGCCAGCGCCAGTCAGGAGCAGCGTCGCGTCTATGACCGCGAATTGCTTCGCCCCATGTTAATTCCTGCATGTACCAGAAGAAGAAGCACAGAGCCCAGGAAATAACAATAATGCCGAAGAAAACAGCCAGTCTGCGGAGCCACGGAGTCTTAATCATCGTGAACGGGTAGCGTTCCCAGATGCCTTCCATGAACCACACCACAACGGTACAGCACATAATCCAAGCTACATGGAAGTTGGCGGATACGGTCTGTGCGAATTCTTCCCAATACGGAGGAGCAATGGAAGTGAAGTACTGCCACGGATAGTAAAGGATGCCCATATGGTTGTGCATCGTCATAAAGTAAATGACGAAACTCAGGCAGAAAGTGCCAAGCCAAATAGAGAAACCTTTTGCCGGCTGCGCTAAATTTTCCCACGGACGGCCTTCAAGAGCGACGACCCATGCCGGAGAGATCCAGGAAGCGATCACGGCGAACATCATGCAGGCCTGAGCTGCATACTCGGTTGCGTAGAACTCTGTCAAACCTTTGAGCTTAAGGAGCTGTTGAGGGTTGAAATAGGCAAAGGCAGTGTTGCCGAGAACGGACTGGAAAAACCCGTGAATCATCATAATCATGATGGCAACTGATATTAGGGCCAGCACGAGACCTTTTTGGAGCGGATGCGCTGTTTCCAGCCATTTCCGTTTGAAAGGCCAAAAATCAAAAATGTAGGCCATCCAAATCAGGATAATTAACCACCAACGGCAATAGTTATACCCGACATACGGAGTGTAGAAGCGCATTACACCGCGCGGATCTTGGAAGATCCACCAGGTAATGACAAATAGAATCAGAGTAAAGATGAGGTTGGCGATAGGAGCGATGGGACCTGACCATCGCTTAACCAGCTTTCGCTGCTCAAGATACGGTAGTGGATTTGTCATCTAAATTCCCCTTAGTTATCTATATTCGTACCAAACGGGGCTGGTCAGGTCATCTCGAACTAAATTGCGAAAAACTGAAAACTTCGCAGAAGTGGTTATATAAGATTGAATGGGCCTAAAAGAGCCTCGATAGAAGTACTCATTCAGTCTAGAAACATTTTTCCCCCGGCTATATCAGCGAAATTACCAAAGGGAAAATACGGGGCTATTTATAATTTTTATCACCCCTATTGGCACGGGGATAATTTTTATTTGTCCGAAAATCCCCCTAAGCTCAGCAGTATCATGCTCCCATTTGTAAGATTCTGAGCTTTAACCGCGTCTTTACCAAGTGATGAGTCAGCGTTTTTTTATAAAAGAAATTATAGAAACCCCTGCTAGGTAAAAAATAAATATCTTTACTTGGATGTATTCGGGTTGATAAAATTAACGATCAAGCTTGAGGTATAAAAAGCTTTGGCGAAGAAAACCTCCTCTCTTATATCAGAAATAAAGCAAAAAAATTACCCGCCTAAGGAGATCCCTAATCTCAAAATCCTTACTGAATAATCCCACTAATTGTTTGTCGATAACCTCTATTTTTTAATAGATAGGGAATGTTCTTAAAAGCTCTTTAATAACAATGGGGCAAAACAAAAGCCGCCATAGAAATGAGCGGCTTTCGAAGAAAGGTTTTGGTTTTAGCAAACTAACGCTGTTTCATTATGTACTTTCTCCATAATTGGATAAGAAGTGCGCAGGAAAAGGGAACTAAGGCAGCAAGGATACCAACAACCAAAATTAAAGAAAGATTGTTTTTGATGAAAGGGATATTGCCGAATAAGTAACCAGCCAAGACAATGCCGCCGACCCAAACAATGGCCCCTCCTCCGCTGTAGAGTTCAAAACGGAGGGGGTTCATTTTAGCGGCACCTGCGACTAATGGGGCAAATGAACGAACAATCGGTACAAAACGGGCCAGGACAATAGTTTTTCCGCCGTGCTTCTCGTAGAAGTCGTGAGTTTTCTTTAAAGCATCTTGATCAATCCAGCTGATTGAGCCGTCATAGATCTTATTGCCAAGCCAATTGCCTATGTAAAAATTCGTTGTATTTCCTAGGATCGCGCCCAGAGAAATAATGACGATGAGGAGCCAAGGATTCAAAGCACCTGCTGCGGCAGCGGCGCCGGCGATAAAAAGGAGAGAGTCACCCGGGAGGAAGGCGCAAATGACAATCCCGGTTTCACTGTAGAAAATCATGAACAGCACAAGGTAGACCCACCATCCGTAGGTCTGTGCAATGTACATGATGAAGTGATCCGCATTGCGGAACAGCTCTAAGGTAAGTGTTAAGAAGTCCATTTTCTTTTTGTATAGTCAATGGACCGAAATTGTAGCTGAATTGCTGAAAAAGACATGTGAAAAGGCAAGTTGGATACCGTGTATTTCCTAACTATTTCTCATCCGGATGTTGTCTCCACTTTTTGACAATGTAACCGATAACAAAAGGAGCCAACCCAAGAACGATTCCGCCGACAAGAATGAGAGAAAGGTTGTTCTTAATGAAGGGAATATTCCCAAAAAGGTGACCGGCGGCAAGGATAATTCCTGCCCAAAGAACGGCTCCGACCGTACCGCTGACTTCAAAATTAAGTCGGCTCATTTTTGCTGCACCGGCCACTAGCGGAGCAAAGGAACGAATAATCGGAACGAAACGAGCTAAGACGATAGTAAGTTTCCCATGTTTGGCAAAAAATGCCTGCGTTTTTGCCATTTGCTGTTGGTCAATCCATTTAATGGAGCCGTCGTATATCTTGCTGCCGAGAAAGTAACCGATTCCGTATGCAACGGTATTTCCGAAACAAGCACCGAGCGCTATAGCCAAGAAAGCTCCGAGCGGGTTGAGGATGCCGGCTGCGCTTGCGGCACCCGAGACAAAGATAAGCGAGTCACCCGGCAGGAGGGCACAAATCACAATTCCGGTTTCCAAAAAGTAGACCGTAAAGAGAAATAAATACACATAGATGCCGTACTCCGCAGACATGTGTGCTATGAATTGGTCGCTGTTGCGGAACATTTCTAAGAATGCGCTAAAAAAGTTCATTGTTATCCTTGTTATCCTTGATTGCCGCATTCGATTGTAGAAAAGGCTTTAGGCTAAATATATTGTTGATGCTCAAAGTAGTCCGAAGAGTAGAGAAACTTGTCCTTGCAGGCTTCATCTGACTGCGATAAGGTAAGGGGACATGCACTCTTCGTGAAGAGACGAATTACATGGAAGAAACAACACTGGAAACAAGGCGTCCTGAACGAAAAATTCAGGAACTCTCGGATCAGCTGATTAGTCAGATTGCAGCCGGTGAAGTGGTTGAGCGACCCGCGTCCGTTGTTAAGGAGCTGGTAGAAAACGCCATTGACGCCGGAGCTGACTCTGTTGAAGTTCGAATTGAGGGCGGCGGTATTAAGCGCATTGTCGTCTCAGATAACGGCTGCGGTATTCCCAAAGATCAGCTTGCTTTGGCTGTAAAGCGCCATGCAACGAGCAAGGTTTCCAACCTGGATGAACTGGAAAGTGTGAGCTCGCTTGGGTTCCGCGGCGAAGCTCTTGCCTCGATCGCGAGCGTCTCCGACATGAAAGTGATTTCCAGAGTTGCCGGTGAAGATGCGTTCAGCATTGCCGACG
>OHAP01002465.1_pt1 | contig 10303 bp, 6 predicted proteins | sample 1577171 | NCBI WGS metagenome assembly OHAP01 (sample SAMEA3541489, study PRJEB24748) | human gut metagenome | biome: human gut; feature: human-associated habitat; material: faeces | place: China | collected 2012 | reverse complement strand
GGAAAGCAGTCCGGCCAAACCTCGGCCGGCACCGGGTTTGGCACCGTCCGGTGACGCTTCGCCGCCACCGCTGTCGCCGCCTTTCCTGCCGCCCTTGCCGCCCATGGCCTTGCGCAGGCCGCCGCCGGCCAGGGCGACTCCCATGCCGAGTATGGAGGGCAGGATTCCGCCGCCGCCACCGCCGACCGAGGATTGCACGGCGGGCACGATCACGCGGATCATGGCGGGAAGGAGGATGATGACGCTCAGGGTGAGCATCAGCGTGATGGCCTGGCTGTCGTCGCCGGGCCCGGCCGTGGCCATGATCGCCGAGCCGGTCGCCATGACCAGTGCGGCGACGGGCTTGTAGGCCAGGAACGCGGCCAGCCAGCCGATGGTCTTGGCGAAAGCCTGCTTGCCGGTCTCCATCCAGCTCATGGCGGCCCACATGGGTGCCACGCCCACCAGGATCGGCAGCATCCCGGCGCGGAAGTAGGCGAATATCTTGCTGATCAGCCCGCAGATCCACATCACGATGGTGAGCACGATGGCGACGGGCGCGCCGAGATTGAAGAACGAGCTCGCGGCCAGGCTTTTCGATTCCCAGGCGTCGTTCATCATGCCGCTTGCGGACCTGAGCACGTCGGCGGTCCACGTGTCGAATGTGGCCTGGAACGTGTTGACCAGTCCGGCAAGGCACACGGCGCTCAGGATCGCCCACATGAACGCCTTGCCCAACGGGATCAGGTCACGTCCCTCCTGTTGGGTGACGAGCTTCCAGCCGGCCGCGATCACGCCGCACACGGCCGCGATGATAAGGAACGGGTCAACCTGCATACGGATGTAGTCCGACAGGAAGAACGTGGTGCCGCCGCCCGGCGTCCATGACGGCAGGTCCGGATTGCCGCCGGACGAGCGGGAGAAGAACGTGAGCGCGATGCTCGCGCACGAGGAGCCGAGCAGCACGCCGAGCAGTATCCAGCCGATGCGGTCGAGCAGACGGCCCTCGCCGCCCTGGCCGATGTTCCACACGATGCGCGCGCTCAGCACGATCAGGCTGATCGCGGCGGCTGCGACGAGCACGCCCTGCGCGATGCGCAGGTACCGGTTCACCGGTGCGAACCATGAATCGTAGTCCGGGGTGGCGTTCGCCTGCAACGTTGATACCGTGTCGTTCGCGGCGACCAGCGTGTTGCGGCTGGTGGACAGCCATTCGATCGTGGAATCCGATTGGACCTGGTACATGTTCCACAGGGTCTTCTCCAGCCAGGAGAGCTTGCGCTGCTTCCGGCACGAGGAGTCCTTGTACTCCCATTTGCCCTCGTCGGACGACTCCTCCTGATACGTGTTCTCCAATGCCCTGCATTGCAGTTCCGGAGACTTCCTCAGCAGATCCTTCGCCGCCTTCTTGGTGCCGACCGCGACCGCGCCGGTATGGGCGGGCGGGTCGCCGTACTGGTCGATGACCCATTGGATCTGGCTGGGGCCGATCAGGTCGCCGAGCTTGCCTTCGGGTATCTTCATCACGTAGGTGGTCTGGGTGTCGCTGATCTGCTTGTCGCCGAACGTGAGCTCCTTGCTGAACGATCCGAAGTCGGGTCCGCCGCAGGCGGCGAGGCCCATGAGGCAGGCGAGGGCGAGCGGCAGCGCGCACAGGCGCTGCCGTATGCGTCGAATCCCTTTCATGGCTTTTCTCAGCAGCTTGCGGTGACGGACAGGCCGAGTGCGGCGAGGATGGCGACAGCGCCCGCACCGAGGAAGATGCCGATCACCCAGTTGACGAGCTTGTCGAAGGTGTCGTCGCGGTCTGGCACGCCGTCGCCCTGCTGGCGCAGGATGTGCACGCCGATGCGCACCAGCGCGACCACGCCGATCACCAGGCTCAGCGCCTTCACCCAGCCCAGGGCGGTGGATACCGGGCCCGAGAATCCCGGAGGCAGGCACGGGGTCGGGTCGGAAAGGGTCTCGGCGAGGATCACGCATGTTTCATGCAGCATTGGGTTGTTCCTTTCGTGTTAGGTTCATGCACCATCGTCAGCCGACATGGGCCGTGGCGCGGGGCATGGCGTCTACGTCCTTCACGAGCCGTGAGTACGCGGCCGGATAACGCCGGGGAAACCCGTCGAGTTCAAGCCCTTTGATATGGGGCAGCCGCCACACGCGGACGGCGGATGACAGTTGGATGCGCGCCGCCACCAAAGGCCGGGGCATACGGGGCACGGGGTCGGTGATGGCCGCGCCCAACAGGATCGATGCGCCGAACAGTCCGGCCGACTGGTCGGCGAGCAGCGCGCGCAACGATTCGAGGCCGCGCCCCGTGCCCATGGCGCACAGGATGATGCGCGAGGGCATGGAGGGATCCTGGCTCACCGGCAGCGCGCGGCCGGCGTCGGCGAAACGTTCCGGATCCGAATGGCGGATCGTGGTGCATCCGGCACCGCCGTGCGCGCCCACCAGCCACACGCGGTCGGTGACGGGTGCCGCGAACGACGGGATCAACGTGGTCAGTTGTGGCATGGTGTTGGTCCTTTCATAGGCTCGGGTCGGTGCCGGGCAGTTGCGAGGGGTCCGGGTTCGCGGGCACCGACCAGCCCGGAGACGCGGAACCACCGGTCGAGCCGGCGGAACCGCCGGAGGAATGGTATCCGCCGCCGGACGGGCCGGAACCCGAGCCCGAAGCGGAGCCGGAGGGCGTGTACGAGTACTGTTGCGGTGCCGGCGTGCTCTGCGCCTGCGCCGCAGCCGCTGCGGCCTCCTCCTGCGCTTTCCTTTCCTCGTCGGCCTTGGTCTTCGCGTCGATGGAGGCGTTCACCTTGTCCATGGCGTCGGTGATGGCCTTCTCGTCGCGCTTGTCGATGGAGGCGCGCAGCAGGGCGCGAGAATATTCGTCCTGCACCTTGCCTTCGGAGGAGGAATACAATCGTTCGCCCTGTTCGACGGTATGGGCCAGCCGTGAGGAGAACACCGCGCCCGCCGCCTTCTTCAGCCGCGAGAGATTTCCCGTGTGCTTCTTTTCGATGGCTTGCAGCTTGGATGTGGTGGCGTTGGCCGTTTCCGTGTCCGTGGCGGCACATGCGGGGATTCGCTCGCCCTCGGAATATTGTTCGGCCAGCTTGTCGAGGGTTTCCAGGGTTTCCGGGTCGGCGAGCTTGTCGGCCGTGACCGCTTTCGCCTGTGCGAGCCGGTCGCCGTCGAGATATTCGACCAGCTTCCGTTCGGCTTTCTTCGCCGCAGCGTGGGCGGTGGCGCAGTCCGCCGTCGCCTGTTCCAGCTCGCGTGCGGCCGTGGCGGATTCATGCGATCTCCACGCGGACATGCCGGCGACCGTGACGCAGGCCGCGAGCAGGATGCCGCCCGCGGTCGTGGCTATGCGCCTCCATTCGCGCACGGGCATGGCGGCATCCCGGTCGCCGACCGGCGTGAGGTCGATCGTGTCGGCGAGATCGGCCGGCTCCACGGCACCGCCAACGTGCTGCGGTTCCGATGCCGGGGCATCGGCCGGGATATCATTCCCCACCGGATTCGAGGCCGATGGCAGCGGGCCGATCTCCCACGGATCGACGGCCGGGTTCGCCCGGCCTTCGCTTCCGGCGTCGTCCACGCATCGCGCATCCGGCTCCAGCCCGGGCCCGGGCTCGGGTTCGGGTTCGGCCGGTGGCCGGCGTTCCGGTTCCGGTTCCTGTGCCGGTTCGATGGCGACGGCGGTGCCGGCGGCGACCATGGGGCCCATCTCCCATGGGTCCGTGCCGGAGGTGTTCATCGGTTCGGGAAGAGGCGCTGGCGAAGGCTCGGGCGGTCCGGCGCGGTGGCGGCCATGCCGTCGGCGGCGTCGGCCTGCCGTTCGCGCAGCTGCCGCTGTTCCATGACCCATGCGGGATGCTGGCCGTGCTCGTGCGCGTCCATGAGGCAGCGCGTGACCTCGCCCTCGGGCGAAACCGCCGCGAGCCGGCCCAGATGGCCGGTGAACGCGGCCTCGGGATCGCCCTGCATGAAGCTCATGTACGCGGCCGCCTCAAGCGCGCCCTCCCTTCGCGCGGAATCCGGGATGCTGTTGGACAGCCGCCACAGCAGTGCGGGTATGTCCTGGTGGAACTCGCTGTTGGCTATCTCGCGCACGTTGTAGTCGGCCTGGTACCACGGTTTGACCTGGCCCGAGGCGAACAGGGGCAAGGCGCGCGGATCATGCTCGGCGACCATGAGGAAACGGGCGCGCTCCAGGCCCGGCGATATCAGCTTGGCGCACACGGCGTCGCGCAGCCCCGTGTCGCCGGACAGCGATGCCAGCAGTCCCGCCGTGGCATGGTCCTTTTCCGCGTCCGCGCCGATGCGGTATTGTCCGGCGCGCAGCGAGTCGAGAAAATCGAATACGGCCAATGCGGTTTGCCTGTCAGCCATGTGCAACCTCCAGAGGAATGATGATGGTGCGAACAATGTCAGAGTCGATGATGCGCCGGGTCGCGGGCCGCTGCGGGGCGCACCGTCTACAGGCCCCATCGGGAGCACGGTTCCACGGGTCTGCGGCTCCACGGTTCCACGGGTTCACGGGTTCCGGGCATGGAAAAGGCCCTTCGCCGGGGGAGAGGCTGGCGAAGGGCCTGGGGGTTCACACGCCGTCCGGGGCACGGGATTCGGAAAGCTTTATGCCCCTTTCCGGCATGTGAAGTCAATGGAGGGCGTCCCGGCCGTCATCGGACGACGAGGCCGGAACGCCACGGGGTCACTTGCCCGCGTTCACGGCCGTGTGGCGGCCGGAACCCTGTGCGTAGTGGCGCTTGCGGAACACGAGCAGGGAGCCGCCGGCGAGCAGCACCGCCAGGGCGCCGCCGGCAAGGCCGAGCACGGCCGTGCCGGTGGAGGCCAACGGCTTGGCACGGTATCCGTTCCAGTCGTCGGTGTTGCTGGTGGTCTGGGTGTCGGCGCACAGCTGCTTGCCGTCGATCTCGGTCACGTCGCCGGTGGAGTATTCCGGATCGGTGTCTTCGCCGCCGTCGGTCTTGTCGTTGAACGGGTCGCCGTTGGACGGCGCGCATTCCACGAGCGGGGTGCCGGTGACGATGGCGCGGTCCGTGTGGGTGTCGCCTTCCTTGACGCCCTTGAGCGTGCCGGTCACGCTGACCGATTCGCCCGGCTTGAGCACCAGGGTGTCCCAGTTGTCGGGGTAGGTGAGCGAATCCATGTCCACGTGCGCGTCGCCGACGATGGTGGAGTCGGCGAGGTTCAGGTCGCTTGCCTTGAACCATGCGCCGTCACCGGTGGCCGGGTCGGTCTTGGAGGTGTTCGTGATGATGAACGTGATGCCGATGCTGTCGGCGTCCATCTTCAGCGCCTGCTTCGGGTCGTCGCGGTCCGCCTGCTCCTGGCCTTCCTGCTTGAGGGTCGGGGTATCGACCTTCTCCAGGTGGATGCTCGGGGTCATGTCCGGGGTCTTGGTGACGACCTTGTTGGATTCGCGCGGCTGGCCGTTGATGGTCTCGGTCCACGTGTTGGGCACCTCGTCGGCCACGGCGATGCGCTTGCACTGGAGGTAGAGCACCCAGCCGGCCTCGTGCTCGTTGTCGGCGCTCACGAGGTCGAGGTAGGCCTGGGTCGCGTCGGCCGTGACCTTGCCGTTGTCGTCGGCGTCCACGGTGAACAGGTTGCCGCCGAACTTCGAGGAGTCGAAGCCGCTGCCCGCGATCTTCTCGCCCCTGGCCGCGAGCACCTGGCCGTCCCTGTACAAATCACGCGAGGCGTAGACGGCCCAGTTGCCCAGGTACTGGTCGTACTCGGTGGCCAGCTGGTCCGTGCCGCCCCAGTCCGTGACGGTCTGGTAGGCGCGGTCCGGGGGCAGGATGCTGGAATCCAGTCGGTAGAGGAACGTGTGGTTCAGATACACGCTCTTGCCGTCGATGCTGTCGCCGCCGACCTTCACGGTCACGTCCTTCTTCGGGTTGATCTCCTTCAGCGGGTTGGTGACGGTGTTGGTCTTGTCGCGCTTGTCGTTCGTGACCTGCGTGGCGGTGTTCTCCACCGTGTGGCCGTCCTTGACCTTGGTGACGGTCATCGGCATGACCACCTGGTAGGTGTGGCCGAGCAGCGACTGGTCGATGCTCGGGTCCTTCAGCGGGTCGTAATCCTTGTCGGACTTCTCGCTGTAGGCCTTCAGGTCGCCGGGCTGCGGGTCGCCGGGAACGGTCTCGCCGGTCGCGGGGATCTGGGTGTCCACGGTTTTGGCGAAGGCGTAGAGCACCCCGTCCTTGTCCTGGATGTTGAACTCGCCGGTGCGGTCCCTGCCGGTCTCGTCAAGGATCTCCACGTGCTTCGCGTCGAGGGTCAGGTACTCCTGGTCGTAGTCGTCCGTCATGCCCAAGCGCCATACCTTGTAGGCGGTGTCGGTGAGCCTGGAGGCGTCGATGTTGACGCGGTAGTACACCTTGTCGCCCAGCAGCGCGGTCTTGCCGTCGATGCTGATGGTCGGGTCCTTCTGCGTGTCCTGCTTGGAGGGCTTGATGACCGGCGGCTCGTTCTCGACCTTGTTGGACGGGGTGACGCCGTTGTTGACGGTCAGCGCGGCCTTGTTGTCGACGGTCTTGTCGGTGGGCGCGTCCTCGTTCACCTTGGCCTCGAAGCGCAGCAGCACGCGCGGGTTGGAGCCGGCCTTCCAGTTGGCGGCAACCCAGTCCCTGGCGAACGTGGCCTCGAACGAGTGGTTGGCTTCGTCCCACTGCACCTTGTAGGCGCTCTTCGGGATGATGCCGCCGGTTCCCAGGTCGGTGATCTCCAGGGTCTGCTTGTTCGCGGTGGTGTACTCGGAATAGGTGTCGCTCAGCTTGATGGCGGTCACCGAATATGCCTGGTCCGCAGGGATCTGCGGGTCCACGCGCACGGTGTATTCCACGGTCTGGCCGGGGAACACGGTCTTGGTGTCGATGCTGGACTGGTCGCCGCCCTGGGAGGATTCGGCGATGACCTGCTTGTGGATCGGGGGAACGGTCACGCAGATCTTCGGCGTGTTGGTGTCCACCGTGCTGCCGCCGACCGTCTGGCCGCCCTTGTTGTCGAGGTCGTCGCCCTTCGGGTCAACGCACGTGTTGAGCTCGTCGCCCTCCGCCTTGCCGTAGGATTCGAGCAGCTTCACGGTGTCGAAGTTCACGTCGAACGGGATCACGACGCTGATCTGCTTCGCGGTCTTCAGGTCCTTCTGCGCGGCCTCGTAGGAGTCCTTCGCGCTGACCGTGACCTTGGTGCCCTCGGCGGTGATGTCGAACTGGTCGGTCACGTCCCTGCCGGTCTTGTTCAGGTCGTTGACGCCGGCGTTGGCCTCGTCGGTGGTGTCCTGCTCGTAGACCTTGATGTTGGAGGTGTCCTTCAGGTCGAGGATGCTATCGACGTTGGCGAAGTCGTCGGTCCACGCGATCTCGGGCACGCGGCCCAATCCGGTGGGCAGGGTGCCGGAGATGACCGCCGCCACCTCGTCGCCGAGACGGTAGTACTTGTCGTCGCCGCCCACCTTGTCGCTCTTGGTCGGATCGACGGTCAGCTGCCACTTGCCGCCGACCTTCATGGCCCACGCCTTGTTGGGGTTGGGCGTCCACACGAACACCGGCGGCTCGTTGGTCGGTCGGGTCTCGTTGTTCCACTTCTCGTACGCCTTGTTGGTCAGCTGGATCTTCTTGCCCTCGGTGGCACCCTTTTTGATGGTGCCCGTCAGGTAGAACCTGACCTTGCTCGCGCTGTTCCTGAACATCGTCTTCGCGATGTAGGCGGACTTCGCGGTGGCGGTCGCGGTCCCGGCCTTCCGGTCGATCGCGATGGTGAAGTTCGAGGTCTCGTCCTTGCCGTCGACGAACACCTTGCCGGACTTCCAGTCGATCCACTGGTTCGAACCGGTCAGATCATCGGTGATGGAATAGGATGCCAGCGGGTTGAGCAGGTGCGCGGGGATGCTGCCGTTGACGACCACGCCCACCTGGTCGCCCACTAGGAAAGTCTTCTGATCGACGCCCTGCTGGTTGGTCCAACCCTTGTCCTCGGCCACGAGAGCGCCGGACTCGTCCAGCACCCACACCTTGTCCGGGGTCGGCGTGACCTTGCCCACGCTGTCGCTGTTGCCGGTCTGGCAGTCGGCCAGGCTGCCGGTGCCGTTGTCGCCGTTCCAGCACGCCACGGAACCGTCGTTGATCTCGTAGTCGCCGCCGGTGGGCTTGGCCGACTGTGGCACGTTCAGCGTGTAGAGGCCGGAATGCGGGGCGGTGGCGTGCGCCTTGACCACGCGCTTGCCATCGATGGAATCGTCGATGGAAATGTCCGCCGGCACGATGTTGCCGTTCGCGTCGGTCACGGTCACCTTGCTCACGTCGTCCTGCTCGGTGCCGCCGATCACCACGTCCTTCGTCTCGATCGTGTCGTAGATCCAGAACTTGCCGGAGGCGTTGGAATGCGCCTTGATGTGCGCCGTGTACAGCGAACCGGAGGCGATGGAGTCGTTGCCGTCCTGCACCGTCTGGCCGGCCCCGTTGGTCAGCCATTTCTCGGGCGGGGTGGTGGTCTTCTCGCCGGACTCCTTGCCGTCGTTCTCTCCCTTGTGGGAGACCGCCTCGGCCATGTTGCCCTGCTTCGCCACGTCAACGTCCCACCAGCGCTTGCCCGCAGGCCACGACTCCCACGAGGCGTCCATGTCCTTGAAGGACGCGCTCACTGTGGCGCTGCCCTTGTTGGATGCGGTGAACTGCTTCGCCACCGTCTTCTCGGTGCCGTCAATGCCACGCCAGTGCAGGGTCGCGGTGCCGTTCACGTTCTCGGTCTTCGACCCGCCGCTGGACAGGGTGATCGTGTCCGAAGCATCCTTGGTGTCGCCCGCCTGGCCCGACATCTCCGCAGCCTGCGTGCTCACGCTCAAATGATACGACGGTGGTGCTGGCTGGTACTTGTCCAGTACGATCACCACGATCGAGGGCTTGCTGGAAGCCTCCACATTACGACGCATGATCTCATCGACGCTGTTCGACGGATCATCTGAGAAGCCATCGGATGTGTGGTAATTCTGAGTGCCTGCATACTTATAGGTGTTCGGTGCGACGTATTTGTTCCAGTTGTCGTACCAGCCGCCGGTCCCGGTCGGCGAAGCCTGGCCGGACCCGTTGTAGATGTAGTTGCCGCCGAAGGCGGCTGGCACCGCGCCGACTGCGACCACTCGGCAGTCGCCGCTGCCCTCGCCGGGGTGACGCCGCTGGAAACCGGTCTCGCATTCCGTACGGGCCTGGTCCAATGCGGCCTGCGCCTTCGTGACGCCATCGCCCTCCAAAGTGACGCCGGCGTTGTTCATGGCGGCGCGCACCGAGTCAAGACTCGTGGCCGGGCCCCATGCGCCCGAAGCATCGTCCTTGTACTGCCAGAATTGCACCGCGGCCAGGTTGCCGCCCGTGCCGGGCTGGTTGCCGCCGCCACCGCCCGCGAACGCGGTCGAAGCGACGACGCCGCCGGCACCAAGCGTGGCGATCGCGGCCAACGCGGCGACACCGGCTTTCATCTTCCTACTAAAGTTCATAAAAATGAACCTCCGTTAACCTTGTCTGTTCATCCCCTCCCTCAATCGTTCCGGTCATGGCCCCGCCGCCTCTTTTTTCAAGGGGTGGCGGGGCTTCCGACCGCAGGAATAACGGGAGGTAGCCACCGGATGATCCGGCAACCACCAACAAGCCTCACAGACGACACGCCGAGCCACGGAGCGCAACGTCTACAAAAAACAAAAAACGTTAGGAGCAGAGGAAATAGAAGATTCCGAGGCCGTACGGATGCACGGGAATACAGCTTCATGGGAATACGGGAGAGAACCGAAGATATCCGTACTACGATCTGAGGGGAACAACAGGGGGAGAAGGGGATGCAAGATGGAGTCTCGAATGTGCAGGTTCGTCCGTGACGGGGAACCTGATATAGGGGAATACCGGGAGCTGGCCGATGGCACCGGAATATGCGTGTTGGCCGATATGAACGGGGACAGCGAGGAAGTCGTCGTATCCCTGCCGGACGGAACGATGCCCGAAAATATTTCAGACTTGGAGCTTCTGAAAGTGCCGACAACCATGCATGGGCCGGAATCCGGGCCACTGACGCCGGCGGAAGTCGCCGAGAGAATGGCAAGGACCGATTTCATCATCGAGGAATACAAAACCGGGATACTGGACGAGCACGAGGCCGGGGCAGAGCTGTTCCATCACCTGTTCCCCAACGAACATTAATCAAAGGCAATAATGATTGTGGCCCGCATCGGTTTCCCGGTGCGGGCCACAATCAGCCAATCATCAATCAGCCAATCATCAATCAGCCAATCATCAATCAGCCA
>OHAP01002446.1_pt1 | contig 10355 bp, 10 predicted proteins | sample 1577171 | NCBI WGS metagenome assembly OHAP01 (sample SAMEA3541489, study PRJEB24748) | human gut metagenome | biome: human gut; feature: human-associated habitat; material: faeces | place: China | collected 2012 | reverse complement strand
TTTCCCTACCGCAAAATCTTTAAGAAAAGAGAGCATTTCCATATACGTATTTGTGTCTCCGTTTCCGGGCATTCCGGATAAAAATTGAGTACCGCCCGTACATCCCGTCCCTCATCGAGCGCGCGCGCCGCAAAGCGGCTGACCTGGAAAACCGGAATCCCCGAAATACCATAATCCGTAAGCTGCACCTCGCCCTTGTCCTCCGCCAGCTTTTTGCCATCGCTGTAGAGTATCACAGAGGCATCCGCGCGTACTCCGGCGAGCTGTTTAAAGAACTTTTCCGGGCAACGAAGCTGAACCAGTGCCGGAAGCGGCTTGATGATATGGTGTCCCAGCCGTTTCGCCAGCTTATATCCGCTTCCATCCGAACCTGTACCCGGTGCCGCCTTGCTGCCGCACGCCAGAATCAGCGCCTCGCCTGAAAAGCTTCCCTGGGACGTTTTCACTTCAAACCGACGTTTCACATCTTCGCGCGGCGTGATCGAGAAAACTTCACATTCCGTTACCACCTGAACCGACTCCCGCGCAAGTCCCAGACGGAGTGCATCTAAAACAGCGCTTGCCTGCCCGGAATATGGGTACAGATATCCGTCCCGCTCCCGCGTCAAAACGCCGAGATCCTCAAAATATTCCAGTGTCATCGGAAGCGTAAACGCCCCAAGCGCCTTCCATGGAAAATCCGGCTGACCACTGCGGTAGCAGAACGGCTCCTGCAAACGGTTTGAAAGGTTACAGCGTCCATTGCCGGTAGACAGGATCTTCTTGCCGACCCGGTCTTTATGTTCCAGCAGAACCACCTGAGCGCCCTCCCTGGCAGCAAAAATGGCAGCCGTCATTCCGGCTGCTCCCGCTCCCACTATGATTACTTTATTCTGACTCATCCCTATTTCCCTTCCTGACCGTTTGCTTCGTACCGTTCATACGCGGACTTTCTTCTTTGTTTTTTGACTGTATTATAATCACATCTAACTGCTGAAAGACTCCAGATAGTGAAACACATCCGTCATTGTGTCGAACCAGACTCCTTCCAGCAGTTTTTCCTGTTCTTCCACGGAAAATTCTGAGAGCGGCATATGGGTCTGGAAACAGACTTCTCCGCTTGTTCCGTCAAAGATAAGCAGCATCCCATCCTCCGCCGTCAGACAATAGCCGGATTGTTTCTCCGCCACTTCCGGTTCCGGGTTCAGAACCGCATTATTCTCCGGCATCCGCTCTGACTCATACACGCGCCCCGGTACCGGTTCCGCCCGCCGTGGACGGTACCACCAGAGCCCTGCCGCCAGAAGCAGAAGCATTGCAAAACAAAAAAGCGCCGCAAACAGTATTCCCTGATATTTTCTCATAATAAGGATACCTCCTGTTGTGTATCCTTATTATTCACTTTTTTCTAAATTTTAATCATAACTAAATTTCTAACCCTACATCAGATGCAGCTTCCGGCAGATGCGTGTGAGTTTCCGTCCCATCGGCATCGAATACATCTCATCTTCCTCGATACAGTGCAGCTTGATAAGAAGCACGCCATATACCGCGACCGCCACAAGCACCGCCAGCAGCGTTCCCAGCACATTGCTGTGGATCACCAGCGTAACCCCACGGTACACGCCATATGCCGCCGCGCCCATAAATGCTGCGCTGATCGCCGGCAACAGGAAGGTCTTGACCATCTCCTGGCGGTAACCGAGTGTGTTGCGGATCGCGATCGCATTTAAAATGCACATAAAGAGCGCAAATAAAATACTTGCAAATACCATACTATAGATACCCATATTGAAGATCATCAGCATAATATACAGCGCAATCACGTGTAATGCCAACGAAATCAAGGCGTTCCGCACCGGAACATTCATCCGGTTCAGTCCCTGTAAGATTGCATTGGTAACCGTCGAAAGCGACAGGAAGATAACGGCTGAAGCGCCAATCATCATCATACGGATCGCTTCCGCATTGTTGCCGCCCCGGAATAACAGGTTATTGACCGGCGCTGAAAGTACCGTCAGCCCCACCGCCGACGGAATCGCAATCAGCATAGCAAACCGGATCGCAAGGGCTGTCTTCTCAATCGCCGCCTTTCGGTCCTTACGCGCTATTGCACCGGACAGCGAAGGAATCAGCGACGAGGACAGTGAGTTCGCCATCGCAAGCGGGACATGTACCAGCAGCATATATTTGTTGTTGTAGATACCCCAGAGGGCTAAAAACTCTTTGCCGCGTCCCAGCGACTCCATGCCGTGCGCCATGATACCGTTGTCAATAACCGAGTTAATATTGTAAACACCCGAGCTTACGATAACCGGAATAACGGTAAAGAAGAAGATTCTCGAAATCTGACGGTAGGAATCCACACTACCGCTCCGATCCTTGGCAATCCGCCGTTTTGCCGTCGGACGGTAGAGTAAAAACAATACCAGCACAAATAACAGGGCTGCAAACGCGCCGCTTCCTGTGCCGATCGTACCGCCTGCCGCGCCAAATGCCTGTGCATATCCATCTTTTCCATATACTTTCGCTGTATCCAGTCCCACCTTGAAAAGGACGCTGGCGGCCACCACACTGATAATCGCGTTGACCACCTGCTCCAGGATCTGGGAGATCGCCGTCGGAATCATCGTTCCATGTCCCTGGAAATAACCGCGCAGCACGCCCAGATACGCCATGATCCAGATCGTTGGCGCAAGTGTGCGGAGTGCATACACGCAGAACGGCGTGTTAAACAAGGTCGTTGCAAAAAAGCCTGAAAAATTCCAGGTAATAAAGCATGCCAGACCACCTACGACCGTCGCATAGACAAGCGCCGCCCGCAGAACACGGTTCATATTGCGGTACTGCCCTTTCGCAAGGCGGGCCGCTACCATCTTCGACACCGCCAGAGGCAGACTGTACGATGAAAGGATCAGCATGATATTATATACGTTGAATGCCGTCGAATAATATCCCATGCCCTCATCGCCGATGATATTCGTCATCGGGACGCGGTACAGAATACCGATCAGACGCACAATGATACCGGCAACTGCCAGGATCGTACCCTGAATGACAAAATTTTCTTTCTTCACCGGAACCGCTTCCGGCTTCCGGCTGCTTCCTGACCGGTTACGGCTTCTGCCCGCACTTTCCCGGCTGCCTCCAGCTGCTTCTTCTCTACGTCCTGCCGTGCGCTGCCGGCTGATTATCTCTCTTTCTGTCTCTTCCCGCATTCCGGGTTTTCTTCTACTCCGTCTGTTCTCCATAGAATTCCGCCTTATCCATACGGTCATTCGGAAGGATGCAGACCCAGGTCTTGCCCTGATTCAGCTTGATTTCCTGACCGTCCATATCGTAATACTTTGTGACGCCGTAAGCGCCGTCTTTTTCCCAACGAATCAGAATGCCATGTCCATTTGTAAAATAATACCCCGTCGCCGGTGTATGGACATCAATATTCAGATATTCCGTCGGTTTATAATATTTCCACAAACAGTATTGGAAAATAATATTTTTAACCGCTATCTGTCCTTCATCTCCCATATGCGGACCGCCATACTGATACCGGTAGTACAGCCCGTCCTCCGGGTGATACTCAAACCAGGGATTGCTTAACTGATAACCTGGCACTACTTTGGCCGCTGCGATACCATCCTCAAAGCACACCGGCGCACTCTCCGGCGCAAAAATATAATGCCCCTCATAGCTCTCCGGGTACGCATCCGCATAACCGCTCGCCTCGATCGCCTGGCGCAGCTTTGGTCCCGATGCATAGGCATTGTGCGGGGTCTTCCGATCCTTGGTCCGGAAATACGCAGATGCCCCATTGCCTTTGATTCCATCTAAATGTTCCATCTGCTCCAGATACGGAAGTGCAAACGTATTCTGCCCATAATGTGCATAGACCGCCTCAAATTCCCTTGCAAAAAAAGTATAGTATGGGCGGCAGCTCCGGACGGAACCGATCCGGTCCAGATCGTCATAGTCCTCTATCAGTGCCATATAGCGGTTCATGCTGCCTTCCACCGGTGCCTCATAGACCACTCCGGCATGGTTGATGCCATACTGCGGAAGCGCCGCCTTGTCATTGCTCATCATGATTGCGAGCGGACGGCGGTTTGCCTTTGCGACATCCGTCCATTCCCCGGTCAGATAACTCTGTATCTTCCCGTCTTTTTCGCAGCGTTCCTCCGGCTCTGCTTCCGGCTGCGTTTCGGCCTCCGTCTCTGTATTTAAGGACAGCTCACGTGTCTCCTCCTGTGTCTCTGCTGCCGTTACCGATATTTCTTTGTGAGCCGAACAGCCTGACAGCCAGCAGACTGCCATCAGAGTCAGTGCCAGTGCCCTTATTTTCCAACTGTTTTTTTTCATTCCGCACTTCCCCCCATCACATCCCCATATGCCTCATTTCCCGAATGGGCTCTCCCCTTTCCCTCCGGTTCTTTTCCCTGCTTTTAGCGCGTATACCCTTTGCCAGCCAGGATTTCCTCCTGTTTTTTCTCCATCACAAGGCGTTCGTCATCTTCCATATGATCGTAACCGCACAGGTGCAGCATACTGTGTGCCACCAGGAACGCCAGTTCGCGCTCCTTAGAATGACCGTATTTCTCCGCCTGCTCGTCTACCTTGTCGATCGAGATCACGATATCGCCCAGAAGAAGTTCGCCCGTCTCCGGGTTAAAATAGTCCTCTGACTGCTCTTCCAACCGTTCAAAATCGGACGGCACATCGTAATCACCCATCGGAAAAGAGAGGACGTCGGTTGCCCGGTCGATTCCTCGGAATTCCTTATTAATACGATGAATCTCCTCATCATTTGTCAGGACTACATTGACCTCCGCCTCATACGGGCATTTTTCATAATCGAGCGCCGCAACCACGATCTCCTCGATGATCGGACGGTAATCTATCTCCCACTCCCGCTCTGCTTCATATTCGATCTGGATTGTCATCTGTTCTTTCTTCCTCCATCTTTCCGGTCACGCGTCCCGGAACTATTTCTCCGGAAACCGCGGGACGCATCCGCATCTTTTTTCTCATACGCATCGTATGCCTCTACGATCTTCTGTACCAGCGGATGGCGGACTACGTCGCTGCTGGTCAGATAGCAGAAACCAATATCGTCAATTTTCTTGAGTACATGAATCGCCGTATCCAGTCCGGACGCAGCTCCGGCAGGCAGATCCTTTTGCGACTGGTCGCCCGTCACGATCACCTTGGAACCAAAGCCGATACGTGTCAGGAACATCTTCATCTGTGCCGGGGTCGTATTCTGCGCCTCATCGAGAATGATGAACGCATTATCCAGGGTACGACCACGCATGTACGCAAGCGGCGCCACCTCAATCAAGCCCTTCTCAGAATTGTGCAGGTAACTTTCTGCCCCCATAATCTGATACAGCGCATCGTAAAGCGGACGCAGGTACGGATCGATCTTGCTCTGCAGATCGCCCGGCAGAAAACCCAGTTTTTCCCCCGCCTCGATCGCCGGACGCGTCAGGATGATCCGGCTTACCTCGCCACTCTTAAATGCCTGTATCGCCATCGACATCGCCAGATACGTTTTTCCGGTACCCGCCGGACCGATGCCAAATACAATCATCTTCTTGCGGATCAGGTCCACGTACTGTTTCTGTCCCATCGTCTTCGGTTTGACCGGCTTGCCCGTGATCGTCCGGCAGATGATATCCTTATCGATCTCGAGAATCTGATCGTCCTTCTCCGTGAAGGACAGCGACAGGGCGTAATCAACATTCTGCTCGGTAACGGTATTGCCGCGCCTGGAAAGCTCTAACAGATTGTTGAACACACTCTTCGCCTGCCGGATCGTCTGCTCCGGACCGATGATTTTCAGCGCGCCGTCGCGTGTGATCATCGTCACGTGCAGCGTCCGCTCAATCTTTTTCAGATACGCGTCAAACTGTCCGCATACATTCCGCTCATGCTCCATCGGAATATCAATCATTGTCTCTATTATGCTCATTCCTTTGCTGTTCTCCTTGTGTCACAACTTGAATCGGCTCCTCCGTCTGAAGCCGTACCTCAAAATGGCAGACTCCGCCATTTATTAGTATTCTACCATCACTTGCCATAATATGTACACCTTTTTCGATCAATTTTTCTTCCGTCTCCTTTTGAAATGCCGCTGACAGCGCCGCAAGCTCTGGTTCTGTATACCTTTTTTCGCAGACAGACGTCTCCCGGTACTCACTCCATCCGACAGAAAGCGGCAGATAAAAATCAAGCGGGAGCCGCAATTTCCGGTACTCCGTCCGGATCGTCCAGGCAGGTTTCATCCGCCTGCTTCGTCTGAAAAAGCCCCACTGCTCCGCCATATCGAATGTATGTTCTATCATATCATAAAATTCTGGAATTTTCCAGTAAAATGTGTGTGTTCCTGCTTCCAAAGCAATTCCGTATCGTTTCTTTCCCGTTTCCGTCCGCATTTCCCTCCAGAGCGGAAGCTCCTTTCTCCCGACCCGCTCCCGGATCCCATATATATCCGCATCCGCCCGCACCCGGTAAGAGGAAATTTCTTCGCCTCCATCATCTGTGATCGGCACCGTTCCCGACACCAGAAGCTGCCCCTTTTCCACCGTATCTCCCGCCTGCACAAGCGGGATTCCGCTCCGGACGACTACCGACGTGATCCGCGCGTCGGATGCCGCCGCCAGATCGCACGCCTCGCCGGACTCCACTTCCTGACGGACCGGAACCTCGCTCTCCCGCAGACGGATGAAAAGGCGCGTCCCATGCAGGCGCACCGACACCCAGGTGATATCTTCAAATGACTCCCGCAGTTCTTCCTCCAGCCTCGCACAGGAAATCCGCTTCTTGGGAATTCCCTCTTCAATCTGCAGCGTCTGGAGGTAATGATTCAGCTCACTTTCGGTATAACGCCGGTTTCCACTCCAGTCGATCTCCCAGACAAATTGTGCCAGAAACAATAATAACAGAAAAAAAAGGACGAAGCTGACCGTCCACCCTTTCCGTTTCCGGTTCCGCCAGAGAAACACCGGCAGTCCACGCTTTTCAACGATATGCAGACGGACTCCCGCTTTTCTTGCCAGTGGCGCACACCGCTTAAAATCGCGGATTTCCATATAAAACAGCAGATTTTCCTGCTCTTTTTTTACCTGCCAGACATTTAAACCTGCCAGCGTACAGAGATTCAGGAATCTCTCCGGGGAGGTGCCGCGCATGTTAAGCCGCACTATCCCATGTAGAAGGTGTCTTACCTTCGCCATACTCATTCCTCACAGCACCCCAAATTCGACAGACACAATCTGCCCCGTGACCCGCAGATTGTCGCGGTCATAATACTCAATCGAAAGCCCTTTCCCCTTGATAGTAAGCCGGATGTTCTTTCCCGTCAGCCGCAGCATTTCGTCGGAAAAAAAGAGAATGCTCCTGTAATTTTCTACCACAGCCGCCCGACTGCCGGTAAAATACAGAAGCATCTCTCCGAGAACGACGTCCTCCGGCAGATGAAGTGCCGAAACGATCGCTTTTTTCTGTCTGCCAAACAAGCGCCTACCGCCTATTTCATTGTTATTATCTAATATATGTAGGAAAGCAGAAACTATGCCGTTTACCGTTTTCCCGTCAAACCCACTATCATTTCCAGCAGCCGCGGCACACAGTAAATCAACGGCAATGCATACCGCAGGGAAACCACCGGTCCCAGCAGAAGCGTTCCCCAGCAGCCGAGCAGAAGCATCATCGGAAGGATCTCATACGCCCGGCGCTTCCAGACTGCAAATCCTGCTGCAAACAGCATCAGCCAGAACGGAAATGCCTGGTTTAGAAGCACCGACAGCATCGGAACCGACTGGAATGCCGGTGTCAGCGTTGCCTCCCTCAGCCAGTCCGAAAGCGCCTGAAAATGGCTGTTCCGCGTGATATGCAGGATATTCAAATCATCTTCCAGGTACGCCCCGTCGTATAAAATATAGCTGATCCAGTACTGGCTGTCTCCCATATACCAGTATCCCCAGTTTCCCATCAGAAACGAATCCAGATAAATACCCGGATGGCGCTTCCCGATTTCCGCCCAGGTACGAACGAAGCGTCCTATATCTGCCTGCATCACTTCCGTATGGAATCCATTTTTCACTGGATCCGCATTGACACGGACATACTCACTGAGCGCCTGCGGGTCAATCAGCGTCTCGATATATTCCTTTTCCTCCGGCGTCAATTTCTCCGGAACTTCATGATACATGCGCGCCAGCTGCTGCATTGGCACGCACAGCATCTCCCTCGCATCGCCCTTTCCCACGCCGAACGCCGTTGGAATCGGACCAGATAAAACATACCATAAAGCTGCCACCAGCAGAGATGCCCTAATAAACCTGTTTTTGCAATACACTTTTTTTCGTAGAAACAGGCAGGCTGCCAAGACAAAAAACAGGAAGACATAGATTCCCTGATTCCGGAACAGGCACATAAAAAGCACACTCACAAAAAAGAGCAACCAATCACCCGACTTTCCCACTTCTTTCCGAGAACCTGTTCCGTTCGGATTTTTCTCTTTATCCAGCTCTCTTTCTTTATCCAAATCCTCTTTCTTCTGGCACATTCCCCGCCAAAAATGCTCCGGATCCTCCGCCAGACAACATGCCGTATCAAATGCCAGCAGGAAAAATGCGCCAAAGAGCACATCCTTCGTCGTGACAAAGGAAAAGACCGTCAGATACGGATTCAGAATCCAGAACGTCCACGAAGCGACGCAGATCCATCGCGGTGCCCGCCGCGCTTTCATCCGGCACAGACACAGGGAAAAGACCGCACTCATAAAAAACGACTGCGACAGCGCATACAGCGCCATCCCTGCCTGATAGGTATGGAACAGACGCCCCGCAATCTTCATGCAGAGTCCCAGATATAGCGTGTGAATTAATGGATGGTGAGTTGTCAGCGGCAGTTTTCCATAAAACTGAAGGAGCTGCGCGGACGCATCGTAAGAATAAATGCCCGGATAAACCGCCAGAAAAACCGGAAGATAGACGCACCAGGAGAGAAACATCCATTTCAGCCATGTCCCCAAATCCGAATTTTTCGCTGCGCGCTGTTTCGATTCCCGTCCCTGGCTTTCCACATCGCGGCTGCTTCCCTGGTCTTCGCAGTCTTTCCCCCTCCGTGCTTGCGTCCGTTTCTGGTAACTGTTCACAGGCAGGAATTTTCCGAACTGAAAATCCCGTATCTCAGGCCAGCCACGCCCCAAAGCATCCAGTCCCACACAAATCGCCCAGACCATCACCGTCATACACACCACCCAGCCCGCCAACTGTCCCAAAAACTGACCCGCCGTCCGGTAAATCAGCTCATTGCGGCTGTAACGGATTCCCAGAAGAATCATCAGCCCCATCAAAACACCCAGCACAAGGCTGACTGCTGCCAGGCGCCGATCCGCAATATATTGTTTCAATCCCTTTCCCCGTCTCTCATTTTCCTGCTTCTCTCTCATGCCCCTCACTCCATCATCCGCCACATCGCATTTCTTCTCTTTCTCCTATTGCACAAAAAAGTCCTGGTTCATATGAAAACCAGGACTTTTGCGTTACTTAATTGTATTTGCGTTTTCTAGCAGCTTCGGATTTCTTTTTACGACGAACGCTCGGTTTCTCGTAATGCTCTCTTTTCCGAATCTCCTGCTGGATACCAGCCTTAGCACAGTTTCTTTTGAATCTGCGTAAAGCACTGTCCAGACTCTCGTTATCTTTAACGATTACATTTGACATAGCTCACACCTAACCTCCCTCCAGTTGTGTAATAAGTGCATATTAATACAACTGTATGGGTATTTTTTTAGCACTAAAAAGATTATATCATAAAAAAATGATACGTCAACAACATTTTACATTTTTTTATGATTTTTTTATTTTACTTGCTCTGCTACTACTTCTGCCGCTTTTTCAAGGGCTGCTGCAATACCAGACGGATTCTTTCCGCCAGCCTGTGCCATGTTCGGACGGCCACCGCCGCCGCCGCCGACAAGACCTGCGATTGCTTTGATTAAGTTTCCAGCATGTGCACCCTTCTTCATCGCACCGTCAGTTACAGAAGCCATCAGGCTTACCTTGCCATCCAGAGTAGATGCAATCAGAACAACGCCGTCGCCCAGCTTCTCTTTCAGCTGATCGCCCAGATTACGCAGACCGTTCATGTCTACATCCTTAACCTCAACTGCCAGCAGCTTCACGCCGTTTACATCCTGTACCTGGTTCATAACATCGCCCAGAGAGTCGTTCGCCAGCTTACTTTTTAACTTCTCATTCTCTGCGTGCAGAGTCTTGATCTCCTCTAACATCAAATAGGTTAAAATGCTTCCTGTTGCCGTTCTCCCCAAAAGCCGTTTTCCTGCCCCATTCCTGCGGTGTTTCCCTGCA
>OHAP01002444.1_pt1 | contig 10372 bp, 4 predicted proteins | sample 1577171 | NCBI WGS metagenome assembly OHAP01 (sample SAMEA3541489, study PRJEB24748) | human gut metagenome | biome: human gut; feature: human-associated habitat; material: faeces | place: China | collected 2012 | reverse complement strand
TGATTGAGGAATTCTGGTATCCGAAGTATGGTCCGGGCCAGCTGTGGGAAACCGTGGAGGCTAACTGCGAGGCCGCGGGCGTGAAGGTCATTACCGACGCCAATGTGGTGGAGATCCGCCAGTCTGACGGCAAGATCGCTTCCGTGGTGTATGAGGATTCCGAAGGTAATCGCAACGAAATGGCTGCGGACGATTTCATCTCCTCCATGCCGGTCAAGGACCTCATCAACGCAGTGGACGCTTCCAGCAAGCCCGCGCCGAAGGATATGACCGAAATCGCCAACGGCCTGCCGTACCGTGATTTCGTGACCGTCGGTCTGCTCGTCAATCATCTGCGCCTGCCGAACACCACCGACATTCCCACCCTTGGTAATCCGCCGATCGTGCCTGATTGCTGGATTTACGTGCAGGATCCGGGCTATAAGGTCGGACGTCTGCAGATCTTCAACAACTGGAGCCCGTATCTGGTCAAGGATGTTGATAACACCGTGTGGATCGGTCTTGAATACTTCTGCGAGGAGGGTGATTCCTTCTGGAACATGTCTGACGAGGAGGCGAAGAAGTTCGCCATCCAGGAGCTCACCCGCATGCAGGTCATCAACGGCCCTCAGGATGTGATCGATTCCCATCGCGAGCGCGTGAAGAAGGCATATCCGGCCTACTTCGACACGTACGACCGCATGCCTGAGCTCGTGGAATACCTCGATTCCTTCGGTAACCTGTACTGCGTCGGACGTAACGGACAGCACCGCTACAACAACATGGATCATTCCATGGCCACCGCCATCGAAGCCGTCGGCAATATCAAGAATGGCAAGACGTCCAAGAAGAACGTGTGGTCCGTCAATACCGACAAGAGCTATCACGAGGAAAAGTAGGTTTCGGTAGGATCTCTCGGTAGGATCGGCAAACCGTTGTTTTAGTGCGACGCTCGCGTTGTTTGCCGGCGAAGACCCGTCATGTGATTGCATGGCGGGTCTTTTGCATTGCGATTTGCGATTGACTTGCAATGCTTGATTGACTTGCAATGCTTGATTGGCTCGAATACGTTGGCACGCCTGCGTTGCGTTGGTCTGGATAACGTTGTATGGTTAGAAAAGTTCGAAAACCGTGGTATTTCGCGGCGGACTTTCAGTGGCGGAACATTTTTCCGTATCTCTTTTTTACAGCTGTCGTAGGCGTGTGCCTGCGGGAAGCTAGGGAAAGGCAAAACTAGTGGCAACCAGCCCGAATCTTGAAGATATGAAACTGCCTGAGCTCAAGGAGCTTGCCAAGCAGATGGGCCTTCGTGGCACCTCCACCATGCGTAAGCCGGAACTTATCGCGACGCTTCAGGCTGCTCGTTCCGGCGGCGAGGCGCCGGCCGGCGTGACCGTTCGAGCCCCGAAGTCCGCAGCGTCCGCAGCTTCGGCTGACCCGGCAGCTCAGGTCGCAACTCCATCCGCAGACGCTGAGGTCGCGGCTGGTAGGGCCGAGAATGCCGGCAAGCCTGCTGAGGTTGCCGAGGTCAAGGCCGATGATGCTGAGGATTCTGAAAAGTCGGTTTCCAAAACCTCTAGGAGGACCCGCGTCGAGCGTACTGAGCGTTCCGAGCGCTTCAGCCGCCGTAAGCAGGACGAAGCGCCGGCAAGTGAGGATGCCGTGGGCGTCATGGTCGCTGTGAACGCTTTGGACAGCCTCGACGAGGCTCCGAAGCGCCGTCGTCGCCGTGATACGGAAGCAGCCGCCGATCTGCTCGCCGAATTGGGACTGGATGATGCTTCGCCGAAGCAGGATGACCGTCGTCGCCATCGCAAGGATGATGAGGCCGATGCCGAGCCGCGTCGACGTCGCCGTGCGGTGGAGGAGCTGAAGGATGAGGATGTCGTGCGTGATCTCGACGATATTCTCGCCACGCTGCCTTCGCAAGGCAACGAGGGCGACGAGCGTCATGACGAAGCCGAGGATGGCGATTTCACACGTCGTGGCCGTGGCCGTGCCGGTGACAGGGGCGGCGATCGTATGGATCGTCGCGGACGCCGTCTGCGTGGACGTGACCGCGATTATGACGAGCGTGACGATCGTCGTGGCCGTAACAGCGAGCGTAATGACCGCACTGAACGCAACGATCGCACGGATCGCAATGTCGAACGTGTCGAACGCGAACAGCGCCACGAGGAGTCGAAAGAGGATCTCGTGCCAGTCGCAGGCATCGTCGACGTGCTCGACTCCTACGCTTTCGTGCGTACTTCCGGCTATCTGCCGGGTCCGAACGACGTGTACGTTTCCATGGGCCAGGTCAAGAAGTATGGCCTGCGCAAGGGCGACGCCGTGCACGGTTCCATCCGCACTCCGCGTGAGGGCGACCGCCGTAACCAGCGTCAGAAGTTCGTGCCCCTGCAGTCCATCGACTCTATCAACGGCATGACCGTCGAGGCAGCGCAGAACCGCCCGCACTTCAACAAGCTCACCCCGCTGTACCCGCAGGAGCGCCTGAAGCAGGAGACCGCGCCGAACAAGCTCACCGGCCGTCTCATCGACATTGTGGCGCCGATCGGCAAGGGCCAGCGTGGTCTGATCGTGTCGCCGCCGAAGGCCGGCAAGACCATCACCCTGCAGAACATCGCCAATGCGATCGCCACCAACAATCCGGAAGTCCACCTGATGGTCGTGCTCGTGGACGAACGTCCGGAAGAGGTCACCGATATGGAACGCACGGTGCAGGGCGAAGTGATTTCCTCCACCTTCGACCGCCCGGCCTCCGACCACACCACCGTCGCCGAACTCGCCATCGAGCGTGCGAAGCGCCTCGTGGAGCTCGGCCAGGACGTGGTGGTGTTGCTTGACTCCATGACCCGTCTGGCACGTGCCTACAACGTCGCGGCTCCGGCTTCCGGGCGTATCCTTTCCGGCGGTGTTGACGCTCAGGCGCTGTACCCGCCGAAGAAGTTCTTCGGTGCCGCCCGCAATATCGAAAACGGCGGTTCCCTGACCATCATCTCCTCCGCTCTGGTGGAAACCGGTTCCAAGATGGACGAGGTGATTTTCGAGGAGTTCAAGGGCACCGGCAACATGGAATTGCGTCTGAGCCGCGAACTGGCGGACAAGCGCCTGTTCCCAGCCATCGACGTGAACGCTTCCGGCACCCGCCGCGAGGAGCTCATCACCGATCCGCAGGAACTGCCGATCATCTACCGTCTGCGCCGACTGCTTGGTGGTCTCGAGCCTGAGCAGGCCTACCAGACGCTCGTGCCACGTCTGAAGAAGACCGCGACCAACCGTGATTTCATGGCGTCGCTGATTCAGCAGAGCAGCAATAACGCGAATAATGGCAACAATTGATCGCAATTAGTCGCGAGTGATCGCAATCTGCGGTAAGCAAGCCAAGGGTCGTATGGCAATCGTCATACGACCCTTTCGTATATCCGCAAGGCATTGCAGATGTATGGATGATCACGTTGTGGACATGCGATACATAAATTCCGACATCCTAAAAAATACGAAATCAAAAGTCGAAAGTCGAAAATTGTATTGCCATATAAGGGGGTATGTGTAAATATTAAAAGATAAGTGATTGAAAATCGAAATTCGTCGGAAGCGTTACGAAAATGCGGTTGACGGTTTGTGTGTTGGGGTGGGTATCGTAATGGACGAACTGTGAGCTGCATAGGGGAGTCGGTCCTGCCAGGCCGATGCAGAATGCTTGTTGGAAAGGGGTATGTATGACAGGCAACGGCAACGAACCCGACACAACGTACGCTAACGTGGGTCAACTTGACGACATCGACGAGACCATCCTCCGCATGTTGGAGGAGGATGGCCGCGCCACGCTATCCCAGCTTTCGGACGCTACGGGACTGTCGATTTCCGCGGTGCAGTCGCGCGTACAGAAGCTGGAACGTCGCGATGTGATTCTCGGCTACAAGGCCGTCATCGATGATGAGAAGCGCGGGCTCGGCGTGCGCGCCTACATTGCGGTGACTCCGATCGACTATTCCAAGGAATCCGAGATTCCCTGCAAATTGCAGGATATCGACGGCATTATGTCGTGCGATTCCGTTGCCGGTTCTCCCAGTTACATGCTGACGGTGCGTGCGGCCTCGCCAAGCAAGCTTGAGGATCTGCTGAATGTTATTCATCAGACGGTGCCGGTGAGCACGGAAACCTCGATTGTGCTGCAACGGTACTTCTCCAAGTGACATTCGCGCGGTAGTCTTGTACGCATGAGCGATAGCGAACACGACTGGCTTCGGCCAGAAGAAGAACACGAAACCGAAACCATCATCGACGCGGGTACCGCGCAAAACAATCCTGAGGTTGCCGACGCCGTGGCGAAAATCGCCGCGTTGCGCCAGTCGATCGACAATGTCGACACGGCCATCGTCTCCCTGCTGGCGGAACGCTTCAAATACACGTCCCAAGTGGGCGTGCTGAAGGCACGTGCGGGCTTCGCGCCGGCCGATTACAAGCGTGAAGACTATCAGATCGAGCGTCTGCATCGCAATGCCGTCGACGCGGGTCTTGACCCTGATATCGCCGAAATGTACCGCGAATTCGTGGTGACCGAAGCCAAGCGTAGGCATAAGCGCATCGCCGAAAACGGTGGAGATCCGGGCGTGCTCGACGTATTCGCCTGACCTGTCTGTTTTCGGCAAAAACAAGTATTTCGGGGCATGCCGGGCGCTACATTGAATGCTTTGGAAAGTATTTCAGGCATTTGTAATTGCGATTGAGAGGCTCGGCATGCATCACGCACTTACGATTCATCCACGGGACATCCGTCGCCATCTTTCCGCGGCTACTGCTGTGGCGCTTGTCGCCGCGATTCCGGTCGCGGCCGTCGATGCGGCCAATGTGGCGACGTTCGTTCGGCAGAACAGGCAATATGCAGTCGAGGCGACGCAAAGTGACGTGATGAGCGCGTATGAATCCATCGACAAGCCTGGCCGTCTTTTCCTGACCCAGAGCGGAACTTCTGCATCGCACGCATCACAGCGCGTTCCCAAAGGCACTGTGGCAATGCCGTGGAAAGTGTCCGCCACGTTCACTCTTGACGGTCCCAATGTGAGCGCTTCCGAAATTTCCGGCGCTTCCGGAATGGTTGGCGTTCGCATCGCCCTGCATGCCGTTGATGCCGACAAAACGGCCGATTTGACACCGATCGTCGCTTTCACCATCCCCAGCCGCGTCGGCAATGACGTGACCGCTGATGACGGTGTGGCCGTTTCGTCGGACAACACTTCGACACTGGTGGCCGCAGCTGGCAAACCCGGTGAGGATCTAACATTTAACACGTATGTGACGGCGAATCGTTTCTCCATGAGCTCGCTGGCCGTCGCCGCGGTGGATGGCGATGCTGGCCAATCGCTGCCTGATCTCACCAAGCGTGCGGCGACGCTGGTGGACGGGTTGACCAACGTTGGTTCGCAGCACAACCGCAAGCTCATTTCTCAACTGGAAAAGCTTCGGGACAACGAAAAAGCGATCGCCAAACAGACCATCTCAACGCGTTCCAAAGCGCATGAGCAGGCGTTCGACGCCTATGTCGAGGCGTATGTCGGCTCGTATACCACGCATCTGTCCGGCTCACTCGGCAATTCCACGCAGCTGTCCGCCATTCTCGGCACCGCATCCGAGTTGAACGGCGACACCCCCGTAGCCAAGTCCGTGGCGGATCTTGCCAACGTCGTCAACGACGTGAGCGCCGCCTACCGACATATTGGTGCCGCTGACGCGGTCGACGAGGTGATCCGCACCATCGAACAGCGCGGCACATCCGGGCTGGTGAGCGAGCTCGACAAACGCGCGGGTGAGGAGCAGCAGCGCGGCTCCAAGGATTACAGCGTCGGCCAGTCACAGCTGTCCTCCGCGATGATTCCGTATTCGATGGACTTCACCGACGCATACACGGCTCGACTCAAGGAACTGGGCGCCACCACCAGCACCGCGTCCGAATACGAAAACCAGGCGATCGCCGACGTGCGTGCCGGCATCAAGGGCAATGAGAAGCTCAAAACCGCATCCGACAAAGTCTCCGCCGCGATGACCGCGCTGGCGGACGCTAGCGAGCATATCGGGCAGGCCAGCGCGTTCCATCAGATCATCGTGCGGTTTGCTGACCAGCTGGATTCGGATGACGAGACATCGGATTCCAACGCTGCTGACGGCTCTTCGGTGCTTGATTCAATGCGCGCCGTTTCGGCTGGGCGTGCGTTGTGCGCGAAGGCCGAGAAGTCGCGCGCCAAGGCTCAGCACAAGGCGGAACGGGTGCAGGCCAAGGGCGATGCCGCCGATTCCTCCAGCTTGGTTGACGACAAGAACGCCATCAGCATGGACGATGTGATGAGCTATGCGGGTGGATTGCGTCCGTCATTCGGCGCGGCCGCGGACGTCACGTCGAAGAACGTGGCGAAGGTTGGGGGAGTGGATGGCTCCACGAAGAAGGGCGATTCCGTCGCTTCGGATGGCGGTTCCGAATCCGCCGGCTCGATGCCGATTTCGGGCTACGGTTTGGCGAAAAGCGAGTTTGCGCCAAATAATGGCGATTTGATCGACGAGACGGTTGAGTTGGCTGCCGCGGCCGAGATTTTGGACGGTGCGATGCAGTCTGGACTGTCGGCTGGCCCCGCAAAGGCGACTGGCGTCGCGCAGTATTTGCTGGCTGTCCCGATACTGTAGATTGGCTGTTTCCGCTGATGGGTGTGATTTGTGGTTGTTTTGGCGCGGCCCCCATTCATGAATAAGATCGATCTGGATTGGTTTTCCCGGTTTTTCGGATACGGGGGTACGTATTTCGGCTTGGAACGCCGCTTTGATGCCCTCTTGCGTGCGTTGACTGCGATTGCACATCGGGAATGCGGCTTTTTCGAGTACGGGGGTGCATATTCTGGCAGGGAATGTGATTTTCGCAACCCCGACCATGCATCGATTGCGATTTGGAAAAGCATAAGAATACGATAAAACCTCCTTTTGCGATACCGAAATCCGCAATGCGGGGCAATACAAAAGGAGGCTTTACCGTCAGCCGGCAGTCCCGTGAGAACCGTCGGCCGATATGATTTCAGAAGATTACTTCTTAGGTTTCTTTGCCGGCGGCTCGCCCATCTCGCTTTCAACGATTGTCACGTCGGTTGCAGCCTCGTCCTCACCTTCGGCTGCTGCAGGCGAGGTGAAGGAGATGCGTCCGACCACGCGACCGGCTTCGGCGATATCGCCCAATGCGCTTTCGATGGATTCGCGCGCTTCATCGGAAACGCCTAGCTGCACGGAAAGGATCGGGGTCTTCATCGAAACCTTGGCCTTCGACTTGATGCCACGCAGCGCGGCCAGCGCTTCACCGGCATGGGTGAGCAGCTCCGGGGAGACGGCTGCGGCGGCCGCATCGTACGTTTCAGCCTTCGGCCATGCGGCGTGGTGCACGGAGCCTTCGCCCTCATGCATCCAGCTCCACACTTCTTCGGTGGCGTACGGCAGGTACGGTGCCAGCAGGCGTGCGAAGGCATCCAAGCCCAGTCCCAGTGCGGTGCGGGCGGACTTCACGGCCTTCTCGCTCGGCACTCGGCCGGTGGCGTCGGCGGTGCCGTACGCGCGGTTCTTGACCAGTTCGATGTAATCGTCGCAGAACTGCCAGAAGTAGTTCTCGATGACTTCCAAAGCCTTGGAATGCTCGTAGTTGTTGAGGTTTTCGGTGGCTTCGCGCACCACGAGAGCCATCTTGGCCATGGCTGCGCGGTCCAGCGGCTCGGTCACGTCGGCCGGGTTCCAGCTTGCGGTTGCCGGAGCGCCCACATGATGGTTCTCATCCTCACGTCCGATGGCCAGTGCGAACTTGGTGGCGTTGAGCAGCTTGATGGCCAAACGGCGGCCGATCTTCATCTGGCCTTCGTCGTAGGTGGCATCCAGGCCCAAACGTGCCGCAGCGGCCCAATAGCGCACCGCGTCGGCGCCGAACTGCTTGATCGGCTTGTCTGGCACGACCACGTTGCCCTTGGACTTCGACATCTTCTTGTGGTCCGGATCGAGAATCCAGCCAGACAGGGTGGCGTTGGACCACGGCAGACACTTGTTTTCAAGATGCGCGCGATCCACGGTGGAGAACAGCCAGGTACGGATGATGTCCTGACCCTGCGGGCGCAGATCCATTGGGAACGTGGCGTTGAAAATCGCCTGGTTCTCTTCGCCTGGCTCTTCCCAACGGGTCACGATCTGCGGGGTGAGGGAGGAAGTGGCCCAGGTGTCCATGATGTCGGGCTCGGCGGTGAAACCGCCGGGTACGTCACGCTGGTCCTCGGTGTAGCCTTCCGGCACATCGTCGGTCGGATCGATCGGCAGGATGTCTTCGCTCGGGGTGATCGGGTGATCGTAATCCGGGGTACCGTCTTCCTTCACCGGGTACCACAGCGGGAACGGGACGCCGAAGAAGCGCTGGCGGGAAATCAGCCAGTCGCCGTTCAGGCCGTGCACCCAGTTCTCGTAGCGCACGCGCATGAAGTCGGGGTGGAAGTTGAGTTCCTTACCGCGTTCGATGAGTTCGGCGTTCAGCTTCTCGTCGGTGCCGCCGTTCTTGAGGTACCACTGGCGGGAAGTGACGATTTCGAGCGGCTTGTCGCCCTTCTCATAGAAGTTGGTCATACGCTTGGTTGGAGTCGGCTCACCGTCAAGATCGCCGGATTCGCGCAGTGCGTCGACGATGACCTTGCGTGCGGAGAACGTCGTCTTGCCGGCGGTCTCTTGGAAGATGCGCTGGCCTTCCTCGTCTTCGATCCAATCCGGGGTGTCCATGACGATGCGTCCGTTGCGCTGGATGATGGAGCGCAACGGCAGGTTCAGGTCGCGCCACCATTCGACGTCGGTCACGTCGCCGAACGTACAGCACATGGCGATGCCGGCGCCCTTGTCCATTTCCGCGGCCTTGTGGGCGAGGATCGGAACCTTGACATGGAACAGCGGCGAGTAGACGTACTGGCCGAAATACGACTTGTAACGCTCGTCGTCCGGATGCGCGATCAGTGCGCCGCAGGCCGCCAGCAGTTCCGGACGGGTGGTTTCGATGTAGATCGGAGTGCCGTCTTCGAAACGGAAGGCCACCTTGTGGTAGAAGCCCGGGTATTCGCGGGATTCCAGTTCGGCCTGAGCCACTGCGGTCTGGAAGGTCACATCCCACAGGCCCGGAGCGTCTTTCTGGTACGCTTCGCCGCGGGCCAGATTGCGCAGGAATGCCTTCTGGGCCACGCGCTGCGGGTGCTCGCCGATGGTGTGGTAGGTCTGCGTCCAGTCGATGGACAGGCCGAGGGAACGCCACAGCGCCTCGAACTGCTTCTCATCCTGAGCGGTAAGCTTTTCGCACAGTTCGATAAAGTTCTTACGGGAGATCGGAACCTGATCCTTGGCGTCGATTTTCTTGCCATCGGTGCCTTCGAACGGCGGCACGAAATCAGGATCGTACTTGAGGGAGGTGTCCACGCGCACGCCATAATAGTTCTGCACACGGCGTTCGGTCGGCAGTCCGTTGTCGTCCCAGCCCATCGGGTAGAACACGTCGTAGCCGTTCATGCGCTTGAATCGCGCGATCACATCGGTATGCGTGTATGAGAACACGTGGCCCACGTGCAGGTGGCCGGAAACGGTGGGCGGCGGGGTGTCGATGGAATAGACGGCCTTGCGGTCGCGGGTGCCCTGGAACTTGTAGACTTTGTTTTCGTCCCAGACTTCGCGCCACTTGTCTTCGAGACCGTCCACGCCGACCTTATCGGGCAGCGGCGTGAGGTTCGCGTTGATGGTATTATCTTGGCTTTCAGTCATAGACGCTAGTCTAGAAAGCGAATGTGACAACTTACGGCACTGCAGCCGAATGCCGAAATCGCGAAATAATCGTAGGAAAATCAGTGCAGTTTTATTCTGCTCAACGGAAGCAGTCGGTCAGTCAGATTTTTCGGATATCCCTGCAACTGGCCGCTTACCGCAATGAAATTCTTACGTGTGTACAGCCAGTCGCTTGCCGCGCTCTCGCTGACGGTGCGTGCATACGTGCGCATGCGATCCTGATAATCGTTGTCGTTGGTGGCCGCCATCGCATTCGCATATGCTTGCTGCGCATCGCCATTTTCGAAATGGAACACGCTTTGTCCGTCGGTGAATACGCTCGCATCGTTTTCGCCACTCATGGTGGTGAGCGCGATATTGTACGTGCCGGCGTTCATACGTTCCGTGACTTGTGCCGCGGAATCAAGCACTTCCATATTGACGCCGATATTGAGCTGTTCGATCGCCGATTTCACGGTATTGCCGATCTGCTCGTATTCCTTGGGTACCAACAGATTGATGTCTGCGATATAGTTGGCGCCGAAATAGCTGCGCATCTGCTGGCCCTGCTCAAGATTGTAGGGGAACAGTT
>OHAP01002436.1_pt1 | contig 10399 bp, 2 predicted proteins | sample 1577171 | NCBI WGS metagenome assembly OHAP01 (sample SAMEA3541489, study PRJEB24748) | human gut metagenome | biome: human gut; feature: human-associated habitat; material: faeces | place: China | collected 2012 | reverse complement strand
ACCTGTTCTTTCTTTTCTTAAATTTCTAGCTTCCATGAGGACCATTATTATTTGTACTGATTCAAACGCTAAAATACCAGAAGCAATTAATAAAACAACTTACTATAAAGTAGTTGATAAAAACAACCCAACATTTAACGCAAATAAAACAGATAAAACTGTTCAAGATTATAAAGAAAATGGTAATGAAGTAGAGTTAGCTTCATACACAACTCAAGCTATGGAAGGTCAAAGCTTCACAGCATCTGGTGAGCGTCAATTTGATGGTTATAAACTTTATCAAACGGCTGATGCAAATGATAAATCAGGTTTTGTAAGTCGCCCTTACACTATCGGTACTAAATTCATGGATGCGGACCGTTATGGTATTAAACGTATTAAAGAAGTAGTTGGAGAAGACGGTTCAGTAGTTATTCGTGTTTACTTACTAGATCCAAAACAACAAAGTAAACGTTCTGATGGTACTTTAAGCACAGATGGTTATATGTTACTAGCAGAAACTAAACCTATTAAACCAGGTGATTGGAATTCACGGGAATTGGCTGTTAAAAAATCACCTCTTAACACTATTCCGCATACTGTAACTGATCCAAAAACTGGAGCAAAAACTAATTATCCAAACGGTAAGGAACTTGAATTTGATTTCTATAAAGGTTCTGACATGCCACCATATCACGCTGTATTTGTACCATTCTTAGGGGATAATATTGGATACAAGATAGATAATGCACAATTAGAACGTGGAATATACGGTAGTGGTATAAAAGTTGACTTAGCAAACTCGTTAACACCATATAAACAACCAGTTTACTACTATGTCAAACAAGAGCCTGTAACAGTGACTCCAGAAGTTGAAAAACAACTTGAAGGACGTGTACTTGTTGATGGTGAATTTAGCTTCAAGATTGAAAAAGATCAAGAAAATAAATCACTACCAGGATATGAAGAAACTGTCACTAACAAAAACGGCAAAGCAACATTTAGCAAATTAACATTTAATAAAGTTGGTACTTACACTTACACAATCACTGAGCTTAAAGGGTCAGATACAAACGTCGATTACGATGCCATGACAGTTAAGATGACTGTTACTGTAACTGAGAACTCTAAAGGTGATTTGCAAGCTTCAGTTAAATACAGTGGTACTGGTGGATTTGCCTCAAGCGCAGATGATAAAGTCTTCAACAACTACGTTGTAGCTCCAGTTAAGACTAAGTTTGACTTTAGCAAGGCTCTTGCAGGTCGTGAGTTGAAAGCCGGTGAATTCAGCTTCGTATTGAAAGATTCAACTGGTAAAGTTCTTCAAACTAAGACAAATACTAAAGAAGGTGTTGTAGCCTTTGATGATTTGACCTTTGACAATACTCAAGTTGGTACTCACAAGTACACTGTAGAAGAAGTTATTCCAGAAAATAAAGAAGCTGGTATGACTTACGATACAATGAAAGCTGAAGTAACAATCACTGTTACTAAGGAAGGTCACGTTCTTAAAGCAACAAACACTCTTCCAGCAGATACAGAGTTCAACAACACATTCACACCAGGTGCGGTTAAAGTTAACCTTGAATTTGATAAATCACTTTCAAACGGTACTTTGAACGCAGGTGACTTTAGCTTCACATTGACTGGTGATAACAATGTTAATGAAACTGTAACTAACAAAGCTAACGGTAAGATTAACTTCAGCGAATTGTCATTTGACCGCGAAGGTGTCTACAACTACACTGTTAAAGAAGTGAAGGGCAACAATGCCGATGTAGACTACGATGAAATGACTATCGCAGTTAAAGTAACGGTTACTAAAGATGCTACTACAGGTCTTTTGGCTGCTAAGACTGAAATGACTTCAACAGGTGGTGAAGCAACTGGTAGTGATGACAAGATCTTCAACAACCACGTTGTAGCTCCAGTAACTGCTCAATTCGACTTCAGCAAAGCTCTTGCAGGTCGTGACTTGAAAGCTGGTGAATTTAGCTTTGTATTGAAAGACAAAGATGGTAAAGTCATTCAAACAAAACAAAATGATGCCAACGGTAAAGTTAAATTTGATGCCTTGACATTTACAAATGCTCAAGTTGGTAACCATAAGTACACTGTAGAAGAAGTTCGAGGAACTGAAGCAGGTATGACTTATGACCCAATGAAAGCTAACGTAACAGTTACGGTTACTAAGTCAGGTCATGCGCTTACTGCAGTTGCAACTCTTCCAACTGATACAGAATTCAACAATACCTTCACATCAGGTCCTACTCAAGCACAATTCAAGTTCACTAAACGTCTTGAAGGTAAAGCACTTGAAGCAGATGCCTTCACATTCGAATTGCTTGAAAATGGCAATGTGATCCAAACGAAGAAAAACAAAGCTGATGGATCTATCACATTTGATGCGATTGAATACAGCACTGAAGGTGAACACACTTACACTGTGCGTGAAAAAGCTGGTAACGATACAAACATCGATTACGATACTATGAACGCAGAAGTGAAAGTTAAAGTTACTAAAGATGCTGCTACAGGTCTCTTGAGTACTGCTGTTACAATGCCTGAAGACACAGAGTTCAACAACTATGTAGTTTCTCCAGTTGTAACTAAGTTTGACTTCACTAAGAAATTGGCAGGTCGTGAACTTAAAGCTGGTGAATTTAGCTTCGTATTGAAAGATGCTGCTGGTAACGTCGTTGAAACAGTTAAAAATGATGCTGCTGGTAACGTAACCTTCTCAGAATTGTCATTCGACAATACTAAAGTTGGTACACACACTTACACTGTAGAAGAAGTGATTCCTGAAAATAAAGAATTCGGAATGACTTACGATAAGATGAAAGCTACAGTGACAGTTGAAGTTGCTAAGAACGGTCACACATTGACTACTGTTACAAACGTTACATCAACTGGTGGTGTAGACGCTAATGGTAACGCTACTGACGGTACTGCAGATAAAGAATTCAACAACAAAGTCACTCCTCCAGAAACTCCTGAATTCCAACCAGAAAAATTTGTCGTTTCTAAAGAGAAATACGACATCACTGGTGACAAGTTGATGGATGACGACGATGATGTACCTGGTAACGAGTACACAGCAACAAATGCGAATCCATATGTTGATGGTGTTGCAAACAACGAACCAGAAAACTTGAATACTAAGACTGTTAAACGTGGTTCTAAATTGGTATACCAAGTATGGCTTGATACGACTAAATTCACAGAAGCTAACAACATCCAATACGTTGGTGTATCTGATACATACGACGCAGATAAATTGAACGTTAACGCATCTGATATCAAAGCCTACGATTCAGTAACTGGTGCAGATGTGACTGCTAAATTCGACATCAAAGTTGAAAACGGCACGATCACTGCAACTTCTAAAGATGAATTTATCAAAGATAAAGAAAACAACCCTGTTATCGATACTACTAAGTTCGCCTTTGGACGTTACTATAAATTTGATATCCCAGCAACAGTTAAAGAATCTGTTAAAGCTGGTGCTGATATTGAAAATACAGCCAACCAAACAGTTCACGTTTACAACCCAGTGAGCAAGACAGTTGAAAAACCTGAAAAACCAACACAAAAACGTGTTAACAGCGTTCCAGTTCCAGTGGAAATGAACTTCACTAAACGTTTGGAAGGTCGTGAACTTCAAGCTAACGAATTCGAATTCGTATTGAAGAAAGACGGCGTTGAAGTTGAACGCGTGAAGAATGACGCTGCTGGTAAGATTGTCTTCAAGACTCTCGAGTTCGGTCGCGATGATCTTGGTAAGACTTACAACTACACAGTAGAAGAAACTCCTGGTACAGATGCAACTGTCAAATACGACACAATGGTTGCTACTGTTAAAGTTGTGGTTTCACACGACGGTACAGCTAAAGCAATCGTTGCTAACGTAACAGATGCAGCTGATAAAGAATTCAACAACCGTGTCACACCTCCAGAAGAACCTAAGTTCCAACCAGAGAAATACGTTGTTTCTGAAGAAAAATTCGATATCACTGGTGACAAGCTCGTTGATGATGATAAAGAATTGGCAGACAAGTACGCAGATACAAATGCGAACCCATACGCTGACGATGCCTCAAACAACGAAGCTCAAAACTTGAATACTAAGACTGTTAACCGTGGCGACAAGTTGGTATACCAAGTATGGCTTGATACAACTAAATTTGACGCAGCTAACAAGGACAATATCCAATCAGTAGGAATCTCAGATGACTACGATGAAACTAAATTGGATCTTGATGCTACTAAGATCAAAGCCTACGATTCAGTAACAGGTGATGATGTTACAGCTAAATTCGATATCACAGTTGAAAACGGTGTAATCACTGCAACACTTAAAGATGGCTTCACTAAGTCACTTGGCGATGCGGAAAACACACAAGTTATCGACACAACTAAATTTGCTTTCGGACGTTACTACAAGTTCGACATCCCAACAACAGTGAAAGCTGATGTTCCTGGCGGTGCAGATATCGAAAATACTGCGGCTCAAGTAGTTAACTACTACAACCCAACAACTAAGAAAGTTGAAAAACCAACTAAACCAACTGAAAAACGTGTTAACAACGTTCCAGTTGAAGTGGAATTCAACTTCACTAAACGTTTGGAAGGTCGTGAGCTTAAAGCTAACGAATTCAGCTTCCAATTGAAGGATGAAGCAGGAAATGTCATCGAAACTGTTAAGAACGATGCCAAAGGTAACGTTAAGTTCAAAGCTATTGAGTACAAGAAAGGCCAAGAAGGCGTTCACAAGTACACAGTAGAAGAAGTTAAAGGAACAGACGCAACTGTTACATACGATACTATGAAAGCGAATGTAACAATCACTGTTTCTCATGATGGTACTGCTAAAGCTCTTGTAGCAACTGTTGGTGAAATTGCTGATAAAGAATTCAACAATGCTGTTCGTCCACCAGAAAAACCTAAGTTCCAACCAGAAAAATATGTTGTTTCTGAAGCGAAATTCGATGTAACAGGTACTAAACTCGTTGATGATGATAAAGAATTGGCTAACAAGGTTTCAGACACCAATGCAAACCCTTATGCTGATGACGCATCAAACAACGAATTGGAAAACTTGAATACGAAGTCAGTTAAACCTGGTCAAAAACTTTACTACCAAGTATGGCTTGATACAACTCAATTTGATGCTAACAACAAGGATCATATCCAAACTGTTGGTATCACTGATGACTACGATGAAACTAAGTTGGATGTCGATGCATCAGCAATCAAGGCTTACGATTCAGTATCAGGTGCGGATGTAACATCTAAGTTCGACATTAAGGTTGAAAATGGTGTTGTTACAGCTAACCTTAAAGATGGCTTCACTAAGTCACTTGGCGATGCTGAAAACACTCAAGTTATTGACACTACTAAGTTCGAGTTTGGTCGCTACTATAAATTTGATATTCCTGCAACAGTGAAAGCTAATGTCGCTGGCGGTGTGGATATTGAAAATACAGCAGCTCAAGTTGTTCACTACTACAACCCAACTACTAAGAAAGTTGAAAAACCAAACGTACCAACTGAAAAACGTGTTAACAGTGTTCCAGTTTCAGTAGAGTTTAACTTCACTAAGCGTTTGGAAGGCCGTGAACTTAAAGCGAACGAATTCACATTCGTACTTAAGGATTCTACAGGTAAAGAAATCGAAACTGTTAAGAACGATGCCAAAGGTAACGTTAAGTTCAAAGCTATTGAGTACAAGAAAGGCCAAGAAGGTACTTACAAGTACACAGTAGAAGAAGTTAAAGGTACTGACAGCACAGTTCAATACGACGGTATGAAAGCTCTTGTCACTGTTGAAGTATCACACGATGGTAAAGCGAAAGCTCTTATCACTAAGGTTACTGACCCAGCTGATAAAGAATTCAACAATACTGTTCGTCCACCAGAAAAACCTAAGTTCCAACCAGAGAAATACGTTGTTTCTAAAGAGAAATTCGATATCACTGGTATGAAACTTGTTGACGATGATGCTGAGTTGAAAGATAAAGTAGGCGATACTAACAAGGATCCTTACGCTGACAGCACAGCTAACAACGAAGCTGAAAATATCAATACTAAGACACTCAAGAAAGGTGATAAGTTTGTCTACCAAGTATGGCTTGACACAAACAACTTCACTGACGCTCACAATATCCAATCTGTTGGTGTTACAGATAAATATGACAGCGAAAACTTGAACATTAATGTTGCAGATATTAAAGCATACGACTCTGTAACAGGGGAAGATGTGACAGCTAAGTTTGATATCAAGGTTGAAAACGGTGTAATCACTGCAACATCTAAGTCTGACCTTACTAAGTCACTTGGTGATGCAGAAAATACACAAGTGATTGATACTGCCAAATTGGCATTCGGACGCTACTACAAGTTCGATATTCCTGCAACTATCAAAGGCACTGCCAAAGATGGTGTAGATATCGAAAATACTGCGTCACAAATCGTTCACCAATACGACCCAACTAAGAAATCTGTTGAAAAACCAGAAAAACCAACAGAAAAACGTGTAGTCAATATCCCAACCAAGGTTGAGTTTGAATTCACTAAGAAACTTGAAGGTCGTCAACTTAAAGCTGGTGAGTTTAGCTTTGTACTTAAAGATAGCAAGGGTAATGTTATCGAAACTGTAAGCAATGATGCTAATGGTAAGATCAAGTTCTCTGCCCTTGAGTACAAACGTGGTGAAGAAGGTAATCACGTCTATACAGTAGAAGAAGTAAAAGGTAACGATGCAACTGTTACTTATGATAAGATGGTAGCCACAGTTGTTGTTTCTGTAACTAAAGATGGTAAAGTCTTGACAGCGATTTCTCAATTGCCAGAAGATACTGAGTTCAACAACACTGTTATCCCACCAAATACACCACCAACAACTCCACCAAACACACCACCAACTACACCACCAACTACGCCTCCAACACCACCGACTCCTCCAACTCCAGTGGTTCCACCAGTGACACCACCAACTACACCAGAAGCTCCTAAAGGACCAGCACTTCCTGAAACAGGTGATGATGCGTCTATGGCAACTATGGCTCTCGGAGGAATCCTTGCGGCAGCTGGACTTGGTTTAGCAGGAAAACGCAAAAAAGAAGATTAAAATAGTTAATAGGTTAAATCCCTCAACATAGTTAGTTAGACTATTTCAGTTTTCTAAAAAAGAGACTCATCCCGAAAGGGTGGGTTTCTTTTGTGTTTAAAACAAACATTAAAAACGACTGATAAAAATAGTTGTCAGATTATTATATTTCAAAAAACAAGGAGAGGAGTTCGAGGTCAAGTGTAGAGTGTTTCTCCATAAAATCTCTTTATGTAAGAATATATTGGCTGTCTTGACTCTTGTAATAAGTGTGTAGAAATTAGTCTTTTCGAGATTATAAAGTAAGAAAATAATAAATAAATGTTATCTTCTATTGAAAATCCAAATTTTTGTGATAATATAATGGAAAGGGGGATTAGAGTATTATTTAGGAAGGGCAATTGGATAGTGAGATTTCCAATTGTAGTGAAGAAAAATGTCTAACGATTTATTCAACAAAAAGAAAAGTCGATTTTCAATTCGAAAATTGAATATCGGGATTTGTTCGGTGTTACTTTGTACTTTAGTCATGATTGGCACAAGTGCACAAGCAGATGAAAACACTAATACGTCGGTATCATCCTCTGCACCAGTAACTGCGTCAACTGAAACGACACCGTCATTGCTGAATACAAGTGCGGCAGAAACAGAAACTCCAAATAATGAGAGTAATTTAGTGATAAAAACGGAAGTTGGAAAAACAACAGAAGCTGATGTTGCTAAAGAAAAGCAAAAGTCTGATGAAGCTAAAAAAACACTGGAACTAGAAAAAAAAAGAAGCAGATATAAAGGTTGAGTTAGCAAAAAAAGATTCTGAAAAAGTTAATAAACTGGAAAAAGATGCTGAAGAAGGTTCAAATGTTACGGATAAAGTGATTGATGAAAAAGCAGATGAAATTAAAAAGTTAGAATCTAATAAAGAAAATGTTGCAACGGAAATCGATAAGTCTAAATCAGAAGTTGAAACTGCGAAAAAAGATAAAGAAGATAAAGAAAAAGTAGCAAAAGAGAAAGAAGAAAATTCATCTAGTATTGCAAAAGATCTTAAATCAAAACAAAGTGAAGAATCTTCACTTTTAGCGAAGTTAAAAGAAGATAAAAATAAACTAAATACATTAACTGAGTCATTAAATAAAATAGCAAAAGAGAAAGAAGAATCTGAAAAAGCGTTAGAAAAAGCTCAAGCCGCTTTAAACAAGGCAAAAGAAGAAGAAGCAGAAAATCTAAACAAAATAAAACAATTAGAAGCTAAGCGTGATAATCAAAAAGTTGTTTTAAATAATAAACAAAAACAATTAGATAATGTAAAAGCAGAAAAAGAAAAAACCGAAGATGAAATTAAGAAAAATGAAGCTATTAATGAAGCTATTTTTGGAATTAAAGGAATCTTAACAGAAATTAAATTCGATCAAGAATTTGTTGATGCATTAAAAGCATATCAAAAAGCTTCATTTGAAGAAAAACAAAAAACAATTGATAGTGTAGTTGCTAAAGAAAAAGAAGCAGTTAAAAAATATCCAATCTTAGATACAGATTCTATTGATTATTCTAAAAGTGAAAAAGTAGATGTTAATAATTTATCTGAAAAAGACCAAATTTTATTAACGCAATACTTTAACTACTTAAATAACCAAGTACGTAAACAATTTGGATTAGCACCAGCTAAAACAAACTTAAACGTCTTAAAATTTGCACAAGATGTTGCTAAATATACAAAAGAAAGTGGATTTAAAGATCCAGATCACGATAATCGTTCAATTAATAAAGCTGCATACGAAAATGGAATTGATAAAACTGATAGAGGTAATGTATACAACAGATTCGAAAGTTTAGGTGCGAAAGGAATTGATAAAGAAGATTCTCAATCAAATATGGTAGCAAAAAAATTCCTATTCGATTTAATCTATCAATCAGTACAAAATTTCTATCATGAAGGAAGGGTAAATAATCATTATTATCATGCTAAACACTTAATGAATACAGAAGACCAAACATTTGGAACATACTTTGTGTTAACACCATCAGATAGTAAATACTATAACTGGTTAAGATTAGGTGTAGTAAGTGTACCACCACGCTATGGAGTAACAGACTATGACGACAATGGGCAAGCAATTTACGAAAAATTCGATAAATTATGGGGTGCTAAATCTGAAAAAACTCTTCCGTTATTAGAAGTTAAAGATACTACAGAACTAAAAGCTAATTTAGAAAAAGCAAAATCTGAAATAACACGTATTGAAAATGAAAAAGCTGCTGAAGAAAAAGAATTAGCAAAACGTGAAGATGAATTAAAACAAGAGCAAAATAAACCATCTAAACTTAATGCAGCTACTCAAGCATTCAATAGAGCAAAAGAAGCTAATGATAATAATGAATCAATTTTAAATTCAACAAAAACTGAAATAAATAAAGTTAATGCTGAAATTGATAACGATAATAGTCAAGTGAAAAAAGTAAAAAATGACATTATCAAACTATTAAGTGATTTAGCTAAGGCTAATTCTGAATTACAAGAAGCAAAAGCAAAATTTGAAAGTGCTATAAAAGTTGAGGGCAAATTAAAATCTCATTTAGATTCTTTAGAAACTGAATTAAATAGCTTAAATAATAAGATTCTAAATAGTACAGAAGAGAAACAACGCTTAGAATATATAAAAAATAATCATGCGTTAGTCCTTAAAGAATTAGAACAAGCACGAAAAGATTTAGAAGTTTCTAATAAAAATGCTAAAGATGCTTTAGAAAATCTTAAAGCTCTTGAAAAAGATGCAAATGAAAAATATGATAAGTATTTACAAATCAAACGCCAATATGATGTGGAAAATTATACATGGGGAGTTACAAATAATCCTCCAGTATTCGATTTACCAGAATTATCTCTTGAAGAGATAGAAAAAACATTAGAAAATAATTCAAAAACTTTAAATACTGTATCAAATGTTAAACGTGAACGATTTGCTAAAACATCTAAATTTAAAGGTAAAGCTCTAGTTAAACCTGTAACACCAACATCAGTTCCTGTAAAAGAAGAGGCTCCAGCTCTTCCATCTACTGGTGAAAAATCAATATCAGTTCCTGCAAAAGAAGAGGCTCTAGCTCTTCCATCTACTGGTGAAAAATCAACAGTAGCTTCTGCAGCAGTAGGTGCAGCTATGGTGACATCAGCTTTGGCCTTGTTTAGTATCTCAACTTACAAACGTAAACACTAAGATAAATTATAGAAAACTAGGAAGATGAACTTCCTAGTTTTTTTGGCTCTTTGTCAACTGTAGTGGGTGACGAAAAGCTAACATCTAGAGAGGACCT
>OHAP01002416.1_pt1 | contig 10470 bp, 10 predicted proteins | sample 1577171 | NCBI WGS metagenome assembly OHAP01 (sample SAMEA3541489, study PRJEB24748) | human gut metagenome | biome: human gut; feature: human-associated habitat; material: faeces | place: China | collected 2012 | reverse complement strand
TTGTATCTCACAAGGCTCTTATCGAAGCTGAACTGGAACAACAGAAGAAAGAAATCATCGGTAAACTCGAAAAAGGACAAGTTCTTGAAGGAACTGTTAAAAATATCACATCTTACGGTGTATTCATCGACCTTGGTGGCGTAGACGGTTTGATCCACATCACTGACCTTTCTTGGGGACGCGTTAGCGATCCGAAAGAAGTGGTTGAACTGGATCAGAAGCTCAACGTTGTTATCCTTGACTTCGATGACGAAAAGAAACGTATCGCTCTTGGTTTGAAACAACTGACTCCGCACCCATGGGATGCTTTGGATGCTAACCTGCAGGTAGGTGACAAGGTGAAAGGTAAAGTAGTCGTTATGGCTGACTACGGTGCATTCATCGAAATCGCTCCGGGCGTAGAAGGTTTGATCCACGTTTCAGAAATGTCTTGGAGCCAACACCTGCGTTCTGCACAAGATTTCATGAAGGTAGGCGACGAAGTAGAAGCTGTTGTGCTGACACTTGACCGTGAAGAACGTAAGATGTCTTTGGGTATCAAACAACTGAAACAAGATCCATGGGAAACTATCGAAGAGAAGTATCCTGTAGGTTCTAAGCATACTGCAAAAGTACGTAACTTCACTAACTTCGGTGTATTCGTAGAAATCGAAGAAGGTGTAGACGGCTTGATCCACATCTCTGACCTTTCTTGGACTAAGAAAGTAAAACACCCGTCAGAATTTACTCAGATTGGTGCTGACATCGAAGTTCAGGTATTGGAAATCGACAAAGAAAACCGTCGTTTGAGCCTTGGTCACAAGCAACTCGAAGAAAATCCTTGGGATGTATTCGAAACAGTATTCACTGTAGGTTCTGTACACGAAGGTACTATCATCGAAATGTTGGATAAGGGTGCTGTTGTAGCTCTTCCTTACGGTGTAGAAGGTTTCGCAACTCCGAAACACCTTGTAAAAGAAGACGGTTCACAAGCTCAGTTGGATGAGAAACTTGAATTCAAAGTGATCGAGTTCAACAAGGACGCTAAGAGAATCATCCTGTCTCACAGCCGTATCTTCGAAGATGTAGCTAAGGCTGAAGAAAGAGCAGAAAAGAAAGCTGCTTCCGGTGCTAAGAAGTCTTCTAACAACAAGAGAGAAGATGCTCCGATGATCCAGAACCAGGCTGCTTCAACTACGCTGGGCGACATCGACGCTTTGGCTGCTTTGAAAGAACAGTTGGAAGGAAAGAAATAATCGTTATTTCTATATAATGGAAAAGCGCTCCGATTATCGGGGCGCTTTTTTTGTTTTGCCATGATAGCGCAAATACCAAAAAACTTGTGTACATTTGTGCCGCTATGGAGAAATTCGAACTACATATACTGGGATGCGGTTCTGCTTTGCCCACCACTCGCCATTTTGCGACATCGCAGGTTGTGAACTTGCGTGAAAAGCTTTTTATGATTGACTGTGGGGAAGGAGCGCAGATGCAGTTGCGTCGTTCCCGCTTGAAGTTTTCCCGCTTGAATCATATCTTTATTTCCCATCTTCATGGCGATCATTGCTTTGGACTGTTAGGACTGATTTCTACCTTCGGTCTGTTGGGACGAACGGCAGACTTGCATATCCATTCACCCAAAGGACTGGAAGAACTGTTTGCTCCCTTACTTACTTTCTTTTGCAAAACGCTGGCCTATAAAGTCTTTTTCCATGAATTTGAGACGAAGGAGCCGACGCTGATCTATGACGACCGCTCGGTGGCTGTGACCACCATTCCTCTGAGACACCGTATTCCTTGCTGTGGTTTTCTTTTTGAAGAAAAGCAGCGTCCCAATCATATCATCAGAGATATGGTGGATTTCTATAAAGTACCCGTCTATGAACTGAACCGGATCAAGAACGGGGCGGATTTTGTAACTCCCGAAGGAGAAGTCATTCCGAATCATCGTCTGACCCGTCCTTCTGCCCCTGCACGAAAATATGCTTATTGCTCCGATACGATTTACCGACCTGAGATCGTGGAGCAGATAAAGGGGGTAGACCTTCTTTTCCACGAAGCCACCTTTGCTCAGACCGAACAGGTGCGGGCAAGGGAAACTCATCATACAACTGCTGCACAGGCCGCACAGATTGCTTTGAATGCTGAAGTGAAACAATTAGTCATCGGACATTTTTCCGCCCGTTATGAGGACGAGTCTGTATTGTTGAATGAAGCGGCGGCTATCTTCCCCCAAACGGTTTTGGCAAGAGAGAATATGTGCATAACCATAAATAACTATACAGATACGAGAGACTATGACCCCTTATAACGAACGTGAGGTTCTGAAACTCCTTCAGGAGGAGAGTACACAGCGGAAAGGATTTGAGTTGATTGTGGCGCAATACAGCGAGCAGTTATACTGGCAGATCCGCCGGATGGTACTGTCGCATGAAGATGCGAACGACCTTCTGCAAAACACCTTCATCAAGGCATGGACAAATATTGACTATTTCCGTGCCGAGGCGAAGCTGTCTACGTGGCTCTACCGTATTGCGCTGAATGAATGTCTTACTTTTCTGAACAGGCAGCGTGCTACAACGACGGTGGCTATCGACGATCCCGAAGCGGCGATTGTGCAGAAGCTGGAGAGTGATCCCTACTATTCGGGCGATCAGGTGCAGATGTTATTGCAAAAAGCATTGCTTACCTTGCCCGAAAAACAACGAATGGTGTTCAATCTGAAGTATTATCAGGAAATGAAGTACGAAGAGATGTCAGAAATCTTTGGAACTTCAGTCGGAGCGCTGAAAGCCTCCTATCACCATGCGGTAAAGAAAATAGAGAAGTTTTTGGAAGAAGTAGATTAAACCTTTTAAAGCAGACATCGTCTAATCAAAAGAGAGGAGAAAAACGTATGAAAGAAGAAGATACCCTATTGAAGAAAATCGGAAAGGAGCATTCCTTCAAAGTGCCCGACGGTTACTTTGAAAATCTGACTTCAGAGGTGATGAACAAACTTCCTGAAAAAGAGAAAGTCGCTTTCAAGGAAGAGCATATTTCGACATGGACGAGATTGAAACCATTATTCTATATGGCGGCTATGTTTGTAGGAGCTGCCCTGATTATCCGGGTAGCGTCATCAGACCATAAACCGGTGGCAGATGATATAGCGGTGGCAGTAACGGCTATGGAAGCGGATACGGAACAGGTATCCGATGAGATGATTGATGTTGCGTTAGACCGTGCGATGTTGGATGATTATTCGTTATACGTCTATCTGAGTGACGCGAGTGTAGAATGATTTATTAAAACAGATTGAATAAGAAAATGAAGAAACTAATCGCTTTAGTCGTTTTGTTATGTGGCTTTATGCCTGTTCTTTGGGCTGCCGATGGATGTGACCAGCATTTGTCCCGTGAGGAATTCCGGAATAAACAGAAAGCGTTTATTATTGAGCAGGCCGGATTGACCAAAGAAGAGGCTGTCAAATTCTTCCCGGTTTATTTTGAACTGCAGGAGAAGAAGAAGAAACTGAACGATGAATCGTGGAGTTTAATGCGTCGAGGTAAAGACGACAAAACAACAGAAGCCCAGTACGAAGAAATTGTAGCAAAGGTATGTGACAACCGTATCGCTGCCGACCGTCTTGATAAGTCTTATCTGGACCGGTTTAAAAAGATACTTTCCAATAAGAAGATATTCCTTGTTCAACGTGCGGAGATGCGTTTCCATCGGGAAATGCTGAAAGGTATGAACCGCAAGGACGGAGGAAATGATCCGAAAAGGAAGAAATAAAACGGAGGCTCTGTTTGGATGAAACAGACGTTCTGTCAGAGTAAATCAGAGGCTCTATCCGCATAGGATAGAGCCTCTGATTTTTGTTTCCGGATGTATCTTTGTTGCTTTACTAAAAGAGTAGACCATTGGAAGTGGGAATAACAGAGTTTGGACAGGTATTATATCCATTCCATAAGGAAGGAGGATGGTGTTACAGTCCTTTTCTCTTAGCTTCGTTCCAAATAGCGTCCATCTCCTCAAGAGACATATCTTTGAGGTTTTTCCCTTCTTTAATCGTATGTTCCTCCAGGTAGTTGAAACGGCGGATGAACTTTTGATTGGTTAGTTCCAAAGCATTGTCCGGATTGATTTTGTAGAGGCGTGCCGCATTGATGAGGCTGAACATGACGTCACCGAATTCGGCTTCTGCTTTCTCTTTGTCCATGTTGGCTACCTCTGCTTGGAATTCTCCGATTTCTTCTTTTACCTTATCCCATACCTGTTCCCGTTCTTCCCAGTCGAAGCCTACATTGCGGGCCTTGTCCTGAATGCGGTAAGCCTTGATGAGTGAAGGGAGTGCAGCGGGAACACCGCTTAATACACTTTTGTTTCCGTCTTTTTCTTTCAGTTTCAGCTGTTCCCAGTTTTCGGATACCTGTCCGGCAGTCTCAGCTTTTACTTCTCCGAATACGTGAGGATGGCGGAAAATCAGTTTGTCGCACAACTTGTCACAGACATCTTTGATGTCGAAGTCTCCTGTCTCCGAACCGATCTTTGCATAGAATGCTACGTGCAGCAGCACATCTCCCAACTCCTTGCAAATATCTTTTTTGTCATCCCTCATCAAGGCATCACAAAGTTCGTAAGTCTCTTCTATAGTGTTGGGGCGCAGACTTTCATTCGTCTGCTTGCGGTCCCACGGACATTTGACCCGAAGCTCGTCAAGGATGTCCAGAAAGCGGCCGAAGGCTTCCATTTGTTCTTCTCTTGTATGTATCATTCCTTTGATTTTTTTTATAAATAATGTTGCAAAGATAATGCTTCCTTGTCTTTTATAGCCTTAATCGGTACGAAAACAGAAGCAAGGGCGCTAATAAAAGTCTTTTTATTGGTCTGATGCGGTTTTCGCTTTCCATACTTGATACGAAATCAACAGCCCGATCACTTCCGAATAGTTTTTTCTTCCGCTTTCTATTTTGTTTCCTTTCAGGTAGAGGTCGTATATCCAGTTTTGAACATCACCGATCAACGGACTGTATTTAGCCATCCAGTATTCCTGATTCTTTTTCGCCAGTTCTATAATTTCCGGTCGGATACGGTTGATTATATCGGCGTATTCTTTTTCACTCAACAGTCGTCGGGCATTCCCCAGTACATGATTCAGAATCGAGAAGTAGCCGCTGAAACGGATTCCCTTTATTTGTGAACGGGTACAAACCTGATAGGCATAGAAATTGGCCTCTGCCTCGCTCGAAATTCCCAGCAGATGAGCCAGTTCGTGAGTGTACGTTGCCGGATAGTTGATGGGGAGCAAGTCTCCGTTTAAGGTGAATTCGCAGAAGAAAGGCCCCATGCTTCCTGTCACTCCGACCATTGATATGAATGGGGTGAAAACCATCGTCTTGACCCGTGGGTTGGGAAATGGAGGGTGGTGTACTCCCAGGCTGTCGCTTAATTGATTGTAAAGTTTGACAGCTTCGTCACGTACCTGTTCCTCATGGATTCCTTTTACGGGAACAAACGAACTGTTCAGTGAGTCGATATAGTTATCCACAAACTCTTGAAAAATCTCCGGTGTGTAAGCTGTATAAGGAATATGCGTACGCTGGTAAAAGTTTGGCTGCGAATAGTTTAACCCCCACGCGAGGTAGAACCATACGTAAACCCATAACAGATATTCCCCGTCACGTAGCAGAATCCTTTTCCACGGCAGTTTCTTGCGGATACGGGCATAAAAAGGATAAACGATGACTCCCGTGATACTCCCGAAAATAAATAGATCCCCTATGGCAAAAGGGAATAAGTTGGAGAAGAATGACAAAACGCGGGAGATGACAGGATAAACGGTTTGTGAATACAGGTTTCCCAACGCGGGAATCGACTGTGTCATCCATACCAGAAGCAGCAGTACTCCCAGGAGTATATATCTAATTATCAGTTTACGTTTCATCATCCGTTCAGATTTTAGTCAACAAAAATATGCATTAAATAAACGTCACGCGAAAAAATACCTCTATATTTGCAAAAAAACTGTTAAACGAAAGATGGCTACCGTAGAAGAAATTGAAAAGTATTGCCGGAATTGCGTGTCACGTGATTTCGTGAATGGGAAAGGGCTTGTTTGCAAACGTACCAGAGAGCTTCCTGACTTTGACGAAGAATGCGAAAACTTCGAGAAGGATGAAGAACTGTTGAAGATGGCTCCTCCCAAGCCCGACGACTTTCCGGTGTCAATGACGGAAGAAGAACTTCTCGCCGAAGAAAATCTTCCCAAAGGAGTGCTGTATGCATCCGTCGCGTGTATCTTGGGGGCGGTGGCATGGAGTCTTATCTCCGTTTCTACAGGTCTTCAGATGGGATATATGGCTATCGGAGTCGGATTCCTGGTCGGTTTCGCCATGCGGCAGGGGAAGGGGATACGTCTCGTCTTCGGTATTTTGGGAGCGGTACTGGCATTGATCAGTTGTGTGCTGGGTGATTTCTTATCCATCATCGGCTTTGCTGCCAAGGATTATGATATGACCTTTTTCGAAGTGCTGGCAGGAGTCGATTATGGCGAAATCTTTTCTGTCATGGTGAAGAATGTGGTGTCGATGTCCGCCTTATTTTATGGAATTGCTGTTTATGAGGGATATAAATTATCTTTCCGGGCACAGAAACATCCTGTGGGTGGTAAGATTTGAATTAAAATTATTAATTTTGCAGCCGTTATTTTTTGAATATACATTATCATATACATAAAGAAACATGGAATTAGCAAGTAAGTACAATCCCGCTGACGTGGAGGGAAAGTGGTACCAGTATTGGCTGGAACACCGTTTATTCAGTTCGAAACCCGATGGTCGTGAACCTTACACCATCGTCATTCCGCCCCCGAACGTCACCGGTGTGTTGCACATGGGACACATGCTTAATAATACCATTCAGGATATTTTGGTTCGTCGTGCCCGTATGGAAGGCAAGAATGCCTGTTGGGTGCCGGGAACTGACCACGCTTCCATCGCTACCGAAGCAAAAGTTGTAAACAAACTCGCTGCCCAGGGCATCAAGAAGACAGACCTGACCCGTGATGAGTTCCTGAAACATGCCTGGGACTGGACAGAAGAGCACGGAGGCATTATCCTGAAGCAGCTCCGCAAACTGGGTGCATCCTGTGACTGGGACCGCACCGCCTTTACTATGGATGAGGAACGCAGCAAAAGCGTATTGAAAGTATTTGTAGACTTGTACAACAAAGGATTGATTTACCGTGGTGTCCGTATGGTAAACTGGGACCCGAAAGCGTTGACTGCCCTTTCTGACGAAGAAGTGATCTACAAGGAAGAGCACGGAAAACTGTTCTATCTCCGCTATAAGGTGGAAGGTGATCCGGAAGGCCTCTATGCAGTAGTAGCAACGACCCGTCCCGAAACAATCATGGGCGATACGGCAATGTGTATCAACCCCAACGACCCCAAGAACGCATGGCTGAAAGGAAAGAAAGTAATCGTTCCGTTGGTAAACCGTGTTATCCCTGTCATCGAGGACGATTATGTGGACATTGAGTTCGGTACCGGTTGTCTGAAAGTAACTCCGGCCCACGACGTAAATGACTATATGTTGGGTGAAAAGTATAATCTGCCCAGCATCGACATCTTCAATGATAACGGGACTTTGAGCGAAGCTGCCGGATTGTATATCGGTATGGATCGTTTCGACGTCCGCAAGCAGATTGAGAAAGACCTCGATGCAGCCGGATTGCTCGAAAAGACAGAAGCCTACACAAATAAAGTAGGTTACTCGGAACGTACCAATGTAGTGATCGAACCGAAATTGTCTATGCAGTGGTTCCTCAAAATGCAGCATTTTGCCGATATGGCATTGCCTCCGGTAATGAACGATGAGTTGAAATTCTATCCTGCCAAATATAAGAATACATACCGCCACTGGATGGAGAACATCAAAGACTGGTGTATCAGCCGCCAGTTGTGGTGGGGACATCGTATTCCTGCTTACTTCCTGCCGGAAGGTGGCTATGTGGTAGCCACTACTCCCGAAGAAGCGCTGGCTAAAGCCAAAGAGAAAACAGGAAACGCCGCTTTGACGATGGATGATCTTCGTCAGGACGAAGACTGTCTGGATACTTGGTTCTCTTCCTGGTTGTGGCCTATCTCCCTGTTTGACGGAATCAATCATCCGGGTAACGAGGAAATCAGCTATTACTATCCGACCAGCGACCTGGTGACCGGACCGGATATCATCTTCTTCTGGGTGGCACGTATGATCATGGCGGGCTACGAATATGAAGGAAAGATGCCGTTCAAGAACGTTTACTTTACAGGGATCGTTCGTGACAAACTGGGACGTAAGATGTCCAAGTCACTCGGCAACTCACCCGACCCGTTGGAACTGATCGACAAATATGGTGCCGATGGTGTCCGTATGGGAATGATGCTGGCAGCTCCCGCCGGAAACGATATTCTTTTCGACGACGCACTCTGCGAACAGGGACGTAACTTCTGCAGCAAGATATGGAACGCTTTCCGTCTGATCAAGGGCTGGACGGTTGACGATAATATTCAGGCTCCGGATGCTGCTAAACTGGCTGTCCACTGGTTTGAATCCAAACAGAACGAAGTAGCTGCCGAAGTAGCGGACTTGTTCAGCAAATACCGTCTGAGCGAAGCATTGATGGCTGTTTATAAATTATTCTGGGATGAATTCTCTTCCTGGTATCTGGAAATGATTAAACCGGCTTACGGACAGGGAATTGACCGTACCACTTATGACGCTACTCTCTGCTTCCTCGATAACCTGTTGCATCTGCTTCATCCGTTTATGCCGTTCATCACAGAAGAATTGTGGCAACAGATGTACGAACGTAATGCGGAAGAAGGAGAAAGTCTGATGGTAAGTGCATTGAGCATGGATACTTATGTAGACACCGCATTCGTTGCACAGTTTGAAGTTGTCAAGGGAGTTATCAGTAATATCCGCAGCATCCGTCTGCAAAAGAACATAGCTCAGAAAGAACCGCTTGACTTGCAGGTGCTGGGCGAAAATCCGGTTGCAGAGTTCAATGCGGTGATTCAGAAGATGTGTAACCTTTCTTCCATTACAGTGGTAGAGAGCAAGGCGGAAGGTGCTTCTTCCTTCATGGTAGGAACTACCGAATACGCTGTGCCACTGGGCAATATGATTGATGTAGAAGCCGAAATCGCCCGTATGGAAGCTGAACTGAAACATAAGGAAGGATTCCTGCAAGGTGTATTGAAGAAACTCAGCAATGAGAAATTTGTCAATAACGCCCCCGCAGCCGTTCTCGAAATGGAACGTAAGAAGCAGGCCGATGCGGAAAGTATCATCAGCTCTTTGAAAGAAAGCATCGCAGCTTTAAAAAAGGCATAATGAACTGATACATAAAAATATGTAATGGAGAGGCATCCCGATAGATTTGGGATGCCTTTCTTTTTAAAAGATAAAAATAATACTATCTTTGCTTCCACTTTTAATCACACAGCAAAATGAAACAATTACTGCGAATATGCTTAACAGGTGCGTTCTTTCTTCTTTTCGAAGGACTCCTTTCCCCTATGTTGGCAGATAATGGGAAATCAGATAAAGAAATATTAGTTTTGAATTCTATTAACTTCAACCTTCCCTGGGCCAGAAACTTCTATTGGTATGTGCACGATGTTCTTCAGGAACAGGGAATAACTGCCAGAGCGGAATCATTGTCTGTCCCGGCCTTGCAGGATACGATGGAGGTAAATGCAGTCATCGAGCATCTGCGTCAGAAATATCCGCTTCCTCCTGCCGCTGTTGTGATAATTGGTGATCCGGGCTGGATTGTCTGTCGTCCTTTATTTGATGACCTATGGAAAGATGTTCCAGTGATCATAACGAACTCCCGTGACCGCCTGCCTGCTACCTTGGATATTCTGCTCTCTCATGCCTCGTTGAATGAGACCAACAGCGTCCCCGCCCAAGAGTGGAGAAAAGGCTACAACCTGACTACCCTGAAACAGCATTACTATGTGAAGGAAACCGTTGAACTGATCTATAGCCTGATACCTGATATGGATCGCCTGGCATTTATCTCGGACGATCGCTACATCAGTGAAGAAACCCGCGGAGACGTGAAAGAAGCTGTTGAAAAGCATTTTCCAAACCTGCCCTTAGAATTGCTTTCTACCACTCACTTGTCAACAGAAATGCTTTTGGACACCTTGCGCAGCTATAAAGCAAACACCGGAATTATTTATTATTCCTGGTTTGAGTCGCATAATAAAGAAGATAATAATTATCTTTTTGATCATATTCAGGAGATTATCACCAATTTTACGTCCTCTCCCTTGTTCCTGCTTTCTTCCGAAGACCTGTCCAATAATACTTTTGCAGGAGGCCATTACGTTTCTGCAGAATCATTCGGCGATTCCTTACTTGAAATTATTGACCGTGTGTTGCATGGAGAACAGGTACGGGGCTCAATACAAAATGTGGCATGAATGAGATGTAGGGTGAAGTACGTGA
>OHAP01002407.1_pt1 | contig 10515 bp, 10 predicted proteins | sample 1577171 | NCBI WGS metagenome assembly OHAP01 (sample SAMEA3541489, study PRJEB24748) | human gut metagenome | biome: human gut; feature: human-associated habitat; material: faeces | place: China | collected 2012 | reverse complement strand
TCTTTTCGAGACGTTCCATTGCTTGGGAATATGTTTCTTTTTTTGCTGCCACGATGATTGATATTTAATGGTTAATGATGAATGTTCTTACAAATAAACAGTCGACGGATAGTTACTTTTCCACCACAGATTGCACTTCTCCTTTCAGCAACCGGGTTGTCAAGCGATCTCCCGGTTTCAGCGAAGATGCATCCGTCACCGCTTTCCCGTCTTTGATTGTAATACTGTATCCCCGGCTCAAGAGTTTATCCGGAGAGGCGTCTGCTATCCGCTGTTGCAAAAGTTCCAACCGGTGAGACTGACGGGCCAACAATGCTTTCGCCACTTGTGATAAATCCTTCTTTGCTGCCAACAAAGAAAAACGAGCATCCGCAAGTTTGCGGTGAACAAGATTGGGAATACGGATTTGGAGCGCCTCCAACCTTCGTTGTTCCTGCTCAAGAAGCATATAAGCTCCCTGTTGAAGACGTACAGATAATTCTTCCAGATGCTCTGCTACTTCCGTTACCTGATGAATCAGAAGCTCGGCAGCAGCCGTAGGAGTCTTTACCCGGGTATGAGCTACAGAGTCAAGGACTGTATCATCGCGTTCATGACCAATACCGGTAATGATAGGTAATGGAAATTGCGCACATGCAGCTGCTAGTAGATAAGTATCAAAACCGGATAAATCGGAAGTAGCCCCACCGCCACGAATAATGACCACTACGTCAAATTCATTGATGCGGGCATTGATACGGTCTAAAGCCGCCAATACAGACTCTTCAACTTGATTGCCTTGCATTAAAGCCGGAAAAAGTTCTGTATAAAAATAGAATCCGCCCGGATTGTGCTGTAACTGATGGCAGAAATCTCCATATCCGGCTGCGGTAGCCGAAGAAATGACGGCAACACGTTGGGGAAGAACCGGCATTTCAAGTTCTTTATTCAACGTCAAGACTCCCTCCTCTTCCAACTGCAATAATATTTCCCGACGACGGCGAGCCATATCTCCCAACGTGTAAGCAGGATCAATATCAAGCACCGTCAAACTGTAACCGTATAACTCATGAAACTGAACAGTTACTTTCACCAGCACTTTAATACCGGAGGTAAATAGTTGTCCGGTGCTTTCCTCAAAATAGGGTTTCAGCAAGCGGTAGATATTATTCCAAATCATCCCCCGTGCTTTGGCTACGAGATTATTACTACGAGGATCTTTCTGCACAAATTCCAGATAACAATGCCCCGTCGTATTGGAACGGACATCGCTCAACTCTGCCTGTATCCAATATTCATCGGGCAGGCATTGCTCCAGACTACGGCGGACAAGTGAATTCAGTTCTAAAAGGGAAAGAGAATCCATAAAAAAGAACAGTTAACGTTGAGTTGATTGATATGCTTTCCACAAATCGGGAATACCATATCCATATATATTATCCGGGAAATCAGCTCTGTCACCTGACTGACGCACCAAATCAATAATCTGCTTTGCCGTCAGCTTCGGACAAGCCTGCCACAAACAAGCTACCATACCGCACATAATCGGAGAAGCAAAAGAGGTTCCATTGGCGCGACGAAGATTTCCATCCGTTCCCATCACATCCGAATTTAAACCGACAGCCACTACGTCCGGCTTCACACGCCCGTCAGCCGTATTTCCTACAGAAGAAAACGGCGCCAGTTCTCCTCTTTTTGTTACAGCTCCTACAGTTATGATATTCTCCGCATCTCCCGGAGGAGTAATCTTCTTCCACGAACCTGCACCCGAATTTCCGGCACTGCACACAACTACCATTCCTTTATCGGCAGCTTTCGCTGCTTCCCGGGACATCAATGCATAATGACCATTCAAGTCACGGTATCTATAATTCTTCGCAGGATCGTCAAATGAGTAGTAACCAAGCGATGTATTCACTAAATCCACTCCTACACTATCGGCAAACTCGATAGCTGCCGCCCAATAATCCTGCTCTACCAAATTTTCCGAATATTCGTCTTCACTACGCAGCAACCAATAAGAAGCTTCAGGAGCAGTGCCAATCATCACATGCGGCTGGTTCATAGCCATACAGGACAATACAGACATTCCATGACTGCTTTCTGCATAAATATCTGCCTCCGGATTCACAAAGTCACGCACACCGAGGATACGGATATTTTTCATGGCATCAATCTTATCCACATTATGGAAGCCGGCATCAATCACGGCAATAGTCATTCCCTGTCCCTTAAAGCCGGCATCATGCAGGAGATCGACGCGGCTCATAGCCGCTTGCGTGATTGCAGGACCGTAAAGGCTATCGGTGCGCAACGGTTTATTTATCAATGAGTCTCTTTGAAATGCTCTTTGCGTGATACCTTTCCACACCCTTTCTGTAGAACGTACAAAAGGCAGTTGAGCTATTTCGCTGATTAAAGTACTGTCATTACAAGAAACAGTAACGAAATTATCCCATTTCCCGGTCACAAGTACATGAACACCAGTTTTTCGTATGGCATCTACATACGTCCTGCAAACCGGTAAATCGGTAGAATCAATGGGCAATCCCTGTTTTTTTCTCCGCTCAATAGATTTCTTAGACAAATACTTTTCCGGTTTCTGCAAAGAATAGTCCGTAGCCGCTTTGTCTTTCAGACTAATCCGGTATTTTAAGGTATCTCCCGGAGTAAATTGGGCAGATACCCCCAGATACATATTTAGAGCGAGAATCAATACTATAAACTTCTTCATAAGTTATCTTTCTATTTTAATCAATCATAATTCTTCATTTTCTATAATCACCAGCCCGATTCCTCTTTGGGAAGCGATAAAAGCTCCTCCCAGCACCCGTCTTCCATCATAAAACACAGCAGATTGTCCGGGAGCAATGGCTGAAGCCGTTTCGAGGAAACGGACCAACAAACGTCCGTCTTCCAGTCTTTTCACCCGACAGGGAATCGGACGACTGCGATAACGAATCCGCACTGTCAGATCCTCACACCCGAACAGTTCCCGTTCATCCACAATCTTATCCTGCTCCGCCAACATGTATTCAGTTTCCAATTGGTCGGCATCTCCAAGCATCACTGTATTTTTCTGCGGATTAATTTTCAACACATAAGCAGGCTTTCCTAAAGCGATCTCCAGTCCTTTTCGTTGGCCAATCGTATAATAAGGTGCTCCTTTATGTTTCCCCAGTTTTACTCCTTCAGAGTTGACAAACCATCCCGGTCCGATTTCACTATCCAGTTCGGGACACTGCTCACGAAGAAAATCACGATAATCTCCTTTAATAAAGCAGACTTCCATACTTTCTCCTTCTTTCGACTTTGCCTCATACCCTTTCTCCGCAAGATACTCACGGACCTTTACCTTCGTATAATCTCCCAACGGGAAAATGCAACGTTTCAGCACATCCTGCCCCAATCTCCAGAGAAAATACGACTGATCTTTCTTATCATCGTCTCCGGCTACTATATAAATGTTTCCGTTTTTCTCTTCCAATCGCGAATAATGTCCGGTAGCTACCCATGCACAATTCAACTTATCCGCCCACTCCGTCAAAACACGGAACTTAAACAACGGATTGCACATCACACACGGATTCGGTGTACGCCCCTGCTTATATTCGTCTATGAAGTTTTTTACGATGGTCTCTTTAAAAGGAATACGCTCATCTGCCACATAATGTTCAATCCCCATTCGTTCAGCTAACTCCCTGGCGTCCTGCGGTTCATCCCCCCACACACGCATGGTAACTCCTACAATCTCATATCCTTGTTCTTGCAGCATCAAGCAAGTAGCGGTGCTGTCTATGCCACCGCTCATACCTACCAATACTCTCTTGTTTCGTTCTTCCATTCGAATTTTGAAAATTTACATGGTTACAAATGTACGAGATTTCAAAGAGAAAAGTTGCTTTTCTGAAAGAAAATCCTTATATTTGAAATATACCAAAAGCGAGAACAATTATGGCTAACCCTAGATTACCGGGCATTTCCGAAAACGAAGAAGCCTTATTGTATGCCAAATTGAATGAGTACAACCGAGGCAGAGCCTCTTTTAAAGAGGTAGGAGTCTACTTGGTGGTGTTGCCCCGACCGGGGAAACCAAACTATTCCCTTTGGCTGTACTCTCCCCTGCCCGAAAAGCAATCTATTCTTTATATACATGACCTGTCACCGGACATTAACGAATCCCTCCGAATGGCCAGTACGATGTTTTACTATTCAAGGCGTTGCCTTATTCTCATGGTTTACAATGAGAAAAGAATGCAGAGTAACGGTGACGACCTCATCTTCTTCGGAAAATACCGGGGACATTTTCTTCATGAAATTTTGAAGATAGATCCTGCCTATTTAAGTTGGGTAGCTTACAAGTTCACCCCAAAAATACCTAAACAGGAACGTTTCGTTAAGATAGCACAGGCTTATCATTCCATACGTTTGGATATCATGATCAGAAAGTCGAGAGAGAAACGTTCATCAAGCCGCTATTTGGGAGAATTAGGGGAAAAACTGACTGACTTAAAATTAAAAGTCACACGCGTACGACTGGAAGACGATCCATACAAAACAAGAGTGAACGGCACTACCCCACAGTTTTTTGTCAAGCAGATACTAACTTTAACCGATGCCAGTGGAAACCTGGTTATTATAAGTATTCCATCAAAAAATCCCAGTGCGGTTTCATGCACTCTATCAGGGATAGAACATGAATACCGACTGGGAGATATTATCTACATTGCATCGGTGAAAGTATCACGCCAATATGAAAGCTATGGTTCAAAGTACACGCGCCTTAGCCATGTGAAGTTCGCAAGCCTCAACGTTTAGTCCAATCGTCCTTGACAAAACTTGCCGGATAGGAAATTTTATCCACCACTCCGTCTTTCTGACGAATCCAGGACGTAAATGTACGAGCCCCCTCATCTAATACGATGATACGGGCCCCGTTAGGCAAATGATTATATTCCGTATTTCCACCGGTGAAGCGTCCATAAGCCAGAAGAATATCTTTCCACATCACTGCATAATCATTATCATGATCGTGTCCTACAAACATACCCATCACATCACCCGCTTCTTTCATTGCCGCAAACATTCCCGTATTCAATTTAGGTGCACAAGCTTCCTCCATACGAGTTCCGCGAAGAATCGCGTTTTCGGTACGGGCAGCTTCATTGTATTCAGGAAGAGGAATATGGAAAAAGGCAAGAGCCGGTAAAGGCTGTCCACCATTTTGCGCTTTATAAGCTGCACTCTGCTGGCGATACCAATTTATCTGATCGAATGTAAGCCATGCATATCCCTTCACATCTTTCAAAGGAGAATAGGAATGAGAATCCATGCAATAAAGCAAAGCTGCATCCTTCTTTACATTAGAAGACGATTTCACGGTTAATACATAGTCCGGCGATAAGACTGCTCCCCGGTCAGGTAATAAATTTCCGGGAACTTTACGGATAATATCATATAACTGTTCCCGTGTCATTCCCTGTTCATTGTCATGATTACCAAAAGTGACCACGAAAGGCAGCTTGCGTTTAACTACCGGTTCCAATACCTGCAACATTCCGGAATCTGCCGGAGCAGAATAAACAACATCGCCGGTAAAAATCACCAAATCCGGGCGTTCATCATCAAGCACCTGATTTATGCGTTCCAAAGCGATATCAGAAGCCCGGTTGCCGTATTTAAAATGCACATCGGTAAATTGCACAATTTTGAATTTACCATCTTTACTAAATTTCAGTTCACTCTTTTGAGCCATACCAAAAGTTGTTACCAACAAAAAGACAAGTGTTAAGTAAATTTTTAAGAGCCGAATCATATTTATTTGTTTTAGGGGTTAAGAAATCTTCTCTATCAATACGGTAGCATAGGCTGATATACCTTCTTCACGACCCGTAAAACCGAGTTTCTCGGTAGTAGTCGCCTTAATGGAAATATCATCCGCATCAATTCCCATAACAGTTGCCATCGTCTCTTGCATCAAAGGAATATGTGCCTTTAACTTCGGGCGTTCGGCACAAATGGTTGCATCGATATTACCCACTTTATATCCTTTGGTAGCAATCAATTCCACTGTTTTCTTCAGCAGAATTTTGCTATCTATGTTTTTAAATTCTCCTGCCGTATCGGGAAAGTGATAGCCGATATCACGCATATTCGCCGCCCCTAACAAAGCATCGCAAACCGCATGCAACAATACATCAGCATCCGAATGCCCCAACAATCCTTTTGTATGTTCCAAAAGAATACCGCCCAGCCACAATTCACGCCCTTCGACCAGCTGATGTACGTCGAAGCCAAAGCCTACTCTTATCTTCATATTTCGTATAACAAATGAGTACTAATGAATAAAAAAGATCAACGGATATAGAAATCCAGCAGTTTTTCCTCTTCCAGATAACCTTGCAAACGCTGTCCGATACTAACAGGACCTACACCGACAGGAGTCCCCGTAAAGAGTAGATCACCGATTTTCAACGTTACAAACTGACTGACATAAGCGATAATATCATCTATCTTGAAAAGCATATCTGCTGTACAGCCACGCTGTACTTCTTTACCGTCGATCAACAGATTGAAGTTCAGATTTTGAATATCTTTATAATGCTCTACCGGAACAAAAGTCCCAATAGCAGCCGATGAATCAAAACCTTTACAAAGCTCCCAGGGGTTCCCCTGCTCACGGAACTTTCGTTGAAGGTCACGGGCTGTAAAGTCGATACCGACTGTCACAGCATCATAATAGCGGTTAGCGAAACGGGAAGCGATATTTTTCCCCAATCGGTTGATACGGACTACCAATTCCGTTTCATAATGTATCTCGTTGGAAAAGTCGGGGATGAAAAACGGTTTGCCATCTTTCAGAATAGCAGAATCAGGCTTCATAAAAATCACCGGCTCCGTATTTACTTGTGTATGTCCCAGTTCTTTGTTATGCTGGGCGTAGTTCATGCCTACTGCAATAATCTTCATTATTTCTCGTTAAAATTCAATCGGTTAAACATAACAGCCAAATGAGCATATAAAGACGTATTCTGCACCACAATATTCTCGGGTACACGAATTCGGAAAGGAGTAAAGTTCCATACGGCTTTTATACCTCCGTCTACCATCTTATCTGTAATTTCCTGAGCAATATTAATAGGCACGGTCAACACACCGATATTTACATCGTATTCTTTCATCTTTGCCTCAAAATCATCAGAGTGAAAAATAGGAATACCATTCAGGTCTTTTCCCACCAATTCCGGATTCACATCAAAAGCTGCCACAATCTCCAGCCCGAAATGATGCAAACCTGAATCCCGAAGCAAAGCAGCCCCCAAGCTACCTACACCAAACAAGAAGGCTTTGTGCATATTGGTAAATCCAAGAAAACTCTCCAACACTTCAATCAGCGCATCAATGTTATACCCTACTCTCGTGCGCCCGGAGATATTGACGTAGGATAAATCCTTGGCGATTTGAGAAGCATCAATATTTATTTCCTTAGAGATTTGTGTAGAAGAGACGTACTGCTCCCCTTTTTCTTTCATTAGTTTTATGTTGGACAGATACCAGGGAAGTCTGCGCAAGGTAGGCTCCGGCACTTTATCCGCCTCTTTTCGTATAGATGTGCTCATACTTCTTACTAAATTTGGTATTTTGCAAAAGTACAATCTTTTTTGAGACTGACAACCCTATAACTGAAAACCTTAATAGAGATTAAACAAAACGATAAAAAGAGGTGCAAATTTTGCTCCTTTCCATAAGTTTAATACTTTTGAAAAGGATTAAAAATGACGAGTATGAAAAATAATGATTGGAAAGATAGATTAAACGTAGTGTATTCCACGAATCCGGACTTCGGCTATGAAATGGATAACGATGAAGAGCAAGTTACTCTCGACAAAAACAAACAAAGCCTGCGAGTTTCCATTGACAAAAAGAACCGGGGCGGTAAAGTAGTCACATTAATTACCGGATTTATAGGTACGGAAAACGACTTGAAAGAGCTGGGTAAGCTACTGAAAAGCAAATGCGGAGTAGGCGGATCGGCTAAAGACGGAGAGATTATGGTGCAAGGAAATTTCAAAACCAAAATCATAGAGCTGCTCATTAAAGAAGGATACTCTAAAACAAAAGGTATAGGAGGTTAAACTAAATAGCATTTTGTAACTAGAAATTTTAAAGATATGAGAAAAGTAACATTATTCTGTGCAGCAGCGTTATTCTCACTGTTGTCATTTGCACAAGACAACAATGCTGATATCGTCAAGGTAGGCGATAGTATGCCTGCTTTCACCCTTCATTCAACAGTGAACGGTACTGTAAACTCCGAGGACCTGAAAGAGAAAGTTGTATTAATCAATATTTTCGCTACTTGGTGTGGTCCTTGCCAAAGCGAACTGGCTGAAGTTCAAAAAACACTCTGGCCTAAATATAAGGACAACAAAGATTTCTGCATGTTAGTAATCGGACGCGAACATACCGACGACCAATTAACGGAATACAACAAGCGCAAAGGGTTTACATTTCCTCTCTACCCGGACCCGAAACGGGAAGTCACAGGTAAGTTTGCCAGTCAATACATTCCCAGAAGTTACTTAATCAACAAAGAAGGGAAAGTGATATCCGCCACTGTCGGTTATAAAAAAGAAGAAATGGACAAGCTGATGAAGGAAATAGACAAAGCATTGAAATAATCCTCCCCAAGAATGTGCCTCATGTTATACATGGCAGTTTCTTGAGGAAAGGAATGATAAGATCAAATCAAAAGAAAAGGCAACTAACTCGTTATAAATTAGTTGCCTTTCTTGTATCTTCAAATAGAGAGTCTTAATGAATACCTCTATTAAGTTAACGTGTTCCGTTTTTAAGGACACATCATAGAATTTGAATCTGATTGATTATTCAGCTTTCAAAGTGAAACGCTTGAAATCAACAATCTTCAGTTCAGGGTCAGCAGCAGCCAACACTTCTCTTACAGTTTTCTTACCGTCCATGATATCTTCCTGGTTCAATAAGCAAACTTCTTTCAAGAACTTGCCCAGACGACCTTTCGCAATGTTCTGAATCATTTGTTCAGGCAGGTGTGCAGCCTTCTCTGCAGAAACAGTAGCAATAATTTCTTTTGCTTTAGCTACATCTTCAGCTGTAATCCATCCTTTAGCCATGTTGCTATCCATGTGTTCTTCGCTGTCCACATGAGCCGGGTTGATGTTAGCTTTCTTCAGAGCAGCCTCTACAGCTTTCTGTACCTGTTCTGCTTTTGTCTTCTCAATAGCAACTTCAATTTCTTTCTGTTTTACTTCTTCAGAAACGCCATCTTCATCAATAGCAATCGGGTTCATGGCAGCAATCTGCATAGCTATTTGCTTAGCCAACTGCTCGTTCACTTCCTTGTTGAAAGCAACAATCGTGCAAAGACCATTTCTGTTCATGTGATTGTAAACAGCAGTGCATACACCTTCTACAGTCATGTAACCATCCAGTTCCATTTTCTCACCTGTGATACCGCTACGGTCAGTCACTGCATCCTGTACAGTACCGTTACCCATCGGCAATGCTTTTACTTCGTCCAAAGTAGCGCATTTATTAGCCACAGCAAGATCAAGAATATCCTGAGTCAGTTTCACGAAATCAGCATTCTGAGCCACAAAGTCAGTTTCACACTTCAAAGCAACGATAACAGCACGGTCACCGGTAGTTTTAGCCAAAACGCAACCTTCAGAAGCTTCACGTTCCGAACGCTTAGCAGCAACAGCTTGTCCTTTCTTACGGATAATTTCCATTGCCTTGTCGAAATCGCCTTCAGCTTCAGTCAACGCGTTTTTGCAATCCATCATACCAGCTCCGGTCATTTTGCGCAGCTTGGTAATATCAGCCATACTTACAGCCATAATAATTTCCTTTATTTAAATGAATAATAATTTTCGAAACAAAAAAATGTGCCAATCTGCCAATCAAGATACAAGCGTATAAATATACTCTTGCACATTAGCAAATTGGCACATTTTATATATTAAGCCTCTTCGTCTTCCTTGATGAAAGCAGCAGCTTTAGCTGCGTTGATAGCTTCTTCGTCAGACTTGTCGAGTCTAGCTTTCACTGATTTCTTCTTGCCTTTGTTAGCAGGAGCTTCACCAGCAGCTTCCATATCGATCTTTTCAGCTTTTCTTTCTTCCAAACCTTCGATCATTGCAGCGCAGCAAGCATCCAAGATAACTTCTACTGATTTAGTAGCGTCATCGTTAGCAGGAATTACGAAATCTACGTTTGAAGGATCAGAGTTAGTATCAACGATACCAAATACAGGGATACCCAGACGGTTAGCTTCGCGAACTGCGATGTTTTCTTTCATTACGTCGATAACGAACAATGCAGACGGCAGACGAGTCAGGTCAGCGATAGATCCCAAAGTCTTGTCTAATTTTGCACGTTGACGAGAAATCTGAAGAACTTCTCTCTTAGAAAGGTTAGAGTAAGTACCATCGTTAGTCAATTTATCGATAGTAGCCATTTTCTTCACAGCCTTACGGATAGTCGGGAAGTTAGTCA
>OHAP01002406.1_pt1 | contig 10515 bp, 8 predicted proteins | sample 1577171 | NCBI WGS metagenome assembly OHAP01 (sample SAMEA3541489, study PRJEB24748) | human gut metagenome | biome: human gut; feature: human-associated habitat; material: faeces | place: China | collected 2012 | reverse complement strand
CACTCCTTACACCACATGGCATGAAGATCCGGTTAATGATCCCATTTTCTTGAAAAGAAAAGACTCTCTGACAATATCATGGAAACTAAATATCAAACTGATTCCCGGTTTGCGAAACGGCTATGTAATATTACCTGCCGGCATGGATCAAACGGTAACTCCCAGTAATAACCCATTAATAGGAGGACTGGATGCCGACAAATTCCTGTATGAATCTTTAACCAAACGAGGACGTGCCATCCGACGTAATCGTAATCGTGCCAAAGGTTGGAAAATCTATCAAAGTTACGTACCAACCCGACAGGATTCCATCTTGTTTCCTAGAATCAGCAAAGTATCTGAACAAGATTCATTGCCCAAACAAGACACTTTGCTTATCAAAAAGGATTCAGCAATTATTAACCAAAACTCATTACTTCTTAAAGACAAAATAAACGGCAAGGACCAAACAGAGAAAAGCCGCTAAATGGTTCCACTTCAGTTCTGTTTTAAATGCCCAAACAGAAAATAATGTAAATACAGCCAATGTGATAACTTCTTGAATCACCTTGAGTTGCATAATATCAAACGGTCCTCCACTATCTTTAAACCCAAGACGATTGGCAGGAACCTGAAGACAATATTCAAAAAAAGCAATTGCCCAACTAAATGCAATCACACCAATCAACGGAAGGGCTGCAAACCAACTGAACTCTTGTCGCATTTTTAAATGACCATACCAAGCAAACGTCATAAAGACATTTGAAAAAATCAGCAATATTACTGAATAAATACCATGAGACAACATATATTTTAATCTATTTTTTATCCGGAAACAATCTGCCTATAATATCCATTACGCTTTTAACAATTGCATATCAACAAGCATTTTTGGAGTGCAAAGATAATGGAAATAATCGAATTAAGAATAATACAATGAGTTATTGCCGTAACAAACATGTTTTATTTCCAATGAACAAAAAAGCAACCAACTCCACTCTTTCAATCTGCTATTTGTTAAGAAAAAAGTTTGTTTGCTAAACCATGTTATAACAAGCGTTTTTTTATTTCTAAAATTTGGAACTATCTCAAGAATACGTACCTTTGCATTGTGTTTTTCATAGTATTAGATTTAAGGTTAACAAAAGATTGGCTGTCTGGGAAGATAGCCTTTTTTATTTTCTCCTTGCCTAGTCCCCCAAATAGTGTTACAGCTAAAAATGCAACAAAATGAAAAAGGCAGAAACAAAGAAGAATCACTTGTAAAAATAGGGGGAGTATAACAGGACAATGTTTTTCCCACATCAGAAAACATGTTTTTTACACGTACGCCCCATATAGTTATACGTACGTACAAACTCATGCGGACGTATATGAAATCTTATATGTCCAGAATAAAATTCCACATCAAAGATAAGGACGTTTTTTAAAAAGATCAAGAGCTTTTCAAAAAAGATAACCGCCTTTTAAAAAAAGAAAAGGAGCTTTTACCGAAACGTCTTGATCTTTTTTACCGTTGCCAAGACTTTGTAAGCCATTATTCTATGGAAGTACAAACCCCTTATGCACACTTCTTGCGAGAAAAAAGCCTGAAAACACCCTACTTCCTATCAAGCCTGGAATAGCCTATAAAAAATAGATATAACTGAGGACAAGCATGTTACACGAAAATATGTTTCAGAACGTTATGAGAGCATGAGAGCATAAGTGAGAACAAATATTTTTACCATCTGCATATAAGTTGTTTATAATTAGCCTGTTATACATGCAGTGATGGCATGAGGACATAAACACCCGAACTTCCTAATAAGTACGTCAAGAACATTTCCGGAAGTTATCAGAGAACAAAACGATCCTTTAAGAACCAAAATCCTCCCCACAATTTTGCAAATAAACCTCAAACAGACCGAAAGAATTGCTTTTTAAAAAACTTATTTTTCAATTGAAAGGACAGAGGAGCACTCTTTACAAGGCAAAGTTGTTTAAAAAGAAAGATAAAGAGTTGCTCGCAAATCAGGTTTTTCTAGCTTGCTCAAGAACTTTCTATTTATCATAAACTTCAAACTTTATTAAATCATTAAACCATTTCTACCCATATTTGTCATTTAGTAAACAATAAATAGATTAGATTATGGAAAAAATTATTGAGAGAAATGTCCCTATCGCAGAAGAGAATGTAACATTGTCAGGACAACCGGCAACGAATATGTTCGAAGACTGGGGTGAGGACATAACTGAAACAGATCTTTTGCATGAAGAAAAAGATAAAGGATTCTCCCCCAAAAAGAATCCCCAAAAACTGATGAAAGAAATGGATCAAATAGTGCAGGATGACATTAAAAACATTCATTAATAACCATTCATCCAATCCCCTTTATTATTTTACATTTGTCCTAGACTTGTATACGAAAATCACTTGACGAAAAGAGTATAAGGACAACTGAATACAAATAAATTGGAAACAGCTGCCATAAAAAACAGTTGTTTCCAATTTCAATTATGAACAAAATCTCTATGACGACAAATTAATTAAGATAACAACACAAGTCTTGATGCCATCCTATTGGAGCGTTATTCACCTCAGTAGGGGTGAAATGATTTATCGCAATCACATTCCTCACCCCACGTACTATATCTTTTGTAAACAACGCTGCAAGTCCTAATCCCATTCCCCATACTAACACAATAAAAAACTTTCTCATATCCTAATATATTTAAATGGTTATTCTTATGATAAAGAGAAAACAATTCCTATGCCAAAACCAGACTGGTATTGATTATCAATCAAATACATTAAGAACAAACTATTTTCAAAGAAAAAGGTCCACATTTTCATTGTAGAATATTTCTACACTTTCCCCAACAAATCAGACATGTGCATCACCTTGTATCCGGCACAACAAACAACAGGAAGGATACCTTTGTAACATTCTTCCCCATCTAAATACATTGATAATATTGATAGTTGGTTAGCTGCACACAAGTACAAACAACTAACTATAAGCAGTCTCGTTATAATCCCCCAACAACAAAACAGCCATATCAACTATAAATCGTGTTCATTCATCCCAGGCAACAGTTCTTCCTGAATATTTGTCATGCTTCTCCACAAACTATAACTATAACACATAATACACTAATTATTAAATATTTATATATATAAATATTTTAAACTGCACACCAATTGCACACTTTTATATTTTTGTTCTATGAATAAATATCTTTATTTAGCTACAAAATAAATAAAAAAATCAATTTTTAAACAGTAAACTTCAAGAGTTATAAAGGGAACATGGTAGAATGTTATGTTTATCAACTGCATAAGGGCAAACTTAGTGAAGTATCGGTGTGTTTTGAAGTAAAGTAAAGAAAGTTTCCAGAAGGATATTGAAAAGGCAGCTTATTCGGCTGCCTTAGTTTTTTTTCTTTTGGGACTCATTATATCCTAAATTGCCCAAAATACATATTATGATTTTATGAGAGGATAAAAATATTCTAGTTCAGTTTAAACTGAATAATCCCTGTTTTTTTACTTTTAACTCCTTAATAATGTATTATAGTGTATATACTACATAGAGCAGTTTTGATTTATTCAATTATTTTAATATATTCGCACTTATTAAAATAATTATTAAAAAGTGCAATATGAAGAAAAAAATGTATTTCGTTTTGATGGCATTATTGCTGTCGTTTACTTTTAATGCCTGTTCTTCCGATTCACCGGAAGAAGTTCTTCCTGAAAAAGAAGAACCGGAAGTTCCTCCCGAAAAATATGAAGATGATGTTGTTAATCCTGATTATGTACCTATAGATTGGGAGAAAACAAAATTACATGAGATAGATGAAGAGAATGGAAGATATTCATTTGATGCTTCGTCTGAAACTGAAAACTTAAAACCGGGCTCGATACTTACAATTGATGCTGATACGGCAAGTTATATTGTTATTGTAAAGAAGTTAAAACGTGATAATGGTAAAATAAGTATAGAAGCTAGAAAGGGTGATTTATGCGATATATTCGCCAACACAGAATTTACGTTATCAACCGGAGGAGAATCTGCAAGGAATTCAAGCAAAAATGTAATGCTTCCTCAAAAAATATCTTTCTTGGACATAGATGGAGAATGGAAGGAATATGATTTTATGAATTCAAGCTCTCCTTCGCATTTGACGGGTAATTTGTGGAAATGGAACAATGATGAACTTGAAGGTCGTGTTTTATATGATCATCCAAAGTTTAAAATTTATCTGGAAAAATCTGATTTTCATATTGATATTGATTTAAACATGACCTTAAGTTTTAGTGGGCGAACACTTCAAGAAGTGAAAGATGATATAGAAAAACAATACAGGAGCAAAGCCCTGTCTATTGCTGCAAATATAGAAGGGCGTTTTGAAACAAACCAGCAGCTCAGACTTGATGCATGGCATCAATATACATGTGATAATGATGAACGTATAAAAGAATTGAGTAAATATCTACCTAAAATTAGAGTTGTTTTTTCTGTATTTGGAGTACCTGTTGAAGTATCATTAAATGCAGATGTATATCGTGCGGTTTCGTTTAGTTTAGATGGTGAAATCAGTGCTTATATGGGATTCACTGACAAAGCCAGTGGTACACTAGGCTTTAAGTGGAATCAATCTGATGATAGACTTGGCCCTGTTAAAGACTTTAAAAATGAACTTAGTGTAACTTATCCGACAATGAAAGGGAAAGGGGATATGAATGGGAAGGTATGGCTATACCCACGTATAAGAGTTATCTTATATGAATTATTAGGGCCGTCCTTTGATATCAGACCCTATATGCGGACGAGTATCCATGGAGGGTTTTATGAAGAATTATTGTCTTCTTCAAAAGATTTTTGTGCATGGGATCTTTCTAATTATGTAGGATTAGATGCTAGGGCTGGATTAAGCTTAATGTTTGTAGGACACGAAGTCAAGAATATTTCAACAGGTGATATGAACGTATTTGATAAATGTATTTATCATTCTCCTTATGATATTCGTTACGTGTCTTCTACGTCAAAATCTGTGCAAAAAAATGTTCCTAATACCGTAAAGTTTGAAGTTTATGATATGGATTCAATTCTCAATAAAAGTATTCCTACTATCCTTCGTCAGATTGTTAAATTTGAAGGAAAAGGGGAACTTTCTTCAAAATATGGCATAGTTGATCATGGGCAGGTATCTGTAGAATGGATTCCCACTTCTTTTAAAGATACATTATATGCAAGACTTTATAATGTAGATGGTAAAATAATGAAAGAAGCGAAATTTTATGGAGATACACAAATCAATGTTATGACAGGAAATGCTTCTATTGAAAAGACTGATGTTATATGTTTTGGCAAATTGGAGGGCATGGACGATTTTTCAGAAGTGGAATACGGTATTAAAATAAATGAAAACCATATAGTATCTCACAATATTAATAATTCGATATATTCTGTAGAATTATCAGATCTTTCCGAAGGTGCCTACAATTATTGTGCTTATGTAAAGATTGGAACAGAAATATATTATGGAGATATTAAGACATTTACAATAGAAAAAAATCAATACTTAAGTTTGGAGGAGTTTTATAACAGCACTAATGGAGATAACTGGATTAATAATAAAGGATGGCTTAAAGAGGCTGATTTATTAGATTGGTACGGAATTGAAGATGAACAAGGACCTGTAAAATTATCCTTAGAAGCAAATAATTTAAGTGGTGATGCTATACTTAGGAATTGTGATTATGTTACTTCCTTATTTTTAGGGGATAATCCTATTAGCTCATTAACATTAGAAAATTGGACAAATCCTCCTTACAGAGGACTTCAGGTGGGGCTACCTGGAAATGGAGAGAATATAAACATGGTTTCTTGTAAAGGCCATACTGATTTTTATGTTAAAGATGGAAAACTTGGAAATTTGAATGTATCTTCTTTGCGTGGTGGTTTAACTATTCAAAGAGATATAAGTGGGCAGGATGAAAGAGACGTAGAAATTGGCTGTATGAATTATTCTAGTTCATATGATCCTGAATGGAGCTATAATATTATACATGGGGTAAATGCTACAGTGAATGAAATTAATATTAGTGATTGTCCAGGGATCAGTGTCTACATTCCAAAGATAAAAAAAATAAAGATTAAAAATATCAGTCGTCCTTCAGGCAATGATATTAGTGGTATTGATGTTGGAGTATATGACTATCGTGATGGTGGATATATAGAAACTGTACATGTTGATCAGTGTGGAAAGCCTTTAGGTCGTCTTTCCTTTCGCCATAGGGTTAATATTCTTGATCTTACTAATGTTGATGGTTTCTCGGAGCAATATGATTATAGCTTGAATCTTATTTTTGAGAAGGGAGTGAAAGAAGTTAATGTTTCAAATGTTAGCGTTAAGCATTTTAGTGCTTGGACTCCGAATGTAACTCCCATAAATATAAGTAACAGTAAAATGTATATATCTGCTGGTAACATATATAACGGAGTGGACACGGCAGATAATATATATCACATAAAAGATTGTATAATAATCTATGATGCATGGGATATGGAAAAGTCGATGCATATTTCTTCTTTCACAGGAACAGAAAGACAACTTAGTGATTATATTTGGTCATTGAAGGAATGACTTAATAATACAATTGATCTGTGAATAATTCGTGGTATATCATACTTGCTATATAGATTGTGGTTTGGCAACTTATTAATTATATAAGCTCAATGAAAATTTTATCTCATTTTATGGAACTATATCAGAAGCAAAAAAAATGCTTACATATATATCGAAGTATAAATATATATAAAGTTAGGAATTTGTTGGGGATCTTTGTTATTAACTTCATGCAACAACAAATCAAACTATATAAATTCAAATGAAGTTATTTCAATGGCTGAGAAAGTAGATACTGTTGTTTATGACATGATTCAAAAAGTGGAAGAACAAAACGCTTCGTCTTCATGGTTTTGGTATAGATATAAAATTAATGGAAAATGTGGAGCATTAAATGAAGACAAGGAGATTATTATTCCTGCACTTTATGAAAGTATATGTTATGGTATATTCCCCAACTTATTCACGGTTGTCACTGATAAAAAAATATGGGGGGCTTATACAAAAGAAGGTATGGAATTAATACCAACATCAAGGGGATATACTGGTATGATAAGAGAAGAACTTTCAAATGAAAGGTTTTATTATTGTGTAGCAAAAGGAGAATATTACGGTGCTTGCGATGAAGATGGGAATGAATTTATAGAACCTCTATACTCCTATATAACATATACAGATAAGGGAAACGATGAAAATGATATTGATTATAGCTCCTTTGGCGTAAAAGATGAAAAAGAAGAAAAACTTCTTTATATGTATATGAATGAAATTAATAAAGTTGTCCGTTTTCCTACTCCTATATGGAGAAAAAAATACATCTGTAAAAAATATTATAGCAAGAGTGAAAATCGATGGATTAATTCAGATGAAATAAGTTACGATGTATCAAAATATGACAATCATTTAATTATAGGATTATTTAGATACGATTGTAATTCGAAAAGAAATGGTTATTCTTGCTATGAACGAAAAAATGATGATGGATATTTTTACATTAAAGAAAATGATAATCTGATTTTTGAAACAGAAAATTCTATATATGAATTTATTGAAAGGATGCAAGTTTCATCCAATCAATCTTTGGAACAATCAGCTTCTGTAAGTTCTAATTACCAAAATCAAAATAATTTTTCAAATAACGTACCTTATGTTACATCAAATAAGAATCAGAATGACTCATATGATAATAAGGTAAACACATATCAACCTGATTGTCCGCATTGTCATGGATTTGGTAAATGTTGGACATGCAATGGTAGGAAGCTTGTTTTAAACCCCCTTACAAATGAATACATGAAGTGTCCTAATTGTACTGATGGTATTTGTAGTTTTTGTGATGGTACAGGGAAAAAACAATAATAGTAGTAAAAATAATAACGACACTAGCTGCATTTTTTTCTAGTTGCAGCTAATGTCGTTATTCGTTATTGTATGAAGGTACAATATGTACTTCTAAAAAAACATTTTCCAATTAGGTATATAATTTAATTAGGAAATTGTATTTTTTGCTATATAATTTTCGATATAAATTGTATTAATAAAACGCCCCGACTCATCACGAGCCGGGGAAATTCAAATTTATAAATTTAAAGTCTTATGATGAAGATTGTCTGTTGCGCCAATATATTCGTACCACCAACATGACGACAAGCAAAACAGCTACACAAACACAAGCAAAGCCTATTTGTTCAGGCAGCGTGGATTCTTTTTTATCCTTTACCTCTTCAGTCTTGTTTTCCTCATGTTTGGTGGAAGTAGTTTTTTTATCAGTTTTGACATTCGTAGTATCGGCTGCCACCGTTTGTCTATCCTCCTTTTTATTAAAATCACCTTCTACATGCCCATCTGCCAGTAATGGAGGTTTCCCGGTCAGGCTGTCGGACGGTTTTCTTGTGTCATAAATACGGAAATCAATTACATAGCTGCCATTAGTGGTAATCAGTTCACTCAAAGAGGTGGTTGATCCATGTACGATGTTGACCGATTCGCTGGCACTGTCCTTCCTGATTACTTCCGTGTCGGACTTGACAACCTTATGCGAGCTACCACAGGCAAACAGCAGGAACAGACACATAAAAGGAGCCAGTAATATGATGTGCCGGCTTACCCAGTTCATAACCTTAGCCAACATAGGCAATGTCATTTACACGGTTCATCCAGCCTCTCTTAAATTTATTATTGGTCGGACGCTGACGACAAATATCTTCGATGAAATCAAACCGTGCAATCTTGATCATGTCGAACAACTCACGCGGATTCTTGGCATTCACCGCGGCAATGGTCTTGGGACCTACAATGCCATCCACCGTAACACCAAGCAAGCGTTGAGGAATCTTAATTCCGTGCGTACCGGATGCCCAAACCCAATCAACCAATATATTAGCAACTGATTGGGATTTAATCTCGTCAGCTTTCCATCTGTCCCAATAATGCGGTTTGAGAACACGGTTAACAACATCCTCATGAGTAAGCAGATGTAGGTCATCCACATCTATGTCACCGTCACCGTCCTTGTCATAGCCGCACGATTTCCATGCACCGATAGTCACTCCCATATTGGTAGCCCCACCCAAATCGTCAGGGTCATTTACAAAACCGCCCTCCCATTTCAGAATAAACGGGGCAAGTTTTCTTACGTCAGCCATTTTTCTTTTCCTCCTCTTTCTTTGGTTATAAAAAATATTGTTATTTTTGCAGTAGACTTAACGTGCTTTTCTGGGTAAACCAAACTCAATTGTACCGGTCTGGCGAGACCGGTTTTTTATTATCCTGCCGGTTCGTCTTTTGCACTTCGTCAAACAAGACCTTTGCCACTATCCTAGCGATATCATCTTTATTCTCGATGATCACACTCATTGTTTTCTCAGCCTTGCGTAACTCCGCTTTTTCCCACGATTTTTCACGAACCGATTTAAACTCACAAAAAATACAATAACCCGTCCAGATCATTGAGAATACAGGAAAAGGAATAGCCACACAGCATAACAAATCGATGAAGCACAACTCTATGAATGGAGTAAAATACTTCTTCGCCTTGATAGCTGTTTTCTTATACCCAGTGGATGTTCTTGCCTCCCCGCGTTGTTTGGCCTTCATTATTCCTGAGACCAGATCCACAAACATAGCGCCGATAGTGGCGGCGATACACAGGGCTATCAGTACAATGTGTATCATCATGTGCTCGTTGATAAAATTGTAAATTACGTCTTTCATTACTTTGTCTTGATTATAAAATATATTGTTCCAAAGATATGTCTATTTACTTGCGCCATTGTTGCAGGATTACTTAAATCCATTGCCATGATATGACAATAAAAAAAGAGCCTGATGACAATATTTATTGCCATCAAGCTCCTGGTTACTCTGCAAAGATAGTGAAAACTATTCCATATTCAATCCATATTGAAAAAAATAATCAGGAGCAATATTCCATCATCCGGAAAATTTAAAGAGTTACAATATTAATAGAAAACAAATAGGATTCATGAAATCTACCGGTTGTCTATAAAATCAGATGTTTCTAAGCCCTTATCGGGAAATATCTTTACTTTTCTCCTTTTCCTTTGAACGTTTTTCAAGTCACGCACAATGGTGCCGGAAAGCACCTCCGAATAAATCTGTGTGGTCTTGACGGAAGTATGTCCTAATAGCTTCTGGACTGTTGTAATCGCAACTCCCTGATAGACCAGCAGGGTGGCACAGGTATGCCTGCTTACATGGTAGGTTATCCGTTTTTTGATACCACACAACCCGGCCAGCTTTCGAAGCTGCTTATTCACTTCCGAGTTACAAGGCAAAGCGGCAAAACTTCCGATATCCGGATAACGGTCAAGAATGCCCAATGCCCTGCTTTCAAACAGCAGATGCAACGGCAGACGGATTTCCACCCCTGTCTTGACGGATTTGAAGTACAGCCAC
>OHAP01002401.1_pt1 | contig 10541 bp, 10 predicted proteins | sample 1577171 | NCBI WGS metagenome assembly OHAP01 (sample SAMEA3541489, study PRJEB24748) | human gut metagenome | biome: human gut; feature: human-associated habitat; material: faeces | place: China | collected 2012 | reverse complement strand
GGTAGTGTCAACTCTTATGTGTAAACTTTTATAGTGTAGACTGAAAGATCAATCCGTGAACATCTCCAACAACTCCGGATATGCTTCTTGAAATCCGCGATGCGCTTTCCCGGAAAAACGTCGGTTATAATCACAGTAGACCATGCAGGCGAATCGTTCCAGCGAATCCTCGTTGGGGAATTGCTCCTTGAGCTTCGCCTTGTGACGAAATCCTTTGTTGTTGTTCTCAATGAGGTTTGACGTGTAGATTGTCTGCTGGATACTCTTCGGAAACTCGTAAAACGAGAAGAGGCTGGACTCATTCTGAAAAAGCTTATGAAGTCGCTTGTACTTTGTTCCATACGAGTCGAGAAAGGCTGACAGTTCTTGTTTTGCGAGTGCGGCATTCTCCTGCCGGTACACACGCTTAAGCGCATCCAAGACGACCTTCCGGTCGGAAGGTCGCACCAGGCGGCTTACAGCACGCATGAGATGAACCCAGCAACTCTGGTACCTGGAACGCGGGAACTCGTTCTGTACTGCGTCTGGGAGACCAACAAGGCCGTCCGAGACGAAGAGCAGTACCTGTTCCAGGCCCCGAATTTTCAAGCTCTTTAGCATATCGGCATAGTTCAGCGCTGACTCTGAAGGCAGAATGGCATAGTCAAGAATTTCCTTGTGTCCTTCCGGCGTAATGCCGAGCAGGACATGGATAGACTCCTTAGCTACGCTGTCGCGACGGAGATGGACATACATTGCATCACAAAAGATAACGGCATATCGCTTGGCAACTGGTCGTTTATGAAACTGTTCAACCTGATCCGACACATTAGCTGCAATCTTGGATATGGTAGCTGGTGTATAGCAATGGCCATACATTTGCTCGATAAGTTCTGCGATTTGACGCGTCGTGACACCGCGTTGGTACAGTTGAATGATTGTAGTCTCCAACGAATCAACACGTTGTTTTCGCGGCGGCAATAATGGCGATTGAAACGCGCCGTTGCGGTCGCGCGGCACATCCACTGTGATTTTGCCATACGACGTCACGATGGTGCGCTGATATGAACCATTGCGACTATTGCCTGTATGCCATCCGGCGGAACTGTGCTTCTCGTAGCCGAGAAATCCTGCCAGTTCAGCTTTGAGGACGGCATTGACACCTTCTTCGATTTTGCTGCGAAGAAATTCATTGGCGGCCGCACCGCCTTGGAGTAGAGATGTGAGAAGTTCTGTGGTAAGATAAGACATAAAGGAACCTTCTTTCTTTGTGTTTTGTTTGGTCACTTAACACTATAAAGAAAAGTGGTTCCTTTTTCTATACCCACTTCTGAGTTTACACAAATGATTTTACACTATCCGGGAGTGAGGTTCAACTACTATCTCCCTCATTTTCCAATACAGACTATGGTTATATACTTTAATAAGACTAGTGCCAAAGTCATCAATTATCCTGATTCCAGTAATTTTCATCTATATGCTCCTCCATATGATATTAACCCCAAACACATTTCTATTATTAAAAAGCAAATGTATAAGGAAATAGTTGTAGCCAATCAGGTCTAACCACAAAAGTAACCACTTGATAAATAGCTAATAAACCTATTAAACAAATTACCCCAATTCTTCTAAAACTATTAAGATATGCAAAGGAATTTGAAATATAAACAATTCCAAATGGAATAAAGAATCTTTCGATTCTATTAAATGGATTAAATATCAATCCTAAAAAAGAAATCCCTACAAGCATAAGAAATAAGATTTGAAATTCTTTTTGCTTATTCCAAATAAATGGAGTTTTCCAAGCAACTAGGATATAGAATGAAAGGTTAAATATAAAATCAACAATACTAGCTATACGAACTGATCCCTCACCATATTCAGAGTCAAAATAATAATGACTATAAGCTTCCGGCATATAAGACATTATCTGGCTCATAAAAATAGCCATTATAACAAAAAATAAGACTAAAAGGATTTTATTTTCTAATATCCGATTGAGAATTCTTGATCGAAGTAAAAGAATTACACTACAAACCAATGCAGAATAATGAAATATACAGGCCAAAAGTAACCAAAACAGGGAACGAATTTTTTTATTTTTTAATACATCATCTGCAAAAATATAAATAAAAGAAATTGCCAATGAAGCCCTTATTGCACTCCAAGACCAGTAACATAAACCGGAAATAAACCACAATAAGCACCAACTATATTTATTATTACAGTTTGATCTGTAAAAGTACAATGCACAAATTAAATTAATTAATGCAGAAACAAAAAGTAAAGACGTATAATTTTGGGAAAATCGGCTTATAATATAATTGAGTAAAGAATAGCCAGGCTCAAATCGAGTACTAGATATAATATCCCAAGGATCTTCAACGAAAAAGAAGCTCCTAAAAAAACCTACATACCTAATTGTATCATTACCAACTGTCTCAGCCCTAAATGCAGATAATAAAAATGTACTTCCCAAAAAAGCAATCAATAAAAAAAACGTAATAGCTTTATAATTATTCTTATCCATCGAAAAAAGGAATAAGGTAATTGCCATGAACAGCAATATAAAATGTATCTCCATCTTTATCTCCCTAATATACGATAATACTCTTTTATAAGTTTGCCGACTTCACAGTTTATATCAAAAATAGTTCCACTCATTTTACGTATCGTACTCTCCCTGCAATAAGAACGACTTGAAAGAATGGCTTTTGCCCAAATCTTAGGCGAATCATTTAATCTTAAATAATTGCAATTTACAATATTCACAAGTTTAGGAACTTCTGTAGAGCAAAATACAGGAAGCCCAGCAGCTTCGGCTTCAACACAAACCATTCCCAGTCCTTCAAATTTTGATGGTAAAACAAATACATCCATCATCTGATAATATTTATAAATATCTTGATGCTTGCCCGCAAAAATAATTTTATTATTTATTCCCATTTGCTTACTTTCTTCAATAATTTGTTTTTTTAGACTCCCATCTCCAACTAACAAAAGAATGGTTTGGGGATGTAACAATAGCACATCCTTAAAAATTTTCAATAGGAAATAATGATTCTTTTCAAGTTCAAATCTGCCAACGTGCCCAATGACAAAACACTCACTTGGTATCCCCCATCGAAAACGCATCTCTTGCCTTATAGCAGGAGCATAATCAAAAGACTGTAAATCTATCGCATTATTCATTATATATGATTCTTTTGACTTAAAAAGATTCTCGCTTCTATCAAAAGCAAAATCATACGCTTTTTGCGAGCAAGCAAAATAAGCATCTGCAAACTGAAAAGAGCTGATTGTTAATAAATAATTTCTGAAAATTGCTATAGGGCGATTTCCCCATTGTGAAGCATGTTCATGCATTACTAATTTCGCATGGGTATACTTTCTCACAAAATAGGCTAAGAAACCATTTAAAAAGATTTGATTATTATGCACAATATCATACTTAGTACCATAAACAGAAAAGAATTTCTTCCATCCCCTAAAAGAGCTTATTGATAGAGCAGGCTTCGGGACATAAAATACATTTCCACCCATATTCTCAACTTCATCAATTAAACTCGCATCTGCCTTGTTGAAGTATAGAAAGTCGAACTGAACTTTCGATTTATCTAGCTTACGATAATAATTCATCAGTACAGAAGCGACTCCACTGGTATTAACAAATCCAGAAAGAACTTGCAGCACACGAATTGGTTGATTAGATTTCATAAAAACCTCGATTATCTTAAAAGAATCACAAATAACAATATAAAGTTCAAATCCGAATCATGCTATGTCATCGCTTATGTATCATAAAAATTATTTTATTTATTTTTTTAGCTTTATCCAATTACCAATTCTATACTCCTACAAAGTTAACAACTTCCCCATTTTCTTATTGAAGCTGTCCAAAAAATATGGAAAAACACAACAAGCCGGGGAGAATGTTAATTCACCAAATAAAATTTTATTATTTATATCATATAAATCCACTCTGACAAACTTAAAATCTGATGAAAGAGTTTTTGCAATTTCAATCATTTTATCAAGATTAGCCGGCTCGGGAATATTCCCATTTCCGGCAACCTCGCTTCCTGAAGATCTAAGCCCTGATATAGGGTTCCAATTCAAATCAAATAAATCTAAAGTGGCCTTCATCGCTTTATCTCCATCAGCTATCCGATTTGTTACGGTCAGGATAAATTGTGGCACGCCATTCAAACAATGAATTTTATAGTCTGTGATCATACTCATTTCTTGGAGATATGCTTCTGCATAAATTCGATGAGGAATTCTAGTGTAATGAGGTTCCATCGAATACGTGCCATATGTAGTATTCAACCATCGATTCATCTCTCTTTTGCATTGATGAATATCTAATCGTTGTTTATCAGGAACAAAATAGTTCATTTTACATCCATGAGTCGCTTTTAATACGAAGCTCTTAGGCAATTTGTCAAAGTCAATTTCTTCTACGCTATTCCATGGACCTCCAACTACTGGAATTAAAAGACTATCTCCCCCCCCCATTTTTCTTGTAATATATTCTCTTACATCATATTTATCAGTACAAGTAACTATTAAGGAATTTTCCCCGTGCAATTCAAGATAAGACACTTTATCCGCCAATGTTTTAGGAAAAGATAAATTTAAACTACGATGAAAGCGTAAACGTGCATCAAACTTTTTAGCCATATCGATACCAGCAACAGCTGTAATAGTAGATAAAACTAAAGAATATATTTGTTTAATCATTTGATTCTCTCCTAACAGAACGGATAAAAAGAAAAACTCTAATCTCTTTCAAATAAATCCCGAGTATAAACTTTTTCTTTGACATCATCCAAGCAATGGTCATACCGATTCGCAATGATGCCATGGCTATTTTTCTTAAATGTATCCAAGTTGTTGATAACTCGGCTGCCAAAGAAAGTACTGCCATTTTTCAATGTGGGTTCATAGATAATAACTTTTGCACCTTTGGCCTTAATACGTTTCATGACACCTTGAATAGAGCTCTGGCGAAAATTATCTGAATTTGATTTCATTGTAAGGCGATATACGCCAATGGTCATCGATTGTTCCTGATTCGGATCATAAGTACTTCCATAGTGATAATAACCAGCTAATTGAAGTACCCGGTCTGCAATGAAATCTTTCCGAGTTTTGTTAGAATCAACAATAGCTCGAATAAGATTTTCTGGCACATCACCATAATTGGCTAAAAGTTGTTTTGTATCCTTAGGCAAGCAATAACCTCCATACCCAAAAGACGGATTATTATAAAATGCTCCAATTCTCGGATCTAAACAAACTCCCTCTATGATTTCCTGCGTCTTCAACCCTTTCATTTCTGCATAGGTATCTAATTCATTAAAATAAGAAACCCGCATGGCCAGATAGGTATTTGCAAACAGCTTTACTGCTTCCGCTTCAGTCATCCCCATAAGTATGGTAGGAATATCTTTTTTTATAGCACCTTCCTGCAACAAAGCAGCAAAAGTTTGTGCAGCTTTAACTAAGCGTTCATCCTGCAAATCAGTGCCTACAATAATACGGCTAGGATACAGATTATCATAAAGAGCCTTACTTTCTCTCAAAAATTCTGGACTAAAGATAATGTTCTTTGTCCCCATTTTTTTCCGGATTGTTTTCGTATAACCAACTGGAATCGTCGATTTGATAACCATAACAGCATTAGGATTATACTTCATAACCAATTTAATAACTGCCTCTACAGAGGAAGTATCAAAAAAGTTTTTCTGCGGATCATAATTTGTAGGCGTTGCAACAATGATAAAATCTGCATTCATATAAGCACTTTCAGCATCCAAAGTCGCTGTCAAATTTAAGTTCTTTTCGGCTAAATATTTTTCTATATACGTATCTTGAATTGGCGATTTTCTTTGGTTAATCAAATCTACTTTTTCTTTGACAATATCTACCGCCGTTACGTGGTGATGCTGAGATAAAAGCGTCGCTAAAGAGAGACCTACATACCCTGTACCAGCTACAGCAATATTCATATCATTCATCAACTTCTTTCTCTTTTAATCCAATCTTAGTGCCTTTTACCCAAGCCCAACAGCCTAATTCATACAAACTTTGTAGTCGACTATGCCCTTCAATTTGGTGATATAACTGCCAATGGTATTTAGCTTGTTTTAACTTATTACTACTAACGGACCCCTTTCGACCGAGTCGGTAAGTTCCTAAGACCACTTGCATGCCATAGCAAAACGGCGTTTTCTTCAAAATCTGGAGCCACAGGGCAAAGTCATTACGTTTTTTAATCAAGGGAACAGCAAATTTTCCTAAAGCTTCCTGATCATACATAGCTGTCAGATTACCGATAGGATTCGATAAGCGAATACACCGTTTATAATCAGTTTGTTCAGGCGGATATAAAGCAGTGTGCAAAGGATTACCGTCAGCATCCATCTGAGCATATGCCGTACACGAAAAAGCAGCCCCTTTTTTCTCCATAAAGGAAATTTGTTTCTCTAATTTATCAGGAAACCATAAATCATCGCTATCTAAAAAAGCAATATATTTCCCAGATGCTCTTTTAATGGCTTCGGTTCGTGCAACAGCCGGCCCTCCATTTTCAGGTAAACAGTAATAATGAATGTTGGGATACTTTTTTAAATAAGGTTGCAAAACAGATTGGGTATCGTCCGTGCTGCAATCGTCAACGATTTGGATTTCCCAATCCGTTATTGTTTGTGAAATAACAGATTCAATAGATGTGCCAATATAGGCAGCACAATTATATGTAGGCATAATGACACTTACCAAAGGTGATTTATGAAACATAATAATGACTCCATCCTTTGTAAAAATAGGAAGAACCTCTCCGCCACTTCGTGGCACCTCCAGCACGGCTCTCCGTTTTGGCAACCATCTTGCGCTTCTCTGCGGTCAGCACCTGATGGGCCAAAAAGGGCCTATTAGGGGAGGCTTTAAAGGGAAGCTTTAGCGCTGGAATTTGCTTAGGTCCAGGTCTTTGCCGCTGACGTCTTTGCCTTCGGTAGCGCTCTTGGTGACTAGGATTTTGATGGTCTGGATCATGATGATGAAGTCTTCTAAGATGCTGTAGTTTTCGATGTACATCAGGTCGTAGACGAGTTTATCGTACGGCGTGGTGTTATACTTGGCGAAGACCTGGGCCAGACCGGTAATGCCCGGTTTGACGTTATGACGATAGGCGTATTCGGGGTTTTCTTGTTTGAATTTTTCGACGAAGAAAGGCCGTTCCGGTCGGGGACCGACGAGGCTCATGTCGCCGTTGAGGACGTTGAGGATCTGCGGCAGTTCGTCCAGGCGGGTGGCACGGATGAATTTACCGACTTTGGTAATGCGCGGGTCGTCTTCTGTCGCCAGCTGGGGACCGGAATATTTTTCCGCATCGACGCGCATGGAACGGAATTTGTAGACTTTATATTCCTTGCCGAAGCGTCCGACACGGACCTGACTATAGAGGACGGGACCACCGTCGCCGAGTTTGATGGCCAGAGCAACAGGAATAGCGAAGGGCAGGGCACAGATGGCGGCCATACCGGCCACGATGATGTCGACGGCACGCTTGACGGCCCGCTGTTCGACGCTGAGACGCAGGCTCTTGGGCCGGAAGACCGGGATGTCGTCGATTTTCTGCAGCATGGCACCGTTGCAGAAGATTTCGTAAGAGCCGGGAATGATGTAGGGCTGGATTTCTTTATCCGTACAATAGTTGACGATATCCGCCTTAGTCGTGATAGGGATATCCGAGCAGATGATGAGTGTGTCGATGTCGCAGGATTCCAGTTCCTGACGCCAATCCTTCTGCGGGTCCATGATGACGTGCTGGAGCTTCAGCTTGAGCTGAGGCTGGGCACTCATGCGGTAATGGACATGACGACATTCGTCTTCGTTGCCCATAATCATGACGCGGCGGACGGGATGAAGGCTCTGTTCCCAACGCTGGACGGCCCGCTTCCAAAAGCCGAGCAGGACGAATTGTACGGCCGTACTGGAAATAATCAAGACCCGGGAATAAGCGAATTCATGAATGACGAAACTCAAGGCCATGACCAGGATGAGGACCAGGAAGAGACTGACAGCCAGACTGATCAGGACTTCGCTGAAGCGCTTGTGTTCAATCGTATAAAGACCGTTGATACTGAACATCATGACCGTGAAGATAACGGCAATCGGCAGCATCCCCGAGTATAAAGCCTGATGTACTTCCCACGCACTCGGCGGGATAATCAGATAGGTCAGGAGTATGTAAGTTAGGGTGATGATAGTCACGTCACCGAGTAAACCGAAAAGTTTACGTGACGTAGGATAGACACGGGTCTTCATGACCTTTTTTCATTCCTTTCGTTGAGTTTGGGGCCGGTGGCCCCGTCGTTCGTCGTTAAGCCTCCCCTCATAGGGGAGGTGGCCAAAAGGCCGGAGAGGTTGGTTTGCCGGTCGCAGACCGCAGGCCGCCGGTCGTGAAACCATGCCACATTGACCAGTTGGATATATAGCTGACTGGTCGCTGTAAGAACCTCTCAGTCAGCTTCGCTGACAGCTCCAGCACGGCTCTCCGTTTTGGCAACCGTCCTGCACTTCCCTCCGGTCAGTCCCTGACGGGCCAAAAAGGGCCTATCCGGGGAGCCATACTACTAACGGCGTTTCCGTTTTTTATTATGATTTTCGTCGTAATAGTAGTAGTAATAGTAGCCGCTCTTGTGGTGCTGCGGGACTTTATTTAAGATGACGCCGAGGATGTTGGCGTGGACTTTTTCTAAGAGTTCTTTGGCTTGTTTGCCTTCGTCCGGGCTGATGTCGCCGCTGCCCAGGACGAGGATGGTACCGTCGGTCTGGCTGCTCATGAGTACGGCATCAGTGACGGCCAGGACGGGCGGCATGTCGAGGAAGACGTAATCATACATTTCCGCTGCTTCCTGCAAGAGGGCCTTCATCTTCTTCGAGCCCAGGAGTTCAGCCGGGTTCGGCGGGATGGGACCGCTGGTGACGATGTCGAGGTTGGGAAAGACGTCGGCCTGGATGACTTCTTTCAGGGGCAAGTCTTCGGCAAAGCAGTTGCTCAGGCCCCGGTTGAGCAGGCTGAAACGGCGATGGATGACGGGCTTGCGCATGTCGCAGTCGATGAGCAGGATTTTTTTATCGTCCTGCCCGATGGTAATGGCCAAGTTGGCGACGGTCGTCGACTTCCCTTCGTTTGGGATGGCCGACGTAAAGACGATGGTCTTCAAGGTCTTGCCGGCACCAGAAAACTGTAAGTTCGTCCGGATGGCCCGATAGGCTTCGGCTACCGGCGACCGGCTGTCATAATGGGTGATGAAATCTATTTCCGCCATAATTTCCTCCTAAGTTTCGACCACAGGCCATGGCTGCTGTCCGGTTCCTTCTGCAAGGTATTGGTATCGGGAATCATGCCCAGGACAGGCAGGCCCAATTCTTTTTCCACGTCTTCGGCCGTCCGTATCTTGCGATACATGAGGGATTGGACGATGACCGTCCCCATGCCGACGATGAGACCTAACAAGGTCATGATGGCCATAATCAGGACTTTCCGCGGCTTAATCGGTTTTTCCGGCAATGTCCCCCAGTCGACGACCTGTACTTCGTTCGGCACCATGACTTCGGCGACCTTGGCTTCTTCCAGGCGTTTAGCCAACATGACATAGATTTCGTTGTTGACGTCGGCATCGCGCTTGACGCGGACGAAGCCCTGTTCCTTTTCCGGTAGGGAGGCGATGATGGCGTCATTTTCCGAATCCATCTGGTCCAGGGCCGTCTTTTTGCTCTGGGCAACAGCAATGGCCGCTTCGTTCTTGAATTTATCGGCCAATAAGCCCTGCTGGACAGTATTGCTGGACGGCGCCTGCTGGGCGACGATTTTGCTGATTTCCTGATTCAGAGAATCGCGGGTGGAGTTGATCTGGTTGTTGATTTCCTGCATCTTCGGATGTTCATCCGTATATTTGCCGACGTAACTGGCTTTGGTCGCTTCCAGCTGAGCCAGCTGGGTCTTATACTGCTGGATAGCCGGGCTGTCGGCGATGGATACACCCGCTGAGCTGTTCATTGACGCTGCTCAGGCCAGCCTGGGCCGTTTCCAGGTTGAGCTGGTTTTCGGCTTTAGCCTTGTCGACAATGTTCAGCTTATCCGTAAGCTGCTTCATCTGGTCGTCGGTAGAGTACATCTTGTTGGCGGCCTGATACTGCTGCAGCTTATCTTCGGCCTGACTCAATTCGTCTTTGGACGCGGCCAGCCTCTTTTCCAGGAACTCGCGGGTCCGCTTCTGTTCGTCATGGCTCAGTTCGGTCAGGCGGTTCATAAAGCCCTTGATGATGAGGTTATTGGCCTTCTGGGCCTGTTCCGGCGACTTGCCGGTGACGTCGACTTCCAGGATTTCTGTATCTTTATACGGTTTGGTAATGATGTGCTTTTTGACATAGCCATCATAATCGGGCAGTTTCCCGTCTTTATCACGTTCTTCTGTCTGGGCGATGACCGGCAGGACGACGTTGCGGCTCTTGAGGATTTCTGCGTCGGTCATCATGCGCTGTTTATC
>OHAP01002395.1_pt1 | contig 10555 bp, 10 predicted proteins | sample 1577171 | NCBI WGS metagenome assembly OHAP01 (sample SAMEA3541489, study PRJEB24748) | human gut metagenome | biome: human gut; feature: human-associated habitat; material: faeces | place: China | collected 2012 | reverse complement strand
GGTAGACGATGATGATGAACAGGACGAAGAGAATCTTCTTCCTCAACTCTTTGGTCTTCAGGGCCTGGATTAGTGTCCTCACTGGGGGTGAATCTCCTTGTTGATGTTTTCTTTATGCCGGTGTGAATAAGTTGCGTGGTTTTTATGCGGCTTCCGACAGTTGGTCGGCCATGTTCGCCTGTCGCATGCGATTCAGCATGTCTTCCGTTTTCCGTTGCACACGGTTGAAACGCATGGTTTCCACCGGGCCGGATAACGGTCGATACTCCACGTCCAAATGAGCACCCTCGAAAACGGCGGACAGGACCGATCCCATGCGGACACCGTTGTCGATTAGCAGGTCACGGGCGATTCCACGCCAATCCTTGTTCTTCCAATGTTTCAGGGCTTCCGTGTAATGCTCATGCTTGTATAAGCTGAGTAGGTCGGCTGGAGTGGATCCTCTCGCACCATCGTCGCGAACCCATCCTCCGTCCCGGTAGATTCTTGTGGTGGGTTTGCCGCTGACGACCAAGATGAAACGTTCGTCGGCGATGCTTGCTTTCACGTCGGCTCGATAGCCGTGGTCTTTCAAGGCGGGAAGGATCGCCGCATATTCACGGCTGAGTTGGTCTGGATGATTCATTTTTGCCCCCCACTCCAATTAGTGCCGGTCTATGGAGGTGGCAGGGATTTTCGTGGCACTGGCTTCCGAAGGGCTCATTGTTTTTCCTCTTTCATTTCTATGTGAACGTATTCAGTATAACAGGCAAATGGGAAAATATTTTAAGCACCCGCTTCCAAGGGTTTATCCCCGCATGTGCGGGGTAGATGAGACCAACCAAGTCAAGTACTTGCACGTGCCAGGTTTATCCCCGCGTGTGCGGGGTAGATTTCCGATCTTCATCCTCGACCTGCTGGGTGTGCGGTTTATCCCCGCGTGTGCGGGGTAGATGCCATGAAGCTGCGTCCCACCGACGTGACCTGCGGTTTATCCCCGCGTGTGCGGGGTAGATTATCTGGTTCAGGCTTTTCCATGACGTTCCTCCGGTTTATCCCCGCGTGTGCGGGGTAGATGATGAGGGAAAGAAAACGGCAAGGACCGATTCCGGTTTATCCCCGCGTGTGCGGGGTAGATATAATGTCTCGCGTACGACCGGCACCGTCATCCGGTTTATCCCCGTGTGTGCGGGGTAGATCACGCAGAACAGCAACGCCATCGCCTGATCCTCGGTTTATCCCCGCGTGTGCGGGGTAGATACCTGAGAGGCTGCAAGACTACGCGCGGCATACGGTTTATCCCCGCGTGTGCGGGGTAGATGAAAATATCTGGGTGGTAGTCGACGTTGACGACGGTTTATCCCCGCGTGTGCGGGGTAGATAGGGTCTGAATCTCGTACTGAGTAAGCCCCGGTTTATCCCCGCGTGTGCGGGGTAGATCGACCTGAGGTGAAGGAGACGTATTCAATCCACGGTTTATCCCCGCATGTGCGGGGTAGATTCAACCATCCGTTGACACGTCCGGACGGCACCGGGTTTATCCCCGCGTGTGCGGGGTAGATCGCAGCTTCTCGGCTGGCTGGTCGTCGGCGTTAGGTTTATCCCCGCGTGTGCGGGGTAGATGTCTTGGCTGTCCTTGCGACGGTGAATCACCACGGTTTATCCCCGCGTGTGCGGGGTAGATGCATCAGCAAAGCAGGGCGTCCCTACGAGTGCAGGTTTATCCCCGCGTGTGCGGGGTAGATATCATGTCGAGTCGTTGGCTCTTCTAGGTGCGAGGTTTATCCCCGCGTGTGCGGGGTAGATGTCAAGCTCGGCGACACACCCGTGGGCCGTATCGGTTTATCCCCGCGTGTGCGGGGTAGATGACGCCAGCCTGCTCGTGCCGGCGTTCTCGGCGGGTTTATCCCCGCGTGTGCGGGGTAGATTTGGCCCATCAGTCCTCCAAAGGTTCGACGGAAGGTTTATCCCCGCGTGTGCGGGGTAGATGCGAGCACGAACGATTTGCCGCAATCCGAACAAGGTTTATCCCCGCGTGTGCGGGGTAGATGCCGCGCAACGTGATGGCGGTCAGAATCGTGGGGGTTTATCCCCGCGTGTGCGGGGTAGATCCGTCAAGGAACTCAGGGATTTGGCTCAGGACAGGTTTATCCCCGCGTGTGCGGGGTAGATCAAGCCGTCCGGCGAGGCCAAGTTGGTTGATGGGGTTTATCCCCGCGTGTGCGGGGTAGATGTAGGCTTTCCATCACGCTTCCCACCATTAGTGGGTTTATCCCCGCGTGTGCGGGGTAGATCGGTCGTGCGGTTGCGGAAACTGCGCCATACGAGGTTTATCCCCGCGTGTGCGGGGTAGATCTCGACATCCTGCAACAACATCAGGTCACCACCGGTTTATCCCCGCGTGTGCGGGGTAGATAGTTTAGTTTTCAACGTTTTCAATGCCATGCGAGGGCTGTTTATGCAAATTGCGTACCTGTTTTCAGGCCGTATTGTCTTTGGCTTTAGGCGGTCTGGACATTAGGATGGTTCCGTCGAAAGCGGTTATCGTCTTCTTTCCGTTTTGGCTGCTGACATGTAGCTGATGCTGGGAATGCCATGCCATCGTCGCTCTGCCCGTACCGAGTTCCGAGAGGACTCGTTGCCAGAGTCGCGTACGTATCCGGGTGTTGAGGTCTCCGACGTATACGCCGCTGCTGATTTCCACCATCCATAGGGATAGGTGTCCGCGCAGTCCTTGTGGAGCGCTTTCGAGTCGTATCACGACGGTGCCCACGATTGACCGGCTTTCCCGTATCGTTGCCCGCCAGTCCAGACGGAACAATTGTCCTCGTTATCGGGCTCCTCCGAGAGGAGAGTGGAAACATCATGTACGCAACGTTCCAGCAGTCTGCCGTCCTGCATCATGTCGCGCATTCGTCGTCGTGCGATTCCGTCAACCAGGCTGGGAGTGCAGGCGTGCAGTCGGAAAGCCAGCGGGATCGAATACTCCGCCTTGTACAGGTCCGCGATGTCGAAGAGGAACGAGCGGCGGTTGTGGCAGTGAACGAAACCGAGTGCCGGACTGCATCCCAATGCGGTGATCGCCGCATGGACTACACCATACAGGCAGCTGTTGGCCGTGGATAGTGCGATGTTGACCGCTCCGCCACGGTCATCCCATTTCCTGCCGTGCCATTGTATGTCGTTGCGCTTCGCCTCAGCCGTGTACAGGGCTGCGACTCGGGTGCCTTCCATGCCGAGCAGTTGGCGCATCGTCGTATGGGACAGATCTTCGCCGGGGAATCGCATCGCGTACATTCGTCGGGCGACCATGAGGCGGGATCGTTCGTTGGATACGAGTCTGGCCTGCTGTTCCAACAGTCTGGTGGAGCCGGTGAGTGCGGAACCGCTGCAATAGTGGCGGACTCCCTGCTCTCCGGCCCATACGATGATCGCGCCGGTGTCGCTTGCCAGGACGACGGCATCATGTGTGATGGTTGTGCCGGGCCCGAGCATGAGTACCGCGATGGTAGCGATAGGCAATGCGGTTTCGCCGTTCTCGTCCGCCGCTACCAGCGCATTGTTCGCGCGTTTGATGACACACTGCTCCAGATACAAATATGGTATTCGTTCCGACACTCGTGGTAAGTCCGCCGGCGTGAAGTCGCTCATGGCTTCAGCTTTTTCTGTGCTTCGGCTACCGCATTGAATAACGGGTCGATGGCATTGGAGTAGCGTGCCTGGAACACTCGGTTGTTGGCCGGTTGATCCCAGTGTGCTTCCACGCCGTCGACGGTCTCAACATGTATCCGTTCCTTGCCTTTGAATGCCTGTTCCAACGGTTTGTCGACCAGTCCGACTCGAATAGGGCCGGCTGGTGGGCAGGCGCGTCGTCCTAGGTATGGCATGTATACGGGGTGTTGGATAGCGGCGCCGATTCTGATGAGGAGTCGCAGGTCCGTGGATTCCAATCCGACGGTGAATGTGGAATCCTGTAGATATTCCTTCGTCTCCAACGGGTTGGGTTTGCCGTCAGCTCGTTTGCCCATGGTTTGGAAGTCCGTCAACCGTGGGCCTGTATGGACTGGTTGCACGCCGAATCGGAGGGCTGCGAGGTCGCTGATGTCGCTTCCGCGGGCACGTCCCAAAGCGGATGCGACGAGTCCGATGACTCCGCTTTTGGTGGGTAGGCTGCCGGTGTTGCGGTGCGTGTACCCGTCTTCGGTGGCCCATGATTGCAATGGGCCTTTCAACTGGAGGAGTAGGGTCGGCATGGTGATCAGAGTGCCTTGATGACGGTGCTGGTGGTTTCTGTGACCAGTTGGGGGAGTGTGAGCAGTGTTTCCTGCTGCTCCTTGCCCATCGCCTTGCGCGCGTTCAGGTCGGCCATGGTGAACGTGTCGGCTGCGGCCAGACCGTACGTGTTCTGATAGTCGGCCTGCTGTTCGAGCAGTCGTTGCACGCTGGTGGGAATCGTGTCCGTGGTGACCGGCTTCTCGTAGGCCTCTACAAGGTTGATGGGTCGGTCGGTGCGGATTACGGTTTCGATGAACGAGGGGAGCGTCTGATGTCCGAAACTGTTCTGCTTGCCGGATGGCAGGCTCAATGCGAAGGCGTTCAGGAACGTGGACAGGGCGAGCCGCACGGCTTCCTTATCGTATCCGAGGTTACGGTTCAGCAGGTTCACGTCGACGCAGGCGTAACGGTAGAGGGTGGCGCTCAAGTATCCGGTTTCACCGATCATGCCGGCGCCGCTCGTGTTGTCGCAGTCGTCAACAGCCGCATAATAATCGTTTTCCACGTCGGCTCGGTTCACGCTGATGGCGTGCGCGAACTGGCTGGCCGCATCCACCACGTACTCGCTGCCGGTGCCCTTGTCGCTGCTGGCGCTCATTCGTCCGAAGAACGCGATGTCGATGCTCCGGTCGGAGTCGAGCAGCTTCTTGATGTCCGTACGATGGGAGGCGACGGACTTCTTCGGATCGGTGCTGCCGTATGCCTCTTCCGCATATTGGGCGAGCTTCTGCCACTGCTGTTCACCGAAGAACTGGAGCGCGCTAGTGCTGCCGGGTCGGTTCTTGTCAGAGGGAAGGCCGGCCGCCTTCATCAGTTCGCCGGTGACCTTCAGCAGATGCTCGTCCTCCGGATCACGGTTGATGCGCTGCGCGATCATCTTGGTGAACTCACGGCTGCGCGAGCCGAGCCTGCCGGTGTCGAGGGTGTCGCGGAAGTTGTCGCGAATGGCCTTCTTCCATGCTTGTGAGCTGACGCGCATACGTGGCACGCCACCGTAGATGGAGGTTTTGGGTCGTCCGTTCTCGTCGCGATTGAGGTTGGCGGGCGGAAGGGTCTGGATGGCGTGGATGTCGATGAACAATCCCATATTGTTTCTCCTGATATTTGGTTTTTCTTTGGTGGATGGTGGATTGGTTCCGTTTTGTCCGTGGGGGGCTGTCGGGCGGGAAGCCCCCGCGAACGATGGTGAGGACTAGTTGAGGTAGGCGGGCTTTTTGCCCTTCGACAGCGCGACCAGAACGAGTGCAGCGAGACTCGTGGTCCGGTCCGCATCGAGAGCGAGAATCGCGTAGGAATATGCATCCTCCATCTTCCCGTCCCACCATGAGAGATAGGCGGCGACGGCAAGGGGATGGGCGCGGTACTTCTTCTCCGAGGCAAGGTCGGTGAGACCGCATGCGGCTGTGATGGCATTGTGTAGCCGGTCGTGGTCGGGTTTGATGTCGGGGTTGGTGAACCCGTCGGCAAGTGTTTTGGAAAGAAGCCTCTTATAGTATGGCGTGTGGGCTTTCGCCGCGAGGTTGATGATGGTCCCGATCTTGAATCGTGGGTTGATGGCGGCGGCGATTGCCGCATCCCTGACGTTGAATACTTCGGACATGAGGTCCGCGAACCCTTCGAGTTCCGTGTCTTCGTCGGCGTATCCTTCGCAGGCTTTCTCCCATGCTTGGAGCATGGGGGTGGCGAAGGTGCGGATTGCTTTTTCGTGCCCGTATGCCAGTGCCTGTTGGCGGTATTCTTCGATGAGTGTGTTGGTCTTGGGTTTTTCGATGATGTTGGTCATTGGTTCCTCTTTCTGTTTTATGTGGACATATTCAGTATAACAGAGAAAAGTCAGATGTCAATAAAAGTGGCTCACAGGGGTTTATCCCCGCATGTGCGGGGCAGGTGTCTTTCCGTTGGCTCTACGGCATGTCGCCCCGCGGTTTATCCCCGCGTGTGCGAGGTAGGTTGCTTTGGCTTTGGTGTCGTTTTTCCTGATGAAGGCTTATCCCCGCGTGTGCGGGGTAGGTTACTGCCAAAATTGGGCAATTAGATTCTGCCTAGGCTTATCCCCGCGTGTGCGGGGTAGGTTCAGTCCTAACCTGAGCATGACCGCCGCCGACAGGCTTATCCCCGCGTGTGCGGGGTAGGTGGTTTGAGCATCGTGACGCTCGCCATCTCCGTAGGCTTATCCCCGCGTGTGCGGGGTAGGTAGTTTAGTTTTCAACGTTTTTGAGGTCATGCGTGAGCCGTCTATGCAAATTGCATACCTGTTTCCTGAGTTGATTGTCCATTGATCGCAGGCCGGCGGACAATCAGTTGAGCAGTCGGCCCCAGTCGCGCCGCACTGTGTTTGCCGAGTCCGGTTTGCTGAGTCTCGCCAGATCCAATGCCAGCAGGGCGTGATCCAATGGAATGTCATACTCGTTAAACAGTCGGATTATACGTAGACAGAACGGTGCGGCCTCCTGCATGTTTCGCGCGTTCATCATTTTCCTGTAGAGCTCGTCAACGTCTTCGCCGGTATCGGCCAACGTGCGTAAAGCCGTGTTGAAGTGTTCACCCTCCACGTACATGGGTTTGCACTGGTTGCCTTGCTGATGGTAGGCGTATAGGCCGAATGCGTACCATGATGCCTGTTCCATGAGGGTTGGTTTGCTGAAACCGCGGTATTTCATGCCGTTCAACGACCATTTGGATGCCTTCGGATCCGAGCCGCAAGGTTTTTTGAAACTGTTGCGTAGGTTGGCGAGGTCGGCGCGCGTGTAAGTGCCGTTCAGGTAGCCGTCTTGCAGGCGGGCGAATCGGGGTCGTGCCCATGTGAGGTAGCTGTTAGTCAAGGTCGGGTTCCTTCCCGCCTGCCAGATAGGGGAGCATCGCCGTATCGGCTTTGGCCCAAGCATCATGCGGATTGTCTCCGTTGCCGACCTTCGGCCATGCCTGTTTGACGAGTTTGTCCACGATGGCGCTGACGTTTGCATGTTCATGGATACGCCGCATATCCAAGGTCATGTGGTCTTGGCGGATTCGTGCGATGCTGCTGGACTGGCTGCCGTATTGGGCTGCAACCGTGTCGAAGCTGACGGTCGAATTGAAGTTCGATGCCCATAAGAATGTTGCGGGATAGTGTTCGTCGCCGTCAGGTTCAACGAACGCCTTATCCCATTGCGTCCATAATGGTCGGTCGATCAGCGGGCCGAACGTGAGGTTCACCGGTTTGGGTTTGCCGGTCTTGTCCTGAGTCCAGAAGGCCATGTATTCGTTTTCCGGGGTCGTCCATTCGGAACGGTTCCCGTAGGTGACGTAGGCGCCGGTGCATAGGCCGTCCGTGTTCCAGAGCAGTCGGATTCGGCGGGACGGGTACGTGTAATAGTATGCGGGGCCGGTGGCGTCCGGTTCCATGTCCGCGCATTCGAGCGGTGGATACTCCCAGATAGGCTTGTTGCCATTATTCGTGGGACAGAAGTTCAACACTAGGGTCTCCCACAGGTTGTTTCCGTCGATGATGGCAATAGCGAGTCCTCCGGCCTGCGCCACCCCCTGTGGGGTACGTTTGCCTTCCGCGGCTTTCGGGTCGCCGTTCATGCCGGTGTGGACTCCGGCCACATCGTACATGTTGCAGACGAGCAGCATTCGTGCCGCTTCCGCAGGGGTGACGGGCTTGTATGGGTCGTGGGTCTGCCAGAGGGGGCGTTGCATTGCGGGGTGGAGTCGGGTGAAACCGTAGTCCTTGGGTTTGCCTTGCGGCATCATGCCGGCGACTTGCAGGAACGGTTCTGTTTCCGACATGAGGTCGAACCGGTGTGCCCATGCGTGTAGGTAGTCGATGATTTCCTGGTCACGCCCGGCTTCCATGATGCGTTTTGCCCCCGCCGGGGACGAGTATCCTTCCTGACGTGCCGCGTACATGATGGCGAGCAGCAGTCGCATGATGCTGACTCGTTCCAACGGGTCGGCTATATCCAGTTGTCGGATAGAGGTCGGCTGATCGAACAGGGTTTCCAGAGAGTAGGACTCGTGCTTGCCGTTTGCGAGTACGGGGACCCATGGTTCGGTGACGAGGTTGAATGAATGGTTTGCCATAAGACTTCTTTCGACTATCGCATGTCATTGGTTAGAAAAGCAGCATCAGACCCAATCCATAGGCCTTGCCGTGGCCGATACCCGAGAGCATCGTTTGGGTGAGCTTGTCACGGTCGGTGATAGTGATCTCTCCCGTGTATTCGACAGTGTGGAACGTAAGTTTGCGGCCCTGACGGTTGAATCGGGTGGCGTGAACGTCGAGAATATCCAACGCATCCAAACGGGCTCCGGCCTGGGTGAGCTTGCCTTCCGCCCACTGGTGCATTCCGGCGGGAGTACGCAACGGTGTGCGTTTCCCGTCCTTGCTGACTACCGGTGTGGCCGTCAACGTGAAGCGACGTGTCTCACCGTTCTGTAGCTTGTCGAGGAACGGCCGGTAGTCGAGCGTGTTGATGATCGGCTTGCCCAGTCGGGCTTCGAGCCGATCCGTATCCAACTGGTCGGAGACGATGTACAGCCTGTCCCCGTCCAAACGCCACAACGGGCGGCTACTGCCGGAGGTGGCGGCGCTGACCACGGCGTGAATCGCTTCGGGGGAGCGCAGCACTTTGCGCACGTCCGGGTTGACTGGGTTGAGAGTTATGCGCGTGAATAACGGCATGTTAATCCTTGTCTGGAACGAGTTCCGGGTTTGCTTCTGTCGTGATGGCTTTTCTTCGTATATTGACGATTTCCCGGAACGATTTTTCGGCGACTCCGGTTTTCAACCCCGATGAAAGGTGAACCGGCTGACCGAGATATTTGAAGGCGATCTTGTATCCGATAGGTTCCGACATGACGTATCGGGTGACGCGAATGTGGTTGAACACCCATCGGACGACTTCGATATCCAGACCGTATTCTTCCGCGTATGTCTTGTATGATTTCATGGCTTTCTCTTTCAACGCGCTTCGATGGTGACGGGCTTCTCGTAGCATTGGGGAACATAATTCTTGTCGAGCGCCCAGTTGTTGATGAAGCGGAGCGGGCAGGATTGGTCCCATACGCGCTGTAGTTCCGAGACCGGCAGCACCTTGTATCCGGCTTCTCCGTCCTTGGAGAGCATGTACCCGTATTTGCCGTTCTTGTCGGCGTCGCCGTTGTCGAGCAGGTAGATTTTGTGGCAGCCGTCCCATGCGAATTCTGTGGCTGGGCTGGTTTGGCCGTTGATTGTGATGCTCATTGGTTTCCTCTTTCATTTTTTTATGTGGACATATTCAATATAACACGTAAATGGGATATTGAAAAAAACAAAAAAGCGCACCGGAGTTTCGGTGCGCTTAGCGAAGCAGAATACGATCAGCTGGCAGAATGCCAGTCGCCACCATTCTGTTCCATGAACCGTTGCCGTGCCCGATGCTCCCATTCAGGAGAACCGGGCTTTTCACGGTGGATCCAGCTCATCACGCTCGACGGTTTAATGCCGTTCGCGGTGATGATGGTGTGGCCCACCGGATACGTGCTGCCGTCGCTCATGTGTCCGATTCCCGGCCGGTCATGCTCCATGCGGAACGTGTGGTGTTTCGCGTCCGGCACCGTGTATTCGATGCCCGGATCCCAGCGTGCCAGGGCGACCGCCCCCTTGACGCCACGGTGTTTGGCGGCCAGGCGCAGCATCGCCGCTTGGCCGACATCGGGGCCAAGGCCGGCGAATGGCTTCTTCGCCTTTTCGTCCGGGTTGAACACGTCGGGTTTCGCGGCCATGAACCGTCGGTATTCCTGTTCGTTGTCGCACAATGCGTCGCGCATCTGACGGTATCGGCGAGTCGGTTTCCGCCCGTCCAGCAACTGTTTTTCCAGTTTCTTGAAGTCCTTGGACTGACGGTATTCCTTACCTTTTTCCGGATTCCAGCCATCTTCCTGAAGCTCATGCAGCGTGTCAGCGAAAGCCATCTTGTCATCGAACGCACTGCCGTTGATCAGCCCACGGTCGACGTTCTTCACGTACAGGTCGCGCATGTCATCGTTCAACGGTGACAGGTGTTTCTCCGTCGCCGCATCATACCGGGCCTTCTTGGTCTGCTTTCCTTTCCATGCGGCTTCATAGCGGCGTTCCGCAGCTTCCTCGTCGTAATCCCCGACCCAATCCTCCGGCTGCGGTCCCGTGTATGCGTTCGTGTGTTCGCCTAGCTGTACGGGTTCCAAACCGAGCTTGCGGAGCTCCCGGTTCGGATCCAATGCGGTTTCGAGAATATGCTGTCGGGTTTCTTGTTCCAATTGCGTACGGTCAGGCGCTTTGACCGGTATGCCGCCGTAT
>OHAP01002385.1_pt1 | contig 10605 bp, 14 predicted proteins | sample 1577171 | NCBI WGS metagenome assembly OHAP01 (sample SAMEA3541489, study PRJEB24748) | human gut metagenome | biome: human gut; feature: human-associated habitat; material: faeces | place: China | collected 2012 | reverse complement strand
TCCATAATTATCTCCTTTTTGAATTTTAAACTCCTACTGAAAATAACACAGTATCCTGTGTATGATTTAGGCTTTTTATTGGATGATACTTCATAAAGAAAAAGTATGTAAGGGTTTACATATTTCAATTATACATTTTATTTCCACTTTCGTCACTCTCACTTCTTAGGGAGTTTTTTTTTAACGTTTTAATTGGCTAAAAATCTTATGGTCATACCAACATAATCAAAGGTTTTATTGATGTATCATTCAATTATAAGAATGGTCTGATAATAATATAGACATATGTAAAGTATTTACAAAAATGTTCAAAAACTACAAGAATCATAACATAAATATACTTGCAAATCTATGCAATCGGTTGCAAAGTGGTTGACTATTTTCATTCTATTTTTTGTAAGCGCAAACATTTTCATTGACTTATCAATTTGATTAACTTATACTGTTATTAACAGGTATATACTTACATTAATCTTATGATTGTTAAGATTAATATAAAAAATGTTTTAGCTAAAATGTAACTCTTTAGATTGTTTGATTTTCCAAACAATCTAACTTTCCTCAATTTAGAAAGGGGGAAACATTATGCTTTGGGCTATTATCGTAGGAGGCTTTATCGGTCTTATTGCAGGTGGAATCACTAAAAAGGGAGGTTCCATGGGAATAATCGCTAATATCTTTGCAGGTTTAGTAGGTTCATCTGTTGGACAATCACTTTTCGGTGCATGGGGACCTAGTCTAGCAGGAATGGCATTAATTCCATCAATCTTGGGAGCGGTCATTGTTGTTGCAGTAGTATCATTTTTCCTAGGGAAAAAAGAATGAACTTGAATCTTTTTGACAGGAATAGATCACAGTTCAAATTCTGTTGATGAAAGGATTCAATATGTCAAAAACCAAAAAAATACTTTACCTTATTTTATGTATTTTAATCTTGACAATTTTGATTCCTATTTTGCTAGATTATCATAAAGTCAGTGGCTTAGGACTTCATTTAGTTGATTGGAAACAAATTTCCTTTCTGGAATTTTATCTTTCAAGATATATTTTCTGGGGTACTCTAGTTCTTTCAGCTGTAGTGTTGTTCCTAATGCTTGTTATACTCTTTTATCCTAAACAATATTTAGAGATTCAGTTACCTGATGTCGATGGGAACCTAAAATTAAAAAATTCAGCTATTGAAGGATTTGTACGTTGTGTGGTTGCTAATCACAATTTTATAAAGGATCCTACTATTAAGGTAAACTGTCGTAAGAATAAATGTTTAGTTCACGTAGAAGGACAAATGCTTCCATCAGACAACATTATTAAACGAACTCAAATAATTAAAGATGAGATAGCTGATGGATTGAAACAGTTTTTTGGAATGAATCATCGTGTAAAACTGTATATTTCTGTAAAAGAATACAAGCCAAAACCACCACGTAAAAAAACTGTTAGTCGTGTAAAGTAAGGAAGTAAAAAATGGAATGGTTTAAAAAATACCAATATCCATTCCTATCCGGATTAGCAGGTATTCTCTTAGCTTGCTTCATCCTATCCTATGGTTTTTTTAAGACTTTATTTGTCTTGATTTGTGCAGCTCTAGGGGTAGGGATTGGATATTATATTCAACAAAAAAAATTATTTAAATAATAAAGGAGATTCATATGTCAAATGCAGAAAAAAATGTAAAAGAAACTACAAAAAAAGTAGAAGAAGTAAAAGGTGAATTGACTTACGAAGATAAAGTCATTCAAAAAATTATTGGTCTTTCTTTAGAAAATATCCCAGGTTTATTAGCTATCGATGGAGGCTTTTTCTCAAACCTAACTGATAAACTTATCAACACTGATAATGTCGCAAGCGGAGTCAATGTTGAAGTTGGTAAAGAGCAAGTTGCTGTTGATTTGAATGTAATCGTGGAATATCAAAAGAATGTTCCTGACTTATACAATAAAATCAAAGAAGTGGTTGTTTCAGAAGTTTCTAAGATGACTGATTTGGAAGTTGTTGAAGTTAATGTAGATGTTGTTGATATCAAAACTAAAGAGCAACATGAAGCAGACTCAGTAAGCCTACAAGATCGAGTAACTGGAGTTGTTGAATCAACAAGTGAATTTACTGCTGATAAGTTTGAAAGCGCAAAACAGGGATTGAGTGATGGCTTCTCAGCTGCAAAGGAAAAAGTTGGTGAAGGTGTTGAAGCTGTCTCTGAAGCGACTGCTAAAGCAGAACCAAGAGTTCACTAAATTCTTTCATGCCTAATAAATTTAAATGAATTGGTTAAAGACGTTCATTTTCAATAATCTGATTTTCCAATGGAGGGTAACACTATGTCAGTAGAAGAAAAACTTAATCAAGCTAAAGGTGCTATTAAAGAAGGTATCGGAAAAGTAACTGATGATAAAAAAACTGAAAAAGAAGGAGCTGCTGAAAAAGTAGTTTCAAAAGTTAAAGAAGTTGCCGAAGATGCCAAAGATGCTGTTAAAGGAGCAATTGAAGGTGTTAAAAATATTGTTAAAAAGGACGATAAATAATTCTAAAATCGGTTGATTTTTTACTTAAAACATGGGATTACTCTACAAGAAATTTAAGGTTGTTTTACTCCTAACTACTCACTTTTAAAACAACACCAAAAACTATGACAAATCCTTAACATTACAATATTAATCAGGTGAAAAATCAGCTTTCTTTAGATTACTTTGAGATTCTTTCTAACCTCATAAGTATATTCCTTCTGATAGCATTAGCGCTCTAAAATCTGTAGTTTTGTTTAAACTATAGAAGCTAGAGTGCTTTTTATATTATTTTAAAAAAATAAAAGTACAGATTTTACTGTACTTTTTTAGTTTTCTTCTAAGTTTAATGAATGGTGGCTATACTCAAATATCCTTATGTTTTTCATTTCTCTTCTTTGCTTTACTCTAAAAACAAAATAATGATTTCTTCCATCTTTAGCATTCTCTTGATTTAATCTGAAGTAGTTAGTGTGACATAATGCCATCGTTCGAAGAATATCATCAGTTAAAAATGTTAGTGGAACGCTCATATTAGAATACCTTTGGAAATCTTCCTCAAAATGTGAGTAGCTTTCAGAAAAGTAATCTATTTGTAAATCACCTGCGTATAGATTTCTTCTATCCATTTCTTCCTTCTTTCAATGGCATAAAATTCCCAACAATGATACCTACTACTCGTGGATCTTCATCATAGGAGATAAAGATATCCCTGTACTTTGGATTAATAGAAACTAATCGCAAACCATTTTCTTCACGGTAAACTCGTTTAATATATGTTTGGTTATTACATATTACAGCGTAAACTGCACCATCATAATCAAAACCTGTCTCACGGATAAGAGCTACTGAACCGTTATGATATTTGGGTTCCATTGAATCTCCAGAAACCCATGAGGCAAAATCATGAGCTAGTTCTTCATTGAAATAAACAGTGTCATAGTTTCGATCATCATAAACTGATGCTCCAATACCGGCAGACATCTTTTCGTAAACATGATATTCATAGAGATTTTCTGAAATAGATATTACTTGTTGAGTTTTCTCTTTTTGCACCAAGTCCCGAGCAAATTCTACTACTTGATTTTTACCTTTATTCGACAATGTATTATACAGACGAACAACCTCAATTTCTGTAAAATAACCTTTTGGTACTTTGAGTATTTGTTCTAGTTGTTTTACTTTCTCTTTGGATGGTTCTTTTATCCCTCGTTCCCATGCAGAATAGGCTTGATAGCTGATTCCTAATTGATCCGCAATATCTTTTTGAGTCATTTTTAGCTCTTTTCTACGAGCTTTTAGTTTTTCTGGTTGATACATAGTTCACCTCACATTAATAGTAACTGTAATTCTGCCTTTTTTCTTGCCTCTTCATCTGAGAATTTTTCTTTATCCCAAACATATGCAATCGACTTTCCCCTGTTATAAATAAGCCACGTTTTTAAATTGCCATTATTATCTTTAATTGCTTTCCAGTTATCTTGATTCAAGAGATCTGGGTATTCTAGACTCGTTGTAAAACCTACTTTACTCACTCTCTGCTTAACCTGATTAATAAGGGAAGGTTGAAATTGATGGAACTCCTCTATAATTTTTTCTCTAATATCATGAAACAAACGAAAAATAGAAGCGTTTTTCCCTTCAATATAGGCCTCAACTGCTTGTTTGACTTCACTATCTTTGTCAGGATAATATTCCCGTAGAAAGTCCAAAAGACGAAAAAACAAAGCCTGTTTTGAAACTTCGAGACTATTTTGTACTCGTTGAAAAGTCTCGTAGTTATAGTAGATTTTTGATAGAAGAACAATGTCAGGCATTAGCACTACAGCGGAAAAAATATTCGCTTCTCGCTCTAGCAAGTTCTCTTGATTATCAATTGATTCTGCAAAATAGTTTCCTTCATGATTAAGAATAAAATGACCCAATTCGTGACAAAGTGTGAAATTTTGTTTTACTTTTGGATTATCTCTTTCATAAGAAAAACTAGTTCCCAATTCATCAACTAGTGTCAATCCTTCAATCTTATGATTTGAGAAGTGGTGACTAATCACTTGAATCTGACATTTTTGAATACAATGTTGAAAGAAATAATTGAAATTATAGTTAAGTAATGAAATATCATTATCTTTCATGTACTGGTATAACACATGTTTTGTAGACTTACTTATTCTTGTATACAATTCATCCAAAGAATGATACCTCCTTTAACTGTAAAATACAATAAACTAAACCAATTTGGTTGAATTTATTGTATAAAAAAAGTGGACAAATGTCCACTAAATAATAATTGATATAGTCAATTATTCACTATGAATTTCATAGTCTAAATATCAAAAGTTACTTTAGCATATTTTTGTGCTGCTTCATACTTATCAAATACAAGTTCTTTTTGTAGATCTTTTACTGTATCCAAAGAATAGCTAAAGTCAAGTAAATCTGGATTATGATTTCTTATTAAATCATAAAACTTACCATACACACATGTTGCTTCTTGTTTATATTGTGGAATTCTTATTTTGATAGTATGTTTAGTTTTACTTTTTATTCTCTTATTTTTACTTTTCAATTCCACTGTATAAGAAAGAACACAATTTTCTTCAACGAATACTGTAAAATAAATATCCGAAATATTTTCAATACGTTGGGAACAAGGTCTTTCTTCTTTTTTCTTTGATTTACTTAAATTAAAGAAAGGTACCTCTTGAATAGAAGGTCCTGAACCAGCACCTAGTCGAACTTCAAATCGGCCAGTACCTCTATTATATTCTACTCTACCTTTAGGGATTGAATTTTTATAGTCTTCAAACTGAATTTCTAAAGAATCATACTCCTCATTATTTTCAAATTTATCTTTGTATTCAAGTAAATCAACATTATGCTTCATTAGTACTTCACCTGGAGATAATGTAGAACTAGTCGAAATAAATGATTTAAGTTCAACCTTCTCCCTAGTACCTTTCTTAATCGCTGAGACAGTAATGTTAATATTACCAGTCTTTCCGTTCTGATCACCATTATTATAAGCAATTAACAAATACTTTTGTTGATCTACATAAAGACCACCATCATACCTTATGTCTGCAAGCTTATTTGGCTCCTTCTTTATTTTATTTAATACTATTGATGATATTACTTCTGGATTTAGAGTTTTCACTGTAACTTTATTGTATATTAGGTTTGAGTACTGCTTCATATAATTATTATCAAATACTGGAACACCAGTCAGGCTATCTACATTATATATTTCTTCAGCTTCAATGGTAATTTTTTTGCGTCTATTATATTTATCTTTAAGCCAAAAACCACCTATAGCTGATAATGCAGAAATGCTGAGAGTTTTATTCACAATATTGTCAAATATAAATTTTTTCATTTGTTTTTAAATGCCTTATTCCGTTCTTCCATAAACTCGATTAGTTCTTTTTGAAGATTTCTTTTTCTTCTAAAATAGACTCAAGAAATTCATGATAATTTAAATAAATCAAATTATTAATATAAATTACCAGTACTATCTCTCACAATAAATTTTTTGTTAGCTAACTTTTTAACAAGATGATCATAATCTTTATCACGTTTTGAAATAAAATATTCTATAAGTTCTATTTCACCACTTTTTATCTTTAAAGGAAAATCAATAGACTTTTTGTAATTATTAATTGAATTTTCAATTTCTCTTTTGCCTGTTTCAAATCCAGCATCCACAATAGCTACTGGTACATCCCCTATATTTTTTATTGTCACAACAATTTTCATATCCCCCAAGAGAATATTATTTGTCTGGTCAGCTACAAATATTGTTTTTTCGGTATAACAAAGCAAAGAAGTCTTTTTCTTAGGTCTTGCTAAATATAGACTTACAACTACAGCTAATAAAGTAGAAATTGCAGAAACCGCGACCCAAAAAGTACTATTTGTTATCCAGTCTATCATCATTTTTCCCATTTTTAAACGCCTTCTTCCTTTCTTCCATGAATTCAATCAACTCTTGTTTGAAGACTGCTTTCTCTTCTTCAGTCAGACCTTTGGAATTCATACGGAAAAGCAATTCAATATTATCTAGTTCATCAGCTTTTTCTTCTGAATTGCCTACTAAATAGTCAACTGATACATTTAAAATTTGTGCAATCTTGACTAGATTTTCTTGTGTAGGTTTTTTGACTCCACGTTCCCATGAAGCGTATGCTTGTTGCGAAATTCCTAGTTTTCCTGCGACATCAACCTGAGTTAATCCTACTTTCTTCCTAAGATTTTTTAAGCGTTCCGAAAATTCCATTTTAAACCTCTAAAAAATTTTTTAACTTTTTCGAATAACCCCTTGACAGAATACAACTATTAGTTGTATAATATAATCAACAACTGATAGTTGTACTCACCTTGAAAATAATAACCTCTTTCAAGGCTAAATTGATGGATCATTGACAATTAAATAAAAAGTGCGTCTGACAACCAGAGGACTGACCATCAGAACAACACATAAACTTCGTACCTTTATTGTAATTGTTTTGATAAGTAAAGTCAAGTCCATTTATGGTTGAAGTGAAGATAAAAACAAGTATTTTGTGGGCTTCCACGCATTTCGGACGATTAGCACTTTTGCCGAATAGTAAAGTGAACTGGTTGCGCAAGATTGCGTAAGAGAATCCCTTGGGTATGATAATGACTACCTCAAGAGATTGGCCGGGAAAGCGATGGTAATTGACGCAAAGCACCTTGCTAAACGTTGCCACCGTGGAAAGAGGGATCTTTCCAACCAAACAACTTTTCTTTACTGCTGTCTATCTTTTCAGATGGACTTACTCTCAAGCTACTAAGTCTTCCTTATATCTTAGTAGCTTTTTTATGCTTACAATAAAGGAGAACCCTATGACAAACTTTTTTCGCATTACAATGTAAACGCCTCTACGATAACTATGAATTCACCTACGGTATGTTTAGCTACTCGCCTAAACTACAAGCTAAACTCTATACACAAGCCCTTCTTGACCTAGATCATATAATCCAAGAAGCTCGTAAAAACAGCTATCCTAGCGGTGATATTCAATTCTATAGTCGACAGTTTAAACGTAAACTTTTCACACACTACTATTCAAGAGTGAAGCAACTGGCTTAACTCTTTTTCTTTTGCTTAAAATTAGAAAGGAAAATTCTATGATTCCAGAAACACTTGTCATGAAACCAGACTTTATTGGCCCTGCCTACTACGAAAAATTAGGGAATGCCCCTCGCTTTATCTTTGGAAAAGAAGGCAAATACCAACGCCATATTCTTAATAGTGAAAAACATGGGGCCTTCCACGTCATCACCCCTGCTTCTACCACCGTTTTCCCTGAAGATTCTCTCGTAGAAGCGGTCAACCCAATTTTTCTCTCAGATACGGCTCTAAACGGTAACTCGGTTGCCCCAGCTCTTAATGTCTTTGCGGAAAAATTGGTCCTAAAAAAATAAGAACATAAAAGGAGAACATACTTATGGCTAAAATTGGATTAAACTACGGGGAAAAACTACAGATTGCGGACAAGACCTATCGTGTCATTACAGATGGTCTCAACGTACCAGAAGTCCTTGGAAAACTGTCTTTTCGTGGCATTGAAGGGCCTGATATCATCTATGAAGAAGATCGTACCCAACGCAACCCCGACGGCTCATTCGTCCAAGTCAACACAGGAGAAATCCGTGGGATTGTGGTGGCGATTCACTCTTCTGTCCAACATGAGACCCTCTTTTTCACCATTGCTGATATGGCACAGTCTGAAATTGAAGACCTAGGCATTAAATACCGTGAAGAAGTTGAACTTGAAGATGTTGTTATTACCCATACTCACGTCAACCGTAATGATATTTACAAGCTCTTTGCTTCTAAAATCAAGAAAAAGAATGGAGGAACACCTATCAAGGAAAACAAACCTCTAGACAACAAAAAGAATAATTAGGAGGTGATGCACTATGAAGCTCTTTACCTATCGTGGGATAAGAGTTAGAGCCTTTTATCGTCATATTCGGGGAATCACCTGGTTTATCTGGTGGTTCCCTTCTTTGTTAGCGATTGGAAATTATTGCTATCTTAACCTAGAAGAATTGAAAGACCATCCCTTGCCATTAGGCTATTTTATTGTTGGTATTCTTATTACTTCTTGCTTAGTGGCTTACCTACTAAACCGCATGTGCTACGAGAAAATCGTCTTCTTCCAAAAGCTCAATAGCCTACGGATTTTGTCTCGCTTCCTGATCGAAAATAACCTCTATTTGATTAAAAATATAAGACGTGAAAACAAAACGATTGAAAAGATTGTCCTTCCCCAGGTGTACTTGAAACAATCTCGCTACAAGATTGAAGTCCATTTTATCCTAGAAGGGAATAAATTCCAGGACCGTTTTCTCAATCTTGGGTCGACTCTCGAAGTCATGTTTAACGGTGACTTTCGTAATAAAACTTTTGATAAACGGTTTATCACCTATGACATTGCTATCAACCGAATCGATAGTCGTATCACCATTAACGAGGTCGAGGTCAAAGGTTCTAAACTCCAACTCATGAAAGATGTCACTTGGGACTATATCGAAGAACCTCACTTGCTCATTGGTGGGGGGACTGGAGGCGGTAAAACCGTTGTCCTTATGACTATTATCTATGCACTCGCTAAGATTGGCTTTGTGGATATCTGTGATCCAAAAAACTCTGACCTTGCTGGACTCAAAAAGATTCCTGTCTTTCATGGTCGTGTCTATACAAGTAAAGAAGATATTATCCAATGTTTTAAAGAAAATGTCGCCTTCATGGAAAAACGCTACGAGCTTATGTCTAGATCACCCAAATTTCAAGCTGGGAAGAACTTTACACACTACGACATGACACCCAAATTCATTCTCGTAGATGAGTGGGCAGCCCTTATGGCTAAGATTGACCGTGACTATAGCCTACAATCGGAACTCATGGAATACCTCTCTCAGCTCGTCCTAGAAGGGCGTCAAGCTGGTGTCTTTATCATCTTTGCTATGCAACGGCCTGACGGTGAATTCATCAAAACAGCTCTTCGAGATAACTTTATGAAACGCCTCTCAGTTGGCCACTTGGAATCAACGGGTTACGACATGATGTTTGGAGATGCTAATAAAACCAAAGAGTTTAAAAAGCTCGATGAAATCAATGGCGTCAAAGTCAAAGGACGAGGCTATATCGCTAATAACGGAGACTTGGCTGGGGAATTCTTCTCCCCTTACGTGCCACTCGACCAAGGTTTCTCCTTCTATGATGCCTACGCAAAAATCCCTATCATGGAATTTAATGGCGAAGAATTTGAAGTCTTTGGAGAAGACCACCAACAATCAGAACCGATTGAACCAATAGAGGAGGAAAAAGCTCTAAATTCTGAAACCAACGGACGTCCGCTCAAGGAGTTTGCGGAGGAACAGGACCTTAAAATGGCGACACTTCGAAAGATCATCTATCTCTTGCAAGAACAAGGCATTGTTTTTGAACGGACAGAATCCGCCATTCTAGTCGACCCTTTTCAAGAAGAACTCCTTCTTGAAAGTCTTATCCACTTTGAGGAGGGAGGACGCAAATCTTATCCCAAAGCCGTTGAAGCGACGCTTGGTCATCATGGGCTAGGACAAGGGCAAGGGCAAGCCTGACCACAGGTCAGGCGCAGACCGTAGCCCGAAGTTCCTAGGCCATGATGAGACTTCAACCCCCGATTTCTAATAGGGGGGTTACATTTGGCAAATACGCCAAGTCCACCCCTCCTCATTCCTTATGGGAGTTGGGTTTTCAATTTTTATGAAGTGTGTCACTTTCGTTAAAAAAGTGTGTCACTTTGTTAGAAAGAGGTGTTGCGATGAATGGACAAAATTAGTCCTTTTCATATTAAGAATTTCAGAAAACAAACAGGACTTAGTCAAAAAGCATTTGCACAAGCTGTTGATCTACCTACAAGAACCTATCGCTCTTATGAAACAGGCGAAAGAGGACTGACGATTGATAAGTTCAGAGAACTAAAAGAAAAACTCGGTTACTATCAAGACTGCGATAAAAACAGTCTTCGGGCTCAGATCGACTATCTACGATTGACCTTTCCTAGATTAAAGGATTTGGACGCTTTCTGTGAAA
>OHAP01002382.1_pt1 | contig 10607 bp, 8 predicted proteins | sample 1577171 | NCBI WGS metagenome assembly OHAP01 (sample SAMEA3541489, study PRJEB24748) | human gut metagenome | biome: human gut; feature: human-associated habitat; material: faeces | place: China | collected 2012 | reverse complement strand
ATGACCTTGCCCTTGACGGGCGAGCACAGCACGTCGGCGCCGGCAGAAGCAGAGACAGAGGCGGGAGCAGCGGCAGCGGCAGGCTCGGCCTTCTTCTTGAACATGTCAAACAGACCCATACGTTTTCTCCTCTTGATTAAGCGCAACGTTTTGCGCATGCCTATGGTGATTATAGTGCCAAATGGCCAAAATACTAAGGCGAGGGCTCGAATCGCAAGCCCTTCCCAGTAGTGCTCGTGGGATGTGCACCTCCTTTGCATCGCGGGTCGATAAGCCGAGTATCGCCTGCGCAGGCTATGGAGCGCATGGAGGGGCTCTACCAGACCACGCTGGCCGAGACGCAGGAGCTGCTCGACCCCACGCAGCTTGACCACGCCGCCAAGCTCATCGCGAACGCCCGACAGGTCGACATCTACACAGGCTCGCACAATCTCTATCCAGCGGGAATGTTCCGCGATCGCCTGCTCTCCGCCGGTAAAAGTGCGACGTGCCACAACAATTCCGAAGCCCAGGTGCGCACGGCGCTTGCCTCGGGCCCCGACCATGTGGCAATCGCCATCTCCTACAGCGGCCTTGCCCCCAACCTCAAGGACATCTTGCCGATCCTCAGCAGTCGGCATGTCCCGGTCATCGTTATCGGCACGCCTCATTGTGCGTGCATTCACCCTGGCTTTGCCGCCTGCCTCACGGTGAGTGACCACGAGAGCATGACGCATCGCATCACACAGTTCGCGAGCCACATCGCCGTGCAATACGTGCTCGATTCGCTCTACAGCAGCTACTTCGCTAAAGACTACGCCCGCTGCTCCGAGTTCCTAGAGCGCTCGTTCCCCTACACCCGCCTACCCGGACTCAAGTAGCGACGAGCGTGGATTTTTGGACGCTTAACTAACGAGCGTGGATAATCTTCCACTTTGAGGCCGCACACAGGCCAAAACCGGGAGATTATCCACGCCCATTTCTGCCTAGCCATTGGGGACGTTCTTAAACGACTAGTCAAACAAGAACATCCCCAACGACCAGTCATTTAAGAACGTCCCCAATGACTACAAGGAGTGTCCCAAACTGCCGGCAGAAAAGGAACGTCCCTAACTGCCGCATCCGGAGCAAGGCAACGCCGCAGGTAGAGGACGGACAGCGAGCGGGTCGCATTTGTGACAAGGTGACGTGAAACGAAAGGGCGCTGACCTTCTGGTCGCGCCCTTGAAGTTGAACGTCAGATTGTCCAAATGCGGCCCGCGCAGCGTCGAGCTGTTACGGCGTTTGGTAAAACGCCGTAACTAACGAGCTCCGTACTGCTCGTAGTAGGCATCGATAGCGGCCTTGAGTTCGTCATCGATGACGACCTTGCCGTCGATCTCGTGGTTGTAGAGAGTCTCGACGACCTCGGCCATGGAAACGATGCTCGCGACGGGGAAACCGTACTTGGCCTCGATCTCCTTCTGTGCGGTGGTCACGCCGCCCTTGCCGACCTCCATGCGGTTGAGGGACACGATCAGGCCCTTGATTTCGACGTCGGCAGCAGCCTTAACCTTGGGATAGGTCTCGTCGATGGACTTGCCGCTGGTGGTGACATCCTCGACCATGACCACGCGGTCGCCGTCCTGGGGCTCGTAGCCCAGCAGGTTGCCCTTGTCGGCGCCGTGGTCCTTGGCCTCCTTGCGGTCGCAGCAGTACTTGACCTCCTTGCCGTACAGCTCGTGGTAGGCAATCGCGGTCACGACGGCCAGCGGAATACCCTTGTAGGCCGGTCCAAACAGCACATCAAAGTCGTCGCCAAAGTTATCGTGGATGGCCTGGGCGTAATACTCGCCCAGCTTCTTGAGCTGATAACCCGTCACGTAAGCGCCGGCGTTCATAAAGAACGGGGACTGACGGCCGCTCTTGAGCGTAAAGCTGCCGAACTTAAGAACGTCGGACTCGACCATGAACTTGATGAACTCTTGCTTGTAAGCCTCCATGCGGGCTCCTCTCGTAATTGCGTACGTGCCTTCCAGTTTAGCGCAGGCGAAGCGTCGATGCGGGCGCGCTTTGAGGCCACGGCATTCTGTAAAGGCTTTGTCAGGGGCAACGGTTTTCCGAACAATGGGGTTGACACGGCGAACCCCCTCATCAAGAATACGGGCGGATTGAAACGGGTACGAGATACCCAAAGCGCGCCGCGCCCGTCCATAAGGAGGTGTGCCATGGAAGGCAGTCATAGTCGAAAAACCTGCATGTCGCCCTCGGCACGCCGCGAGGACTCCGTATTCGCATAAGCGCCACCAACCGATTGTCAAAACCACCACAAAGGTGCCTGTCCCCTTTGTGGTGGTTCGTGAGCATGACGTGAGCGACATCTAGGTTTTTTGCAACTCAATACGACACGTACGCTAACTCCCTTCAACAAGGAGGACCCTATGCTGATGCTCAAAACCGCCACGGTACTCGAAGCCATCTCCAAGCGCCGCCGCACGGCGCGCCCTGCCGCTCACACCGGCCTGTCCAAGAACACCATATTCGCCGCCACCCATAGCGCCGAGGACGTCCTCGTACTGCTTGACGCCACGGCAAACGGCCTCACCGCCGAGCAGGCAGCCGAACGCCTGGACGCCTCCGGCCCCAACACCATCGAGGCACCGACCAAGACGCTCGCCCGCCGCATCGCAGATGCGTTCGTCGACCCCTTCGCCGGCATCCTCGCCGCGCTCGCGTTGGTCTCGCTCTACATCGACGTGCTCGCCGTGCCCGAGCCGCAGCGTGACCCCTCCACGGTCATCGTCATCGGCATTATGCTGCTGGTATCGGGCGGCATGAAGTTTATCCAAGAAGCCCGCAGCGGCAATGCGGCCGAGGCCCTTAAGGACCTGGTCTCCAACACCTGCTGTGCCCTGCGCGACGGCGAGCACACCGAGATTCCCTTCGATGAGCTCGTCCCCGGCGATGTGATCCGCCTCTCTGCCGGCGATATGGTGCCGGCAGACGCCCACATCATCACCGCGCGCGACCTGTTTGTCATCGAATCCGCACTCACCGGCGAGAGCGAGGCCGTCGAGAAGACCGCTGCCGTCACCGTCGTCGAGGGCGCCGACAGCTCCGCGCTGCCACTCTCTGCCTGCAAGAATATCGTCTTTACCGGCACCTCCGTGCAAAACGGCACCGCCATGGCGCTTGTCGTTGCCACCGGCTCGGACACCTACCTGGGCGGCATCGCCAAGATGCTCAACGGGCGCGGCGAGAAGAGCGCGTTTGACCGCGGCGTCTCGAGCGTCTCCATGTTGCTCATACGCCTCATGCTCGTTATGGCGCCGGCCGTCTTTGCCATCAACGCCGCCACCAAGGGCAACGTCATCGACGCGCTGCTGTTCGCCACGAGCGTGGCCGTGGGCATTACGCCGCAGATGCTCCCCGTCATCGTGACCACGAGCCTGTCGCAGGGCGCCAAGGACCTCGCCCGTCGCCAGGTTATCGTCAAGGAACTGCCGGCGATTCAAAACCTGGGGGCCATGGACGTCCTGTGCTGTGACAAGACCGGTACCCTCACCGAAGACCGCATCGTGCTCGAGCGCTACCTCAACACCGACGGCAACGAGGACGCACGCGTGCTGCGCCATGCGTTTTTGAACAGCTTCTTCCAGACCGGCCTCAAAAACCTTATCGACCTGGCCGTAATCGACCGTGCCGATGTGACACCCTCGACCGTCGCACCCGATTCCATGCTGGGCCAGAGCCTGCGCGACCGCTATACCAAGGTCGACGAAGTGCCCTTCGATTTCTCGCGCCGTCGCCTGAGCGTAGTTGTAGCCGACGCCCAGGGCAAAACGCAGATGGTTACCAAGGGAGCTGCCGAGGAAATGCTCGAGATTTGCTCCCACGTCGAGGTGGACGGCACCGCTCAGCCGCTTACCGACGAGAAGCTCGCCCAGATTCGCAAGCAGGTGGCAGGACTCAATGCCGAGGGCCTGCGCGTGATCGCCGTGGCACAGAAGACCAGCCCGCGCTGCGTGGGCGAGTTTGGCGTTGCCGACGAGTACGACATGGTGCTCATGGGCTTTTTGGCCTTCCTCGATCCGCCCAAAGCAAGTGCCGCGGGCGCTGTCGCCACCCTCGAGGACAAGGGCGTGGCGGTCAAGGTCCTGACCGGCGACAACGACCGCGTCGCCGCCACCGTCTGCGAGCAGATCGGCATCGACGCGAGCAACGTCTTGCTAGGCTCCGAGATCGATGCGCTCGATGACGCCGAACTTGCCGAGCGCGCCGAGAAAACCCACCTCTTCGCCAAGCTCTCGCCGCTGCAGAAGGCGCGCTTGGTACGCGTCATGCGCGAACTGCTCGGCCACACCGTGGGCTTTATGGGCGACGGCATCAACGACGCCGCCGCCATGCGTGCGAGCGATTGCGGCATTTCGGTCGATTCGGCCGTTGACATCGCCAAGGAATCCGCCGACATCATCTTGCTTCAGAAGGACCTGGGCGTGCTCGAGCGCGGCATCATCGAAGGCCGCCGCACCTACGGCAACCTGCTCAAGTACCTCAAGACCACGGTGAGCTCCAACTTTGGCAACGTGTTGTCCGTGACCGTCGCGAGCCTGTTCCTGCCGTTTTTACCCATGAGCGCCCTGCAGCTGGTGCTGCTGTCGCTGGTTTACGAGATCGTGTGCATTGCGCTGCCGTGGGACACCGTCGATGACGCCTGGACCGCCCGCCCGCGCGCCTGGGACGCCGCGTCCATCAAAGGCTTTATGCTCGAGCTTGGCCCCGTGAGCTCGCTGTTTGACATCGTGACCTTCGCCGCGCTCTTCTTTGTGGTGTGCCCCGCCGCCGTGGGCGCGAGCTGGGCCGAGCTTGCCGCCGCGGGCAATGTTGCCGGCATGGCAACCTTTGCGGCGATTTTCCAGAGCGGCTGGTTTGTCGAGTCTATGTGGTCGCAGACGCTCGTGATCCACATGCTGCGCTCCCCGCATCTGCCGAGCCCGCGCGACCACGCCGCGCCCGCGCTGTGCGTGCTCACCGTCCTGGGCTTGGCGCTTGTCACTTGGCTGCCGGCAAGCCCCATCGCCGATGCGCTGGGCCTCATGCCGCTGCCGCCGAGCTTCTTCGCGCTGCTCATCGGCATTGTTGCCGCTTACATCGCGCTCACCCAACTGGCCAAGCGCCGCTACATTGCCCGCCACGGTGAGCTGCTTTAGCACGGTGAGCCGCCACAGTAGACAGCCCAAGGGCAAAACCACCACAAAGGCGCCTGTCCCCTTTGTGGTGGTTTTGGTACGCTACGAGGCATTGGTCAGGCGGCTCCAGAGTTCGTCAATATCGATTTGGTCGCCGCCGCTCAGATAACCGGTGTGAATAAAAGACTCACTATAGATATAGATGTCATGCGCGCTGTCGCCATCATCTTCGGTGCCGTAGGCCGAAATCACGTAACGGCTGCCGTCGAGCGCCTTGACCAGCCAATACGCGGAATCGTCGATTGTGCACTTCTCCTGCACTATCGTCGCATCGCCGATTGCGCCGGTGAGCGCACGATCGCCCGTCGTATAGCCGCCCACCGAGAGCAAAATCGCCACGCTATCGTCTCCGCCGCCCGGCTCAAGCTCCTCGTACTCGGACTCCGAAAGCGGTATCGCGCTGTTCGCAAGTTCGTCCACATCATCCGAAATCTTAGAAAAGGTAAAGGCGAAAAGTCCCGCGTCATCGGCGGCACCGTAGCCCACGCTCTCGCCTTGCCACTCATAGTTTTGATGCTTGAGCAGGCGCACCAGGTCGGCGCCATCCAAGTTGATCGCAGCATAGACCGTCACGTTGGCGTTGTCGTCTACACAGGCGGCGTCCGCCGTGGTCGCCTTCTTGGCACCGCCCGCGCCGCCCAATCCGCCCGAGCAGCCAGTCAGCGCGCAAGCCAGCGCACCCGCGCCTGTCACAAAGGTCGCACGGTTCATCGTCACTTCATTCATCATGTTCGTTCCTCGCTATGGTATTGGCCACGTCGCACCTAGCCGAGCGCGCGTCCAGTCTTTTCCTGCCAAAATTCGTCTATCGTCGGAGCACCGCCGCCCTGGGTAAACCTACCGGTCTTGATAGCCTCCTCGGTAATGAGATCCAAGCGGTAGTCACCGTTTTCCATCGGGCTCACCATGGCAACGTGCCGCGCCATGTTGGAACCGTATACGCACGCGATCCATGAGCCCGAAGTAATCTGCGCCCGGTCCTCGACCGGCACGGAAAAGCCCGCGATAACATCCTCGCAGCTCGAATAGCCCGAAAGTTGCAGCGTGAACATCACGGTGCTTCCGGTGCCGCCCTTGTCGAGCTTTCCGATTTCGTCCTCGCCGAGCCATTCGGTCGCACCGTCCTTGCCGATATTGCAGACGCTGAGCACGTGTCCCGCCTCGTCCTCGTACATCTCGAGCGCGTCTTGCCAGGTATAGCCCTGCTGCGAGGCAAACTCCTGCAACTGCCAGCCCTTAAGCTCGAGGAGCGCCGCGATGCTGATGTTGCGGTGCGCATCCCAGCAATCATCCGACCACGTATCGAACGCATCCGCCGAGCCGCTGTCCGCGTCGCCGGAATCGCCCGACGTCGCACCCGCGTCCATCTTGTCCTTTACCGGGCGGTCGTCGTTAAAACCCGTCGTATCCTGCGTCCGCTGTCCGCCGCACCCCACAAGCGTCAGCAGCGCCGTTCCCGCCGCCGCGACAAATGCCGTGCGCGAAAGTACCGTCTCCCTCATCATTGTTCCTTTCCCGTTCTTTATCACAATGCCGAGAAACACACCCGGCATCGATTCGCACATAAGCCGCCTCACGCTATTGACGAGGCAGCTCCGTCCAGCCAAAACCGGGTTCAAAGCCATCGCGTGTACCGATCACATCGCCCGAACCGTTGACCCAGGCCTGGTCGGCCATCACCGAGACCTCGACATCGGTGCCGTCGGGTCTGACGTAATGGTTGACCCCGCGAATGGCATCGGAATACGAGGCCGCACCCGTGCCTACGCCCGCGCTGGAAAAATTGGCGGCGCTGGCAACCATATTCGCGGCGTGCTGACGGTCGCTGCGATCGAACCACGCCTGCTGGTAGCTGTCGAACGCCGCCTGTTGCGAGGCATGCATCTGTTGCCAGGCTGCAAACTGCTGTTGCTGCTGGGCAATGTTCATCTGCGTGCGTTGGCGCTGCTCAAGCACCATCTGTTGCTTTTGAGCTGACGCTTCGCGTGCAATCGCCGGATTGAGCCGCAGAGTCGACGCCATTGATGCAAGCGCCGTGGAGGCCGCCTCGTCCAGGCGACCTTCTGGCGCAACCAAACAGAAGCTGTCCCTGATACGCCACTGCAGCAGGTCGGCCGCGCCCAGCTCGAACGACGCTCCGTCCGGGCAACCGCCTCGACCCGTGGGCTGTTCTTGCGCGACGCCCTGTCCCGCCGCTGCCGCCGCCTGGCGCTCGCGCAGGCGCTTGCCCAAAACACCGCCGATCAGCCCACTCGAAAGGCCCGCGCCCAGCAGCGCCTCGGCCCCAGCGGCAATGCCTTTACCCATAGAGCCCGCGACGCCGCCGATCGAGGCCACATAGCCCTCGACTTTGGCCGCCACCGCGAGTTCGGTAGACACTGGGGCGCCCGCGAGCCGATATCGACGCATGCGACACTCATAGATCACATTGCTCGGCTCCATCGAAAAGCCCTGAATCGCAAAGTCGTTTGCCGCCTCGCGCTTTACGCGGGCACGCTCGCGCTCGATATCGACCGCCGCGCTCGATGGGTACGGTTGCTCGGCCACAACCTCCGCCCGTGCGCCCAGCTGTGCCGCGCAGGCCTGAGCCAGCTCGTCGCAAGCTGCCTCCACGTGCATAAACGCCTTGTGCTCGGTTTGCGTGGGGATACGCTTGGCAACGGCGCCCGCATCCACGTAGCAGAGCTCGGAGCGGTACATAATCCGCTCACCCATCGAACCCGCCGCCGTCACGCCAACCGAAATCGGGCAGTCGAAGCTACCGCTGCGCTCAAGATGCGCCTCTTCGATTCGCCAACCCCGCGGCAGCGCTACCTGCGCGAGCGCCTGCCCGCCAGAGGCATCGCATGCGGCATGAAGCTCAAGGTCACCGATGTGAGGCGTATCCGTCGTGGCCGCGTCACGAGACGACGCGACGCCGGCAGTCTCCACCGGCGCATCGGCCGGCGCGTCCACGCTCGGGTCGCCGCCTTCGTCCGCATCGTCATCGGCAGTCGCCCCATCTGTAGCCCCCACGGCGCCCGAGTAGCCCACAACGCCCTCAAGTCGGACGCCGCACCCCGGGCAAAATCGCACCGGCACGCCGGCGACCCGAGGCAGCTGCGCCCCACACGCCGGGCAGAATCTCAAGTCACTCATCCCGTACATCCCCAATTTCGTTAGCTTTTTTTGATCGCGGCAAGCTGCCGCCATAACTCATCGGCACTGTTAAGTCGGTACGCCGTCTTATCGAGCACGATGTTTTTGCCCTCAAGTTCTACCGATTGCTCCGAGCCATCCGTATAGACAAAGACGAGCGTTCGGCCGGCATCGCTCATCCGCTCATCCACCGCATCCCCCACGGTGCAGCCATCGAGCGCGGCAAAAGTCGATGCGACCAGTTCAGCATCGTCGGTCTCATAGACCGTCCGCGCCTCCCCGTCCTCGATAAGCTTGACCGCCACCGGAACGGCAGCGCAATTGTTGAGCGACACTTGCGCGGCAGTCTTTCCTTGAGCGCCATGGTCGCCGGCAACGTAAACTCGCATGAGTGTCACCGCCGCGGCAAAGATCACCACGGCGATAAGCGCGCCCGCAGTTTTATTAGACGCGCAACCCCGAGACACCATGGGTGCACCCCCTCCGTTCTGCTCTGCTCAGCATCACATTCATATGCCTTTGAGCACCAAAACGGCAGGTGACAAATGTCTCATATTCATATTTTTGCAGGTAAAAAACCACCACAAAGATGCCTGTCCCCTTTGTGGTGGTTAGCTAGTCTTGGGGTGTCCAGGACCAGAAGAAGTTGATGAGGGCTACGCGCGAGGAGGCACCGGTCTTTTTGTTGATCGAAGCGATGTGGCGATAGAGCGTGGAGCGCGAAAGGAAGAGTGCCGCCGCCACGTCTTGCACGCTGTCGTCCGAAACGACCAGTGCCTCCAGAACATCGCGCTCGCGCTTGGTGAGCCCAAAGGCGGCAACGAAGCCATCGAGCCGATCGTCAAACGAAAGCTCCGGCGCCTCCAGGGGCACCGTGTCGGCCTGGCCGGGCTCACAGCTCACGCCAAGATCGTCGGTGGCAAACGCCAGCCCGCCGTGCGTCGCCTCGCCCTCACCGTCTTGTCCAAACTGTCCCAACAGCGAAATCGCGATGCCGACAAACAGCACGAGCACGACGCTCACTGCCGCCAGCACGTTTTGACTCGAGATAATCGCCACCGCCGGAGCCGTCACGAGTATCGAGCAAACGTTGTTGATAACACGGCCCATGCACGGCCATAGATACGCCCAGCGGGCATACATCGAAATCGCGGCGAACTTCGCGGTGAAGAACACCACGAAAAAGCCCGTGCCAAGGTAAAAGATAATCGTGGCGGCAAGCGTGTTGCCACCGTTGCCATCGGTGATAAGCACAAAGAACGAGAGCGTGGACAGCATGGCGGCGCACGTCATGATGATATTCATATACGAACGCCCATGCAGGTCATACAGGACGCCGGCGGCAAGGGCGCTCACAACCAGCAGCAAGCGCGGCCAGTCGCCCAGATCGATAGCGCCAGCAGCATGCGAGGTCGTAAGGCCGGCATTGAGGGCCGCGAACACGCCGGTGAGGCAAGCGGTCGCCACCGTCAGACGCACCACGGCACCCTGAAAGGCCGTCTTTGCCTCGGGGTCATCGCGCCACCTGGCGCCACGCTCCGACGCATCGACCGATAGCTCGGCAATCTCGACCTCGAACTCGGACGCAGGCTCATCACGCAATTTAGCGCGGCGGGCACCGTGAAGCAGCCCCACCAGCGCAATCGCACAGGCAATGAGAACAGACTTCTGGGGAATGCCCGCAGGCATCACCATATGGTTGAGCACCTGCACCAAAATGCCCGCAGCATAGGAAACCGCCACGGCACGCGCCAGGCAGGGCGTCTGCGCAAAACGCCGCGCAAGATTGGCATGGGCGGTCGATCCGCAATAGCCCAGGGCGCAGCACGCCACCAAACCGCCGGTAATTACCACCTGAACCTGAACCGCCATAATCAACAGCAGCAATGCCGCCACCAGCAAAACGCCTGTGATGTCGCTCGTCGCGTCGATGGCATGGGGACGGCGATAGTACAGAACGGGACGCACAAAGAAGCCAATCGCGCTCGCGCCGATGACAAGGCTCTCAAAAATAACGACCTCGTTCGGAGACACAAACTCGGCCATGCGCGCATCAAAGAAATACTCGCACGCCAAAAACGTGAAGAAGAACAGCGCCAGGCATATAATCTCCCGAATGCCCCGACGCAAATATGCGGTTGTGTCTCCCATGCCCCTCATGGTTAACCCCCCGGCCGCTCAATTGTCTGGAATTCTATTTTAATAAAGCTTCCTGGGTGAGGGTGACAATCTCCGGAATGTTCTTTTCTTTCCGTATGAAGC
>OHAP01002370.1_pt1 | contig 10645 bp, 9 predicted proteins | sample 1577171 | NCBI WGS metagenome assembly OHAP01 (sample SAMEA3541489, study PRJEB24748) | human gut metagenome | biome: human gut; feature: human-associated habitat; material: faeces | place: China | collected 2012 | reverse complement strand
GGTTTCACCGGAGCCGGAGCCTTTTGTCGAATAGGACAGGAGAGCTACTTTCGGGTTGAGCATCTGTACCGTACGGCGTGCACGTTCTACGCAGATGCAGGCGATATCAGCGAGCTGTTCTGCTGTCGGATACGGGATAACGCCGCAGTCGCCGAGGACGAGGATGCCGTTATCACCATACTGCGGAGTGTTGGTCAGGAGAATGAAGGCGCTGGATACAGTCTTGTTGCCTTTACGGGGTCCGATGACCTGCAGGCCGGCACGGATAACGTCAGCCGAAGTCGTAGCAGCACCAGAAACAACACCGTCAGCTTCACCGAGAGCGACGAGGCCGGCAGCAAAGAAAGTATTGTTGTTCATCATGATTTCATGAGCTTTTTCTACAGTCATGCCTTTCTTTTCGCGGCGTTTTGCGAAATACTGGCACAATTCATCCATGCGGTAGTAGGTAGCCGGATTGATGACTTCTACACCGGTGAGGTCGATCTGGAATTTGGCAGCATCTTTTTTGATCTGGTCCAGATTGCCAACGAGGACGATGCGTGCATAGCCTTCAGCCAGTACACGTTCAGCAGCTTTGAGTACACGACGGCTATTGGTTTCCGGAAGGACGATTTTCTTCTGTGCCTTGGAAACACGGGCTTTTAAATCTTCTGTAAATCTCATTCGTAACAACTCCTTAAAATGGGTACTAGATGGTCTTACACTATTCCGTCTTTTATTATAATACAAACGCTGAGGCAAATCAAAACACTTTTTCCACATACTCGCATTTCATCACTAGAAAGGACAAAAAGAACTTACATTGTACAAACCGGGCATATTTGCTACAATAATTTTTAAATGATGACGAATACGATGTTGATCTTACTGCCAGGGGGAAGGAGGATTTAACCACGATGTGTAACTTAGGCGAAGGAATTTATGAAAGAGCCATGGAAAAGGGCATAGAAAAAGGCGTTGAACAAGAAAAGCGGAATTCTGAAAGAAAAGAACGGGAAGCCGCACTCGAAATGCTCAAAGACGGGTTATCCTTTGAGCAGATTGCCCGGTACATGAAACTTTCCGTCGAAGCCGTTGCTGATATTGCCAAGAAAAATAAATTGATATAGTTTTTGAGAATTGAACCTCTTCCGCTTTCATATACGGAAGAGGTTTATGTCTAAAACAAGTAATTTGTTTTGATGTGTATTTCAATTCACGCACCTAGAAGGGTGTAATTACTTTCACCCGGCCTCATTTCCCACAGTAGTCACAGATTTTACTGACGTATGTATCGAGTTCTTTTAATCTCTCATTTAGAAATTATCAACTATTTCACCGCACGGACACTCAAATAGAAAATGCCTTTCCTTTCAGTCAATCCGATTTCCTTATACTATCAATATGTCTTCCGGATCATAAGTATTTTTAGCCCCATAGTGCTCTATTTTTGATTGATATTTTTTACCGAGATTATAGAATCGGATGCTATCTTTATTTTTATCCATAATTTTAAGCAACTGATGTTTCAACAAAACCAGTTCATCTGGTTGTAACAAACACTCAAAAACTGAATTCTGTACCCGTTGGCCATACTTTTCGCACTGTTTGGCAACCTGATGCAATCGCCGTTTTCCGGCGTCATCTTCTGTACTGACATCATAAGTTACTAATACCAACATACTCTTATCATCTCATTTCCATAGAAACAAAGGATATACATCTAAATCACCACGCAATACCTTAGCCAATAATTGAGCTTGCACAAAAGGAACCAATCCCCAGGGGATCTTTTCATCCAAAAAGGGATGTTTGATGATATCCTTCTTACGATTCTGCCAATCTGTCAGGAAAATTCTCCTACCTTTATCATTCAACAACACCGCCCCATTTTCTTGCTGTTCAAAGGCCCCAGCATTGATTTTGCGATTGTTGATCAGAGTTAAAACAAAACGATCCGCATAGATACTACGAAGTTCTTCCATTAAATCCAAGGCTAATGAAATACGTCCTGGCCGGTCCCGATGCAAGAATCCTACATAAGCATCAAGCCCTACTGCTTCCAAAGCAGATGCGCAGTCATTAGCCAAAATAGTATAACAAAAGGAAAGTAACGTATTGACAGGATCCTTAGGTGGCCGTTTAGTTCGTTGTTCAAAAGAAAAAATATTCTTATTTTGTAAAATCAGATTATTAAATACCGAAAAATACAAACTGGCCGCTTCTCCTTCGTAACCGCGCAAGCTATCTAAATCACAACACTTCCTGGCCTTCTTCGCCAAGTGAAGTAACGACGAACTGATTTCTTTCAAAGATTGTATATCAACACTCATAGGATGATCCCGTTTTGTTCTCTCCAGTACACTCCGGGCATTGAATATTTTTCCAATAATAAAATATTTAGCGATTTGACAGCTTCGTGTTTCGTTATCGGAACAGCGATACTGCTCTTTTCGCAACAAAACATTTCCTTGCGTCGTACCCACTATTCTAGCTAAAAATCTGCCACTTTGGCGATAAAAACAAAGACCTATATTTCTTCTAGCACATTCCCCCATCAAGGCCGGAGACGCACCTTTATAGCCAAAATAAACAATCTGTTCCAACGTGTGGATTGGAAATTTTCCCAAAACTTTATCATCCAGTAAAATGATAATATTATCGTTTTCTAAAGCCAGATACGTTTCCGGAGTCATGACATATAATGTATTCAATAATTTTCTCATACTTTATCACTTCCTAACATGGCATCATAATACGATTGGACAGACTTCTTTTTGCAAATAGCGGGCAAACAGACTTCTTTCAAAGAACAACTGGGGCAGCCCTTTTTAGGCCGTACTTTAGGAATATACCCACGTTTAAAGTAATCATGCATCGTTTCCAGCATCTTTCTAACTTCTTGACGTAAGGTCTCTGTCAGTTCAATGAGTTCTCTTCTATGTGTTTCATGATAATATAAAGCTCCCTGAGATATAGGAGTACCCAACATTTCTTCTAAACACATAGCTTGACAGCATAGTTGGAGACGATCTGCATTAATATCCTTCGTTTTTCCTCGTTTGTATTCAATAGGAAACGGAATCCATAAGCCATCATGTCCATACAAACAACTTCCACAATTATCGCCCCGGTGAAATTCCACCACATCACACTGTCCGGTTACACCTAAAGTCCTCGAAGCAATCCGGATTCCGCGAGAAATAAGAAATTCGCCACGTTTTTCTACAAAATCCGGATTATGACAATTTTCATGGACGATATTACCTTCTATCGTCTTAATATTTTCATCCCAAACCTGGTCTATATGGATTAAAGCCCATTGCCGTGGACAAAATGAAAAATGTTGTATACCCGAAATCATCAAAAAATCATCTTCATCATATCCCATAAAATATACCTCTTTTCACATATTTAAATACCTATAATTTGTAACTATTATATATGATAATCCATTGAAAAGATAAAACTAAGACTCGATTCACTTCTTCATATAGGATGCACTTTTATACAGAATTTATACACCTATGAAGGGCACGACTCTTCGTCTTTTTCCACGATAATATCGCTGGTCTTATTTTAATCCACGCACCCGTGAAGGGTGCGACACGAGCTGGAAGAAATGCTTTCTATAGCATACAGATTTCAATCCACGCACCCGTGAAGGGTGCGACGGCCTTCAAATTGGCTCAGTCACTATCTGCTCTCTCATCAATCATATTGCGAACTGATTGATGAGCAGTTCAATTTTTGAGTCAATTATCCGGATATTGCTCATTTTTATAGAAATCAAGACGGGTGCGAAGCTCTGATATATTTTATGTGTGATTCTGCTTCGCACCGCTTTTTTTGCTTGGTTAAATCATCCGGGTACACGTAACATGTTCCGGAATTTTACTTTCATCTACAGTGATATCGTAGTCCGTATAGTTTCTGGGAGCAATGACGCCATCTTTTTTCTGGACATGAATAGTGTCAAAAAGTTTATAAGCTGGAGCATTCCCCAGTTCACTATCATGCTTGAAAACGATGAGTTCGCGGACGGCCATATTCCCTCTGGCAGCAGAATGGTCATATTCAAACATATTAATGATGGCCTTCCATAAATACTGCAAATCATCTTCGCTGAAACCGGTCACTTTCCGGGCCAGGTTAGCCGATACGTAGCCATCTACACGATATAACGCATAGGGAATGATGTACTTTCTGCCAATTTCGGTATTTTTGTTTTCAGCATCTTTTTCCGTCGTGATGGCGACACGGGTAATGGTGACTTCCTGTGGCATGATGGGATCAATGCTGCGGGCAAAACCCAACTGAACAGGACCGCGAACTTGGCCACAATTGAGGGCACTTTTGACAAAGGTCGTCATAACGGCGCCAAAGGTACGTATGTCAAAGAAATTCTGGCACATGAAATCACAGATTTTACGGTCCAGTTCCGGATCGCTTGTCTTCATCTTTTTGATGTCCTTTTCTTCTTTAACCCCTACATATTCCAAGGCTTCTTTATCACTGCGCTGCAAAGGAACGCCTTCTTTAACGTAAATACGATAGCCGGGTTTATCTTCGCAAATCGTTTCGATGCAATTGCGTATCTTACGCTTCAAGCAGACATCGGTAACCAGGCCATACCCCGTTTCCGGATCCACACGCGGCATATTACCGGCATCGGGATCACCATTGGGATTACCATTTTCTACGTCAAACAGGATGGTAAATTCATAGCGATTCTTAATGGGTTCTGACATTTTATTTTTCCTCCTTCTTCACATACCGTTTCTGGGTCTGATGGTAATAGCCTAAAATAAATAAGCCTTGATCCGTCAAATTCATCCGCGCAGGAATAGGCTGGCCATTCATCTCGATTTTCCCTTCCAACTCTGTAACCATTTTTTCCAGTTCAATTTTCAATCCCTTTCTGTCATTCAATTTGCGTAAATGGTGATTGGCCATTTTCAACAAAATCGGAAATACCCATCCTGGGGTCGCAGCCGCACTATTAAAAAATCGATCCTTAATCGTGCTATTTATTCCTTTCCGATTCTTTTCTGAGTCGGGAACCTTACCGCGTCCATTATCTTTTTCATGGGCTTTTTCCTGAATTTGTTCTAATACAGAGAACAGTCTGCCTAATACATAGGCCGTATTCGTACTTTCTTCATTCAACGCCACAGTTATCGTCTCTCCTTTCGGGAAATTCTTCAATAAACAAGCCTTGATGATAGCGGCTTTTTCAGCAGTAATTTTATAGATATGCTTATCTTTATCATCTTGATCTGCTTTAACTCTCAGCATGACGTGGTTGTATAAAGCCTGCGGGTAAGGCGTATCCGAGAGGATGCTCCGCATCACAGCCCCTGCCAGAAGTGGGGATGCTTTCTCATACTTTTTATCAGGTTTTCCTTTCGTGTCCTTACGTTTAGGATTCACTGTTACCCCCAACAATCTCCCTAATGGCAAGTAAGCCCGATACTGCTGAGGCATAACGATTTCCAGTCTTTCATAATGTTTGCGCACGTGGTCGATAAAATGACCGAACGTATCCTGTAAGAAAAAACGGACTGAGAGTCTGGCTGCATTTGGCGATAACCCTAAGATATAAAAAGGCGTATCGGGATGGATGGGAACTCCTTGAAAATCAAAGGGCATCCCTTTTTGGATGTGAGAAAACAAGGCATCAAGTGTCTCATCATCAATAGTGTCATCATCTTCAAAAACGGCGCTATGAAGCAAATCCTGATAGGCTTCTTCCCCATTGGCTGCCCAATAGACGACAGTCGTATTGCCAATGACCTTGCAATGCTTTTCATCGGCAATGAGTTGATTCAATGCCGTCGTATAGGCGAAAGCGGCATGTTCACTGACAGGAGCATTATAGCACTGTCCCTTTGAATGACCGTATGATTCAAAAGCCTCTGCGTTAAAGGATACTAAGGAAGCTCCCGAAGACTGGGCACCGCGGACGCCTTTGATATTAGGATGGATGCGGGCAATGGGTCCTATTTTCCCTGTGACTAAACACTGCCCTTTGACAGCATCATCAGATGGTTGATTATAATGAGCATCCCAGGCGCTCCTGATGGTTTCATCATCTTGAACAAAGACGCCTTCAACCGCATACATTACATTGGCTGTTAATAGGTTGGTGGTCAGGTACGGTTTCAATACGGAATGATTTTCTGCTGTTTCCGGATTCCACGTCGTAAAGAACCGCTTCAAAGCCGCTGCTGACGGCGTGTGGACAGCTTCTAAGATATCTAAATGATATTGTTTCATCGTTTCAAAACAAGCTACACTCCGTTTTTTATCCTTTTCCCATTTTGTTGCCGCATCTCCCGTTATATCTGCCGTCTTATTTTCCTTAGGCAGGCCCAGGCAATATGCAGCATTCGCCCATAAGAACTGCGGCCGGATGCCCGACGATTTTTTCACGCCTTCCGGCAGCATATGGGTGGTAGGCACAGATACCTTCTTTTTTCCCCGCATCACTTCTTTTTCCAAAGACAGGATACCGATGACTTCGCCCTGTTGATTCAGATTCACAGCATAAGAAATCTTATAGTTTCCCCATCCTGATTTGGCAATAGCACCCTGTCGGGCTAAGGTTTCATAGTAATCTACCAATGATTGTAAAATCATGAGTGCACCTCACAATCCCGCAAATCCAGGACCCCGTTATGTAAGGTCGCCTTGAAGAACATAGGCCGTATGTGCTGTAAGTCGGAATAATCCATGTCATACAGCATATACCCTAATTCCTTATCTTCCCCGGCATAGGCTGTCGGCACACTGTCGAATTCATATTCCCGGAAATTGACAGGAAATTCCCGGCAGCCAAAATAAGGCGTATGATAGCATTGCCCCCGTTTCAGGCGGCGGCGGATGATATCCTGGAACTTTCCTGCATTGTCAGAAGCATTGGCCTTATCAGTCAATTCAAAATGCGCTTCGATGACATAATGCACCTTGCACAGTACCATGGAAGCCCGTTGCTGTATTTCTTCTTTCGTACTCAAATACAACGCCACATTTTTCTTAGTCATCGCCTGCTTGGCCGCTCTGGCACTGGCCTTTGCCTTAACTTCATTACGGCGTATATTGGTAAATTGAATAGGACTGAGGACATAGATTTTATCAATAATCCATCTGAGTCCGGGATGCCAATAAATGGCCTCAATGATGCCTCGTGCTGCAGACGGTGTCATGACATCATAACTGACACGTTCCGTTTTCATTTCCGGCCGGGAGAACAAGGCATAATCTCCCCAAACCTCTACACGTATTGCCATATCATCATCTCCTCAATTTATAAAAAGATGCCTATTCCATCTTCCATATTGACGACGAGCCCCGTATCCGGGTCATATACCGCCGGATCTTTTAGTACATACAATCCTAGATCCAATGCGTCCAGCTTATTCGTTTCCCAGAGTTTCTCGAACTGGTTCTCATAGACGCTGACCATATATTGATTAGCCTTACGTAATATGGACCGGTTACAAACACTGGCTATCAATTGTGTCAGGATTTTCTGATTATCCAGGTCATCATCTACGGGAATAAAAACGGGTCTGCTATCTTCTTCTATCAGTTTAAAATCTTTTGCAATCTCTGTAAAGTCCGGGGTATTTCCTTCTAATCGTTTCAAAATATTTTTGCTGTCCAGCTGGTCTTCGCCAATCGTGTAATGGAGCTGGTCGAAATACGCTTTAATACTCTCTGCACTGGCTATGTCGGCATGGTGCTTCGCCACCATCTGGGTTATTTCAATAGGGCGCCGCACGAAAGCAGGAATCCGGTTCATAGGCTTATGCAAATCATAAATATATACGGTACTGTCTTCGGTCCGCTGTTTCCCTTCCCGATTGCAGCGGCCGCCTGTCTGGATAATACTATCCAGGCCGGCAATTTCACGATAAACAACAGGGAAATCGACATCGACGCCAGCCTGAATCAAGCTGGTTGAAATGACCCGGCAGGGCAAACCATCCTTAAGGCGTTGACGGATGATTGCTAAGACGCGGCGCCGATGAGTCGGATACATGAAGGTCGACAAATGATAACATCCATCGCCCGCCATCATCTGATACAAGTCCCGAGCGTCTTTCTTGGAATTAGTGACACACAGGACCTGCTCATGCTCTTTCAGCTGCGCTGCCAAGGATTCCAAAGAATCTACATCCATGAATCGATAAGTGACGCGCCTGAAGAATTCATACAGTCCTTGTGTATCCGGGCAGATTTCCCGCACTTTCAGGCCTTCTCCAATCTGGGAAAAATACGTTTCCAAACTCGGCTGCGTTGCCGTACACAATACAGCTGTGCAGCGATAATTGGCCACCAATTCGCCTATACTGCGAATACACGGCCGCAAATAAGGTTCAGGGAGCATCTGCGCTTCATCGAAGATGAGGACACTATTGGCAATATTATGTACCTTGCGGCACCGGCTGGTCTTGGCCGCAAAGAGGGATTCAAAAAACTGCACATTCGTCGTCACAATGACGGGCGCATCCCAGTTTTCAGTCGCCAGCTTTTTGCGGTTCAAGCCATCATCTTCCTTTTTGTCATTATCCTCTTTATTGTCATCTTTATCGTAATCGACATTCATATGGTGTTCGATGACGTTACCATCTCCCAGGATATTGCGGAAAATATCGGCAGTCTGTTCAATAATCGACGTATAAGGGATGATATAAATAATCCGCTGTTTCTTATACTTTACAGCGTGTTTCAAGGCAAAAGCCAAGGAAGACAAGGTCTTACCGCCACCGGTCGGAACGGTCAGGCTAAACATACCGGGTTCCTTTTCAGCTGCATCCAGACATTGCTGATAAATTTCCTGCCGTTTTTGATTGATAGGCGTAGTGGGTTCCCCAAATGTTGCATAATAAGCAAAAAATAAATCGTGAAGTTCCTGCATCGTCGCGAATCCGCCGCGTTGCACCTTGCCAGCGTTCACGAATTGTTCCGTATCCAAGAAATCGGCATCGACTAAGCAGGAAAAAAGCATACGGATGAAGAAAGAGTAATAAAACCGGTCTTTTCCGTATAAAAAGGCCGGTGCCTTGCGAATCGGCAGCGGTTCAGGCAATTCCTGCCGATAAGCTGAATAGTCCAGCTTGCCTTTCAATTCTTTTTTCAGCCGCCCCTTCAAGGTACCGTCATCGGCTTTCGATAATCTCGTTCCCGTATTGAGGAGACCGCTGTGATGACTGGCAATACAGAAAGCCAAAGGCACATTCTTTATTTTCTTCATCAACAAGGCACCAGCCGTAGAATGATCGACCCGCGGTCCCTCTTCCAGGATCCGTTGCTGGAAAGCCGCGCTATATTTCCCGATGTCATGATATAACCCGGCCATCTTCCCCCATTCGGCCGCATCAAATATGCTGGCAAATCGTTCTGCCAAAAGGCTGGCCCCTTTCAAATGGTCTATCAGCAGCTGCTGTCGTCCCTCTTCGCTAGTATGCCCAATATATGTTCCCATCTATTTTCCCTCATATAACTTATTTGATAATTATTTATGAATTTATTGTATAATGATATTATAACATAAACCCATAATAAATATATATCTATGTTATCCGCCTCCTCCCTGCAGGACGCAAAAAAACCTGCCACACGCTATGTGCAACAGGTTTTTCCAATTGGTATTCTATTCAATCCGTCTCCGCATCATGGGGATACACCGGTCGCTGCTGTCTGGTTCCTTTTTGGGCTTCCCGTCTCAGAACTTCTTGCATTCGCCGATGAAGCCGCGCAGGACGTTGGGGATAGCCAGGTCTTTCGTCCCTGCCCCGTAAGCCGTGGTTTCGTGGATCAGTTCTTCCGGGTGCGGGCCGGCATAGGAGGCCAGTGTCTTGACCAGGGCGGCTCCCGTCGGGGTGACGAGTTCGCCATCGATGTCCGTCGAGTAATAGGGCAGGCCTGCCAGGAGTTCCGCCGTTGCCGGTGCCGGTACGGGCATGATGCCATGGGCGCAGCGGACGAATCCGCTCCCCACGTGGAGGGCCGATGTGCCGATTTGTTCGATGTGCAGGTAATCGAGGGCCCAGATGGTCCCTACGATATCGAGGATGCAGTCGATGGCGCCCACTTCATGGAAATGGATGTCGCTGACGGGCACGCCGTGTACTTTGGCTTCGGCTTCGGCCAGTGCCTGGAATACGGCCAGACTCTTTTGTTTGATGGCTTCTGTAAACGGGGAGGCTTCAATGATAGCCGTGATTTCTGCCAGCCCCCGGTGCTGATGATGGTGATGATGACCCGTAGCATCGATGAGGGAAGCCGCCGTCTTTACGGACTGACCGTGATCGTGGTGGTCGTGGTCGTGATGGCCGTGTTCATGATTGTGATCATGGTGGTCATGACCTTCTTCGTGATCGTGGTGATGATGGCCTTCTTCGTGATCATGATGGTGATGGTCCTGTTCCGAGTCGAGGAGGACATTATAATACACGGACTGGATGCCCAGTTTGTTGACCGGCTGGCAGATCAGGGAATAGCCGTCCAGTCCCAGCTGTGCCATGGCTTTTTGAAATTCTTCAAAGGGAACGCCGGCCTGGATCAGCATGCCGATGAACATATTGCCGCTGATGCCGGAAAAGCAGTCAAGATACAATGTTCTCATAGATTTATAGCACCTCTTTTTTTATAT
>OHAP01002369.1_pt1 | contig 10650 bp, 10 predicted proteins | sample 1577171 | NCBI WGS metagenome assembly OHAP01 (sample SAMEA3541489, study PRJEB24748) | human gut metagenome | biome: human gut; feature: human-associated habitat; material: faeces | place: China | collected 2012 | reverse complement strand
CTTATTCGTCTGATTTGTCTGTCAAGAAGTACTCGTTTTCACGTTTGTCATAGTCAAAGGTCAAACGAACAGCATCTACCTTACCACTTTCTGGATTATAATCACGGTAGCTAAGACTCACTGACTGAGTGAGATCGCCTTGTTCAGTTTGTGTCATTTCATGATAAGTGAAGCTAGCCTCTGGGTGTTTTTCAACCACCTCAGAAAGTCGTGTCCCCTTGAGCAAATCAGCTTGTGTACCTACAGACAACTTTTCATAGTCATCTTTTGTCCAGTTGCTATGATAGTCATCGACTTCTTTGACCTTATCATAGTCGAAGGTTGCTGAGGCAGATTTCAAAACATAGACACCGTCTTTTTGCTCGAAAGTCAAACGAACATAGTTGTTTCCATCTGTGTTTTCTTTTCTATAGGTAAGATCTAACAAATCTGGTTTATCTTCCTCGTAAGCATCACTATACTCGGCATCAGTCGCCTTACCGTGAGCATCCAAGACCTCGTCCAATGTCAAAGTACCAACCTTCAACTCCTTAAACTGATCCTCAGTCCAGTCAAACTTATTATTCTCATCGATATACAGATAAGCTCTATCGTGACCGTCACTTTGGAACTGTTCAGCGTGGTTCATGACATATTTCACCGCTTGATAACCTGCTCCAGCAAGCGAAGTCATAAAGAAGATGATTGACATGACTAGGGCAATAATAGATAGTGCCTTGCGTGTCGACTTCAGACTCAAAACCAAAGTCACAATAGCTAGAATGATAAGGAAGAAGGCAAGGAAAGTAAAGACAAAACCGATAGGAAGCGTCCAAGACAAAATGACAAATAGAATCCCCAAAACTAGGATAATAATCGGCAAAGCAATATTAACAAAAGCATTGTTCTTGGTTACTTTTGGCTTGTAATAAGGGTTTTCCAAAGGTATCTGACTTGCCTTTGGAGCTTCTTTTTCTTGCTCTTTCTCCATATTCAACTCAGGCATTAGCTTAGGAGCTTCCTCCTCTAATGCCACCTGAGCCTCGTCTGGTTGCGTATCTGCCACTGAGTCAGCTGTCACCTCTTCAGTAGCTTCAGAGTTATCCACCTGCTGAGCCTCAACCTGCTCAGACACTTGAACACTTGGTTCCTCCGAAGCAATGACAAAGCCCTCTTTCTTAGCTTCCATAAACTCCTCAGGACTTGGTTTACGTCCATTGACGTCCTCAAAGTGACGCACCCATTCTTCTCTAGTTGCCATAGCTGACTCCTTTATCTCTTTTTCTTTATTTTATCATACTTTAATCTCGTCTTATGAAAATAAGGTCGGATATAAGAGAGAATTTTTTGAGACTACCTTAGGTGCTTAAGCGACAAGCCATCTCATGAAAATAGACGAAAGAAGAAAAGAAACTGCACCTAAAAGTAAGATTTTTTCGATCACACTTTTTGGGGCAGTTCACATTATGGTTTATTTATTACTCATCAGAAAACATCAATTCATCTATCTTTTCTCTATCTTCAGCAATACCCTTATATGACTCGATTGTATTACTAAGAAATTCCATACTTACCTCATGATTTTCTTCGTATAAATATATTTGAGCACCTAATGTTTCAAGAATTTCTAGGAGGGTCCTCATTTTTATCAATTCCTCTAAATCTAGATAATTACATTCTAATAAAACTTCTCCCCTTTGAATCTTATTTTTTATCTCACCAATTGGTATACTAATAAAGTTTCTTACCAATTTACAAGCTTCAAAAATATTATTTGACATTTTTACTTTTGAGTAGATTACTGACATAACTTTATCCTTTAGAAATCTTGCACATATATACAGTCTAGTATTAGTAAGACTAGTTTTTTATACTTGTATAGTTAAGTATCTAATCCTTTTTGATCTCCAAACTAAGCTTATAAAAACTATAAAGGCTATAAGCAATTGCAATGATTCCCAAGAAACCAAAGTATACATTATCCTTTAAACTCTTCATATAAATTCCAATGATTATAAAGAGAAAGGTGTTAATCAAAATGACTAATTTTTTATTTTCTATCTTGCCTATTTTAAGTACCAATAGTCTAATAATAAGTATCGATGGAGAGAATAAAACGGCAATGATTGTAAGTAAAATATTTTTTCTGCTAATTAAATTAGCTTTAATGTCTTTTTGAGATTCTTTTTCAATATTCATCTCTTTAAATAATAGTTCCAGTGAAACATTATCAGGTTCACTTTTTCCTAATTCCCATTTAGAAATCGTCTGACGAGTAACAAATACTTTATCTGCAAGTTCTTGCTGAGTCATACCTGTTTTAGTTCTATATTCTTTAATCAACGTAGCAATGTCCATTTTAATACCCCTAGCTTATTTCTATTCTTCGATAAAAGGCTCTGTCAACAAAATTGCTATTAATATTATATAGAGAGGAAGTTTATAAATAAAGTAAGTAGCAACGAGTAATAGAAACAATAACATTCTCGTAACCCACGGATATCTGTTTGATAAACTGACCAATAAATTAACTAAAGGTTTCAGTATCAACCCCATTAATCCAAAAGCAAGCACCCATATAAAATTAGTTTTGTTTTTCTTAATAAATTGTAACATTAAGAATACCTCCTCAGATTTGTTACTTTAAATTTATCAAGACCCATGACTAAAAGCACGCAACGAATAGTAAAATATGTGCAACGTCCTTAGAAACTAGGATGCAACGCTCCAAGTCATTACGCAACGAGGAGAATAGTACCTCTTAAAAGTACGAAATGGCAGTACATTAGAATCTAAAGACAGTGAAATTTTATAATAATTAAGCTGTACTATTTTAAAGTCTATATTTTCATAAACTTTTGTTTGTCTTCGAGACCAAAACGTTGGACTACGACCTTCATATTTTTGAAGCTTCTACTTTTGTAGTTACACTTTCATTAACTTTAATCATCTTTATTACGTTTCCATCAATCTTATAATTAACTTCAAAACCTGTTGGTCTTCTCTATGCACCTTACCCCTGCATCCTCCTATACTCCTTCGACTTCTCGCCATACCAGTCCTTAGCTGAGTAGCCAAACTGCTCTCTATATCGCTCGGAGTATTTGAAGAGGTAATAGCCTCGTAGCAAATCAATGGAAAAGACATAAGTCGCAAAGACAAAAATAGCAGGCATTAGGGGCATCAAAACTGCATCAATACTCCCTCTGATGTCGCTCCCGGTAGAGCGGTCAAACAGTACCAGTCCAGCTGTAATCCCCGTTCCTCCTAAAAAGACCAAGCCATCTGAAATTTTTTCGGTTACAAGAGCTACCATAGGGCTAAACTCTGTCTGATTTTGAACGGCTTCTCTCAGTTTACGGGGAACCGTTCGAATCAAATAATAAATGGACAGAAGAAACATAGCCCCCGATAGTATACTGACAATATTTCGTCGTGTCATCATCATTATACCAGCACATACTGTAAAGATAGCGAGTAAGACGACCATATAAAAGTAGGTGCAGAATTTTAGTTTCATCGGGCTTCTTCTGTACTTTATTGAAAAGAAAAGATAGATCAGATACATGACTACATACAAGAGAATGACTGGCCACTGAATCCAAGAAAATGTTGGATTTTGATCAACTGTCAATCCTTTTATAAACATGGGCATAGCAATGGAGAAGAAATAAATAACAATTGAAGTGATTAACAAGCCAATAAATCGTTTCCAGCTTCCTTTTTGATTGAGCTTTTCTACGGTCTCCTTAGTGACAAGAGACTGACTTTGCTCGAATGTATAATTTAAGAATTTCAATAGCTTTCTCCTTTTATCAAGAAAAAAAAGGAAGGTTTCCCCTCCTGTCCCTTAATTAATCCTCATCTGGACCTGATTTATAAGTAAGGTAGAATGTATCTTCACCTTCTTTGGTATCAAATGACAAGTAAACACTCTTGAGTTTGCCATCTTCAGCCTTATAATCACTATAAGAAATAGTCATTTCTTTTGTGAATTCACCTTGACGAGATGTTGAAATCGTGTATTCTGCACTTGAAGCTTTAGGGTGATCCTTAACGACATCTTCAAGTTTCGTACCATTTGATGGATCAGTGTAATCACCCTTATTCAGAGCATCAAACTGTTCTTTTGTCCAATCAGATTTATAAGATTTATCAACTTCTACCTTATCTTGAGGGAATCTACCTGAAGCATATGACAAGATAAATGTACCATCATATTGTTTCGTAAAGGTTAGGTAAACACTTTCACCATAGTCTTTACCAGAGTAGTTCAACTTCATCTCATCGCCAGAGATTTGTGCATCAGAAGCCTTACCATAAGTCTTGATGATAGACTTAACGGTATCTTTACCGACTTTCAATTTCTGGAACTTAGATTCATTCCAGTCAAATTTAGCATTTTTGTCAATGTAATCGTTGACGTCAGTGCTATCACCTTTTGAATCAGATTTAGAGTCAGATTTTGAATCGCTGTCATCATTTTTCTTGTCAGCATCATCGTCTTTATCAGCAACTTTTGATGTCTTGCTTGAGCTTGTGTTGTTGTTGCTAGCATTTTGAGAGATTTGGAAAATCAAACCACCAATAGACACAAAGAGCATGAGACCAGCAACACCTGTTGCAATGATTGAAAGCAATTTCTTGCTTGATTTAAGGCTAAAAACAAGCGAAACAACTGCTACTGCAACTGCGAGGACTGTCAAGATGATGAAGACCCAAGCAGGACTTACAAACCACGCCAAAATTGCAAAGATTACTGAAAGTGCAATCGCAACGATTGGCAAGATAAGATTGAAAAGAGGGTTATCTGCTGAGCCAGCTGCTGCTGGATTAGGAACTGTTCCAAATCCTTGAGCTGAAGAGATAGGTGCCTTTTCAAACATGCTTGAATCAAATTGTGGTGTTGGTTGTTGCACAGGTGCTTCTGAGAAAGCTTCTGCACCAAATGGTGATTCACTGCTTGCTTGTTCTGCGACAGCATCTTCAGCTGTTTCAGCCACATCTGCGATATCATCTTGTTCTGTGACTTCTTCAGTAGCAACTGGTTCTGGAGCTACTTCTTCAGCGACAGGTTCATTAGCTGGTGCTTCTACAGATGCTGCTTGAGCAGCCAAAGCACTTGTATCAAAGTCAGCTGCTTTAGCATCCAAAAATTCTTGGGGGCTAGGCTTACGCCCATGTACCGACTCAAAGAGTTCAGCCCATTCTGCTTTAGTTGACATAAAAATCTCCTTTTTTCAAGAAATCCAAACAAGAGGTCCCTTCGCCTTAGCGAAGTTTTCTATAGTTAGAATTTAGACACCTATCTCTGATAAGAGCAAGTAGCATGCGTCCTTCCAAAAGTCAGCCCTCACTTTTTAGCCTGAGGCAACCTTTCCCTATATCTAGTCCCATGTTCATTTTCTTGTTGATAGTTCCATTCTACCATATTTAAAGACCTCTGTTAACCGTTTCCCAAAAGGTTTTTTTCTGCTACAATAGTAGGTATAATGCACCAAAGGAGTTATATATGAAAAACATTAAAAAGTACATTCCATTAATTATTGTACTTGTTATCGCAGGCCTAGGTTTTGCCTTTCGTGAGAACATCGCACGCGCCGTTCGTGGAGATGCTTATGTTGATAATAAGATATTCACTAAACAATTAGAAAAAGCCCAAAAATCTGGAAAAGATGCCTTTCCACAGTTGTCTGACAAGGTTGGTAAGGACGAAGCTGAAGTTATCCTCCACACTTCAAAGGGTGATATCACAGTCAAACTCTTCCCTACACTTGCTCCAAAGGCTTCTGAAAACTTCTTGAAACATGCCAAGGACAAATACTATGATGGTCTTACCTTCCACCGTGTCATCAAGGATTTCATGGTTCAAAGTGGAGACCCTAAGGGTGACGGTACTGGCGGAGAATCTATCTGGAAGAAAGGTTTCGCTGTTGAGCCTACACCATTCCTCTACAACATCCGTGGCGCACTTGCTATGGCCAATACTGGTGCTAAGAATTCAAACGGCAGCCAATTCTACATTGTTCAAAACAAGGACGATCAAAGCAAGCAATTAGGAAATGCCGGCTATCCAAAACCTATCATTGACGCCTACAAAAAAGGTGGTTACCCAGCTGGTGATACCAAATATACTGTCTTTGGACAAGTCATCAAAGGTATGGATGTCGTTGATACCATTGCTAACCTTGAAGTCGATGACAACAGCAAACCAAAAGAAAATGTAACGGTTAATTCCGTTGAAGTTGTTAAAGACTACAAATTCAAATAAACAAAAATCCGAGAAGTTGATTCTCGGATTTCTTTTTTATTTAACAGCAGTGAGGAGATAGTCACCAGTGTTAACACGAGCTTCTTTAGTCGTTAAGACATCATCAAAGTCAGCTGTATTGGTCACAATAACTGGCGTGATAACTGGTAATTTAGCCTCTCGGATAGTTGCTAGGTCAAATTCTATAAGTTTTTGTCCTGCTTCTACAACTTGACCTGCTTCCACATAGGTCTTGAAGCCTTTACCAGCAAGAGAAACAGTGTCCATACCAATATGGATGAGAAGCTCTGCACCATTTTCAGTTGTCAAACCAATCGCATGACCAGTAGGGAAGACTAAATTAACCGTTGCCTTAGCTGGTGCTACCACTACCCCATCGGTAGGGTCAATAGCGATACCCTTACCCATAGCTCCTGAGGCAAAGACTTGGTCAGGAACTTGGTCAAGTGGGACAACATTCCCGATAAGTGGGCTCGCAATAATTTCTTGTTGAATTTCTTTAGGAACAGGTGCGACTTCTTCAGCTTTTTCCTCAACCTTAGCTGCTCCACCACCGTATAGATTTGGTACTCGCACAAAGAGTTGGATGAGGAAGGCAAGAACACCACCCACAATGGCAATAATAATGGCAAAGATAACTTTAGAAAGGTTACCATCCGGTCCAATAAGGCTTGGGAAGACAAAAACACCCAGACCACCTATTGAATACGTCTTAATATCTAGGGCCATCATGGCAGCCCCCATAAGTCCTGAAACACCACATGAAATGTAGAATGGTGTTTTCATTGGAAGAGTCACCCCATAGATAGCAGGTTCTGTTACACCAAAAATAGATGAAACAAAGGCTGGCATAGAAATGATACGGACTTTTTCTTCTTTTGTCTTAAGCATGATAGCCCCCAATACACCTGTTTGCGTGAAACATGGAAGGATAGCTGCTGAAAGAATCGTAGAACTTCCGTTTGTTGCCACATCTAAGATAGCAAGGGGAACAAGCGCCCAGTGCATTCCGAACATAACCAAGACTTGCCATAGGATACCAAGTACAAGACCAAAGACAATCGGACTAAAGTTCATAATCGCTTGGAAAAGACTTGTCAATCCATCAGAGAAAGTGTTGGCAATTGGTCCCACCACCAAGAATGTTAATGGTACTGTAATGAGCAATGTAAAGAAAGGTACTACGAAGACTTTAATGACATCTGGAGTAATCTTAGTAAAGAATTTTTGAATGTATGAAGCCACCCAGATTGCCAAGATAGAAGGCATTACAGTTGAGAGGTAGCCCCCTGCAGGAAGCGCAAATGGAATAACTCCTAGAACATGACCTTGACCAGCTTTCTGAAGAGCAGTCACCAGCGTAGCAATATCAGGATAAACAAGTGCTCCTGCAATCGCAATAGCTGTAAACTCATTAACCTTGAAACGACGAGCAGAAGTCAAGGCAATCAAGATTGGCAAGAACTGGAAGAAACCATCTCCTGCTGCATTCAAGATTACATACATAGGGCTTGTTGCAGCTGACAGGCCACATGCTGCCATGACAGCGACTATTCCTTTGATAATCCCGGCTGCAGCCAAAGGCCCAAGGAAAGGTTGGAAAATACTTGATACCAAAGATACAAAGCGGTCAAAGAGATTTCCCTTTGGTGCATCCCCCTCATCAAGATCAAGACTTCCACCTGCTGGAAGACCACCAACTTGGAGAACCTCCGCATAAACATCAGGGACATGGTTACCGATAACCACCTGATATTGTCCACCTGCCTTAACAACAGTAACAACACCGTCACGGTTCTTAAGGTAGTCATCATCTGCTTTAGATTCATCTTTCAAATCAAAGCGCAAACGTGTCACACAGTGTTTCAAGCTATTGACATTTTCCTTGCCACCAACGTGTTTGAGAATGTCCTCAGCTAATTCAGTATATTTAGCCATAAGGGCTCCTTTCTTGTCTAGGATTCTAGTTTTCTTTGAGGCTTTTTCAACGAAAAAAACCTAAATAAATACCAAGAACCAATTGGGATAAGCATACACTACTCCCATTAGTTTTTCGTATTTATCTAGGTTTTGCCTGCTGACCAGTAACAATCCTTTTGCTATGGTTCTATCTTATCAGAGTCCAAACATTTTTGCAAGCCCTTACATAATTGTTTTTTGTTTTTGAAGGTAAAATCTTGACCAAGAGTATAAGTCATGATAAACTATTGTTAGTTTATAAACTAACAGAAAGAGAGTTACACGATGAAAACAAGAGCAATTATTGAATTTAAAGATACATACGCTAGCATGGAATGCCACAAGCTTGGTTACCAAACCAAGGAAACTGCCTTGGCTATTATTTCCCCTACTGGACATATTCTATCAAGTACACCGCTTTTCAGAAAGGCATATGGTTCAAACACTGCTCACATCAACCAGCTTCCTTTCAATATAGATGATCTCAGTATCACAGCAAAAGGTCTCAGTAAAAAAGCTAAAGCCAACTTGGAAGATTGGATTGCCCATACTATCATTCTTCCAATGGACTATGATAAGTACTTTACTAAGCATCAAGAACTTTTGCACCTCTTAGCAGAGTCATCAATCGTCGAGTCTGTCCAAGCTTTAACTTATAAGACAGTTAAGATTCATTTTTCTCAAGCCCTCAATGATGAGCATATTCGCCAACTGCAAGGGTTTATTCTTGCTCAGGCAGGTATCTATAGCTATATTGGGACATCTACAGTTTCAGATCGAAATGCCTACCAGGCTCTTGAATGGGCTAAACTTGATGTTAATGGTCGTTCACACAACGATCATAAGCCTGCTATTTTCCATCGTAGCAAGGGCCTCTTAGGTGGCTTCTTTCACCATGGAAACCAAGAAAGTATTGCATAAATAGTTACCGGGACACCTTGTCTCCTTTTTTTGCAACAAAAAACTCACCATAAAGGTGAGCTAAATTGATTTATTTACTGTGTTTCCAGTTACTATAGATACTAAATACGACAATCCAGATGGCTGCCCCAATAGCTCCGACAACTGTTGACTTTTGCAAGAAGAGACAAACAAAGACGAAGATGAAGAAAAGGATTGTCAATGGATTAAGAATCTTATAAGCTGGCATAAGGAATCCATCTGCCATAAACTCTTGAGATTTACGGTACTTGAGATGAGCAAGCATGGTCAAGATATAGATAGCGATGTAGACCCCTGATGATGATGCGGTAATCAAAGCGAAGGCATCAGATACACCAGGCAAGACATTGATGAAGGCTGAAACACATACTACAATGGCTGAAACAATGATGGCACGTGAAGGAATACCATTACGTGACAAAGTATCTAGCTTCAAAGCTTTCATGACTTTACTATTTGGTGTTTCCTTAGCAATTTGGAAGAGGTGACGACCTGTAGAGTAAAGTGTTGAGTTCAATGATGAAGCCGCTGCTGTCAAGACAACAAAGTTAATGAAGGCTGCTGCCCACTTGATACCAGCCATTTGGAAGACCGTTACGAACGGTGATTCATTAACTGGAAGCTTTTGCCATGGGAAGATAGCCATGAGGGCAATGAGGGCACCCACATAGAAAATGACAATGCGAATCGGAATTTCCTTGATGGCCTTTGGTAAGACCTTACGTGGATTGGCTGTCTCAGATGTTGTAATCCCTACAAATTCGATGGCTTGGTAAGCAAAGAAGACCATTTGGAAGGCCATGACGAACTTGACCCAACCATTTGGAAACATTTGAAAACCACTGGTAATATTGGTTAAGCTAGCGTGTCCAGCTGGTGTTTCAAAATTCGTCGTCACCATAAAGATTCCTGTTGCGATCAAGGCTAAAATCGTGACAATCTTGATCATTCCAAACCAGAATTCAACCTCTCCAAAAACCTTCACAGCGATCAAGTTTACACAACTTAAGAGCGCTAAAAAGATAATTTGAATCTGCCAGGCTGGCCAATTTGGAAACCAAAGCTGGACATAGTTGGAAACAGCGGTGATCTCTGCCATTCCCAAAAATACCAAGGAGACCCAATAGGACCATCCTGAAAAATAACCCCAACCTTTTCCTATATACTTGGTGATAAAGTTGATAAAGGTGTGTTGATCAGGGTCCATATAGAGCATTTCTCCGATTGCCCGCATCATCAAGTACATGAAGGCGCCAGTCAGCATATAGACTAAAATAATAGAGGGCCCTGTCAAAGAAAGGGAACGACCGGCTCCAAGAAAGAGTCCTGTCCCGATGGTTCCTGCAATAGCGATCAGCTGAACATGCCGATTTTGCAGACCACGAACCATCCCATTTTCGGTTTCTTCACCAGGATGATGTTTTTTTGACATATAATTACTCCAATTCTTTTTCTGTACATTTTCAGAAAAGTATACTTCAAATTTTCATACAATCTAC
>OHAP01002355.1_pt1 | contig 10687 bp, 9 predicted proteins | sample 1577171 | NCBI WGS metagenome assembly OHAP01 (sample SAMEA3541489, study PRJEB24748) | human gut metagenome | biome: human gut; feature: human-associated habitat; material: faeces | place: China | collected 2012 | reverse complement strand
TTAACGTTTAATTATGAACTTTTATTTATAATTCTTTTTATCTTAGTTGTTTTTAGTTCATACCAAGGAGATCATTATGGAAACAAGAAGAATGTTTTTCTCTCGACGCAATATTCTCAAAGGTTCAGCCGCCTCTCTTGCCGCTGCTGCACTCGGTTCGTCCTCGGCGGCTTTTGCCCAGCAGTCTTCTGCTCCGACCATCCGTCCTTTAACAGGAAAGATGACTTATGAGGAAGTCAGGAATCGTGCGCGCGAAATGATGATTCCGCGCTGCTATGTCTGCCCGGAATGCAACGGACGCGGCCCCTGCATCGGTCAAGTACCTGGCTTTGGAGGCATGGGTGCCTCCCGCGGCTTCCAAGCTAACTACGATTCTTTAGCTGCCGTACAGCTGAACTCACGAGTTGTGCACGGCGTTCATGTTCCGGATACGTCCATCGATTTCTTCGGAACAAAAATCTCCATGCCGGTTATTGCTGCACCGACAGGCGGTACGACCTATAACATGGGCGGAAAATTGACTGAAGAAGAGTTTGTTAACGCCATATGCGGCGGCTGCAATAAAGCCGGTACCTTGGGTGCGGTCGCTGACGGCATCGGCGATCCGCTGCCGGTTTATGAAAAACGCCTTCAGACTCTGAAAGAACACGGATACAAGGCAATTGTCGGTTTGAAGCCTAGACTTCAAAAAGACATCATCGAAAGAATGCGTTTGGCAGAAGAAGCCGGAATCATTGCACTTACCATTGACTTAGACAGCGCCGGACGCGCAGCCAGAGCTACCAAAGGCCAGACCGTAGAACCGAAGACTTTTGAACAACTTAAAGAATTAGTCAAAGCCTCTAAGCTTCCTCTTCTCTTCAAAGGCATCATGACTCCGGACGAAGCAGAACTCTGCATTAATGCCGGGGCGGCCGGTATCGTCGTCTCTAATCACGGCGGCAGAACGCTTGCCGACACCCCGGGAACAGCTGCTGTACTCCCTCGCATCGTCGATAAGGTCAACGGACGCTGCTTCGTTATGGTTGACGGAACTTTGGCCCGCGGAACGGATGTTGAAAAATACGTCGCTATCGGTGCAGACTGCACACTAGCGGGTCGTCATTTTGTTCGCGCCGCTCATGGAGGTTTAGCTGACGGTGTCGCCTTGTTTGCAAATAAGATGAAGAATGAACTCGCAGTCGCTATGGTCTTAACAGGAGCCCAGACCGTTAAAGATATCAATCGCTCTATGGTTGTGATTCCTGACTACAAGGCTTGAACACTATGAAAGCACTCTATTTGTCTTTCATCAGCCTTTTGATCTTGTTTAGTTCGGTCGCCTTTTCGGCAACGATCGCTCAAAACCATCAAGTTAAAGGCCTTAACTGCGAAGCCTGTCATACGACCATGCCGATGGCCGATTACAACAAATGCATTGCGTGCCACGGAGGAAAAGAAAGGCTGGCTGCTTCGAACCCGCAGCACTCAGCATTAAAAACTGCCGACATCCCCTGCTCCGTATGCCATAAAGGACACACTGAGCGGTAATAAATAATCCTCGGTGCGCCCGAGGATTTTTTGCCCTGAACTCCCGAAATCTAGATTTTAAAATTTTCAAAAACTAACGATTCACTCTTGGAACGCAGTCCCACATTGGGTTCTGCGTTTTATTTTTACTCCTTTCATAGATTATAATAATGATATCTATAAAAGAGGCTTGCCATGGACCCGATCCGAAACATCATCAAAGTCAGAGTCAATAATCAGGACTATCTCTACCAATACGAAAACGCCTGGGATAAGGAAAAGCAGCGCTCTTACTCGAAACATCGAATAACCGTCGGAAAGCTGGTTGACGGAAAGGTTCAGCTGGGAAGAAAGTTCCTAACCAACAATCCGCAGTACAAAGACATTGAATTCAAATTTGAGGATCACAAGCTCATTGCCACTTCTGATTTGCCGACCGTCAACGACGCCGGTGTAAATGCCGTTCTATCCAAAACGTTCCCGCTAAATGCAGGAGCTTCCTACGTATTGAAGGAGATGGCTCAACAGGACGGTCTGCTCGGGGACTTGAAAGCTGTCTTTCCGCACCACTGGAAAGATCTTCTGGCCCTTGCAATGTTCTTCGTTATTTATCCGGAAAGGAACCTGGCCAATTACGACATCACTGCAGCCCACAGCCAGTTGGGAGGAAATCCTCTGGATTCTCAGGGAATCTCTGAGTTGCTGGAAAGCATTACCGCAGATCAGCGTCAGCAATATATGAAGCGTCGTCTTAACCACAGCTGCGGCGGAGAAAACAACAATTTCTGGGCCTTTGATACCACCTCGATCTCCTCTTACTCGGAAACTTTATCCAAGGTTGCTTACGGCCACAATAAAGAAGATCCGGAAATGCCCATGATAAAAATCGCTCTCCTGATCGATGAAACCAACGGTGAGCCGCTTTACTACAAGGTCCTAAACGGCTCAATTGCAGATGTGTCACTGCTTAGGAATCTATTTGTCGATTTAGTCCGGCTGAGAGATAAGCAGATCAACTTGGTTTTAGACAGAGGATTTTGTTCGGAACACAACTTCCTCATGATGTTCAGAAATCACGTTGGATTTCTTGCGGACCTGCGTTCTGACCTAGCCATTGCGGCTCAAACAGTGGATCAACTCATGCCGTCGCTTAGACTGGCTCTCCCCGAATACTACTCACCTACGATCGGATGTTACTGCGCGACTAAGCAAATAGATTGGTACAGCGCCACTCGGGCGCATGGAAAGGAACAATATCCTTTCTATATTCACGTCTATTACGACAAACAGAGAGAGGCGAGTGAAATCCTAAACATGACTGAGTTAGTGGAGAGCTTTAAAGCAAGGCTTGAAAAAGGTGAAGTTCCGAACGCACCTTACTTCCGAAAATTCTTCAAAAAGAAAAAGGACAAACAGAAAACAGACAAACCGGACAACGTCAAACCGAAAGATCTTTACGAGTTCGACGTACAATCTTGGGTAACTTTTACTCGGACCTGCGGATGCTTTGTACTTGGATCCGGCGAAGTAAAATCCGCCTCTGAAGCACTCAACATTTACCGCCAGAAAGATACGGTTGAGAAAGCTTTTAATAATTACAAAGACAAGTGCGGAGGACGCAGAATCAGATGCAGGGAATGCGCGCTCGAAGGAAAAGTCTTTGTTACTTACTTGTCACTGTGCCTGCGGCTCATGCTTGAAAGAAGACTGGAAAGAGCCGACAACGATCCGTTAAACACTCCGAGAGTTCTGGAAAGACTCAACAGTCTTGTGCTGTATCGGCATGAGACAGACGATAAACCCAAGCTCTATTGGCAGGAGATCCCCAAAGAGGACCGTCTGTTGATGGAACGCTTGAGAATAAAAATTCCCGCTCCGATATTTGTTATCTAGAAGCGGGAATTCAGGTTTTGTTTCATAAAGGGGCTGTGAATGCCCCTTCATCTCAATTAACTGAAGAACTGAGCAGCAAGAAGAATCGCACCGCTTCCGATGATAGACATAACGGAGGACACAGCGATGATCTTTGCTTTATCTTTCTGCTCTCTTTTTCCTTTTTCCATTTTTTAACCCTCCTAAAGAAGTCCGTGCAATATACCCATTAGTTCCATTGAACGCAAGCCACTTTTACACAAAATAACCTCTGTTCAAGATTAAAAATTTTCTTTAAAAAACCGAACGTTACAGAATCCCGCAAGAAAGCGAAAAATAGAAATAATTTCTCGTTTTCGTTCCGACATCCGGAACAGGCAGAAAAATGGATTTGTAACTCGACCCGCCTGCTTCACCACCCGACTTCCGGAACTCCTAACCTTCTGACTACCGGACCTTCTAAACAGAAGCTCTTTGTGCGATTTTTCCTGCCGCAACAACGGTTTTTAGGAAAAAAATTGTTAACGATCGAAATAAGGCGGAAAATCGTTAACTAATTGAATAATTTATATGTTTCGCAATATGCAAATATCAGATAATGAAGTTTTAATATTTTTTCATTTTTATTCAACAGGTTAGTCGACTTTCAGAATTTTTAAAAGTTTATTTCTCATTGAGTGAATAGAGATTGCACAATATGAAAACTTACTGAACCCACGGATTATTTTCAATAAAATGGCAGATACAGTCGAATTTTAGAGACTCTCAAGGATTACTAAGGAAAAGAATTTATGTCATATCTGGATAAAATCATGTGTCCCCGCAGCCTCGCTGTGATCGGCGCATCTAATAAAGAACACACTATCGGCTCCGATATCATGAAGCGGCTCGTTGAGTACGGCTTCACCGGCAAGATTTTCCCGATTAATCCTAAAGACTCCGAAATCCAAGGCATGACGGCCTACCCTTCCGTCTTAGAAGTTCCGGAAGAGATCGATATGGCGGTGATTGTCATCAACGCTAAATATGTGCTCTCTGCTGTGGATCAATGCCACCAGAAAGGAATTAAAGGAATCGTCGTCATCAGCGCAGGTTTCAAAGAAACCGGGGGCGCCGGCGCCGAGCTCGAAGCAAAGCTCGTCAATAAAGTCCGCGAATACGGCATGACCTGCGTCGGCCCGAACTGCCTCGGCGTTGTCAACACAGATCCTAAATTCAGACTCGATGCCTGCTTTGCCGAGTCTCTGCCCGTCCGCGGCGATATCGGCTTCGTCTCCCAGTCCGGCGCTTTGGGCGGCGGTATCCTGAATATCCTGCAGGATTTAAATTTAGGTTTTGCTCAATTCATTTCCATCGGCAACCAGGCTGACGTCAACGCCGACTCCGCGATCGAGTATTGGGAAAACGTTGACGACGTTAAACAGATTCTTCTTTATATGGAATCCATCGCCGATCCGAAACGTTTCCGCACATTGGCTTCCCGCACGACTAAGAAAAAACCGATCCTTGCTTTGAAAGCAGGCCGCAGTGCAGCCGGTGCCTCTGCCGCCTCTTCTCATACAGGTTCGCTGGCCGGCGCCGACAAAGCCGCCGATGCATTACTGAAGCAGTCCGGAGTGATCCGCGAGTTTTCTCTTCAGGATCTCTTTAACACAGCAAAAGTGTTCAGCCACTGCCCGATTCCCAAAGGCAATCGCGTTGCGATCGTGACCAACTCCGGCGGTCCCGGCATTATGGCAACCGATGCGGTTTGCGAACACGGAATGGAAATGGCTCAGCTCTCCGATCAGACCAAAGAAGCTCTGCGTTCTTTCCTGCCGGCGGCGGCCTCCGTTAAGAATCCGGTCGACATGATCGCCTCCGCTCCGCTGGAACACTATAAAAAGACTTTGGAAACGGTGCTCGCTGACGACGGCGTCGATATGGTCGTCGTCATTTACCTGCCCTTCCTCGGCCTTAAAGATATTGATGTTGCCAAAGCTGTCATGGAAATCCGCGCCGCCCATCCGGACAAACCGATCGTCGGCGTCTTCATGACAAAGAACGAGTTCTTTGCACACTTGTCTGAAACCCAAGTCAATGTTCCTTTCTTCATGTTTACCGAACAGGCTGTTGAAGGTCTCGCTCGCTTAAATCAGCAGCGCTTGTGGCGTAAACGCACCGACACACCGGCGCCTCGCTACTCCGTAGATACCGAAGCTGTTGAAGCTGTCTTCAAACAGGCTGCTGCTGACAATCGCGAACAGCTCACAACCGGAGAATCGCTCCAGGTCCTGACTGCTTACGGGATCCGAGTCTGCCGAGACGGTGAGGCCAAAGATGCTGATGAAGCCGTCGCTTTAGCCGACAAGATCGGATATCCGGTGGTAATGAAGCTCAACTCCAAGAAGATCTCTCACAAGACTGACATCGGCGGTGTTCGTGTCGGCATCAAAGATGCCGCCCAGCTCCGCACTGAATTTGCCGACCTCGTCACTAAGCTCACAGAGAAAGGTCTCATGGACGGGTTTGAAGGCGTCATCATCCAGGAAATGGTCAAGAGCGACCGTGAAATGGTCTGCGGATGCGCCAAGGATCCCCAGTACGGTCAGATGATGATGTTCGGACTAGGCGGCGTGTTTGTCGAAGTCATGAAGGACGTGACATTCCGTCTTGCGCCTCTCACCGTCGAGGACGCTTCCGACATGATTCATTCCGTAAAAGCCTATAAACTTCTCGCCGGCGCCCGCGGGGCAGTTCCCGCACAGATAAATAAAGTTGAGGAGACATTACTTCGTTTGTCTCAGCTCGTTGAAGACTTTGCATTCATCGACGAACTCGATATCAACCCGTTAATGATTAGCGATAAGGACGGTGAGCCGATCGCAGTCGATGGAAGAATCAAATTTAATGCGACAGAAGCGCTCGTTGCTTTGTCAATCGCCTAACAATTTATAAAAGGAAGATAACAAGTGTTCCAAATCAGATTACACGGCCGCGGCGGTCAGGGTGTTGTGACTTCAGCTGAAATGCTGTCGCTCGCCGCCTTTACCGAAGGCCATTACGCTCAAGCTTTCCCAAGTTTCGGCAGTGAACGTACCGGAGCACCGGTTGTCGCTTTCGCCCGCGTCAGCGACAAACCGATTCGTCTTCGTGAACCGATCATGGAGCCGGGTGCCGTCCTTATTCAGGACCGCACACTGCTCGAAAGCGTAAACGTCTTTTCCGGTCTGACGGAAAATGCTTATGTTCTTCTGAACAGCTCCCAGTCACCCGAAGAACTCGGTCTGGAAGACTTGGTCAACCGCCTGCCGAAGGGACACGTCATTACGCTGCCCGCCACTAAATTCGCGCTCGCCCGCATCGGTCGTCCTCTTCCCGGCGCTGCTATGCTGGCAGGTTTTGCCGCGCTGACCGGCAAACTCAAACTCGAAAGCGTCCAGCAGGCTTTCCAAACTCGCTACAAAGGAAAAGTTGCCCAAGCCAACGCCGACGTTGCGGCAGACGCTTACTCCTTTGTTTTAGAAGCTAAGAATCGTTTATAAAGGATCGCCCCAATGCTCAAACAAATTGAAGGCTCTTTAGGCGTCGCTGAGGCTGTGGCACTTTGCCGCCCCGAAATCATCTGCGCCTACCCGATCTCTCCTCAGACCCATATCGTCGAAAACCTCGGCGCCATGGTCAAAAAAGGAACTCTTGAAGACTGCGAATTCTTGAACGTTGAAAGTGAATTCGCAGCCATGAGCGTGGCAATTGGCGGTTCCGTCGCCGGCGGCCGTGCCTACACCGCTACCGCTTCCCAGGGGCTGCTTTATATGGCTGAAGCGGTTTACAACGCCTCCGGCCTCGGTCTCCCGATCGTTATGACCGTCGCCTCTCGCGCCATCGGTGCCCCGATTAACATTTGGAATGACCACTCCGACTCTATGAGCCAGCGCGACTGCGGCTGGATCCAGCTTTTTGCTGAAGACAACCAGGAAGCGATCGACCTCCATATTCAGGCTTTCAAGATTGCCGAAGAGCTCTCTCTTCCGGTCATGATCTGTATGGACGGTTTCGTTTTAACGCACGCTTTCGAAAGAATGGACATTCCTTCTCAGGAGCAAGTTGACCAATTCCTTCCTCCGTACGATCCTCGCCAGAGCTTGGATCCGGAACAGCCGGTTTCTATCGGTGCAATGGTCGGTCCCGAAGCGTTTACCGAAGTTCGTTATCTTGCCCACGCCCATCACCTCCAGGCACTCGGCGTGATCGACAGAGTCGCCAAAGAATACGAAGAAATCATCGGCCGCAAGAGCGGCGGTTTGGTTGATCTTTATCGTGCTGAAGATGCCGAAGTCATGGTTGTTGCTTTGGGCTCTGTCATCGGCACGATCAAGGATGTTATTGACGAAATGCGCGAAGACGGCAAAAAAGTCGGTCTTCTCGGCATCAAGTCCTATCGTCCTTTCCCTGCTGCCGAAGTTTTTGCCGCCCTTGAAGGCGCTAAGACCGCGGTTGTGATTGACCGTTCTCTCCAGGTCGGTATCGGCGGTGTCGTCACTGACGACGTGATTCGTTCGACTCGTAAACTCTCCGACCTCGACATCTGCTGCGTCATCTCCGGCCTCGGCGGCCGCGCTATCACCAAGCGCAGCCTGCACAAAGCTTTTGACGCTGCTCTTAAAGGTGAACTTCCCGAACTCACATTCCTGGATCTCGATAAGAAAGTCGTTCAGGATCAGCTGAAGCACGAACAAGAAGAACGCCACTCCGGCCCGATGGCCGAAGCCATTGTTAAGGCCGTTGCCGACCTTCACAAAGGAGATCTCTAAGCCATGAGCGAACATCAGATTAAGTTTTATCAGACCGGTACTTTCACGGTCGGCAACCGTCTTCTGCAGCCCGATCAGAGAAGCGGACAGGCCAACATCGAAAGATACAACTCCTTGAACTCCGGCCACAGAGCCTGTCAGGGCTGCGGCGAAGCCTTGGGCGCCCGCTATGCTGTGGACGCTGCTATGCGCGCGACCGAGGGCCGCTTGATTGCTGCTAACGCCACAGGTTGCCTGGAAGTATTCTCCACACCTTATCCGGAAACCAGCTGGCAGCTTCCCTGGTTTCATTCTCTTTTCGGCAACACGGCCGCTGTCGGTTCCGGTATGGCCGCAGTTGCACGCGTCAAGGCAAAAAAATCCGGCAAACCGCTGGTCCGTGTAATCGCTCAAGGCGGTGACGGCGGTACGACTGATATCGGTTTCGGATGCTTGTCCGGCATGTTCGAAAGAAACGACGACGTGCTTTACATCTGCTACGACAACGAAGGCTATATGAACACAGGTGTTCAGCGCTCGTCCGCTACGCCGCCGGCTGTCCGTACGGCTACCACACAGATTGTCGGCAAGCATCCCGGCAACGCCTTCGGCCAAGGTAAAGACGTACCGCTTATCGCCATGGCTCACGGCATTCCTTACGTTGCCACAGCCACAATTGCCGACTTAAGAGACTTGGAAAGAAAAGTTGCCAAAGCCATGACTTTCCATGGCGCACGCTACATCCACATCTTGGTTCCGTGCCCGCTCGGCTGGGGAGCCAAATCGGCTGACACCGTCAAATTGGCTCGTCTCGCTGTTGAAACGGGTCTTTTCCCGGTATTCGAATCCGAATACGGCGAAATCACTAAAGTCACTAAGATTCGTCAGCTGCAGCCGGTTGAAAACTATATGAAACTTCAGAAGCGCTACGCTCACCTCTTCGGACCGAAGGGAGACGCCGATGCGTTTGCTCGTATTCAGGCAATCGCTCAAAGAAATATCAGAAGATTCGGCCTTCTCGGCGAAGAAGAACCTGAAATCATTCCGCCGTCTGTCCAGGCTGACGAACGAGCCGACAAAGTTTAAGGACTTAATCCCATGAAAAAACCTTTTGCTATTACGTTAGATGTCGGTACTTCCTTGGAAAACCGTACCGGCTCTTGGAGAACGCTTCGTCCGACTTACGTCCACAAGCTTCCTCCCTGCAACCATCAGTGTCCCGCCGGCGAAGATATTCAGGGCTGGCTTTTCTACGCCGAAAGCGGCAACTATGAAAAAGCCTGGCGTCATTTAACCAAGCGCAATCCTCTACCTTCCTGCATGGGACGCGTTTGCTATCACACCTGTGAAGGCGCTTGTAACCGCGGTAAGCTGGACGCTTCCGTCGGCATCAACTCTGTCGAACGCTTCCTCGGAGACAACGCCTTAGAAAACGGCTACAAGTTCGTCAAACCCGAACAGAAGACAGGCAAAAAAGTCTTGATCGTAGGCTCCGGCCCTGCAGGCCTTTCTGCTGCCTATCAGCTCGCCCTCAAAGGCCATGAGGTCACAATCAAAGAAGGCAGCCCGGAGGCCGGCGGCATGATGCGCTACGGTATTCCGAAATACCGCCTCCCCCGCCGAGTGCTTGATCAGGAAATTGCAAGAATCCTTGATCTGGGCGTCAAACTCGAACTGAACACAACCGTCAAAGACATCGAAGAAGAAAAGAATACAAACGGATATGATGCCGTCTTCCTCGCAGTCGGCGCCGGAATGGCCAAGAACGCCTATATCCCGGGCGGAGACGCCAAACACATGCTTGACGCTGTTTCCGTTCTCCGCTCCATGGAAGGCGAAGAAGAGCCTCTGCTCGGCCGTAAAGTTGTCGTTTACGGCGGCGGCAATACCGCTATCGACGTCGCTCGTTCTGCCAAGCGTATGGGTGCTGAGCCTCTGATCATCTATCGCCGCACACGCGAAAAGATGCCGGCTCATGACTTCGAAGTTGAAGAAGCCCTCCAGGAAGGCGTTTCCGTGAAATGGCTTTCCACCATTACAGAAGCAGAAAATCCGAAGGAAATCCGCATCGAAAAAATGGAACTCGATGAAAACGGTAATCCTCAGCCGACTGGTGAATTCGAAACCGTCGAGGCCGATACCGTTGTTCTAGCCCTCGGTCAAAACGTCGACCAGAGCCTCATCGATAAGATCCCCGGACTCGACATCGAAAAAGGCGTTGTTAAAGTCGACCGCTTCATGAGAACCGGCGTCCCCGGCATTTACGCCGGCGGCGACATGGTCCCGGGAGACAGAAACGTTACCGTTGCCATCGGCCACGGCTACAAGGCTGCCTACGGCATTGACTGCTACCTAAAGGGCAAAGAACCGGTTGATCATCCTAAGAAGGAAATCGCCACGTTCGAAAGCCTCAACACCTGGTATTACTCGGATGCTCCCAAGACCGTTCGCCCAATGCTCGACCTTGTCCGCCGTCAGAGCACTTTCGATGAAGTTCTAAAAAATAAGAGGTATGATTAGAAAAAACTGATTAT
>OHAP01002350.1_pt1 | contig 10696 bp, 8 predicted proteins | sample 1577171 | NCBI WGS metagenome assembly OHAP01 (sample SAMEA3541489, study PRJEB24748) | human gut metagenome | biome: human gut; feature: human-associated habitat; material: faeces | place: China | collected 2012 | reverse complement strand
GCATTCAAATCAACTTGCATCTTTAAAGTACGACTGGAATCGTAAAAAACTCCGGGGCGGCCAGAGGGCTGGCCGCCCTACAATTTTCGGCAAACATCTGCCGCCCTGCGGGGTGTCGGGGAACCGCCCCTATAATCCTGCGCAAACCATACAATATTATATTAAAGGACTACCCAATGAAAATTGCCATTATCTCCCTCGGCTGTCCGAAGAACCAGGTCGACGCCGACGTATTCTGTCACGCCCTCATCAAGGACGGCCACACCACCGTGGCTGACCCCGCCGAGGCTGACATTATCATCATCAACACCTGCGGCTTCATCGAGTCCGCCAAAACCGAAGCTATCGAGAATATCCTGATGGCCTGCCAGTACAAGCAGGAAAATCCTGACCTCAAGGTCATTGTGACCGGCTGCCTGGCTGAGCGCTACAAGCAGCAGATCATTCAGGAGATCCCCGAGGTCGATGCCGTTGTCGGCATTGGCTCCAACGCCGCGCTGCCCGCCATCGTCCGCCGCGTCTGTGCCGACGGTGCGGGCCAGATCGAGAGCTACGGCCCCAAGAGCGATATGCAGCTCGGCGGTGCGCGCGTTATCTCGACCCCGCGGCACTATGCGTACTTAAAAATTGCCGAGGGCTGCAACAATGGCTGCTATTACTGCGCCATTCCGCTGATCCGCGGTGCGCTGCGCAGCCGTGAAATCAACGACTGCGTCGCCGAGGCCCGCTGGCTGGCGGGCGAGGGTGTGCGCGAGCTGATTCTGGTCGCGCAGGACCCCACCGCCTACGGCGAGGACTGGGGCAGACCCGGCGCCATCTGTGAGCTGCTGGACCGCCTGCAGGAAATCGACGGCATCCGCTGGATCCGTATCCTGTACGCCTATCCGGAACGTATCAGCGATGCATTTATTGCCGCCATGGTCCGCAACACCAAGGTCGTGCCCTATCTCGACCTGCCCATCCAGCACTGTGATGACGCGGTGCTCAAGGCCATGAACCGCCGCGGCGGACGTAAGGAGATCGAGGACGCGATTGCCCGGCTGCGCGCGGCCATCCCCGGCATCACGCTGCGCACGACGCTGATCGCGGGCTTCCCCGGTGAGACCGAGGAGCAGTACGCAGAGCTGTGTGACTTCGTCAAGACCGTCAGGTTTGACCGCCTCGGCTGCTTTGCCTACTCCGCCGAGGAAAACACCGTGGCCGCAAAAATGCCGAACCAGATCGACGAGGAGACGAAGCAGCGCCGCGCCGATCACATCATGGAGCTGCAGGCCGAGGTCAGCGCCGAGCGCGAGGGCGAGAAGGTCGGCCATACCTATGAGTGCATCTGCGACGGCGTCGATGACGAGACCGGCATGTACCTGCTGCGCACCAAGGCCGACTGCCCCGAGATCGACGGCAGCGTGCTGACCCCCGCGGACACCCCGCTGGAGACCGGCGCATTCTATAAGGTGACCATCACCGATTCCGACACCTACGACCTGTACGGCTACGCGGAAGAAAGGCTGGAGGATTGATGTATGAATCTGCCCAATAAACTTACGATGCTTCGTGTTATCTTGGTGCCTGTCTTTATGGTGTTTGCCGCTTACAGCCGCTACGGCACCGCCGATTTCAACCCCACATTTGCGCTTATTGCCGGGATTATCTTTGCCGTTGCCAGCTTTACCGACTTTTTGGACGGCTATCTGGCGCGCAAAAATAACCTTGTCACCGATTTCGGCAAGTTCATGGACCCGCTGGCGGACAAATGCCTGACCACCGCCGCCTTTATCTATATGGTGGCATGCGGCATCTGCAGCCCCGTGGTGCTGGCGGTCATTCTGTTCCGCGAGTTCGCCGTGGCCGGTGTGCGTATGCTTGCCGCCGAAACCGGCACCGTCATCGCCGCCAACATGTGGGGCAAGGTCAAGACCGTGCTGCAGATGCTGACCATCATCTTCTACTACTTCGGCACCGCATTGACCTGGGGCAATTCCGTTATGATAGGCGCTGACTGCGTGTTCCTCTCTTACTGGCTGTGTTGGCTGGTGGCCATTGCCACCGCCATCTCCGGCATCAAGTACCTGTGGGACAACCGCAGCTTCATCAATACCGCAAAATGATCAAGAAGACCGCTATTCTCTGTTCCATTTTCCTGAACCTCTGCATCGTGCGGTGGGAGCCGGTGGCCATCCGGATGACCTGGGAAGCGGTGGGCAGCCAGACCTTCACCTTTTACACCGAGAACTCCAATGTCTTTGCGTTCTTTGTCTGCCTGCTGGTGGCGGTGTGTCAGGTGATCTGCCTGTTCACGGGGCGGCAGCTGCCCCGCTGGGTCAAGACGCTCAAGTATATTGCCACCTGCTGCCTGACCATGACCTTCCTGACCGTGGTGTTCGTGCTGGGGCCCTACTGTGCCGACCAGGGCGGCGTGGTGTTTCTGCTGACCGAGAGCTCCATGCTCTACCACCACCTGCTCAACCCGCTGTGTGCCTTTGTCTCCTTTGTCCTGCTGGAACGGGAGCCAAAGCTGCCTGCGCGGTGCGTTCCGCTGGCGCTGGTCCCCACGATGCTCTATGGCTCTGTGGCCCTCTGGGCCAATTACCAGCGGCTCATCACCGGGCCTTACCCGTTCCTGCTGGTCTATCAGCAGACCACCCGGCAGACGGTGCTGTGGTGTGCGGCCATCCTGGCCATGAACCTGCTCTACGCCTGGCTTGTCTGGCGGCTGGGCGGGAACTGCCGCAAAAAGAGAAATGTGGGCTTGCTTTTCAGAAGCTGAGCTGCAAAAAAGGCTCCCTGCCGTTTTGGCAGAGAGCCTTTTCTCGTATTCCGCTTACAGCAGGGGGATCCCGGCCTTTGCGCAGGCCGCGCGGGTGGCTTCGTCCCAGACGCTTGCCTGTACTTCGCCGATGTGGGCGCTGCCCAGCAGCAGCATGCACAGACGGCTCTGGCCGATGCCGCCGCCGATGGTGTAGGGCAGCTCACCGTTCAGCACTGCCTTGTGGAAAGGCAGGGTGCGGCGGTCGTCACAGCCTGCCATGGTCAGCTGCCGGTCCATGCTCTCGGGGCTGACGCGGATACCCATGCTGCTCAGCTCGTAGCTGCACTGCAGGGGCTCGTTCCAGAACAGCAGGTCGCCGTTCAGGTCCCAGTCGTCGTAGTCGGGGGCACGGCCGTCGTGGGGCTTGCCGCTCTTCAGGGGAGCACCGATCTTCATCAGGAAGGTGGTGCCGTTCTCCTTTACAAAAGCGTTCTCGCGCTCCTTCGGGGTCAGGTCAGGGTACTTGTCCTCCAGCTCCTGGGTGGTGATAAAGGTCACATTGGGGGTGTGCAGGGGCAGATCCTGCAGCTGGGGGAACATGGCGTGCAGATTCATCTCAGTGGCGCAGACAGCCGACACGATGGAGCGCACCACATTCTTCAGGTAGGCCTCGCTGCGGTCCTCCTCGCGAATGACCTTCTCCCAGTCCCACTGATCCACATAGACGGAGTGGAGGTTGTCCAGCTCCTCGTCCCGGCGGATGGCGTTCATGTCGCAGTACAGGCCCTTGCCCACACGGAAGCCGTAGTCCTTCAGGGCCTTGCGCTTCCACTTTGCCAGCGACTGCACCACCTGTGCCTCGATGCCGCTGTCCCGGATGTCAAAGGTGACCTTGCGCTCTACGCCGTTCAGGTCATCGTTCAGGCCGGTGGAAGCTTCCAGAAACAGCGGAGCCGACACGCGGTAGAGGTTCAGCGTGGCACACAGGGTGTCGGCGAACAGACGCTTCACGGTGCCGATGGCACGCTGGGTGTCGTACAGGTTCAGCGCGGGTGTGTAGTTCTGCGGGATCATCGTTTTGCTCATAACAGTATACCCCTCTCTTTCCGTTCCCCGCCGCCGAATTGCGGCACCGGAACGGCTTTCCCTTTAATACAGTAAATTATGGCACAATTCCAGAGCGTTGTAAAGGGGAGAACGCAAAGCCGGTGCAATTCGGGAGCTTACGCCTCTGCCACGGCCTCGATCTCGCACAGGACACCCTTGGGCAGATCCTTGACAGCAACGCAGCTGCGGGCGGGCTTGGAGGTGAAGTACTTTGCGTAGACCTCGTTGAAGGCAGCAAAGTCGGCGATATCGGCCAGGAAGCAGGTGGTCTTGATGACCTTGTCGTAGCCGGAACCGGCGGCTTCCAGGATCGCACCCACGTTCTTGCAGCTCTGCTCGGTCTGGGCGGTGATGCCCTCGGGCACAGTGCCATCCGCAGGGTTCACAGGGATCTGGCCGGAGGTGTAGACGAAACCGCCTGCGATGAAGCCCTGGGAGTAGGGGCCGATCGCGCCGGGGGCCTTTTCAGTAGCGATGACTTTCATGGAAAATACCTTCCTTCTGTGTGTTTGATGGAGCTTTTCTCTTCGGGGAGAAAAATTCTGCTGCTTGAAGTCTACACCATGGGGCGGGATGTGTCAATCCGGGAGGGACTTTTTGCCCGCGCGGCCTTTACAAGCAGGCAAAAAGGCGGTATCCTTAATCTATTGATACACCACCCTTCAGGAGGAACCCATGGATATCCGCCAGCTGCACTATTTTCTGGTTTTGTGCGAAGAAATGAACTACACCCGCGCGTCACAGCGGCTGTTTCTGTCGCGGCAGGCCCTGCGGCAGAGCATCACGGCGCTGGAAGCCGAGCTCTGCGGCCCGCTGTTCGTCAGCGCCCACCACAAGCTCTCGCTCACCGAGCGGGGGCTGAGTTTGCAGCGCCATGCGGCCCCGGTGGTGGAGCAGTTCCAGCAGATGCAGGCGGCCCTCCATGCGGAGATCCAGTCGGCCCAGCCGGTGCGCATCGGCATCAGTGTCTCGCTGGTGCCGGACTACCTGCCCGGGCTGGAGACCCAGCTGGACAAGTTCCGCCAGCAGTACCCCCACATTGAGATGCGGTTCCGCCTGCTGGAAAACGATGCCGTGGCCGATGGTGTGGAGCAGGGCGAGCTGGACGCGGGCCTTGTGATGGATCTGGGCACGGCGGCTCCGGTGCTGGCCCGCACTACCCTGCGGGCCGACCCGGCCTGCCTGCTGGTGCCGCGCGGCCATCCCCTCTGGGAGAAGGAGCGGGTGCCGCTTTCGGCCCTGCGGGGCCAGCGGGTGCTGCTGCCCAGCCTGCGGCAGGATCTGTTCAGCCCCCTGTGGGATGCCTGCGCCCGGGAGGGCTTTGCGCCCAACGCGGAGATCGGCCCCAGCTTCTATCAGGCGTATTATCTGGTTCAGGAGCAGCTCTGCACCTGCCTGACCCGCTACGAGCCGGGAGCACGGCGGGAGCTGGACCGGGTGCGGGACGTGCTGCTGGAAGATCTGCCGCCCCTCTGCGTTTCGATGGTGCAGCGGCGCGACCACAACTCGGCCTATCTTGACCTGCTGCGGGGCTACCTGATGGAGGTCATCGGGGGAGCGGCATCCCTGCCGCCCCGGCGGGGCCGCCCGGCAAAGCCCTTCTACAACTTCCCGGTGCTGTCCAGCGCCGCCCCCAAGGCGGCACCGCAGCACCCGGCTCCGGGCACCCAGCTGCCCTTTGCGGGCGGAAACAACTTCCGGGAGCTGGGCGGCTACGAGGCCGACGAGGGCAAGCATGTCAAGTGGGGGCAGATCTACCGCGGCATTCCCACCGGACTGCTGACCGGGGCAGCTGACCGTAAGCTGCTGGACAGCCTGGGCCTGCGGCTCATCCTGGACCTGCGCAGCGAGTCCGAGGCAGCGGAGCAGCCCGACTATGTGCCCGATGGCGCGCGGCTGGTGCGCATCTGCGGGCTTTGCCACCCGGACGGAAGCGAGATCTCTTTCTCTCCCGGGGACATTGAAAAGCTGCTCAAGGGCAAGAAGGATGAGGAGCATAACCTTGCCGATGCCATGTATGAACAGATGCTCTTCCGCAATAAGGCCTACAAGGAGCTGTTCCGGGCACTGGAGGCGGGCGAAACGCCGATCCTTTTCCACTGCTCCGGCGGGAAAGACCGCACCGGCGTGGCGGCTATCCTCATCCTGCTGGCGCTGGGTGCTTCCGATGAAACGATCTGTCAGGATTTTGTACGGACCAATGTCTGCCGCCGCCCGGAGCTGGAAAAGATCTGGGCCGCCCATGCCGAGGAGATCGAGGCGCACCCCGAACAGAAGCAGTTCTATCAGGGCATTGCCGGTGTCCACCCGGAGTCTGCCCCCTTTGTGTTGGACACCATCCGCAAAGAGTACGGCACCACCGATGCCTATCTTGAAGCCGAATACGGCCTGACCCCCGCCCGTCTGATGCGGCTGCGGCGGATGTATCTGGAATAATGGCTGTTTTTTTAGAAAATTCCTTTCACTTTACTTGACATTGTACCAAATGTTTCGTAATATAAGAAGTAGTATGGAATCCATGACGCTGCGTGCAGGGATCTTCCACAACCAAAGTTCAATGGGGCTTCATCTGCCCGTTTTTATATGAAAACCTTGTAGATAAAAAAGCTGCATCAGGCCGCAGGGGCAAACATGTCCTTTTTGTGCGGTGCTGTTGTCTGTTTTGTTGTTGAGAGCTTGATTTTGTATTGTTGACCCACGCCTTGCGCGGCAGCGTCTCCAGATTTTAGTTAATTTTGAACTTTAATTGTAAGGAGAGTGAACACGATGTCCCCGATCATTCTGTTGATCGTGGTCGTGGTTGCTGCTGTTGCTGCCGGCGCGGGTTATTTTATTGGTTACAACAACCGTAAAAAGACCGCCGAGGCACAGATCGGCAGCGCAGAAGCCGAGGCTACCCGCCTGGTGAACGAAGCAATCAAGACCGCTGACCAAAAACGAAAAGAAGCTGTTCTGGAAGCCAAGGATGAGGCTTTCCGCCTGAAAGCCGAGGTCGATGCCCAGAAGGCAGAGGCCGACAAGGAGATCAAGCAGCGCCGTGCCGAGATCAGCCGCCAGGAGAACCGCATTGACCAGAAGGAAAATGCGCTGGACCGCAAGACCGAAGCCCTGGAAAAGAAGGAAGAAGAGCTCAAGAAAAAGCACGAGGAGGCCGACAGCCGCTTGGCTGAGGTGGATGCCATCCGTGCCAAGGAGATGGAGCGCCTGGAGACCCTGGCGGGCCTGAGCCAGGAGGATGCCCGCGAAGTGCTGCTGCACAAGGTGGACGAGGAGCTCACCCACGAGAAGGCTGTCCGTGTGGCTGCCTACGAGACCGACCTGAAGGAAAACTGCGATAACATCGCCCGCAACATGATCGGTCAGGCCATCAGCCGCTGCGCCGCTGACCACTGCAGCGAGACCACCGTCAGCGTGGTGCCCCTGCCCAGCGACGAGATGAAGGGCCGTATCATTGGCCGTGAGGGCCGCAACATCCGTGCGCTGGAAACTGCCACCGGCGTGGATCTTATCATCGATGATACCCCGGAGGCCATCACCCTGTCCTCCTTTGACCAGACCCGCCGCGAGGTTGCCCGCATGACGCTGGAGCGCCTGATCGGTGATGGCCGCATCCACCCCGCCCGCATTGAGGAGACGGTGGAGAAGTGCCGCCACGACCTTGAGCTGCAGATGAAGCGGGAGGGCGAGCGCGCCGTGATGGAACTTGGCATCCACGGCCTGCACCCCGATCTCATCAAGCTCATCGGCCGCCTGAAGTACCGCACCAGCTTTGGCCAGAACGCTCTGACCCACAGCATGGAGGTGGCCTGGCTGGCCGGTCTGCTGGCAGGCGAGATGGGCGTGAACGTCACGCTGGCCCGCCGTGCCGGTCTGCTGCATGATATCGGCAAGGCCCTTGACCACGAGATCGAGGGCAGCCATGTCCAGATCGGTGTGGATATCTGCCGCAAGTACAAGGAAAACACCCAGGTCATCCATGCCATTGAGGCCCACCACGGCGATGTGGAGCCCAAGACCCCGCTGGCCTTTATCATTCAGGCCTGCGATGCCATCAGCGCCGCACGTCCCGGTGCTCGCCGCGAGAACGTGGAGAGCTATGTCAAGCGTCTGGAAAATCTGGAGGAGATCTCTTCCAGCTTTGAGGGCGTGGAGCAGGCCTTTGCCGTTCAGGCCGGCCGCGAAGTCCGCATCATGGTCAAGCCTGATGTCATCAGCGATGATCAGGTCATCCTGCTGGCCCGCCAGATCGCCAAGAAGATCGAGGATACCCTCGATTATCCCGGCCAGATCAAGGTCAACGTCATCCGCGAGAGCCGCGCCATCGAGTACGCGAAGTAAGATCAGAACCAGGAGGAGCCCGTTGTGTTCGCACAGCGGGCTCCTTTTTTGTCTGTGAGTCTCTCGGGCGCGTCGTGTCAGATCTCCGGGCAGGGGAGCCAGGTTTATGAGACAGCCTATCCTGCTTTTCCTGCTGGGAGAGGTGTCCTTGCGAAGCAATGACAAAGAGGACTGCGATAGACTGAAGCAATTTCAACTCTTAATAAAGTAAAGTGAACGAAGTTAAATGTACCCCATGGAAATACAATCTGTGACTTTAATGCAAAAACTGTCTTTGCGAAAAATACAGTACAGAAGAAAAACTATACAAAAATTAGTTTCCGTTTTCGGCGGGATGTTGGACAAAGGGGAGAAATGGGCCTTTTTGGAGAACAAATTCGGCAAAAAGTCTTTTCTTTGCCGACGGATGGATGTATAATGCGGCCATGGCACAAGGGTGTGCAGAAGCTCCAGAGGGGGAGCAGAGCCCCTTGTGCATTTTCAGAAATTGATGCTTTATCAGTGTAGAGCATTAAAGAGAGGGGAAAACATATATGAAATTCGATCGTCGTATTTCGCGCCGCAGCTTCCTGGCAGCTGCCGGTGTCACCTCTGCCGCGCTGGCTCTGACAGCCTGCGGCGGCTCTTCCAGCTCCACGGCTGCATCTTCTGCAGCCAGCGGCGCTTCCTCTGCTGCGGCTGGCACCGCACAGGGCGGCACCCTGAACATCATGCTGGAGACCGAGGTCCAGTCTCTGGACCCGCAGGTGGCCACCGACGGCACCTCCTTTGAGGTCATCGCGGATTACACCGATGGCCTGATGCAGATGGATGCTGACGGTGCAGCAGTTCCCGCCATGGCGGAGACTTATGACATCAGCGAGGACGGCAAGACCTACACCTTCCACCTGCGCGATGCAAAGTGGTCCAACGGTGAGGCCGTGACCGCCGCTGACTTTGTGTTTGGCTGGCAGCGCGCCGTAGACCCCGCTACCGCTTCCGAGTATTCCTACATGCTGTCCGACATTGGTCAGGTGGTCAACGCCGCTGAGATCATTGCCGGTGAAAAGCCTGTTACCGACCTGGGCGTGACCGCAGTGGATGACAAGACCCTGGAGGTGCAGCTGAACGTTCCTGTCAGCTACTTCCTGAGCCTGATGTACTTCCCCACCTTCTACCCGGTGAACGAGGCCTTCTACAACACCTGCGCTGACACCTTTGGCACCAGCCCCGAAACGGTGCTGTCCAACGGTGCGTTCGTGCTGACCGATTATCAGCCCGCCGCCACCGCCTTTGCGATGGAAAAGAACCCCGATTACTATGATGCGGATAAGATCGCTCTGGACGGTCTGGCCTATCAGGTCATCAAGGACAGCCAGCAGGCTTTGATGAGCTATCAGACCGGCACGCTGGATATCACCCTGCTGAACGGTGAGCAGGTCGATCAGGTCAAGGATGATCCCGAGTTTACCAGTGTGGGTGCCGGTTACCTGTGGTACATCAGCCCCAACATCGACGCTGTGCCTGATCTGGCAAACCTGAACCTGCGCAAGGCCATGACCTTTGCGCTGGATCGGGATGCCATTACCGGCGATGTGCTGAAGGATGGCTCCACCCCCGCATACACCGCTGTTCCCGCACAGTTTGCAACCGGCCCCGACGGCAGCGATTTCAGCGCCGACCAGACCAAGTTTGCAGAGTTCTGCGCTTATGATGCCGACAAGGCCAAGGAGTACTACGAGCAGGCCAAGAGCGAAGCCGAACAGGCCAAGCAGGCATCGGAGAGCGCCAAGGCCGACCTCAAGGCCAAGCAGGACGCCTACGCGCAGGCCAAGGCGAAGAGCGACGAGGCCGAACGGCAGGTCAAGGATCTCGAGGCCGCGTTGGCCGACCTCAGGGCCAAGACCGACGCGTTGACCGCGGCCCAGAGCGATCTCGACACGAAGATCCAGGCATACCAGCAGGCCGCCACGGCCCGCGACGAGGCCACCAAGCAGGTCGAACAGGCCAAGACCGACGTGAAGAACGCCGAACAGGCGTTGACGGACGCGAAGGCCAAGCTCGAACAGGCCCGGAAGGAAGCGAAGGACACCGACGCGGTCAAGGCCGCCCAGGCCGCCGTCGACAAGGCCCAGTCGGATCTCGACGCCGCCAAGCAGGCCCTCGCCGCCGCCCAGGCCAAACTCGCCGACGCGAAGACCACGCAGGCCAAAGCGAAGAGCGACTACGACAAGGCCCAGGCCGCATTGGCCGCCGCGATCAAGAACGCGGCCGACAGGAACGGTTCCAAGACCGACGGCGCCTCCGGCCCGCAGATCGAGCAGGCCGGCCTGAAGGCCAGCGAGAAGGCCACGTCGAACGCCGCCGCCAAGGCCGATCAGGTCATGGCGTCCACCGGCGCGAACACGAACGGCATGCTCCTCGCAGCCGTGGCTCTCACCGGCATCGGCTGGACCATGCTCGACATGAAGCGCCGCCGCATGGACGTGACCGCACGCCACGGCATGCGCTGACCCAATTCCCCCT
>OHAP01002344.1_pt1 | contig 10719 bp, 9 predicted proteins | sample 1577171 | NCBI WGS metagenome assembly OHAP01 (sample SAMEA3541489, study PRJEB24748) | human gut metagenome | biome: human gut; feature: human-associated habitat; material: faeces | place: China | collected 2012 | reverse complement strand
CAAGCAGTTATGGAAATGACAAGGATCAGGGAGCTACTTCTCTGTATTATAAAGTCTCCGATAAGACCTGGACACATTCCTCCGGTCGTTCCCATGCATTCTCCGTACGTTGTATGAAAGATACCGAGAATCGTTGATTCTCTTCATGGATTCTCTTCATTGAGAATATGAAATAGAATTCCCCGTTATATGAAAGTTTCTGCCTGTCTCCGGATACAAGGTACTTTCATATAACGGGGAATCTGTTCTGTTTTTAAGAACTTCACAGAAAAAGGAAAGAAAGAAAAGGGCCAAACAGAAAATAAACTGCATGAACAATTGCAAGAATATGCATTATTTCTCTTTATCTTGTATTTATTTCCTTGAAATATGCACGATATGGTGTAACTAAACCATCCGTTTGCCGTAATCAAACCTTCCGTTTGGTTTAAACAAACCTTCCGTTTGCTATAATCAAACCATCGGTTTCTTTTAATGGAAGCTGAATTGGGTTTTTGAAGAGGATATATTGAGCTACTTTGTCTTTTTCTACTGCTTATTTATAAATAGCAATCTGATATATCCTTTGTGATATGATAGCTATTTATGCTTTTGATTAACTGCTTTTATTGTAACTTGTTTGCTAATAATGCCTATTTTGTGTTATTTGCGAAATCTGTAACTCTAAATGGAGGGCGTTTTTCATGAAGTGCAAGGAAGGGCTCGAAATATAAAGAGCAGGATAGGTAAAATATACAATTCTTCATGTTGGCACTTCTTTCAGCAATCAATGTCTTTCCTTTATAAGCATGTATCTCTTTTAAATCACCATATATGGTGAAAAGCATGATAGTATGCTTTAATACTATGCTATTTATGTGCAAATTCACTGTATATGGTGAATTTACTTGTTTTTATACTAAAAAGATTCTATCTTTGTGAGAAAGTTTCTATATATGGTGAATTATGGATTTAATAGAGATAGGAAAACATATTCGCGAAAGGCGTAAGGAGTTGGGGTTGGATCAGTCTACGTTGGCCACTCTTGCAGGAATAGGGATTAACGCTTTGGTCCGCTTGGAACGTGGAAGTGGTAATCCCCGCTTCGATGTTCTTTTTAATGTCCTGAAAACTTTAGGACTTAGTATTCATATTCAATAATAGACACACATATGAGTCGATCTGCCAAAGTCTATATAAAAGGTATTTATGCCGGTCTGTTAACAGAAATAGATCGTGAACACTATTCATTCTGTTATGATACGGACTATTATAATAATCCACAACTCCCAGCTGTCTCACTGACCATGCCCAAGACACAGCAGGAATATACCTCTTCCTATCTTTTCCCTGTTTTTTTTAATATGACATCTGAAGGGGATAATCGGATTATTCAAGCTAGAAACTTGCATATTGATGAAGAGGATGATTTTGGTATTCTTCTGGCTACTGCCCATACAGATACAATCGGAGCAATAACAATTAAAAAAATGTGATAATGGAAACTGATATTCATATTTGTCCCTCACTTTTACGGGAGACTGGTGGAGAAAGCGGATATTCACCCAAAGCCTTGAAGCAGCTTTCTGATGGGAAAAATATATCTTGTGAATTACCTTACAGGCATTTTGACGATAATGTCGGTATTGATCTCTTCAATAACAATAGCAAACGCATATCCGTTTCTGGAGTCCAGATTAAGTATTCTTTAGTTGCCGATGACGGGATATTGCGATTGACCAAAGAGGGAGAACAGGGCGAATTCATATTAAAGCCTGTTCCCAATAATCTCCGTAACAAGGAGTTTTGTCCTGCCAACGAACATTTGACAATGCAGATAGCTGCGCAAGTATATGGGATTCCGACAGCTCCTAATGGATTATGCTTTTTTCAGGACGGAACCCCTGCTTATTTTGTACGACGTTTTGATTTGTCGGAGAAAGGAAAGTTACAAAAGGAGGATTTTGCTTCTTTAGCCGGGCTTACCAGGAAAAATGGAGGTTCCGATTATAAATATGACAATCTGGCCTATGAAGAGTTTGCAGGAATTATAGATAAATACAGCTCTGTCCCCCAAGTGGATAAATTGCGTTTTTTTGAACTTATCTTGTTCAACTTTGTCTATTCTAACGGCGATGCCCATTTAAAGAACTTTTCTTTATTGGAAGAGAAGAAAGGAAGATTCCGCCTATCTCCTGCTTACGATTTATTGAATACTCATCTCCATATAAACGATGGTATCTTTGCCATGAGCAAAGGTTTGTTTGTTAATCCTGAACCGGATTATTTCGGTGGTGCATCAGCGGTTACTGGGAAGACTTTTTATCACTTTGGCTTAAAAATAGGTCTACCCGAGCGTTTGGTAAACTCTTGTCTCGAAAAATATAGTAAGATATATGAATTGACTGATCAACTGATTGAACATTCTTTTCTCTCTAAAGAATTGAAAAAGCAATATAGACTTATGTATAAGTCAAGAGTCGGGAGCTATCTTAGTGTTATTGAGTAATAATGTGCACATTATTACTCTTTTTTTATATTAAGATGAACAAGATCCCCAAAAAGATTTGTCTAACATAAGAATCTGTTCTTTTTGTCATTCTTCTTTTCTGTTCCGATAATTGGCCGGTGATGTTCCCAAATGCGCTTTTACGTATTTCCCGAAAAAGGACTGATTGGGGAAGTTGAACTCTTCCGCAATTTCCTTGATAGACTTTTCCGAACGTTTTAATCGGTATTTGATATGCTCCACGGTAGTTTCGTTAATCAAATCCAACGGAGTCCTGCCACATGCCTGCTTGATGACTTTCGAGAAATGCTTCGGAGTGTAGCAAAGCTCGTTGGCAAAATAACTCACCGAACGGTGCATACCCTTGTCCTTCGATAACAGTTCCATGAACTTCCGCAAAATGTAATTCACCTGTTTGATGCCTTCTTTCGAACCTTCCATGTTGCCGGAAGCTTCGATTTCCTTATGAAGCTGCCCCATCATTTCGCAAAAGATAGCGGAGAAGAGATGTTGTATCACTTCTTTGTGGTAGCGATGAGGTTCATCGTTTATCTTGGCTATAATTAAATCCCGATAGAATCCGAAGACTGTTTGATCCTCCCCGTTGTCAACCGACTTCACCGGATTGTTGTGGATATGAATGGCAGTATTCCACGTTTCCTTTTCCATTTTAATAATACGTTGCAGGAAACGGGTAGAGAATCCGGCAAGCCTGACTTTATATTTAGGACTAAGCATCGTATGGCTGATAATCGTATTGGGTAGACCGAGCAGCAGCTCGCCCGCCTGCAACTTGTAGGTCCGGTAGTTGACATCCAGCTGGATGCACCCTTCTATACAAACCGCGATGAGAAAACAATTCAGTTTGATTGTATCATTACTATAAGGAGTCCCCTCCAGACTGTTGACTATCGCAAAGTCATCATCAATATAATCAAGGACGTGCTGACTGTCCTTAAAATCTTCTATATCCACCGTTATAATGTTCTCTTTTTCCATGTTCTTTCCTTTTTTACTTTTTGCAAAGTTGGTGAATAATCGGGAAAACAGAATGTCCCATACTTCTTCAGATTTGTTTGATATGTCGTTTATTGCCAAATAGTTAGCTATAATAAACGTAAATGGCGAAAATAGGACATTTATGGAGGGAAATTGGTCACTCTTGCCTTGTTCTTTTCTCCTACTTTTGTCCAGGATTTAACAAAAGATCAAAAGAGAAAGTATGATTACAGTAAGCAAAAAATGGATACGGCTGATAGGGATTGTCGGTTGTACAGTGTGGATGGCATCTTGCAAGCAAGCATCGGATGCGGGAGTGAAATCTTCTTCTTATGCAGTAATGCAGATAGAAGCGGCGGATAAGGAATTTTCTTCTTCCTATTCGGCGAGCATACGTGGGCGGCAGGATATTGATATCTATCCGCAGGTGTCGGGAACGATTGAGAAACTCTGTGTGACCGAAGGACAGAAAGTACGCCGCGGGCAATCGCTTTTCATTATCGACCAGGTGCCTTACAAGGCCGCGCTCAAAACCGCTATTGCCAATGTGGAAGCAGCACGTGCCGCGCTGGGTACTGCCGAACTGACCTACAAGAGCAACAAAGAACTGTATGCGCAGAAAGTAGTTTCGGAATTCAGCCTGAAAACGGCCGAGAATTCTTACCTCACCGCCAAAGCTCAACTGTCGCAGGCCGAAGCACAAGAGATCAGTGCCCGTAACAATCTCTCTTATACCGAAGTGAAAAGTCCTAGTGACGGAGTTGTAGGTGCATTGCCTTATCGTGCAGGCGCATTGGTAAGTGCCAATATGCCCTATCCGCTTACTACGGTCAGCGACAACTCGGATATGTATGTCTATTTCTCCATGACCGAGAATCAGTTGCTTGCCCTCACCCGCCAGTATGGCGACATGGACGAAGCGTTGAAGAACATGCCGGAAGTGGAATTACGCCTGAATGATAATTCGGTTTATAATAAGAAAGGTGTCATCGAATCCATCAGCGGCGTCATCGACCGGCAAACGGGTACTGTGGTGGCGCGCGTGGTGTTTCCCAACGAATCGCGGTTGCTTCATAGCGGAGCCTCGGGCACGGTGGTAGTGCCGAGCATTTATAAAGATTGTATCGCCATCCCGCAGACGGCCACCGTGAAGATGCAGGATAAGACGATTGTATATAAGGTAGTGGATGGGAAGGCTGTCTCTACCCTGATAACAGTGGCCGAAAACAATGACGGGCGCGAATATGTGGTGCTGGACGGACTGAAAGCAGGTGATGAAATCGTATCGGAAGGCGCCGGACTGGTGCGTGAAGGCACGCAAGTTAAATAAGAAGGAGATTGATTATGAAAGGAAATGTGTTTATAAAACGGCCGGTGATGGCTATCTCCATCTCTGTCCTGATTCTGGCCATAGGGCTTATTTCGCTCTTCACGCTGCCGGTGGAGCAATATCCTGACATTGCGCCTCCAACGGTATATGTAACTGCCAGTTATACGGGTGCCGATGCCGAGGCAGTGATGAACAGTGTCATCATGCCACTGGAGGAGAGTATCAACGGTGTGGAAGACATGATGTATATCAGTTCCAGTGCTTCCAATGCAGGTTTGGCTATTATACAGGTTTATTTCAAGCAGGGCACAGACCCCGATATGGCGGCAGTCAACGTGCAAAACCGTGTGGCTAAAGCACAGGGATTGCTTCCGGCTGAAGTAACGAAAGTCGGTGTCAGCACAATGAAGCGGCAGACCAGCTTCTTGCAGATTGGTGCTTTGGTCTGCACGGACGGTCGATACGACCAGACGTTCCTAGCCAATTACCTGGACATCAATGTCATTCCCCAGATTAAACGTATCGAGGGAGTGGGAGACGTGATGGAGCTGGGCGATACATACAGTATGCGTATCTGGCTGAAACCGGAACGGATGGCGCAATACGGACTGGTTCCGTCGGACATTACCGCCATATTGGGTGAGCAGAACATCGAAGCTCCTACCGGTTCACTGGGCGAGAGTTCGAAGAATGTTTTCCAGTTTACAATGAAATATCGCGGACGCCTCAAAAGCGTGGAAGAATTCCGGAACACGGTTGTCCGTTCGCGGGAAGACGGTTCCATACTTCGCCTGCAAGATGTGGCAGAGGTGGAGTTGGGTACGATGACGTATAGTTTCCGCAGTGAAATGGACAGTCAGCCGGCCGTTCTTTATATGATATTCCAGACAGCCGGTTCCAATGCTACCGCTGTCAACAAAGAAATCACTACGCAGATAGAGCGGATGGAGAAGAATCTGCCGGAAGGAACGGAGTTCGTTACGATGATGAGTTCCAATGACTTCCTTTTCGCTTCCATACACAATGTGGTGGAGACGCTGATTATTGCCATCATTCTGGTCATCCTCGTGGTCTATTTCTTCTTGCAGGATCTGAAGAGTACGCTGATTCCCTCCATCTCTATCATTGTGTCGTTGGTGGGTACGTTTGCCTGTCTGGTGGCTGCGGGTTTCAGTCTGAACATCCTGACACTGTTTGCGCTGGTGCTTGCCATCGGTACGGTGGTGGATGATGCCATTGTGGTGGTGGAAGCCGTGCAATCCAAGTTCGATGCCGGATATAAGTCTGCCTATCTTGCCACGAAAGACGCAATGGGCGACGTGACGATGGCTATTGTCTCCTGTACCTGTGTATTTATGGCTGTGTTTATTCCTGTAACCTTCATGGGAGGTACTTCGGGCGTGTTCTATACACAATTCGGTATCACGATGGCAACTGCCGTAGGTATTTCGATGATTTCGGCTTTGACGCTCTGTCCCGCTTTGTGCGCCATCATGATGCGTCCGTCGGACGGAACCAAGAGTGCCAAGAGCATCAACGGACGGGTACGTGCAGCTTACAATGCTTCGTTCAATGCCGTATTGGGTAAATATAAGAGAGGTGTGATGTTCTTCATCCGCCATCGCTGGATGGTGTGGACTTCACTGGCTGTTGCCGTTGCCTTGCTGGTTTACCTGATGAGTACCACTAAAACGGGACTTGTGCCGCAGGAAGACCAAGGTGTCATTATGGTGAATGTCAGCATTTCACCGGGAAGTACGCTCGAAGAAACCACGAAAGTGATGGACCGCTTGGAAAATATCCTGAAAGATACGCCCGAAATAGAACACTATGCCCGCGTAGCAGGATACGGACTGATATCCGGTCAGGGAACTTCGTACGGTACGATTATTATCCGTCTGAAAGACTGGAGCGAACGAAAGGGCAAGGAGCATAGCTCGGATGCTGTGGTGTCCCGCCTCAACGGACAATTCCAGGCGATAAAGGAAGCGCAGGTATTCAGCTTCCAGCCTGCCATGATTCCGGGTTACGGTATGGGTAACTCCCTCGAACTGAACCTTCAGGACATGACGGGTGGAGAACTGGCTACGTTCTATGAAGCGGCTATACAGTTCCTCGGTGCTTTGAACGAGCGTCCGGAGGTAGCAATGGCTTATACATCGTATGCTATCAACTTCCCGCAGATATCGGTGGAAGTGGACGCTGCCAAATGTAAGCGTGCAGGAATTTCGCCGAGTGCAGTGCTCGATGCGGTGGGCAGTTATTGTGGTGGCGCGTATATTTCCAACTATAACCAGTATGGTAAAGTATATCGTGTGATGATGCAGGCTTCGCCTGAATATCGCCTCGACGAGCAGGCACTGAATAATATGTTTGTACGCAATGGTACGCAGATGGCTCCGGTGAGCCAGTTCGTGACGCTGAAACAAGTGCTGGGACCGGAAACGGCCAACCGTTTCAATCTTTACAGCACCATCACCGCCAATGTGAATCCTGCCGACGGTTACTCCTCCGGCGAGGTGCAGAAAGTGATTGAAGAAGTGGCTGCGCAATCTTTGCCGGCAGGCTACGGATATGAATATGGTGGTATGGCACGTGAAGAAGCAAGTAGCGGTGGTGCGCAGACGGTTTTCATTTACGCCATCTGTATCTTCCTTGTCTATCTGATTCTGGCTTGCCTCTACGAGAGTTTCCTCATACCGTTTGCCGTTATCTTCTCCGTGCCGTTCGGGCTGATGGGGTCGTTCCTTTTCGCCAAAATACTCGGGTTGGAGAATAATATCTATCTGCAGACGGGTGTGATTATGTTGATCGGTTTGCTGGCTAAGACGGCCATTCTGATTACGGAGTACGCCATAGAACGTCGCCGCAAGGGAATGGGCATCGTGGAGTCTGCTTACTCTGCCGCACAAGTCCGCTTACGTCCTATCCTGATGACGGTGTTGACGATGATCTTCGGTATGCTTCCGCTGATGTTCTCCTCCGGTGCGGGTGCCAATGGCAACAGTTCGCTGGGTACGGGTGTTGTGGGCGGTATGGCTGTCGGGACACTGGCATTGCTCTTTGTCGTTCCGGTTTTCTACATCATCTTTGAGTTTTTGCAGGAGAAAATCCGTAAACCGATGGAAGAGGAACCAGATGTGCAGGTGCTTTTAGAGAAAGAAAAGAGTGAAGTTGAACGCGAACGTAAATAAATGAAAGAAAGAATGAAGAAGAATATCATCACATTAGTTGCCATCAGTCTGTCGTTGAGCGGTTGTGGCATCTATACCAAATATGAACCTGCCACTGTCGTTCCCGACGATCTTTACGGCGGGAAAGTGGTGACCGAAGACACTACCGGTCTGGGTAATATGGACTGGCGGGAACTCTTCACCGACCCTTATCTGCAATCCCTCATTGAAGTGGGATTGCAGACCAATACCGATTATCAGTCTGCCCAGCTCCGTGTGGAAGAAGCACAGGCCGTACTGATGTCCGCCAAACTTGCTTTTCTGCCCGCTTTTGCTCTTGCTCCGCAGGGAACAGTGAGCAGTTTCGATACGCAGAAGGCTACGCAGACTTATTCGTTGCCCGTTACTGCCAGTTGGGAGTTGGACATTTTCGGGCGTATGCGCAACTCCAAGAAACAGGCGAAAGCGCTTTATGCTCAAAGCGAGGATTACCGTCAGGCAGTCCGTACGCAGTTGATAGCAGGTATCGCCAATACCTATTACACCCTGTTGATGCTGGACGAACAACTCGACATCTCCCGTCAGACGGAAGAGGCATGGAAAGAAACCGTTGCGTCCACCCGTGCATTAATGAATGCGGGACTGGCAAACGAATCGGCTGTGTCGCAGATGGAGGCGGCCTATTATCAGGTGCAGGGTTCGGTTCTCGATTTGCAGCAGCAGATCAATCAGGTGGAGAACAGTCTTGCCTTATTATTGGCGGAGGGGGTTGTGTCAAAATGCTGGCACAACCTTTTTTTATGCGCAAAGCCCAGACTTTCTCAAGCCCGGGCTTTGTTATTACCCAAAGTTTTAGTATCTTTAGGCATAAGTTTTCGTTATGGCAAAGTTACATTTTCGTCCTTACATTCCCAACCAAACAGTTCTTTTTCCTCAAAGAATTGATGAAAATATTGCGGCGAACGATCCGGTCCGCATAGTCAACACTGTCGTTGATAATCTCAATCTTGATACCTTCAAGAAGCTGTATAAGGACAACGGGCGTTGTCCTTATCATCCTAAGATGATGCTTAAGGTGATTATCTATGCCTACATGAACAATATCTATTCTTGCCGTAAAATAGAGAAGCTTCTTCTTCGTGACATTCATTATATCTGGCTTTCCGGTAATGAGCATCCGGATTTTATCACGATCAACCGTTTTCGTAACCGTGTAAAGGAGGAGATAAATCATGTATTCACCCAGTTGGTTCTTGTTCTTGCCGACAAAGGTTTCATCAGTCTTGACGTGGAGTATATCGACGGCACTAAGATTGAGTCCAAAGCCAACAAATATACTTTTGTCTGGCGCAAGAGTGTTGAAAAGCACCGTGCGAAGTTGCTGGACAAGATTCGCATCCTTTTGGAACAGGTGGATGAAACTATCGCACAAGAGAACTCGGTAAAAGACACCTCAGTTGAATTTACTCCCGCCATGCTCTCTGATATAGTGAATGAACTTAAAGAAGTCCTAGAACGCCAGCCTGCAACAAAGGATAAGGAGCAGAAGAAAGCCCTTCGTGAAAAGAAGAAACAACTCAGGGAACTTGAAGGGTATCGTGACAAGCTTATGGAATACGACAGCCACCTTGATACCCTTGGAGAACGTAACTCCTATTCCAAGACCGATCCTGATGCCACATTCATGCGCATGAAAGAAGACGCCATGAAGAACGGGCAGACCAAGCCCGGATATAATTTGCAAATAGGTACTGAAAACCAATTTATTATAGACTTCAGCCTGTTTCCTAACCCTACCGATACACTGACCCTCATCCCTTTCTTCCACTCCTTCCAAAATCGCTATAACCGCTTGCCCAACATCGGTGTGGCAGACTCAGGTTACGGTTCGGAAGAAAATTACCGGTTCATGCAGGAGAACGGGATAGAAGCTTTTGTCAAGTACAACTTCTTCCATAAAGAACAGCGTCCCCGTTATGCTCCCAACCCGTTCCATGCGGAAAGTCTCTATTACAATGCAGAAGAGGATTATTACGTTTGCCCTATGGGGCAGCATATGAACCGTATAGGGACCAAACATGACAAAACTGCAAGCGGATACATCACCGAAAGCGGCCGGTATAAAGCACAAAGATGTCAAGGATGTCCTTTGCGCGGTAGTTGCTTTAAAGCACGGGGGAATCGTATTATAGAAGTCAACTACAGATTAAACCAATATAAACAGCAGGCACGGGAAAGATTGCTCTCAGAAGAAGGTCTCAAGCATAGAGGCAGGAGGTGTATAGAGCCCGAAGCTGTGTTTGGACAAATGAAATACAACATGGCATACCGCCGGTTCCGGCATATTGGAGAAGAAATGGTTACGATGGACTTGGCATTCTTTGCTATAGCTTTTAATATCAAAAAGATGTGTGCTAAACTGATAAAAGAAGGAAAGCGGCTCATCAAAGCTGTTAAATTTATGTTTATTGGGCTATTTGTAACAAAGGACAATTGGATTATAGCAACTTGCTACCAAATGAATCAAAAAAACGCGGCAGAGAAAAAAGAGAATATACCAGGACTATAAAATATGAAAAAGAGGGTGTGTCAGCATTTTGACACATCCCCACTTATCCCGATGAAACCAAATCATACATTGATGCCGACATAACAAAAGTGGGAGATAAATATCGTAACCATTCTATTTTCCGCCTTGACATAAGTTGTTAGCCGCCATATCTTTGCGC
>OHAP01002338.1_pt1 | contig 10735 bp, 10 predicted proteins | sample 1577171 | NCBI WGS metagenome assembly OHAP01 (sample SAMEA3541489, study PRJEB24748) | human gut metagenome | biome: human gut; feature: human-associated habitat; material: faeces | place: China | collected 2012 | reverse complement strand
CTGGAAAATTGTAATTGTATCCTTTGTGGTTATGGCATCTACTTATTTTGGATCAGCAGCAATTTCAAATATTATCTTATCTTTAAAAGGAATGATCTAAAACCATACAGATAAAATGAGAGGTGAAGAATATGGATAATTTAGAATTAATGAAACAGGAAATCAGTAATCTTGCAAAAGAGAAAAAGGAAGAATTTGAAAAAGTAAGTGATTATATTTTTGCAAACCCTGAACTGGCATTTAAAGAATATAAATCACAGGAAGCACTTTGCAAACTGTTGGAAAGCCATGGCTTTGTTGTTAAACGAGGAATTGCAGAAATGCCGACGTCTTTTGAAGCAGTTTTTGATTCTGGAAAACCAGGGAAAACAGTAGCACTTATGGGAGAATATGATTGTCTTCCAGAAATCGGACATGGTTGTGGACATAATCTTTTAGGTACGGCGTGTGCCGGTGCGGCAGTGGCACTGAAGGAACGGATGGAAAGAGAACAGATTTCAGGAACGGTTCGTGTCTATGGCTGCCCTGCGGAAGAAATCGTCATCGGAAAGATCCGTATGAATGAGCAGGGGGTATTCGATGAGCTGTCTGCGGCAGTTACATGGCATCCATTTGACAGAAACCGTGTCAGTTATGATATCTGGCAGGCCCAGGATATTAAAAATTATAAGTTTTACGGGATAGCGGCACATGCGGCAAGATTTCCTGAAAAAGGAAGAAGTGCTTTGGATGCGGCTGAACTGATGAATGTGGGAGTGAATTATCTGCGGGAACATGTGGCAGATGATGTAAGAATGCATTATACGTATACAAATACAGATGGTCCGGCAAATATTGTTCCACCTTTTGCCTCAACGAATTATTTTATCCGCTCATGTCTGTGGAAAAAGACGAAAGATGCGTCGGAGCGTGTGGATAACTGTGCAAAGGGAGCAGCACTGATGACCGGGACGCGAGTGGAGATTGAGCGTGTCACCTGCAATAAAGAGATGAAGACGAACCGTGTGCTTGCGGAAACCTTTTATGAGGAAATGAAAAAGATCCCGACACCGGTTTATACGGAAGATGAGATTGCATTTGCGGCTGAAATATCAAAGGAAGCCGGATTTGAAAATCATGGGGAATATTTCGCCGGCCTTGAACCGCTGGAGGATCAGCCAGTTCCACTGGCAATCGGAACGGACGTGTCAGATGTGAGCCATACTGTTCCGACGATCATGCTCAGTGCGGCAGCCATGTGTAAAGGAACACCGCTTCACCACTGGGCAGCTACTGCACAGGTGGGAATGAGTATCGGGCAGAAAGGTATGTTCTATGCGGCTGAATGTATGGCCGAGGGAGCATGGCAGCTTGTGACAAAGCCGGAGATTCTGAATGCAGCATGGGATGAGTTCCGAAAGACGGAATAGAAGATTGAAAAGAAGACTGAAAAGACTGAAAAAGCGGATACCTGATCTGTTGAGAACAGGTTATCCGCTTTTGGGTTATACAGGTAATAAGATGGGGAGATTACTCTACATCTACGACTTTCAGCCATCCTTCAGGAGCTTCGATCTGTCCCATCTGGATGCCTCTGAGAGTATCATAAAGTTTCTGGGTAACTGGTCCCATTTTCTCCATTCCGCTTGGGAAGCAGATCTCTTCACCGTGGTTTACAACTTTTCCTACAGGAGAGATTACGGCAGCAGTTCCGCAAAGTCCACATTCTGCGAAATCTTTTACCTCATCAAAGTATACATCTCTCTCTTCTACTTTCAATCCAAGATAATGCTCTGCCACATACATCAGAGAACGTCTTGTGATAGAAGGAAGAATTGTTGAGGAGTGAGGTGTAACAACTGTACCGTCTTTTGTGACGAACAGGAAGTTAGCTCCGCCAGTTTCCTCTACTTTAGTTCTCGTAGCAGAATCAAGGTACATATTCTCATCAAATCCATTTGCATGGGCTGTTACGATGGCATGAAGGCTCATAGCATAGTTCAGTCCGGCTTTGATATGACCTGTTCCGTGCGGAGCAGCACGGTCAAAATCAGACACGCAGATGGTCAGAGGCTTAACACCGCCTTTGAAATAAGGACCAACCGGTGTAGTAAATACACGGAACTGATATTCTTCTGCAGGCTTTACTCCGATAACCGGGCTGATACCGAACATATAAGGTCTGATATAAAGTGAAGCACCTGATCCGTAAGGCGGTACATAGGCTGCATTGGCCTTTACAGTATCGACAACTGCTTCAACGAATTTATCTTCCGGGAATGCAGGCATCTCAAGACGCTTTGCAGAATCTGCGAAACGGGATGCATTCAGGTCCGGGCGAAAGATAACAGTACGTCCGTCTTCTGTTGTATAAGCTTTCATTCCTTCGAAAACTGTCTGAGCATACTGAAGAACTCCTGCACACTCACTCATCACAATATTAGAATCTTCTGTCAGGGCTCCCTCGTCCCAGCTTCCATTTTTAAAATTTGCAACAAATCGTTTGTCTGTTGGTACATAACCGAAACCTAAATTACTCCAGTCAATGTTCTTTTTTTCCATTGTATTAAATCCTCCATTCCTCTTGCGGTTGAAGACCGTAGCGTTTCTATGCCGATATTATAATACTGTCATTAATAAAAATCAAGAGTACGCTCGGTTTTTTCGGAAGGTTCAATTTACAGTATCACGATCACGGTCTGATACCCCGCTCTTTTCAGCCTTCGTTCCATAGCAACAGCTTCATCCAGTGTCTCAAAAGAACCGACATTCACTCGGTACAGGTCATTCCCTTCTAAAAGTTCTGCAGGAAAATCCTGGGATCGAAGTTCTCCCAGCAGGCGGTTGGCATAAGTCCGGTTGCGGAAAGCTCCGGTCTGAACAGAATAAAAAGGCTGTATCACATCGTTATCAATTTCGCCTCCAAGATCCAGTGTATCGAGAATCCCCTGGGTGATGGCGAGAGCAATATCATTAAAATTATTATCAAAAATCTGATTATCAACATCAGAATTAATGAATCCGACCTCGACAAGAACTGCAGGCATCCGGGTACGGCGGAGAACGACCAGTCCGGGCCGTTACTTGACTCCTAAGGTGACAAAACCGACGGATTCAAGCTGATCGTTGATATTTTGAGCCATTTTATATTTGATACCGGATTTATCATAGATCAGAGATTCCACACCGGAAACAGTATTGTCAGTTGGATAAGAATTGCGGTGAATGGAAATAAAAAAATCAACCTCTGCGACATTTGCCTCCATGGCTTTCTGATAAGGGGATTCATAAATATCAGTGGTACGGGTATAAAGAATATCAATTCCTCTTTCCTGAAGCAGTTCACCGATGGCGAGTGTCAGGGCAAGTGCATCGTCTTTTTCCTGACGGCCATTATATACAGCACCCGGATCACGACCTCCATGTCCTGCATCAAGCATAATAGAATAAGGCATAGTTATTTCTCCGTTGATGGATCTTTTCTATATATTGTATGAAAAACAGGCAGAAAAGGTCAAAGCCGGTGAGGAAAGGAACTGACAGAATGAAAGGAAAAGTACTGGCAGAAGAAAAAGGAAAAAGCTGATCGAATACAAGGAAAGAGTTTTCAAAAACCTATGGATTTTGTGGGAAATACATATTAAAATAAAATCCAACAGGAAGGGAGATGCGGAAATGATTTACTTGGATAATGCGGCAACTACGATGCGGAAACCACCACAGGTAGTGCAAGCTGTGGTGAAAGCACTGGAATCAATAGGAAATGCAGGAAGAGGGGCATATCATGCGTCTTTGGATGCGTCCCGGATCATCTATGATACAAGAGTAAAACTGGCAGAGTTTTTTGGCGGAGACCATGTGGAGCAGGTCGCGTTTACTGCAAATTCAACAGAAAGCCTGAATCTTGCCGTCAAAGGACTCTTTTATCCGGGCGATCATATTATCACAACGGCACTGGAACATAACTCGGTTCTGCGTCCCCTGTATGAAATGGAAGAAAAAGGAACAGAACTGACAATTTTGAAGAGTGATGAAAAGGGATGCATTTCTTATGAAGAGATGGAAAATGCGATCCGTGAAAATACCCGGGCGATCATCTGCACGCATGGCTCAAATGTGACCGGGAATCTGCTGGATCTGACGAAAATCGGAAAAATAGCAAAGATGCATGGACTGCTCTTTATCGTGGATGCTTCTCAGACAGCAGGAGTATTTCCAATCAACGTAAAGCAGATGCAGATCGATGTTCTCTGCTTTACCGGTCATAAAGGATTGCTTGGACCGCAGGGAACAGGTGGACTTTATGTAAAAAAGGGGATTGAGATCCGTCCGTTGAAAAGTGGCGGAAGTGGAGTACAGTCATATAGTAAAAGGCATCCCCGGCAGATGCCCACTGCTTTAGAGGCAGGGACATTAAATGCACATGGGATCGCAGGTCTGCACGCAGCACTGGATTATCTGACGGAAACCGGGATTGATACGATCCGTGAAAAAGAACAGGCATTGATGTGGGAATTTTATGAAAAAGTCAGAAAAATTCCAGGGGTGATCGTATATGGCGATTTTTCCGGGAAAGAACGCTGTCCCATCGTGACGCTTAATTTTGAGGATGTTGATTCGGCAGAACTCAGTGATGCCTTATTCACAGAGTATGGGATTTCAACAAGACCGGGAGTTCACTGTGCACCGCTCATGCATGAGGCACTGGGGACAGTGGAACAGGGAGCGGTACGGTTCAGCTTTTCCCACTATAATACAGAGAAGGAAATTCTGACAGCAGTAGAGGCACTGAAAGAACTGGCAGAACTATAAGAAAGATGCTTTGCGAGTCATCGCGTAATTCAGAGAATCTGCCGCAGGCAGCTTCTCTTGCATACTTTGGTAATAAAATACAGCACCTGGTGGAAATAAATCCACTACAGGTGCCGTATTTTTATATCAGAGGCTTACACTTCATTTTCGGAAGAAACTTTCTGCTCAGAAGAATCATCAGAAGAAACGGCTGCAGTCTCTGTATGCGTATCAGAAGCAGTTACATCGGATTCCGGTAAATAAATATGAACGCTTTCTACGCGGTTCTTATCCAGTTTTTCAACGACGAGCCGGATGCCATCCTCCGTCATCACTTCATCTCCGGTCGCAGGGAGACGATCAAGATGTTCGATAATAAATCCGCCGAGAGAATCATAATCTTCGGACTCCAGCTTTGTATTCAGATGATCGTTCACATCATCCAGGCTCATAGAACCTTCAATGATATATTCCCGGTCAGAAATCTGCTGAACCAGTTCATCTTCTTTTTCATCATACTCGTCGTGGATCTCACCAACGATCTCTTCCAGGATATCCTCCAGTGTGATGAGTCCTGCCATTTCGCCATATTCATCCAGCACGATGGCAATATTAAAGGTGGAATCCCTCATCTCAACGAGTAATTCAGAAATATTTTTATATTCGTAAGTGAAATGCGGCTCACGAAGAAAATCTCTCATATGAAACGCGGTATTTGCATCATAAAGAAGCAGATCCTTCATATTAATGATACCGACGATGTTGTCCTGCGTTCCCTCGTAGACCGGAAGACGGGTAAACTTATCTTCACGGAAAATATCGATCAGTTCTTCATAAGTATTGTCTACACTGGCAAAGGTGACATGGACTTTTGGAACCATGATATCTTTGGCATTGGCATCTCCCAGATCAAATACATTGTAGATCATTTCCTTTTCATCGGATTCAATCACGCCATCCTCGTGGCTGACATCTACGATTGTACGAAGCTCTTCTTCAGTCATTGCATTATTCACGGCATCAGGATCAACATGCATGATCAGCATGATCACACGGGAGAATAAATTAATGATGAAGATGAAAGGTGTCATGACCGTCATAAAAAACTTGAAAAATGGAATATAACGTAGCGTGACCTTTTCTGCGTTGAGCGTTGCATAATTCTTCGGGGTAATCTCTCCGAATACGAGGATCGCAACAGTCAGTACAGCGGTTGCGATACTGACCATATAACCGCCAAAATGATAGGCAAGTGAAGTAGCAAGCGAAGAGGCAGAGATGTTCACGATATTGTTGCCGATCAGTATGGCACTGAGCATCTTCTGGGTATGATTCTCCGTAATATCAAGAACCATGGCAGCACGCTTGTTTCCCTCGTCTGCAAGGGAACGGAGACGGATCTTATTCACCGCCATCAGTGCTGTCTCGTTAGATGAAAAAAATGCTGAAAGAATCAGCAGGATAATCAATATAATCAGTTGGAAAGTGTCACTCGCGTCCACTTGAAATAATCACTCCTTTTGTATGATAAAAGTCAATTTAGATATACTCGATTAGTATACACTTTTTTCAGGTGATTTGCAAGTGGCGGCACAGTCCGGCGAGTGTGAACTGTTATTTTGGATCTGCTGCTTTTACAAAATGATGCAGATTCTGCTTTGAGTCGCTTTTCTCAGCCTGTTTTATGAAAAGGGTGGCTTTACTTTAAATGTGGCGTGGTGTATGATGTTTACAGCACTTAACAGAAAAGAAATGGAGTAAAAATATATGGATTTATACAGCAGTCTGTGTACGATTACGAAGGAAGAAAATATTTTGAGAGATGAGCCGATGTGCAGACATACGACTTTCCGTGTGGGCGGACCGGCAGATTATTTTGTCACACCACAGTCAGTGGAAGAGATCCGGGGGATACTCGCAGTATGCCGGAAAGAGAATGTTCCTTATTATATTGTAGGAAATGGAAGCAATCTTCTTGTTGGTGACGGTGGATTCCGGGGAGTTGTTCTTCAGATTTTTAAAAAGATGAATGACGTCCGGGTAGAGGGCGAAAGGGTGACTGCTCAGGCGGGAGTGCTTTTGTCAAAGGTGGCAAGTGCAGCATATAATGCGTCATTGACCGGTTTGGAATTTGCAGCAGGGATCCCCGGTACACTGGGTGGTGCGGTAAGGATGAATGCAGGTGCTTATGGAGGCGAGATGAAGCAGGTGTTGGAAAGTGCAGTTGTCCTGACGCAGGAGGGAGAACTTCTGACGATCCCGGTGGAAGAACTGGGACTTGCTTACCGTACCAGTGTGGTAGAAAAGAAAGATTATGTTGTGGTGGAGGCAACACTCAGACTGAAAAAGGGCGATCAGGCAGCAATCCGTGAGGTGATGGATGATCTGAAGCAGCGGAGAGTGACAAAGCAGCCACTGGAATTTGGAAGTGCAGGCAGCACATTTAAGCGTCCGGAAGGCTATTTTGCAGGAAAGCTGATCGAGGACGCGGGACTGCGGGGATTCCGTATCGGGGACGCGCAGGTTTCTGAAAAGCACTGCGGATTTGTTATCAACAGAGGGAATGCGACAGCAGCCCAGGTCTGCGAGCTGATGCAGGAAGTTGTAAAGAAAGTGAAAGAGACTTCCGGAGTAACGCTGGAGCCGGAAGTGAAAAGGATAGGAGAGTTTTAGGATGCGTTTTGTTGTCGTTACGGGAATGTCGGGAGCCGGAAAGTCTACGGCTCTGAAGATGCTTGAGGATATGGGATATTTTTGCGTGGACAATCTGCCGATCCCGCTTCTTCCGGGATTTGTCCAGATGTTGCAGAATACAGATACAGAGATGAAAAAAGTAGCTTTGGGACTGGATGTGAGAAGTGGACAGGATCTTTCCGGACTGAAGGAAAATCTGGAAGCAATGGATCGTGACCGGATCGGATATGAGATCCTTTTCCTTGATGCGAATGATGCAGTACTTGTGAAGCGTTACAAGGAGACGAGAAGGCAGCATCCTTTAAGCGGATCGGGAAGAGTGGATACCGGAATTGCGAAAGAAAGAGAAAAGATTCTTTTCCTTAAAATGAAGGCGACTTATATTTTAGATACCAGTAAAATGCTGACAAGAGAACTTCGGATCGAGTTGGAAAAGATTTTTGTGGACGGGCAGAGTTTCTGCAATCTTTATATTACGGTTATGTCATTTGGATTCAAATATGGAATCCCGCAGGATGCAGATCTTGTCTTTGATGTACGTTTCCTGCCGAATCCATATTATATTGATACACTGCGGGAGAAGACCGGGAATGAGGCAGAAGTGCAGGATTATGTCATGCAGAATGACAAAGGAAGGATCTTTCTTGACAAGCTGAAAGATATGATGGAATTTCTGATTCCGAATTATATCCTGGAGGGGAAGAATCAGCTTGTGATCGCAATCGGATGTACCGGAGGAAAGCACAGATCCGTTACACTGGCGAATGCACTCTACCAGATTTTGGATAAAGAAGAAAGTTATGGGGTGCGTATCGAACATCGTGACATTGGAAAAGATAGCATCACGAAAAGAAAGTAAAAGGTGGGGAAAATGTCGTTTTCCGGTAAAGTAAAAGAAGAACTGGCAGGAAATATCAGTCCGGCAAGGCATTGCCGGATTGCAGAGCTGGCTGCATTTATTGGTATGTGCGGAACGGTTGCAATCAACAGCTTTGACCAGTACAGCATAAAAATCCATACAGAAAATTTACTTGTGGCAAGAAAAGTCTTTACATTGATCCAAAAAACCTTTAATATAAAGGCTGATGCCTCTGTAAGAAGGAATATCAGCAAGCAGACTGTATCCTATGCAGTTGTGATCCGCAGGCATGAAGATGCACTGAGGATCCTGCAGGCGACGAAGATGACAGAAGAATATGAGGATAATGGAGAGAGTATTCATGCAGTAGATCCGCTGATCGTGCAGCAGACCTGTTGTAAGAGAGCATTTTTGAGAGGTGCATTTCAGGCATCAGGCTCCATGAGTGATCCGAACAAGTCTTATCATTTTGAGATTGTCTGTTCTACAGAAGAGATGGGAAAGCAGGTCTGTACTCTGATGCGGAGTTTTTCAATGGATGCAAAGACGGTTCTGAGGAAGAAGTCTTATGTAGTTTATCTGAAAGAGGGATCGCAGATCGTAGATATATTGAATATCATGGAAGCACACGTTTCTCTGATGGAACTTGAAAATGTCAGGATCTTAAAAGAGATGCGTAATACAGTAAACAGAAAAGTGAATTGCGAAACTGCCAATATCAATAAGACTGTATCGGCAGCAGTCAAGCAGGTTGAGGATATTACATATCTGAAGGAAACAATTGGTTTTGAGAATCTGCCGGAAGGACTTGTGGAGGCCGCTCTTGCCCGCCTTGCAAACCCTGATCTGACATTAAAAGAGCTGGGAGCTACTCTGAATCCCCCTGTCGGAAAGTCCGGTATCAACCATCGACTGCGTAAGCTGAGTGAACTGGCAGATAAAGTGAGGCAAGAACAAGGAGGATTATTATGATTAAAGAATCTGTTGTAGTAAAAGCTGACCCTGGATTTGATGGACGTCCAATCGCACTTCTTGTACAGGAAGCAAGCCAGTATGCAAGTACAGTGTATATTCAGGTTGGAGAAAAGCATATCAATGCGAAAAGTATTATGGGGATGATGAGTCTGAACCTGATCGGCGGTGAGGAGATCACTGTCGTGACAGAAGGGGAAGATGAGGAAAAAGCAGCAGAGGGAATCAAATCTTTTTTTGCGACGGTAGGATAAATTCCTGATAGAAGAGAAGTTAAGAGGGTTGTGCTGGAAAGTGCAGCCTTCTTTTATCTTAAATTTGGAGGTCTGTGAGTATGAAGAAGATGTTATTTATTTATAATCCCAATTCAGGCATGGGGCTTCTGAAACCGAAGCTCTCAGATGTGCTGGATATTTTTGTAAAGGGCGGATATGAGGTGACGGTCTATCCTACCCAGAAATATCATGATGCCGTAAGAAAGATGGGAGAATACGAGGAACAGTATGATCTCGTAGCATGCAGCGGAGGAGACGGAACGCTGGATGAAGTTGTTACGGGGATGATGAAGCGGGAGAAAAAAGTACCAATCGGATATATTCCGGCAGGAACAACGAATGATTTCGCAAGCAGTCTTCATATTTCAAAAAATATGCTGGAAGCTGCAGATACCGTTGTGAATGGAGTGCCGTTTGCGTGTGATGTGGGAGTGTTTAATCAGGATTACTTTGTCTATATTGCGGCATTTGGATTATTTACGGATGTTTCTTATGAGACGAAGCAGAGCATGAAAAATGTACTGGGACATCTGGCATACATATTAGAAGGAACGAAACGTATCTTTAATATTCCCTCTTACCGGATCAAAGTGACTCATGACGGAGAGACGATAGAAGATGAATTTATTTACGGAATGGTGACGAACTCCCGATCGGTGGGGGGATTTAAAGGAATTACAGGAAAGAATGTAGTCTTTGATGATGGGAAATTTGAAGTAACACTGTTCAAGACACCAAGGAATCCAATGGAACTGAACGAGATCCTGGGGGCGTTGGCACTGAGAAAGATCAACCCGAAGCGGATGTACTCTTTTAAGACAAATGAGGTTCATTTTGAGACAGAAGAGGAAATTCCATGGACGTTGGATGGTGAATTTGGCGGAGTGCATGAAGAAGTAGTGGTAAAAGACTGTCAGAAAGCACTTGAGATCATGGTAAAGCCGGAAGTCATTGAGGATGTCTCCGAGAAAAAAGGAACAGAATAAAGCAGAGGATAGTATCGAGCTGAAAAGGAAGAAATTTCAGAAAATATACCAATATAAACTGAATTGAAGAAATTTTTAAAAATATTAAAAAAAATGAAAAAAGTACTTGCATTTTAAAAAAAAGTCCCGTGGTGCGCATTGATGCCACAGTACTGGACGCCGTAAAAGAAATTACGAAG
>OHAP01002336.1_pt1 | contig 10738 bp, 7 predicted proteins | sample 1577171 | NCBI WGS metagenome assembly OHAP01 (sample SAMEA3541489, study PRJEB24748) | human gut metagenome | biome: human gut; feature: human-associated habitat; material: faeces | place: China | collected 2012 | reverse complement strand
AGCCGTCGAAGCGGGCTATGGGCGCAAGCGGCTGTTCGCGAAAGACGCGCTCGACAGCGGCACGGTATTCGTCGACCTTTTTGGTCTTGCGTACGAGCTTGTGAACGGTCGCGGGATCGGCGAAGGCGCATTTGGCATAGAACCACCACTCCTTCATGCGAAAGACCGCGTTGCCCCCAATCTCGTCTGAATAGGCAGCAAACAGCGTGTCATGGAAGCGCTGCAGCTCAGCAACTGTGGCAGCAGGGCCGCCGGCAACCATGCGAGCCAGCGCGGGGTTCGCAAGCAAGCCGCGCCCCAACATTACGTGGCGTGTTCCGGGATAAGCCTCCACCAGCGCTTCCATATCCTCAAGATCAAAGATGTCGCCGTTATAGGCTACGGGAAACGGTGCCCGATCCAGCGTCTCGCCGTAAAACTCTTTGCGCGGCGTGCCCGTATAACGGTCCTTTTGCACGCGCGGATGCACGATCAGCTCTGCCAGCGGCATGCGGCAATAGAGGTCGAGCACGCGCTCGTACTCGTCATCACTTTCCAACCCCAGCCTGGTTTTAACCGACACCGGCAATGGCGAACGTTCGCACACGTCGCTCAAGAACGCCTCGAGCTCATCCAGGTTGCGCAGAAAGCCCGAGCCCTTGCCTTTGGCGACAACCGTACCCGAAGGGCAACCAAGGTTGAGATTGACCTCGCGGTAGCCCATTTCGGCGAGCACCTGCGCCGCCCACACAAACTCGTCCGCATTTTTGGACATCAGCTGCGGCACCACGTTAAGCCCCTGGTTATTGGCGGGATCGACCTCTTTAAACGCCTTACCGCCAAAGCGGTTGCCCACCCGCGGCGGCGGCAAAAACGGCGTGTAATAGCAATCGAGCGCGCCGAAGCACTTCGCATGCACGCGACGGAACACATGCCCGGTAATCCCCTCCATAGGGGCCAGCGATAAAATCATCTGCATCTCTCTCATATCGAGCGGCAGAGGGACAAATCCCCTACCACGCAACCGCGGCATCCTATTGTCACCGACAGAATCCGCCCGAGGACATGAAGGGTCCGCAATCCATAAGAATTGAATCTAGATGGCCGGACTCCACGACAGCACACTCTGCTGCACAACCATGCGCCCATCAATGGCGGGATTCTCTATACTGAGTCACACATGACGGTAACGCGCCAAAGGAGAACGCCGTGACCACGTCGCAGATATCCCTGCTCGCCCTCATCTCGGTTGGGGGCATCGGCTGCTTGCTTATCGCGGTGAGCGCGCTCATGAAGGCCGCCACTCGCAGAAAAGCCAAGGGCTGCACCGCTATGACCATGGGAACGGTCGTCGACCATCGCTTTATGGGCGAAGGCAGGATGTATCCCGTTTTGGAATACACCGTCGACGGCACGCAATGCCGCGCGACAAAACAATTCCGCGGCATCAAGACCAAACGCATGTCGGGACTCCCCATCCGCACGCAAGCCACCGCCTACGAAGACGCCAAGGGCTGGCTGCACGTACAGACGGGGCCCATCGCCCGCCTAGACACCCTTGCAGAGCAGCTTTGGCCCCTCGGCAGTCAAATGACCGTACACTACAACCCCAGCAACCCAGGCAAAAGCTATGTCGAACGCCCCATCGTGGGCAACTTTGCCACGCTGATGTTTAACATCGCAGGCTTCTTGCTCATCGCGATGGGCATCTTGCTCTATGTTCTTATCCAGCGCTAGCTCAAACTGATGCGCCCCGCGCCCCATGCGCCGCAACGACCGTTACGACACCAAGGATCAGCTATGGCAACACTTTCCGAACAAGAACGCAGGCGCATCCAGCGATACTGCATCTGCCCCAAAGTTGCCGGTGCGGCGCTTGCCATGGCATTCGTGCTGCCATTTTCGATCATTCCCTTCGAGATGATCGACGACATCGTCTTCCATCACGAAGGCTTCCAAGAAACGGGCATGATGGCCGCCCTGGTGCTCACCGCCATCGAGCTCGTCATCTTCTGCTACTGCGCGCTCGCGCCGCGCTTTGGCATGCGTGGCAAGCAGTGGAAGGAAATGCAGCACCGACTCGCCGTCGAGCAGACTGAGAAAAACCGCTCGGCACAAATCGCAGGCGTTGTCGGCACGCAGGCCGCCGCGCGCCTGCTCAAGAACAGCGACAACGAGACCGCGCGCAACCTGGGTGGCGCGGCAGAAGTCGCCGCTGCCGTAGGCACCGTCGCCACCGCAGCGGACGTACTTACCGAGAGCTTCGCTAACGCAAAGGCCATGGCGGAAGCCTATGGCGTGCCTATCCCCCGTGCAAAAAAGTGGATCATCGCGCTTGTGGCGCTGCCCCTCGCAATCGTGTGCGGTGCCTATATCCCGCAGCTGGCACAGGGAAACATCGAGATGCAAGAGAACGCCACGGCCGCGGCCGAACAGATCGCCATCGCCCGCAAGACGCTAGAGCCCGCATGCGAGTACGTGTCCGCCGATGACCCTTACGAGCGATATCAAGATTACGGCTATCACGTCCGTGGCTACTTGCACGACGGCGACTCCGATACCCAGAAGACCTATACGTACCTGGATTTCGACAACAAGGGGACGCTCAAGGAAGTGAGTTACATAGCAGAGATCGACCCCGACGCGAGCCTTGAGGACAACCTCGCCCGCATCGAGCTCGACTTGGATGAGCTTTCCTCTGTCGTCAAAACCGTAGACGTCAAGACCGTGAGTCCCGAGCTCCTAGCACCGCAAAAGCTCCCCGAAGAGTTTAGGCAGGCTTTTTTGAACGGTTCGCTCTACGAGAGAATCTCCATCAGGACGAGTGACAACCCCATCAAAACGTACTATTCGTTTGACACGGAGCCCGAGGACGAGTTTGACGAGTACACCCATCCAAGCATCCGTATCACGTTGGTGGGCAAAACGAGCTAGGCGCAGAATGTGACAAAGGGCACCGACATTAGTCGATGCCCTAAGGTTACTGCATGTTAAGTCCTGCAGCGTATGTCTAAGACGAATCGAATTATTCATCCCAGGAGAGATTCTTGCCAGTCTTCTTTGCCAGCAGCAAAAACAGACCGATGATGACGTTGCATGCAATGCAGAAGATGAAGACGCCCTGGAAGGAGCCAACGAGCTCGTATACCTTCATCATGACGGGCATGCCAAAGGCACCGACGATATAGCCCACGGAGCAGATGAGCGCGAAGATGCGACCAAAGTCACGGGAGCCAAAGACGTCCATCACCAAAACGGTCAGAGCGGTGCCGGCAATGACGTACATGACGTCGTTAACACCGGCAGCAAGAATGCTGAGCGTCGAGTTGCCGCTGCTCATCATGAGCATGACAAAGGAGAGAATCGAGACGGCGAGCCAGCTCAGAATGGCCTTGGTGCTGCCAAACTTATCGCAAGTGGTACCGACGATCGGGTTGAGGAACAGGTCGAACAGCGATGCGGCGGAAACCATGAAGCCACCCACCATGGGGCTAAAGCCGACCTCGGCGGCATAGGTGGGGAACAGTTGGTTCATGCAGCAAGTAAGCTGAACGAGGCAGAGGAAGCCGATGCAGAAAAAGAATGCAGGCGACTTAATAGCGCGTGCGTAGCTAACGCCACGTGCACTATCCTCGGTCGTTTCGTCGGTCTCGGCGACCGTCTCGCCTTCGACATAGCCATAGGGCAGCATGCCCTTGTCCTGGGGCTTATAGCGGATAATCAGGATGGAAGCGGGAAGAATGAGCACGGCGGAGACGCCAGCGAGTACCAGATAACCAGTCCTCCAGCCAGCAGCCTCAATGACAGAGGTGATGACGGGGCTCATGATGAGCATGTAAATCGAGTTCACTGCCCAAGCGAGGCCAATTGCCAGGCCGCCAGATTTTTTGAACCACTGGTCAATAACATCGGACATGGCGACGCCGGTAGTGAAGGCGAAGCAAACGCCAATCAAGGCACCAGCTGCGATGAACATCCAGACTTCGGTGTAGAAGGCCATGCCTGCGCCAGCGGCGAGCAGAATAAGCTCGACGACGGGGAGCCAAAACTTGCCAACAACCTTGGGGATGAGTTTTCCGACAAACGGAAGAGCTGCCGCAAGACCAATGAGCGTTGCAGTGAAGTAATACGAGAAGATGGAGTAGTCAAATCCGAACTCCTCGCACACGGGCGCGACGAAGGAGCCAGCGATTACGCTATAGGATCCGGTCGTACCGGCAGACATGAGGCCGAGCGCGATCACGAGAACCCATGCGTAAACCTTGCTGCTCTTTAACTTTGCATTTTCCATTGATACAGCTCCTAGAGACCCAGAAGGGCGCACATAACGGCCTTGATGGTGTGCTGACGATTCTCTGCCTCACGAAAGATGACCGACGCGTTGGCCTCAAAGCACTCGTCCGCAATCTCAAAGCCCTCGGTGATGATTTCACGATGCAGGTCGTTCTTGCACTGGTCGAGCAACATCTTGCCAACGCGGTGATTTGCGTTGTGAACAGAGGGGAGCTCGTGCATGCAGAAGATGTCGGGGTTGTTGGTGCGCTTGCACAGCTCACTGGTGACGCGATAGGGGTACAGGGACTCGGCGTCGCCAAGCCAAGAGTTGTAGTCATCGGGGTCCAGAACCTCATCGCCGCACTCGGGGTTGATGTAGCGCCACTCCTCGGTAACGATTACGTCGACACCGTCCAGAGCATCAAGGTCAGAGGTGATGGTGAAGGTCCTGTTGGGCGCGTACTTGGCGTAGCAGGCCTCGACCTCCTCGATCATTTCCTTGCACATCTGGTGACGGAGGTCGTCGGGGCCGATGGCGAGGAAGTCCATGTCGAGCATCGCGCACAGACGGCCATACCACACGGGGGCACCGGCGCAGTTGCCAACGAAGGCCATCTTCTTGCCACGGCTCGTGCGCAGGCCACCCCACTGCTCCTCCATCGTGAGAGCGTCTGCGAGCATCTGGGTCGGGTGATCGCCGAGGGTGAGGGCATTGATGACTGGAATATCGACCAAGTCGGCGACATCATAGAGGAACTGCTCGTCCTTTTGTGCACGATAGACAATGAGATCATACATGCCGTTGAAGACGCGCATGGCATCCTCGATGGTCTCGCAATCACCCATGTGGGAGTTGGTCAGATAGGTGAAGCCCATGCCCAGGTCGTTGCAAGAGGTCTCAAAGGCGCAGCGAGTGCGGGTCGAGCCCCACTCAAAGTTGGCGAGAACGTTCTTGCCGGGGAAGTAGCGCTGGTCGACACCGGACTTTTTCTGGGCCTTGAGGTTCCAGGCAAGATCGATGAGGTAACGGAAATCCTCAGAGGAAAGATCGTGGATGTTGAGGTAGTCGCGACCGCGAAGGCTGTTGTTCATGCCTATTTCCTTTCAATTGTTTGATGGGTAAGTGTCGAATGTGCCCCCGAGGGAAACACGGATATCCCTCGGGGACTGTAAATGTGGCGCCTGGATCAGGCAGCGCAAGTTTAAGAACTTGCTAGCAGCTGGCGGCCACGTCCTTGGTCCAGCAGTGCACGCCGCCGCCGGACAGGTTAAGCGCGAGAGAGTCGATCATGATGACCTTGCGATCGGGGAAGCAGCTCTCAAGAACCGCCTTGGCCTGCTCATCCTTCTCCTTCACGACTTCGCTCATGCCTTCGTGGTAATAACGCTGGCCAAGAACGACGCCATTGCAGATGAGGAAGTTGCAGTAGCTTGCTGCGGCATAAAAGTGAACGGGGCCTTCGGGCCAAGGGGTGCCATCCATGAACTTGCCGCCCATTTCGTCGATGAAGCCCTTATACAGCTCGTAGTCCTCGTCGCCGGGGGCGATGACAACCTCGATCGGCTCGGCAGTGGGCATGCGGACGATTTCGAAGGGCTTGCCCTCCCAGTCCGTCTCAGCGCGCAGGATCTCGTAGGCGGCGTCGATGCGACGACGCGACTCCGCGCCCGCCTTGCTCGAAGCGGCCTCCTCATCGGATACCTCGGCAAGAAGAATCTTGTTCGGGGTGATAAAGCGGCACATCTCATCGATGTGGGCGGCGAAGCTCATGCCGAAGACAGGAGTTCCATCTTCCTTCTCGTCGAGGATGCCCAGTCGATAGTCGTCGTCCTCAAGCATAGGCTGCGGCAGCCAGATAACCTTGTTGAGGTTGTAGATGCGCTTGTACTCGGCCTCCACTTCCTCTTTTGAGAACTCGGGATTGCGCTTGCGGCATTCCGTGTCCTCGATGGCGATCAGGGTGCCGTGACCGTCAAACTCGCGGTCGCCGCCCTCCGAAACCATTTCGGAATTGACGATATCGAAACACCCGAGCGCAACCGCCATGTGAACAGCTGCCCTGCGTGCGGACCGGCACTCTGGGGAGTTCTTGTCCCACACGCCGTAATAGGTCCAAGCGGGGTTGACCATATAGGAATGGCCTTCGTCGTCGACCATGATGCTGGGGCCGTTGTCGCGAACGTAGAAGTTGGAATCTTCGAACTGCGTAATCTGGATACGGTCGAAATCCACCCCTTCCTCTTTAAGGCGCGAGCAGGCTTCCTCGTAGGAGCCGGGGGTGCCACAGTTGAGGTTGACCGTAACGTCGCCATACTCAAGCAAAGCTTTAATTACGTCAACGCAGGGCTGGCGATTATCGAAGCCCTCTGCGCGAATGTAATCGGGAAGCCATGTCACATAGACGTTGGAGCGCTTCTCAAACTCGCCCGGCATACGATAGTTCTCGTACATGGTTGGTCCTTCCGTCGGGTTTCCCGCAATGCTGTCCGGCCGCGACAATAGCGGGGTTACACCAGCTATAGTACTACTATACCTACCGTTCGGTAGGTGATTTTGTATAATTGCCATTCGCCTGTCGATACCTACCGTTCACCGTTTATAGTGGTCGTGTTTGGACACGAATTGATGTTCCGTTGCCATTCTTAATAATGTTGGCAATGCGGAAGTGATTTGCAATGGAGAAGTGAAGCGTGAGCACAAAGGGAAAAATATTGGATGCAATGTATGATCTTGTGGCAGAAGTCGGTTACGACAAGGCGTCCATTGGAAAAATCTGCGACCGTGTTGGCATATCCAAGCCATCGGTGTACTACTACTTTCCCTCTAAAGAGGATATTTTCACCACGCTCTTAGATAGTATGTTTCCGACTATCGACTATCAGCGCGACTACTCGCTAATAGTCGATAGGGACGGATTCAAGGCGGCGCTTATCGAGCTCGGCAATTCGGTTATAGGTGGCTATCGTAGTGATGAAAAGCGCCGTCGCGTGCTGGCCGAGGTCAGTATTCAGGCAAATCGAATCCCTGCAGTTCAGGAACGTCAGGCAACGGCGATCAACCGAACTATGGACGCGCTTAAAGACATCCTTCTCCATGGCCTAGAAATTGGCGCGTTTTCCGATGAAACAGACGTCATGCTGTACGTGCAGATTCTTTACACCGTACTTGAGGGAGCGAGCAATACCGTTGCCCAAGATGAAGACATCGATGAAAAGGCTGTTTGGGCAGGGATCGTCGAACTCATGTTTAAATAGGCGCGTAACAACAGAGGCACCTTGGCAAGCGCGATGCGACGACTTGCGGGGTCGCAGAATGGTTCGAAACCCGTGTTCGCGATGATTGCAAAAAGTTGTTGAATAGAAATTGGGGCCGATTCCAGCTATGTTGGAATCGGCCCCAATTTCGTTGTAACTTGCAGAGACAAATGACAGGGCTGAAGGGCAGTTCGTTGGTCAGGTTATTTCGCGGTAGTCTTATTGAGGAGACCGGAAACTAAAGCAAATGTCGCAATCAGAAGGTTGCAGATGATACAGAAGACGAATACTCCTTGGAAAGACCCTGCCATACCGTAAACCTTCATCATGACTGGCATTCCGAAAGCTCCGACAACATAGCCCGCTGAGCAAATAATCGAATAGATCCTTCCAAAATCGCGTGATCCGAAGAGCGAGAGGAGAATCATCGGCATTGCAGTTCCAACGATGGCGAACATGACGTCGTTTACGCCGGCCGCGATGATGGAAACGGTCTCGTTGCTTCCGCCAAAGATGAGAAGCAGGAATGAAAGAATGCTGACTCCCGTCCATGCGACCGTTGCTTTAATAGCACCGAGCTTGTCGCATGTTTTACCTACGAAGGGATTTAGGAAAATATCGGAGAGCGAAGCCGCCGAAACCATTAGGCTTCCCACGATGGGATTGAAGCCGACCTCGCTTGCATAGGTCGGGAACAGCTGGTTCATGCAGCAGGTGAGTTGCGCCACGCAGAGCAGAAGGGCGCAGAGAATAAAAGACGGCGTTTTCGCGGCATCGCGGAGCGCCATGCCCGAAGGGACATCTTCCTGTTCATCGGCGCTGTAGCTCTCATGGGTTTCGGAGGTGGCCTCTCCGTACGGAAGCATATTGCGATCAGAGGGCTTAAGGCGAATGATAAATGCGCTTGTGGGCAATATCATGGCTGCAGAAACGGCCGCAAGTACGATGTAACCCGTACGCCAGCCTTGCTGCTCGATGACCAGTGTAATGACAGGACTCAATAGCAGCGCGCAGAGAGAATTAACGCCCCACGCAAGGCCGATGGCAAGACCAGACGATTTACTGAACCATTGGTCAATGACATCGGACATGCAGACACCCGTTGTGAACGAAAAGCAGATGCCGATCACTGCGGCGGAGACGATGAACATCCAAACCTCGGTGTAGAACGCCATTGCGGCGCCGGCGGCAATAAGGACGAGTTCAACGCAAATATGCCATGGTTTGCCGATTACTTTTGGAATGAAACGACTCAAAAGTGGAAGCCCAAGCGCAAGGCCAAGAAGAATCGCGGTGAAATAGAAAGAGAAAGAAGTGTAGTCAAAGCCCAGGTCTTCACATACAGGAGCGATGAATGAGCCGGCAATGATGCTGTAGGTGCCGGTTGTTCCCGCAGACATTAAACCGAGCGCAATAACGACAATCCAAGCAAATGCGCCGCTCTCACGGGGGCGGTCCTTTTCGGCTGGTGCGATGAGAGTCATGGTTACTCCGTTTCTATCGGCAATGCAACCTATATGCCTACCGATAGGTATATAAAGATGGAGATTCTTCGTCAAGTGTTAAGCGGGGAGCGGGGGCCCTTAACGTGCCGAACGGTAATTGGGTCCCCAATGTGACAAAGGGACTGCTCCTTTGTCGCATTATTCGGAGCGCAGGGCTTCCACGGGGTCCTTTTTGGATGCGCTGTGGGCTGGCAGCAAGCCGGCGACGACCGTCAGCAGCACCGATATCGCAATGAGCATCAACGCATCCTGAACGGGCAAGCTCATCAGGTTGGGTACCCGCTTGGCAGCAAGCGCCCAGGCATTAACCGGAAAGCTCACGATCACCACGACGGCAACGGCAAAGACGCCGGCAATGAGGCCCTCGATGAAGGTCTCGGCGTTGAACACGTTTGCCACGTTGCGCTTCGACGCGCCGATCGCGCGCAGGATGCCAATCTCCTTTTTGCGCTCCAGCACGCTGATGTAGGTGATGATGCCGATCATGATGGAGCTCACCACCAGGCTGATACTCACGAATGCGATGAGCACCAAGCTGATGGTGTTCACGATGTCGGTCACCGAGCCCATGATGATGCCCATGTAGTCGGTATACGAGATTGCCTGCTCATCGTGACCAGCGGCTTTGACCTGTTTGTTGTACGCATCGATGCGATCGAGAACGCGCTCCTTGGCCTCAAAGTCACGCGGGAAAATCTTGACCGAGATGGGGTCCGCCTCGTCCGCATAGCCCAACGTGGTCAGATTGTTGTCGTAGGTGAGCTTCGATGCCTTGGCATAGCTCATCATGAGCGAACTCAGGTCCTCGGCGTCCATGTTGAAGTGAATAGCATTGGCAAAGGCACTCGCATCCACATGCATAGCGCCCGCCAAGTTGGCAAAACTCGAAGACATCTGCGTCGCCATCTGGTCCATAAGCCCTGCCGCGCCCGCCTTGAGCTGGGACGATACCGTCGACGCTATCTGCTCGCTGATTGCCTTCATCACCTGGTCCATTGCCTGCTGCAGATACGGAGCCAGCTGCTTTTGCACATAGTCGCCCATCGCCTGCTGCAGGCGCTCGGCCAGGGCATCGCCGCCGAGCGCTTTGAGCTGTGCCAAGATTTGCTGGGCTGCGGCATCATTCTCAAGATACGCCGAGAATGCGGCAGCAAGCTTTGAAGCGTCCTTAAGATCTTCGGGCGACAGCACCCTAAACTGATCAGACTGCAAAAAACCCTCAAACAGCTGGTTGGCAAGCGTTCCCACCTGCTGCATTTGCTCGGGTGTGAGCTCCAAGCCATCGAAAATCCCCGAGAAATCTGGCGTCGGCGCTTTGGCCATAATGTCACCAAAGTCGATATCCTTCCCAACGCCCGAAAGGTCAATGTTCAGCCCGGACAAATCGATACCAGAAAGGTCGACACCGCCGGCCGCACCCGAGAGCGCAGATGTATCGAACGAGAACGCGCTCTTCAGCGCCGCCTCGTCCACGCTGAACATGCTGCCCAGATCCACGCCTTGCTTGGCCTCACTCTGCAGCTCGTCAAAGGTTTTGCCCGTAAAGACATCCGTCTCGGGGTGGGCAAGCTGCTCTTGCACAATCTGCGAATTGGCAGCGCGTTCCATAAGCTGGCGGGTCAGCGCGTGCGTATAGGCAATACCCGGGGACAATGCGCTCGCGTTGGCCGTCTCGTTGGGTCGCACCACGCCCACAATGCGCACGTCAATACCGTCAGCAACCT
>OHAP01002331.1_pt1 | contig 10765 bp, 8 predicted proteins | sample 1577171 | NCBI WGS metagenome assembly OHAP01 (sample SAMEA3541489, study PRJEB24748) | human gut metagenome | biome: human gut; feature: human-associated habitat; material: faeces | place: China | collected 2012 | reverse complement strand
CGAATCCAACGAAACATCCGAATCCAACGAAACATCCGAATCCAACGAAACATCCGAATCCAACGAAACATCCGAAAACAACGAATCAGACGAATCTGACAACGAGGAGGCCAAGTGATGAAGAAGCGTTTCAACGCAATCGCGGCGGCCGTGCTCGCATTGGGAATGGTCGTTGGCATGTGCGGATGCGAGGGGCAGCTGCCGCAGCCGAAAACCACGCAACGTCAGGATGCGCCGAATCTGACCGCCAAGCAGGAGAAAACCATCCGTACGGATATTCTCACAACGCTTGACCAGTGCAATAACGACCGCAATATCGACGCCCTCGGCTCGATTTTGGAGGGGCCGGAACTTGAGATTCGCACAAGCGAACTTCATGTGGCGCAGGTCACGGGCAATCTTGACCGCAAGACCACGATTCCAACCGGTCTGGCGCAGGCTGTGATCTCCACAGATAGTGGATGGCCACGTTCGGTGTTTTCCATTACTTCCACCACGGACGACCAGCAGTCCAAGCGTCTGCTGGTGTTCCGTCAGGATTCCGCACGCCAGAACTACAAGCTGTGGGGTGTGGCGCGACTGTTTTCGGGCGTGAAGATGCCGAGTTTCGAGATTTCCAAAACCGGCAGCGAGCAGGGGACGGAAAAAGACACCGGTCTGGTCATGACCCCGAAGGATGCGGTCGCTGCATATGCCGACGTGTTGCAGAATGGTGCGGCCAGCCAGTATGCGCAGCAGTTCGCCGACGATGATTTGCGTACGAAGCTTACCGATCTGACCGAACAGGTGCAGAAGGCCATGGAGCTGAACGAGGGATCGCAGCAGCAGGTGTTCACGCCGGTTGACGGTGCCATCAGCGTCATGCGTTCCGCGGATGGTGGCGACTTGGTAGTGGCGCAGATCAATTCCGAATGGACGCGTTCCGCTGGTGCCGGACGTGAATCGCAGCCCGCTTCCGATGCGGAAAAAGCGCTGTTTGGCAACGGTCAAGCCACCAGCACCATGAAAACCACGTATGTGAATGTGATCGCGCTGTACGTGCCTCCGGCAAATTCCGGCGAGAAGATTACCTCAGTCGGTTCCGAACGCCAGCCGGTCAGGGTTGAGGCGCTGTAATCGTCGCGATTGCGCGATTGCGCGTAAGCTTGGGGCGAACGTTTGCGATGCGTGTTGCGCTGGGCGCTTAATGTTGTTGATTGTTGATATTTAGGAGGCAAGCATGGCAGGTCAAAGGCCGTTTAATCCGGGAGTTTCCTTGGCGGGGGCCGTCGATCTTGAAGCGTTGAAGCATCAGGTGAAGGCCGAACCGGGGCAGGCTGGAGGCGCTCCGGCCGCTGGGGGTTACGTGATCGACACCACGGAGAACACGTTCCAGGCCATGGTGCAGACGTCGGCCACGTTCCCGATTCTGCTGCTGCTGTGGGTGCCGACCGATGATCGCCTGTTCGACATGGCACGCCAGTTGGGCGATGCCGTGAACCAGTTAAACGGCCAGATTCAGCTGTCTCGTATTGATATCGCGTCGAATCCGTCAATCGCGCAAGCGTTCCAAGTGCAGGGTGCTCCCGCGTTGTTCGCGTTGATCAACGGCCGCCCGATGCCGATTCTGCAGGGCTTGCCGTCTGCCGAGGAAATGCAGCAGATCGTGGACGCGGCGATTCCGAATCTGGTTGCTGCCGCCCAGCAGGCTGGAGTGACCGGTTCCGCGCCGTATTCGGGCGATTCGGATTCCGATGCGGCGAATTCCGCCGCCGGCGCTCAGGAGGTGCCTCCGGAGCATCAGGAGGCGTATATGCTGGCACAGCAGGGCGATTACGCTGGTGCCGCAGCCGCGTACGAGAAGGTGCTTGAAGCCGATCCGAACGATGCCCGCGCAGCCCGCGAGCGTGCGAAGGCGTTGCTGTTGGCCCGTTCCGCCAATGCGAACGTGCGTGAGGTACGTGCCGCCGCTGCCGACAATCCCGATGATGTTGAAGCGCAGCTTGCCGTTGCTGACATTGATATGATCGGCGGTCAGATTCAGGATGCGTTCGACCGTTTGCTGGATTTCGTTGCGGCCGGCCATAAGGCTGATATTGAGCCGGTGCGCAAGCGTCTGCTGGAATATTTCACGATTCCTGAGCCGACCGACGAGCGTTTGAAGCGTGCCCGCCGTCGCCTCGCCACGCTTATGTACTGATACGTTTATTGACTTAGATACCGTTTTGGGTACCGTTCAACCGTAGGCTGACAACCAAATCGTTCTTTACGGCCTACGGTTGTTTTTTTTAAAAAAAAGACTTATTCCATACGATTGGTGCCGAAATAGTCAAGGAATTGCGGTCCGTCCGCTTCCAGTTCGGCTTCGAATTCGGATTTCCATCGTGAATATGGATTCGCTGCAAGTCCTTCATTGCTGAACCGCGATTGGTCGGTGATTTCGGTGGTGCAGAATTTCGGGATCACCAGATTGGTGACGGGTCCGATACGTTCCGCTTCCGCAATGATCAGGGGAGCGTTGGTGCCGCCGAATACGTCGATGTTCCAGCCATCTTCGTCGATCCAGTCGGTGAAACGGTTTTTGATGGTTACGTGTCCGCCGCGTTTGATGAGCTCTCCTGCGATGCGCGAATCCAAGTCTCGGCTCGCCTCATAGCGCGTGCCTCCTACGGACGGCCCCTTCACGGTGACTGATCCAAGCTGGAATTCGTCGCGATACTTTTCGAGCACGGCCAGCGGGTCGAGGTCCGGAGTCATGGCGATGCGAACGGACTTTGTTTTCAATCGTACGCGCAACGCGTAATTATCCTGATGAACGTAATAACTTTGCACGATTAATGTCGGACTGTCGCTGTCATCCAACTGCGTTGGCAAAGCACGGCAGAAAAAACGGCGCATGTATTCGAAATCGCCTGTATTTCTGCCTGAATCCTCAACCATATTCTCAGTCTAGTGGAAAATACGCGGTAAATGACGTTATTGTGCCGCAAATTATGACGTAATACTCCTCATTCCCCGTTCCATACCCGTCATCTCCCCTCCATAGTTGGGTATGTTGCCGAAAACCCATTCATGCTTACTTTGCCAACATGATGATTAAGATTCAAAGACCATTTTTCCGTAAAAAGTGTCGCTTTCATCTCAAGGCAGTGTAAAGTAGGTTGACGCACGGGTTTGTAGCTCAGTGGATAGAGCGTCTGTCTCCGGAACAGAAGGTCGTGGGTTCGATCCCCATCAAGCCCACCACAAAGACATGTGAAGGGCCGGGGCGCTGAGCCGGTATTTGGAACATGGGACAATGCGCGTCGATTCCATGGGTACAGTGATTGTTTGAGATTGCGTTGTCGTGGTTTGCCGCGGCCTGAACGCAAGCAAGATGCAATAACACATTCTTCAAAGGAGAAACATTATGAGCGAGAAGATGGAAGAGGTTGCGACTTCTGAAGCCCCGGCGGCGCTGGGCGCTTACAGCCAGGCTGTGAAGGCCAACGGTTTCGTGTTCGTCTCCGGCCAGCTGGGCATCGACCCGGCCACCGGCGAACTGGCTGGCGAAACTGCCGGCGAGCAGGCATCCCAGGCGCTGAAGAACATCAAGCACATTCTTGACGCAGCAGGCACAGGCATCGAGCACGTCTGCCGTGCCACTATCTACATGAAGAACGTCGAAGACTTCCACGAGATCGACGACGTGTATGCGCAGGCCTTCATCGGCTCCGTGAAGCCGGCCCGCGTCGCGTTCGGCGGCAACAACATTCCGAAGGGCGCTCTCGTTGAGATCGACGCCATCGCTGTACTCTGATTTCAGTGCGCTGATTGCAAATCTCCAGGAAATCCTTTTCAGGCTCGTATGCGGTTTCTTACGCTGCATGCGAGCCTGTTTTGTTTATGCAACCTCATGATTGCCGCAAAAGTGAACAGCAGGCAACATGTTTCCACCGATTTCCGTATAGTAATGCGTTTGGGTATTGTGCAAACGCATGCAAACGCATGCAAACGCAAGAACGCGCCCAGCCAAATATGAAGGAGCAGTCGCGCATGACCGAATCGCAAGTCAACGCATCTACTGCAGGCACTGACGCCGCTGAATCCGCTGAAGTCGAGCAGGGCGGTCTTGAACGTAAGATGGAAACCCGCCATCTGACCATGATTTCGCTGGGTGGCGTGATCGGCACTGGCTTGTTTCTTAGCTCCGGCTACACGATTCACCAAGCCGGCCCTCTTGGCGCGATCATCGCGTATGGCATCGGATCCATACTTGTGTATTTTGTGATGCTCAGCCTCGGCGAACTGTCAGTGGCTATGCCGTATGCCGGCAGTTTCCACCTGTATGCGAAGCGTTTCATCGGCCCCGGCACCGCGTTCACCATCGCCGTGCTGTATTGGCTGAATTGGGCGGTGGCGCTCGCTTCGGAATTCACGGCCGCTGGTCTGCTGATGCAACGTTGGTTTCCTGATTCGCCCGCGTGGATTTGGTCCGCCGCGTTCATTGCGGTGGTGTTCATGCTCAATATTCTGTCGGTGCGACTGTATGGTGAGTCGGAATTCTGGTTTGCGTCCATCAAGGTGTTCGCGATTATCGCGTTCATTGTGGTCGGCTTGCTTGCCATGTTTGGTGCGATTCCGATTGCCGGTTACGATCATGCTCCGCTGTTTGAGAATTTCTATGATGACGGCTGGCTCCCGAATGGTGTGATCCCGATTTTCTCGACGCTGCTGACGGTGGTGTTCGCGTTTTCGGGCACTGAGGTCGTTGGTGTTGCGGCGGGGGAGACGAAGGATCCGGCGCAGGCGATTCCGAAGGCCGTGCATACTACGGTGTTGCGTCTTGCGATTTTCTTCATCGGCTCGATCGCGGTGATGTCCGCGCTGATTCCGTGGCATCAGTCGGGTGTCGACGCGAGTCCGTTTGTGCTCGTGTTCCAGTCGATCGGCATGCCGTTTGCCGGCGATGTGATGAATTTCGTGGTGTTGACGGCGGTGCTGTCCGCTGCGAATTCCGGCTTGTATGTGTGCTCGCGTATGGTTTGGTCGCTTGCGCAGGAGGGTATGATTCCGCGCGCGCTCGGCAAGACGAATTTCCATGGTGTGCCCGTGTTCGCGGTGTTTTTCAGTATGGCCGGATCGCTGTTGGCGTTGCTGTCTTCCGTGGTTGCCGCTTCGACGGTGTATTTGGCGTTGGTTGCGGTTTCCGGCTTGGCCACGCTGGTGGTGTGGGCGTCGGTTTCCGTCTGTCACTTGCGTTTCCGCAAGCAGTGGCTTGCTCAAGGCCATTCGGTTGACGATTTGAAGTATCGTGCCCCCGGTTTTCCGTTCGTGCCGATCGCTGCGATTGTGATGTGCATTGGCGCGTTGGTTTTGGTGATTTGCGATCCGTCGCAGCGCTCCACATTGCTGTATATGATTCCGTTCGTTGCGATCTGCTATATCGGCTATTACGCTTCAGTGGCCTGGCACAGGAAGCATGGCAAACTGCAGGATGATACGCAAGGCTGATTCTGTCTGCATAATCGGTAGACTTGGAGGAATGAGTCCAGAAGCGCTTAGTGAACTGATTTTCAATATTGCCAACAACCTTGTGAATGAAGGCAAGGCTGGCACCCTGACCACCGATCTCATCCCTCCACAGGCCAAATTCGCCGTCATGCGTCCGAAGGACCGCGCGCACGGCGATTGGGCGTCGAACGCGGCCATGCAGCTGGCTAAGAAAGCCGGCATGAAGCCTCATGATTTCGCTGAATTGTTCGCTGCGGAACTTGCCAATGCCGATGGTATCAAGTCCGTGGAAGTGGCCGGCCCCGGCTTCATCAACATTGTGCTTGATTCCGCGTCCGCTGCTGCCGTGGTTGACACCGTGCTCAACGAGGGTACGAACTACGGTAAGAACGACCATCTTTCCGGCAAGACCCTGAATCTTGAGTTCGTTTCCGCCAATCCGACCGGTCCGATCCATATCGGCGGCACCCGTTGGGCCGCGGTCGGAGACTCCATGGCCCGCGTACTTGAGGCGAACGGCGCCAAGGTGGTGCGCGAATACTATTTCAACGATCACGGCGAGCAGATCAACCGCTTCGCCAAGTCGCTGGTTGCGGCCGCCCACGGTGAGGAAACCCCGATCGACGGCTACAAGGGTGCTTATATCGATGAGATCGCGCGTCGCGTTATCGATGAGGCAAATGCTGACGGTGTTGCGATTCTCGATCTGCCGCGCGTCGACGGTGGCGTTGACAATGATGGCAATCCGTTGGGTGAGGGCGATTCCGAACAGCGTGAGGAATTCCGCAAGCGTGCAGTGCCGATGATGTTCGGCGAAATCCGCAAATCCATGAAGGATTTCCGTGTGAACTTCGACGTATGGTTCCATGAGAACAGCCTGTATTCCGATGGCGAGGTCGACAAGGCGATCTCTGATTTGCGCGAACGTGGCGACATTTACGAAAAGGATGGCGCAACCTGGTTCGAGTCCACCAAGCATGGTGACGACAAGGATCGTGTGATCATCAAATCCGACGGCAACTACGCGTATTTCGCAGCTGATATTGCTTACTATCGCAACAAGCGCCATCGTGACAGCGATCCTGCAGACATCGCCATTTACATGCTGGGTGCTGACCATCACGGCTATATCGGCCGCATGATGGCCATGTGCGCCGCATTCGGCGACGAACCTGGCGAAAACATGCAGATTCTTATCGGCCAGCTCGTCAATGTGCTGAAGGACGGCAAGGCAGTGCGCATGTCGAAGCGCGCCGGCAATGTGGTGACCATCGACGATCTGACCGACGCTATCGGCGTGGATGCTTCTCGTTATTCGTTGGCACGCACCGACTACAATTCCCCGGTCGATATCGACCTGAACCTGCTCGCTTCGCATTCCAACGAGAATCCGGTGTACTACGTGCAGTACGCGCACGCCCGCTCCTGCAATGTGGACCGCAATGCAGCCGCAGCAAACATCACCTACGAGGGTGCCGACGTGAGTCTGCTCGACACCGCCGCCGACGGCGAAGTGCTTGCCGCGCTCGCCCAGTGGCCGGCCCTGCTGCGCGAAGCCGGCGACCTGCGCGCCCCACATCGTGTGGCCCACTACTTGGAAGATCTCGCAGCCACCTACCACAAGTGGTACAACGTGGAACGCGTGGTGCCTATGGAACTCACCGATCCGGAAGCTCGCGGCGAACAGGCCGAAGCTCTGCGCATTGCCAAGGCTCCGGAACCGGCTCGTGCGGCTGCACGTTTGAAGCTCAATGACGCAGTCAAGACGGTTATCGCCGAAGGTCTTGACCTGCTTGGCGTCGCAGCCCCAGACCGGATGTGATCGCCATGGCAGTCACCCCCATCTGGCCGGCCGGCTCCGACGTGAACGAACAAGGTGAAATCACGTTCCATGGCCGCACTGCCGAAAGCCTACTGAACGAATTCGGTTCGCCGCTCTACGTTATCGACACTGATGACGTGCGAGCCCGTGCCACTAAATTCGTCAAGTCCGCGGCAAATGCGTTCAACAACACCGTAACCCACGTCAGTTTCGCCGGGAAAGCACTGCTTTCCAAGGAGATCTGCCGCATCGTCACCGAATCCGGCATGCTGATTGACACCTGCACCATGGGCGAGATGCGTATCGCGCTTGCCGCAGGCGTTCCCGGAAGACGACTCGTGCTGCACGGCAACAACAAGTCCGATGCGGAAATCGAACTCGCCATTACCGAAGGCTTCGCCAAAATCGTGGTGGACGAGCCGAACGAGCCGGCCCGTATCGCCGAAATCGCCAAGCGTCTCGGCAAACGCGCTCGCGTGATGTTGCGTGTTACGTCCGGCATTCATGCGGGCGGTCACGAGTTCGTGTCTACCGCGCACGAAGACCAGAAGTTCGGCGTCGCCTTGCTGCCGGCCGGTGCCGATGCGAGCAAGCTGAACGTGCTTGACGATCTGACCGACGTGACCCACGCAGGTTCGAACGCACGCCTAGGCGAAAGCGAAAGCGCAGAACGCCAGCTGCAGTACGACATCAAATACCCGTACGACATGAGCCACGAGAAGGTTTCCGAAGGCGACCGCAAACTCGCCGAAGCCATGACCATGGTGGCTGATGGTCCCGCGCTCGCCGTATTGAAGGAGATCTACCGCCATCAGGACGTGCTCGAACTGGTCGGCGTGCATTCGCATATCGGTTCGAACATTCACGATGCGGACGCCTTCATTCAGGCCGCGAAGCGCATGATGCTGCTGCGCAAGACCTTCTACGCCACCGACGCATACACACTGCCGGAGGTTGACTTGGGCGGCGGCTATTCCGTGGCCTACACCGATGGCGAGGATTCCATGGATCTCGATACGGAACTTGCCCGCCTTGCCGATGCGGTCACCGCCGTGAATCGCGCGCTTGGCATGCCCGCTCCGGTCATTTCGTTCGAGCCTGGCCGTTGGACGGTCGCTCCGACCGGCGTCACCTTGTATCGCGTGGGCACGGTCAAGCCGGTTCAGCTTGCCGGAAACGCGAAAGACAAGGCCGGAAATCCGGTTACGGAACGCGTGTACGTGTCTGTTGACGGCGGTATGAGCGACAATATTCGCCCGGCATTGTACGGATCGGATTACACTGCGAAAATCGCCAATCGTGAGGGTTCCAGCGAAACCAAGTTGTGCCGTGTGGTCGGCATGCACTGCGAATCGGGCGATATCATCGTCAACGAGGTGCGTCTTCCTGCCGACATTCAGCGTGGAGACGTGCTTGCAGTGCCTGTTACGGGCGCATACGGTCGTACGATGGCCAGCAACTACAATCAGGCGCTGATTCCTGCGGTTGTTGCCGTATCCGAGCAAGATGCGCATGTGATGATCCGCCGTCAGACGGTCGACGATCTGCTGGATTGGGATGTGAGCGAATAGCGATCCGTGGCGTTTCGCTCGTGTTTCGTATTGTTCATGGCGATTCGTCTCAAATTGCGGACGCAACATGGACGTAGCATGGATGCAGCATGGACGGTTTTCGGGGCAAAGCTCAGAAACCGTCCATTTTCGTATGATTTCGCGGTCTTACGTCATATCGGGACCGTACAATAGGCAGGGTTACACCAATACTTCACATTCAAGGGAGGATGCCTTGGCACAGGAAGATGTTGCGCCGATTCGCGTTGGATTGTTGGGCGCGGGCACGGTCGGCTCTCAGACCGCACGCCTGCTGGTGGAGCAGAAGGAAGAGCTTGCCGCACGCATCGGTCGACCGATCGAACTGACCGGCGTCGCCTGCCTTGATCCGTCGGAAACCGACCCGTTCCCGTGGATCGATAAGTCCGTGGTGACCACCGACACCATGAGCGTGGCCACCAATGCCGACATTGTGGTCGAGCTGATCGGTGGAACCGGCGTGGCCCGCAAGTTCGTGCTTGCGGCCATCGAATCCGGCGCTTCCGTGGTCACCGCCAACAAGGCGTTGCTGGCCAAGTATGGTCCGGAAATCTATGCGGCCGCCGAAGCCAAGGGCGTTGACATTTACTTCGAAGCCTCCGTGGGCGGTGCGATTCCGTTCCTCAAGCCGCTGCGCGAATCCCTCGTCGGAGACAAGGTGACGAGTATGCTCGGCATCGTCAACGGCACTACGAATTACATTCTTGACGAAATGACCACCAAGGGCCTCGACTTTGACGACGTGTTGAAGGACGCTCAGGCCAAGGGTTATGCCGAAGCCGATCCGACCGGAGACATCGAGGGCTACGATGCGGCCAACAAGGCGGCCATCATGGCCACGCTTGGCTTCCACACCAACGTGACCATCGACGATGTGTCTGTTGAGGGCATCACCAAGATCACCGCCGATGATATTGCCGCCGCAACCTCCGAAAACAAGGTCATCAAGCTGCTGGCCGTGGTGGAGAACGGCGAGGCCGGCGTGTCTGCCCGCGTGTATCCGGCGCTGATTTCCAACGATCATCCGCTGGCTTCTGTGCACGGCTCTTTCAACGCGGTGTTTGTGAAGGCCGAAGCGGCCGACGATCTCATGTTCTACGGCCGTGGCGCTGGCGGCGCTCCGACCGCTTCCGCGGTGGTCGGCGATGTGGTGACCGAGGCTCGTCACATCGCACAGGGCTGCACCGGCCCGGCCATTCCGCTGTATAAGGATTTGAAGAAGGCTCCGATCGAGGCTTCCAAGGCCGAGTTCGCCGTGCGTTTCGTGATTCACGACAATCCGGGCGTGCTGGCAGCCATTGCGGCCAAGTTCGCCGAGCATGGCGTGTCCATCAATGGTGTGAACCAGGATCTCAAGCCTACGCTGAAGGATCCGGGTTATGACGGCGAACTGCAGCAGCTGCGCTTGGTCACGCACATGACCGACGAACTGACTCTGCGCGAAACCGTGGAAGACGTGTGTGCACTCGACTGCGTGGTCGGAGAGCCTTCCATCCTCCGCGTGCTTAACTAACAGTCGTGAGACGGCTGCTCAAATCGTTGCGATTGGGCAGCCGTCTCTTTGTTCATATTCCGGCTGCTGTGTTGGGCAATTGCTTGCCGATTGTTTGCTGAATTGCCTGCCGATTATGGGTTTGAATTTGACTCTTGTACCATTTCGGGTATACGGTGCTACATTTGTAAAGAATATGTGACGAAGGACGACGAGAGATGACTCCAGTTACTCGTAAAGTACGCGTACGTGTTCCGGCCACCAGCGCCAACCTTGGTTCTGGCTTCGATACGGTCGGACTTGCTCTGGACTACCACGACGAACTTGAATTCACACTGAGCGCCGATCCGGTGAACACTGCGGCTCAGGTGATGATCGAAGGCGAAGGCG
>OHAP01002324.1_pt1 | contig 10781 bp, 10 predicted proteins | sample 1577171 | NCBI WGS metagenome assembly OHAP01 (sample SAMEA3541489, study PRJEB24748) | human gut metagenome | biome: human gut; feature: human-associated habitat; material: faeces | place: China | collected 2012 | reverse complement strand
TGTTGATGAGGTTGTACATCAGCTGCAGGCTGGAGTTGCCGCCCACGAACACCTCGTTGGGCTTTACGCCGAACACATCTGCAAACAGGGCGCGTGCCTCGCTCAGACCCTCCAGCTCGCCGTAGTTGCGGGCGTCGGTGCCTGCATCCGTGGTGTAGTCGGTCATCTTCAGCAGGTCCATTGCCAGATCCATCTGGTGGGGGCCGGGCTTGCCGCGTGCCATGTTCAGCTTCAGACCCTTTGCCTGAAACTCTTTATAAGCCTGTTCCAGCGCTGCCTTTTCAGCGGTCAGCGCATCGCGATCCATCTCGTGGTAATTTGCCATTGAAAACACACTCCTTTATAGTACTCTTCCTGTTACCCAATACTATGGCTCGTCTTTTGCGGTATGCCCCTGCCAGAGAACACACGCCGCACGATCCATACTTTGCTATTATAGTACATTTTCCTGTCAGAAACAAGAATTTGAAAGCAAAAAGCCCTGCCAAAAGCAAAAAGCTTTCGAAACAGGGCTTTTAGGCAGGTACACTCCCCTGCTGTGCGGCGATGCCGTCAGCTGAGAGCGGCCTGATTTTTATAGCGTTTGCGCACACCCCTAATTACGTATTTATTTCTATGCAATGATTTAAATTCAGAGAAGAGCTTGAAGTTTTCAAATCGAAAATAATCAGGATCGATTACATGCATTTTTGAATATAGCGAGTACGCCTTTAGTGCACGTTCAAGCTCCGGGCCCATGGCCTTGCATTTATCAAGCCACGAGCATCCGGTTGCTGGTAAAGAGATCGAGAAACCCCCAATCCCGAGTTCTTTAGCAAAATAGACGTTATATGTCCATTCAATTGCATCTTCCAAGCGTCTACCATTTCTTTCAAGAAGCTTTGAATATAGGGCCGTTTCTTCTAGTAGAAGATCCTGACGCATTTTAAAGAATATGTTGTTGTCGTATTCGTCCTTGGCACGCATACCAAAGGTTTTCATCAGGGTAGATTCATCGTGTTCGTGGGCGGGGCAAGTCAGAAGCCCCCGCTCGTCTAAATAATCAAAGACGTACGCGCAGTTGTTCATTATGGTTGGATGATCAAGGTAGCGACTTAGCCATTCTTCACCGAAGAAAGTCTTTAGAGTATTTCCATCCACATAGGAATCTTTGCATGCAATTTGGTTACCGCTAATCGAAGCTTCAATACCGTATTCAATGCTCCCAGTCTCATCAAATAGCTGTTTACTTAATTCCTCATAGCGCCTTTTGGCCTTTATGCGAACTTCGATTGACGGACTATAGTCTTTTGCTGCTGCACTGGGCCAGTTCATGAGAACCTGGACATAATTAAGATTTGGATTAGTCTCTGAAAGATATCTTAGAACAATTTCATCGATATCACTTCCGGTCAATGACGGCGGTAGATATATCATCTCTTTAGAGCGTACCTCTGCGCCAAAGTTCCCGACAATTATGCTCACTGCAGCGTCAATATTTTTTGATAGGACAGCTCTGATATGTTGGTCAAACTTCTGTACTAATCCATAGTGGGACATTACATTTGAGATGCAGAGCGAGTGCCGACTCAGTAATTCTTCAAGTTCATCGGAATTTATTTTTTCATATGCTTTAGTTGAGGAGGCCAGATTCCAAAACCTGTCGATATATTGCCATTCGACACTTTCATAAACATCTAAAAGTGCATTATTTGTTAATGCTGAATGTGCAAAGGAACAAGCTTTGCCATATAGCCTTTTTAGAATATGGTTAATTTCGAGACTCATATCATCGAAGGCCTCGGGTACGCATCCAATTACCTCCTTAATTTCACCGATCTCAATGGCATCGTTAATTGTTTCAATTGGATGGTTTTCGCCATCCATTAATATCTCTTTGCATCTTTCGATTGAGCGATACGTTCCATAGTCATTGGGCCCATAACAGGAGACTCGAGAGTGATTAATTTCTTCCAAAATGATCCCCACCTTGCTTTAGTAGAATCCGCTCTCTAGTCTATCCATTCACGCGGACATAATGATCGAAGTAAAAATACGATGAACAGTGCTGCTATATAGCCCGTGGCTAGTTGTTCAAATTCTGTCTACCGCTTCTCCCTTGGCATATGTAATTCGAAATAGGGGGTGGTATCGACAAGCGTCGATACCACCCCAGTGCTCAATGATTTCCCGGCTACAGGCAGGCAACCGCTCTCCCCTAGTCCCGCTTAAACAGATCTCTTGTGTACACCTTGTCCGCCACGTCCGCGAGCTCGTCGCTCCAGCGGTTGGCGACGATCACGTCGCAGCCGGCCTTGAAGGCCTCCAGGTTGTGCGTGACCTCGGAGCTGAAGAACTTCGGCGCGTCCAGCGTGGGCTCGTAGACCACCACGGGCACGCCCTTGGCCTTCACGCGCATCCCGCAGAGCACTGGTGCCGGATCAGGACGAACAACGTAATCGAGCACATCAACCGCGAGATCAGGAGGAGGACGTGGGCCGTCGGGACCTTCCCAGACGGCAACTCGGCCCTCACGCTGGTGACGGCGAGGCTGAAGTACATAGCGGAGTACGAGTGGGGCAAGAGGAGGTACCTGGATATGTCCAGGCTGGAGGAGATGGACGAGCTGAAGGGAAAGGCGGAGGGCTAGAAGAGGATGGGGCCGAAGGCGGCTAAATCAATTTGCGAAAGAATCTTGACGGTACCGGCCGATACAGCCCTTACATTCAAAACCGATATACACGAAGCGCCTAAACCGCGGCAACCATCCCGCATAAATTGAAACAACACTCTCACAAAGGCGACATGCATGCATGCCTCAATGGTTGGTAGCACCCCTCCTGTGCCTATCGGGGTGACGGAAAACTCGCAGATAGCGTCATTCGCCTTCGTCGACGTGCCAATGCCAATTAAGGCGGCACACCTTAATTCTTGCCTTGCGAGTGCAAACGCGGAGATGGCCAGAGATGACCGTCGCTGGCATATCGCTTTCACACCCACAGCTCGATGATTGACGCACATGTGCACCACGATTTACGCCGTGCATGCACATCAGCGTTAAGCCCAATCGTTACCACAGCCCACTTCCAATGAAATGGAATAAGACACTACGAAATACCATAATTTCCCGAGCCATCAAAATGCAATCGCGAACCATTTCAAGCAAATAGGTGTTGCCTCGAGAATCGTTGGTCCCATCCTCACGCAAAGTGCGAATGACTTGAGTCGCGCAGTCGAAATCCGTCCGATTATGACTAAATGCATTGCGCAGAACGGGATTCCAACACTGCTTGATAAGGCCAGTAAATGAGCCCGTACCGACAGCGTTGAATCGCTTTGCCTTAGGGGCTACAGAAAGTTTGTCGAACGACTTTGCACCTAGGTCTACGCCTTTGGGCATGACATCGAACGCCCCGTTACATTCGATGTTGTCGAGCCCGATAAACAGAACAAGCAGGCTGCCAATAAGCTCATATTCCCGACAATAAAGCTTCTCAATATCACTAGGAGTGCAGCAGAACGTACCGTACTTTTCCAAGTCATAGGCGTCTCCCGCCATAAGAAAAGTAAAACCGTTGAGGAGAACCGGATAAGATTCGGCTACGGAATCAAGAACTTCGTTGATTTCAGCAAGCAGCGACTTGGCAGTCATATTGGTTTTAAGGTAGTAACCTGCTAGGCCGGAAAGCGCCTCTGCCTCTAGACCAGAAACGAGTTTTTCGCATTCAACAGCGCGCTCATGCGCGTCGCTCCCTGCAATCATGGGGAGACCGAGCCAAGACATTCTCGCGATTCGGCTCAGCAAGGAAAAGTGTCGATTGTCCTCGCCTAACAGTTTGCGCTCGAATTCCGAAAGAACCTTATCCGCATAATCGTCATGCCCATCGCAATACAGTTGAAGAGCGGTCCTCAGGGTAGGCCAGTCTTCGCGGTAATAATGAAGACAATAAACCATATCGCTCACGTACTCGCTGAGTTCATCAAACGGAATCAGCCCAGAGGCTCTGATAAAGGGGCTTGTCATGCAGGCACAATTTTCTACAGATAATTTATATGACGGAAGCTCACCAGATAACTCCACCATAACTCGGGCGCAATCTAAATCTCCACCCATGGAGGCTACCGTGCCAGGGTCGAGATTAAAATCAATCAAAGCGCAGCTCGGGTCAAGGTGAACCGCTCCGTCGATGCGGTTCCGGCACTGCGGACACAAGTATCTAACCGGATAGTCATTAACAAATTCAGCCTGGACGCGCACACGATGCACGCATCCACATACTCCGCAAGTGACAAAGAAGTTCTTAACCACAAAGACCCCTATTCAACCTCGCTGATTGCGCGAATCAGAATTATTCATCCGATGTTAAATCTGATGCAAAGGCTATAGAAGAGAATTACTAAATCTCCTCGTATCTCCCGCGAACATTCTCGAAATCATGCTGTCATCCTTATTCTATAAACAATGACCAAAGCGACGTCTTGATAACCCCTCACCAATCGCCGAATCGGCAAATCTGCGTGAGCGGCAAGATAATTCATCGGGCGAAATCAAAAGCTGGATAAACCTCGACGAGAGCGACCACAAGATTACGGCGAACGCCTCACTCGAAGTCCTTGTTCCTCAATCTCGATACGTAACGATCGAGCTCGTAAAGGGCGTCAATGTAGAGCTGGGCGACATCTCGAACACCCCCAATGTCAAAGCAAAACCCTTGGAAATGGAGTCCGCCGTCCTCGTTCGAATCTTCCGAGTATGTTACCAGGACGACATCATCGTCCCGAAGGTACAACTCGACGTCATACAGTCGTTCTTCTGCGATCTTGGAAGCTGTACAAATAAGGACGGACCGCTTTGTTAGCTAGTAACAAAGCGGGTCCGTCCTCAAAAATGCAAGCATTAACTATTGAGACGATAAATGTCCTATCGTTTTAGTTGCTACTCTTGTTTACCCTTCTTAATTGAATCAGCCAACGCGCTTGCAAAGAGATCTTGCATTTGTGGTGCTGCCATCAAATTTCCGACAAGGGAACCCATCAGCTGCTTGGTCATTTCATTCTGCGCGTTGGAGTTCGCCAGCTCGAGGGAATATCTATGCTCCGCTTCGAGCTTCTCCATCTCAAGCTTATGAGTCTCCTTTAAGTTGTCCAAATCAACTTCGTGCTGTTTCATGAGCTTTTCGATTTCATGCTCATTTGATTCCTTGAGCGTTTGAATTTCCGAAGCTGATTTGTTGTGAGCTACCAAATAAGAGCTGAAGCCGGAAATTATCGCGGCAAGTATCGAAACGATATACGGCGCAATAATCGATACATCCATAATACTTTCCTAACACCAATCCCAAAATGCGCTAGCTCAGGTTTACCTTAATCTGCCCAAGTGCCCATTCAGCTCGTGCCGCAGCTTCATCGGCGTTATCGCCACTGCATACGACATGTCCAATTCGGTCGTTACTTGAGTGCGGCGTCTCAATAGAGTCTCCAGGTTTAAGGTATAGCTCGATTTCCTCAACGCCTTCAGTGTTGTAAAGATTATCCGGCACATCAATGGAGGATATCGTTCCGGCATGATCTGCAGTGATAAAGCGAATTGCTGACCCACGATGCGCCTTTACCTCAAAGTCAAACGGCAGTCCAAGAGCTGCGGCCACGGTTCCCTCAACAAAATCGAGACCGGTCGACAGTGGTACGAGTTTGGAAGTAATAAAATCGCCTCCAAGTCGTGCAGCCATCTCGATAACCTTCGGACCCTCGTCGGTGAGCATGATCTCCGTATGCGAAGGTCCAGTCACGATACCGATGGCTTCGATGGTCTTTTTCGCAACTTCGCGAATGGCTTCTTGAGCCTCGATTGGAAGTCTTGAGGGCTCAGAATGGCCAAGCTCGACGAAGAAGGGCGGCTCAGTTGTTAGCTTATCGGTGATGGTTAGAATGGTCGTCTTGCCATCAAGCGTCATGCCTTCCACACTCACCTCACGACCGGTGACGCGCTGCTCGACCATTACAGTTCCCTTGCGGGAGAAGCTGCGGAAGAGGTCGAAGAGATCAGTCGCTGACGTCGCGCGGTCCTCGGGAGTAATGAGCTTCACACCGCGGCTAGCGGCGGAATCCGCGGGTTTCGCGATGCAGTCGTAACCGAAGCGCTCCAAGGCTCGTCCAAACTCCTCAGCGTTGTTACACACTTCGAACTCAGGCATGGGCACGCCGTGTTCGGCGAGCCTACTCCGCATGGCATCCTTTTGCGTGGCGCACACTGCGTCAGCTGACGATATGCCGGTGGGAAGCCCGAGCCTCTCGGAGACGAGGGCCGCTACCCTTACGGGAGCGTCACTCGTGGATGTAATCACGAAGTCCGCCTGTTCCTCGCGGGCGAGCTCTTCCACAGCTTCGACGTCGAGCGTGCTCGTAAGCGATGAGACGTCGGCGACTTCAAAGCCAACCGCATCGGGATCATAGTCGGCGCATACGACGCGGAATCCGAGTCTCTGCGCCGCCTCGATGGCGGGAACCTGAAGTCTACTTCCGCCGAGCATCACTACTGTCCTGCGTTGATCTACGTTTGTCATAGCGAGAGTATCTCCTTAGCTATCTTATTTGCGCCGTAGCCGTCTACGAGAGCGTGTGCGCGAGTCGCGAGGGCTACGGCCCTGTCATGAGACGCGACGAGATCCTCGAGCCGATTAACGCTTTCAACTGCGGTGGCGTGCGGCTCGTTGCCCATGAGTCCGCAGTATTCCACAGCCCCTAGTTTCGCAAGAGACTCAGCGCTCTGCACCTGTTCCTCAACCATCGCAAAAGTTACAGAGGGAAGACCTGCAGCGAAAAGCTCGTACACCGTCGTGCCATTTGCAGAGACGGCGGCATCACATTGACCCATCAGCCCAGCCATATCAGTGACGGCGCGAAGTATCTTAACCCTAGAGCTTCTCGATTCAATGAGCTCAACCTTTGCAGCGACATCGTCAGAGACCATTCTGCCTACTACCGCTGTGAAGGTGATGTTGGAAAGACGCTTGTCGGAAAGAGCCACACCTAAGAAAGTGGGAAGAAAACCCTGAGGATCCGTGTTTCCCGTAGTCACGAGAACGCGTTCAATCTCGGCGCTGCATTCACGATATGCACTGGCGAAGCATGGTCTAAGCGGTGCGTATTTGGGACCGAAAAGGAGTTTTGTCCCACGATCACCATATGTTTCCTCATAGAATGCCTCATCGATACAAGTCGAGTAATTAATGATAAGGGAAAGTTTGCCGAGATCTCCGTCTTTGCTGCCGAGATAGCATACCTTGGCGTGCTGAGCGAGGCAGTCGACGAATTCCCTTGACACCGAGTAGGTGTCAACAAGGACGATTGGAAGTTCGGCGTCGTCGCAGAGACGACAAAGCTCATCGGCCCCATCTCCGATATCTCTCCAGTCGGACCCGAGAACGGACGTTGCGAAGCCCCGGGACTCGATGAGCTGGACGGAGTTGCTGTCCGAGAGGACGAATGAGACATCAGCGCCAAGGCCCACGAGTGCGTCGGCCACAGAAAGACAACGCATGACGTGGCCTCCCGCAATCACCGGGTTGGCGTCAGTGCGTATTAAGACTTTCCTTCGTGAAGTGTTCACTATTTTCATCTTGCCAATTTCGTTTCTCATACATTATGAAACCCTCTTCTCGTCGACGAACTTCCCGCGTTCGTTGGATCCGTTCGAAAGAAGAGCCTTCGAGCTCATGGAGTTCGATTTAAGTACGCTGGCTTTAACGCGAACCACGCCCTCGATAGAGAACGCTACGCGGCAGAGAAGGTTAACGATCTCCTTAGCGTAGCCCTTGCCACGCTGTAACTCATTCACAATGTAATACCAACACTCACAGGAATCGCCTTCGAAGTACTTAAGGACGGCGCTGCCGATAAAGAACTCGCCAACGCAAACCGCGAAGGAAACCTGTCTGTGATCCACCAAGTCATTCTCGAAATACCTGCGGTGCGCCCCAGGGTTCGGCACTGCAGACCCAGTAAAATCGCCCGTATACCAGAGGTCCGAAACCCAATCATAGGTCTTCGCGACGTCATAGAAGACAAATCGCCGGACCGAAACTCAGCCGAAGGGGAGCGGGATGCAGCATTCCATGTGCATCCCGCCGTTTTTTCCAAGCACGAGGGCTAAAAGAGAGGGTGCCCGGTACGACCCCTAGTCTAGGAGATCCCCGCTCGGTTTTAGGGTAGCATCAAACAACTTGGGCATTACGCCTCTCTCCTCCTCAACCTTCCAGTCTGCCATTAAATCGCGGAAATTGGCAAAAGCAGGAGCATAGCCGAAATCGCACGCCGCGCGGGAGATGTCGAACGAGTAAGGCTGGATACCGTTCGGTCTGGTTTCGTCGACGCAGACCTCGGAGGTGCCAGTGGCTCCCGAAAAAACGTCGGCTATCGCCTCCGCCTGCTCGTGGAGGGAAACCGCGCGCCCCGAGCCGATGTTGTATAGGCCAGAGGCTGATTCGCTCTCTCCCGCTTTTACAAATGCTTGCGCGACATCCTTGACGTAGACGATATCTCTGACCGCCGCGTCAGCATCGCCAAATACGGTTATGTCCTCGCCTGCCTTCGCCTTGTCGACGAAAAGACCAATGCCTGACTTCTTGACAGCTCCGTTGACCCTGAGCGAGCCGTGAGGACCACAGCCGTAAACTGGGGGAAGCCTGAAGACACAGTTTCTCATGCCGTACTGCTCGTTGTAGTAGAAAAGCAGGTCCGCGGAGGCATTCTTCGAGATAACGTAGGCGGCGTGGTCGCCGTCCAGCCTAAAGTCCCGCGGCCAGTCCTCGCGCACGGGCTCCGAAGCGCTCCAGCTGTTCTGGACGTCTGCGTAGGAAGTGGTGGAAACGATCCGGCGCACGCCGTTCTTGCGCGCCCACTCGAGGAGCATGGCGGTCCCCAGGACGTTCGTCCTGATATATTCAGCGGCGTCGTCCTCAGTGGAAAGGTCGAAGGCCGAGTTTGCAGGCAGCCTTCCCGCCAGATGGGCGACGAAGTCGAAGTCGGTGGGGAGGGCACCGATGCCAGATGGGTCATCGAGGTCGAGGGGTATGTACTCGACGCCAAGCTTTCGGTAGTGGTCCGTGAATCGCCGGTTCCTGCCCGTGCCGACTACTTCGTAACCAGCGTCGAGTAGTGCATCCACGACATAGGCACCAATGAAGCTCGAGGCGCCTATGACAAGACATTTCTTGGTCAAACCGTTCTCCTTTCCCTCAGCTCGCCCGCTACAAGCTCTCCAGATCGGCCTGGATGATGGGCTCTCCGAACTTAATGTCGCGCGGCGCTGCATGGCCGATCAGCTCATCCAGGTACTTGGGCGCCACTCCGTAGGCGGGTCTGATACTCCGAACATTCTCGTTGGTAAAAGCCTCGCCGCGCGCGATGTCCTTCACCGCGTAGAGGGAGCGACGGCCAGGAAGGCCCTTCTCCTCCTTCTCAGTGCGCTCGTAGGTGACGTGGCCGATGGATGCCTTCGCGCGTCGAACATCGCGGATCATCGCCTTGAACTCGGCGGGCTCCATTGAGAACTCCGAGTCCACGGTCTTCTGCTCGCGGGAGATGCAGTAGTGCTTCTCTATGACGCTCGCTCCCGGCGTGGCCGCAGCCACGTCGACACCCCAGCCCATGGAGTGGTCAGAAAGGCCAACGGCGCACCCGAACCGGTCGCGCATGTCGGTCATGGTGGCAATGTTCATGTCCTCGTAGACGGCGGGGTACTCGCTCGTGCACTTCAACAGCACGATGCGGTCGTTGCCTACAGAGCGGCAGGCGTTAACGGCGTCGGCGATTTCGTCCGCGGTACCCATCCCACAGGAAATGACCATAGGCTTGGCCTTTGAGGCGGGGTAACGGATAAGTGGCACGTCGACTAGCTCGGGCGAAGCAATCTTGTACATCTCGCAGCCGATGGACTCGAGGAAGTCAACGGAGGTCGGATCGAAGACGGAGGACAGGAAGTCCATGCCTAAGCGTTCGCACTCCTCTTTAATCTCGGCCTGCCATTCCCAGGGGGTGTGCGCCTCCTCATAGAGGTCGTAGAGCGTCCTACCCTCCCACAGCCCGCCAGGCGTCGTCTGGAAGTCGGGCGAGTCGCAGTCAATGGTAATAGTGTCGGCGGTGTAGGTTTGAAGCTTCAGACAATCCGCGCCTGCCTCAGCGGCGGAGCGGACGATTTCCATTGCCTTGTCGACGCTCCCGCCGTGGTTGCCGCTCATCTCAGCAATGAAGTAGACGTCACCGCGCTTTATGGTCTCGAATAGTCTCATTGTCTAGTCCTCCTGGGTCATGGCTCGATATTTCTGCTCGGCCAGCTCCCAATCCTCGGGAGTGTCGATGTCCTGTACGAGCCTGCTGGGTATGCGCAGAAATCTCGTATTATTGGTGATGAAGCTGCCGGTCTCGTAGTAAGACGCGACCTTCGCGAAGTAAAACCTCCCGCAGTCGTGAACCATCTCGGGGAGGTCCTGGCTGCGGGTCTGTGCGTACTCGGGGAAGGCGTACTCGAGCGAGCCGTCCTCACCCACCCTGAAGCCGCGCAGAGGCGGGAAATCGAATGAGGTAACAGGGATTACGGATGAGGCCCCCGCTTCAATCATCTCGGAGGCCTCCATGAGCTCGGAGACCTGGACGAAGGGTGCCGTCGGGTACAAGCAACACATTCTATCAAACTCGATGCCGCGTTTGGCGTACTCGGAGAGTACTTCGCGCAACACATCCGCCGTCGCAACGGGCGTTTTTATTTTACCGGACTGGATAATTTCGAGGCATTGAAGCCTTCT
>OHAP01002314.1_pt1 | contig 10819 bp, 7 predicted proteins | sample 1577171 | NCBI WGS metagenome assembly OHAP01 (sample SAMEA3541489, study PRJEB24748) | human gut metagenome | biome: human gut; feature: human-associated habitat; material: faeces | place: China | collected 2012 | reverse complement strand
GACGAGGCGGATTTGAACGGGCTGGTTTGAGCCGGTTTAGATCGGTTTCGGCTGGTACACGTGAACGCGCTGCCCGCCATCATCGACGACCTGAAAACCCAAAGCCACGAATTCGTCACCATCGACCAGCCGGCAAAAACCTAAGCTAGCGTGGAGGCGTAGGGCATTGTCCTGCCCAGTCACTTCCCTTACGTACCGCTGCGCCATCCCGGCGCTCCTCTGCGCCGCCACTACCCCACATGTCGCCTCCTCACACACCAACAAGCGTCCGATTCTGCAGAATCGGACAATCAGCGGCGTCGCGCAAACCACACGTTGATCAGCGAGCCGACCACCACCAGCGCGACACCGATCCAGAATGGCATGCCCAACGTCACGCCCAATAGGAGCGTGCTGGAAGCAGTGGAGAACAGCGGCGTCGCATACGAACCGATCGCAAGCGTTTCCATACTGCCATGTAGCATGCCATACCCCCAGCACGCGTAGCCGCCAGCAATCGACGCGGCACATGCGAGCAGCGAAATATAGCCGCCGATGCCAGGCGCTACAGCTGGCAAACCGTCGCCCGAAACGAAATGGATAATCCACAGCACAACAGCAACGCAACAGAAGAAAATCGTCGTACCATCGTAACCATCGGACATCGATGGCGTCACGGTCGCGTAAATCGCCCAAATAAAGGCGCCTGCGAACGCGAGCGCGTACGGCAATGGATTGCTGGCGATATTGGCAACCGCTTCCTGCACGTCAAGGTTTTCACCGCCGACCGCCATTGCCACGCCGACGGTGGCTACGATTGCACCCGGCAGCGCTTCGGAGACCGAGCCGCGTTTGTGCGACACGGCGGCGGTCATCAGTACCAGCAGCGTCGGCCACAAATAATTGACGAGGCTGACTTCCACAGATTGCGCGTTCGTTGTGGCCAGACCGATCGACAGCGAGATCGACGCCTCGTATGCGATGAACATGAGTCCGCCTGCGACGAGGTACTTGCGTGGCGCTTGGCTAATCGGTTTCGGCCGTCGCACGATGAGCAGGAGCATGCCGCCGACAGTGTAGATGAGCGCCGAGCCGAGCGTGGCGCCGAACGATTCGGAAACGAGTCGCACGAGGCCGGCCATGAAGCCCCACAGGACGATTGCGAACAGGCCGATGAGTGTCGCCGCGTGTGATATGGCATGACCAAATAGGGGGGTACTGGGGCGTTCGCCTGCGGATTCGGCGGGAAGTTTCTGATCCGTATTCACGGATTCCAGCCTACCTGCCGCCCACCCCGCATGTCCGATTCCGGAGAAACGGACAATTGAACACCGGTTTTGGCACCTTGTGCGTCCGATTCACCAGAAACGGACGCACAAACATTCGGATTCGTATCCCTCACGTCCGATTCACCAGAATCGGACATTCCTGCGACCTGTGATGCCGCAAACCCGATTACCCCCGGAACCGCGCCAACAGCAGCGTCGGCCACCCCAACCGACGCGGCCACACCATCCGTATCAGCAGCCAAGTCCACGCGTCCCGCACCCCCACAGCCCGCCGACGCGCGCACGTCGCCCATGACCAAATCATCCAACGTCACGCCGAACATGTCGCAAAGCATCAGCAGCTTGTCCATTTCGGGGTATGCCTTCTCGGACTCCCATTTCGAAATTGCCTGCCGGGAAACGCCCAGCAGCATTGCCAGCTGTTCCTGCGTCATGTTGCGCGAACCGCGCAGATACTGCAGATTCTCTTTGAAACTCATGTCCGCCCTTTCGTCGAGTTTCCATATCGCCTCGACTTGCGATTATTGGCGATTGCCAAGCAACAGCTTGTCATAAACGTCGCGTTCCACGCCACCATCTTTCGGTTGCATTGCGATTCGCAACCAAATTTTGCGACGCAACCGACAGTTGCGCGGCGCGAAGTTGACTTCACGGGTCTTTTACGGTAATAGAAAAACCCTTGGAATTCCAACGATTCCAAGGGTTTCGAATGGAGCGGATGACGGGAGTCGAACCCGCCTTTAAAGCTTGGGAAGCTTTCGTTCTACCGATGAACTACATCCGCAAGGTGTGCCTTTTGGGCACGAAACTTCAGTTTAGCACGCAACGGATGCGTATGCGGACACAGACCGACATGCGATACCAATTTTCCGCAATATCACGGAGACTCAACCACGCGGCCGCTGCGAATAGTCGCGAGAATATCTGCCAGCCGAGCCGCCCGAATCATGCGCGAATCCATACTGCGTTCCAAATTGCGGCCCACCGGCACCAGCCATCGCAGAACGTCCGCCTTGCCGAATATCCGCCGCCGCAACGCCGCTCGTGGCATAGCCACCGGCCAAATATCCGGACTGCACGCCCTGCTGACGCATCTCCTGCCCCATCTGCATCAGCCGCGCAATGCGATCCGAGGTCGGCGGGTGCGTAGAAAACAGCTTGGAGAAGCCCTCCGCGGAGAACGGACTGGCGATCATCATCGCAGCCACCGACTGCGTGCCGGCGGTCTTCTCCATCGGCATCGCGGCCGCGCCGCCGGAAATCTTGCTCAACGCGGAAGCGAGCGCTTCCGGATCCTCCGTCAACTTGGAACCGTCTTCGTCGGCGTCGTATTCGCGTGTGCGGGAGATTGCCATCTGTATCAGCGACGCTGCGATCGGCGCCAGAATCGTGCTCAGCAGCACACCCAGCAATCCCAAGCCGCCGGACGCCGAATCGTCGCGGTCGTCACGCGAACGGCCGCCGCCGAAATACATGAGCGAGTAGCCGAGGTACGAGATGACGGTGGCCATGGCGGAGGCGATTGCGGACGTCAGAATGTCGTGGTTGTAGACGTGCATGAGTTCGTGTCCGAGCACGCCGCGAATCTCACGTTCGTTAAGCGTCTGTAGGATGCCTTGCGTGCAGCAGACCGCCGCGTGTCGTTCGTTGCGCCCCGTCGCGAACGCGTTGGGGCTCATGGTGGGGGCGATGTAGATGCGCGGCATCGGCTTGCCTGCCTTCGCCGATAGCTCGCGGACGATCTTGTATAGTACGGGGGCTTCCTGCTCGCTCACCTGTCGAGCGTGCATGCTGGCGATCGCCAGTTTGTCGGAAAACCAGTAGGAGACGAACGTGGAGCCCAGGCCGATGAGAATGTAGTAGCCGAGCGTGCTTTGACTGGCGCCGGTCGCCCACCAGATGAGCATGATGACGCCCCACATCAACGCGAACAAAAGCGTTGTTTTCAAGCCATTGCAATGGCCGTGCACCTGCAATTTGCCGTTCATGGCCACCAGCCTAGGAATTCAGGCTGGGATTTTGCTGTATACAAGCTGAAGGGTGGATTTGCAACATCTAGAAACATGCCACGCAACGACGCTACAGCATCGGCCATAGACCTATCTGCGGCACGGCGAGAGTCACCCCAACTTGAAACGTATTACCCCCGCATATCCCCCGAATGCACTGCGTCGAGCGTGCCGATCAGGCTGGTCAGCAAATCGTTGCGGCCGCACGCGTTCGTCAGCACCGCCAGCACGTACGTGCCCGACTGCGACATCACCAGTCCGGCATCGTTCAGCGCGTACAAATCGCCTTCGCCGTTGATCCATCCGGCCTTCGTGTACACGGTGTCCGCATCGCCAAGGGCCGCGTGGATGCAGGAGTTCAGCGAATTCGTCATGTCTCCGGACAGCCATTGCAGCGATTCGGGCGTGATGTTCTGCACCCCCGCCGTTTGCCCGGCGAACAGGAAACCGTATCCGGCGGTCCACAGTTTGGCCATGTCGCGCGCGGAGGTGAACAGGTACCCGCCGCGATCACCCATTCTGGAAGCCGCGCCCGCCTGTTCGGCCCACGTGTTGAAGCAGTCGAGGCCATACGTTTTGTACAGCCAGTCGTAAGACGCGTTGTCGGAATTGCGCAGGACGGCGTCGACCTTCTGGTGGACGGTGGCGGACTGCGCGTCAGCGGATTGGGCCACGCTGTTCAGGTCGACGGTGCCCGTTGAGAACAGCGATATCAGGTATGGCGCCTTCGCCGACGAGGCCGAATAGATCTGTGCATCGGCGTTGTATGCGATCGTGCGGCCGGTCGTGATGTCGGCGAGCACGAATGATGCGGTATATCCGTCGGCTTCGAAAGTGGCGATTTGAGACTGCACGGCGGCCTGCGAATCGGCGCTTAGCGTGAAGCCCTGCGTTGTGATCGTGGCGCTGCCCTCGACTGCGGAAATGCCGTCCAGCGCGACCTGCGTCGGCGACGAGACGGCTTGTGTCTGCGATTGCGACGCGCTGTTTTTCTTAAGCGCGCCCGACGTGGAGGACGTTTCCGAAGACGTTCCCGAGGACGCCGCTGCGTGGGCTTCCTCTTCGAGATGCACATCGACAAGACCCACGCCCATGGCGAAGCCGATCAGGCAGGCGATCAGCAGGCCCACAACGGACACGGAACAGCAGTACAGTGCCTTGCGCTTGACGTGTTTTCCAAAGTTCATGCCGACTTCACAACCTTAGATTTCAATGCCCGCATCCGTTTGCGATGATATTGCGCACCGCGTTTCACTGGGGTCAGCCTAGCGCATGGACCCGAACTTCGGGGGTAATAGGTCAAAACGACCGCGTATGTCCGATTCTGGAGAAACGGGCGGTTGTGCGATCGAAAACGCACGCTACGCGACCAGTCCGCCGAAAATCGACCACTAAAGCGGCAAAAACTAACGCCCTGCACGTCCGATTCAGAGGAATCGGACGTGCAGGGCGTCACTAGATTGCGTTAAAAGGCTTGGAGTTAGGGTGTCAGGAAGTCAGCACTCCCACCCTAATTCCAGCCGGCCCGATTCAGGCATGCGCCAGCGCGCGCATCTGCTCCGGGTCGATGACCTTCTTGTGCTCGCGGCCTTCCTTCGCGCCTTCGGCACGTTCGAACGCGTCGACCTTCTTCCAGCCGGCGAAGTCGATCGGCTTGACACCGCGGGAAGCCAGCAGACGGTCGATGGATTCCGGATCGCGGTCAGCGGCCACGCGACCGCCTTCGGCGGCCTTGGACAGGTCCTCGAGCATGTTGGTGACGATGAGCAGCGCGTCGGACTTGGTGGATCCGATCAGGCCGACCGGACCACGCTTGGCCCAACCGGTGGCGTACAGACGCTCACGCACCTGCGCGCCCTCGCCGGAGGCCTCCGTGGTGATGCGGCCGTCGCCGTTCGCGTTGGCCAGGTGCGCGCGACGCTCGTCGTACGCGATGCCCGGCGCGGTGGCCGGCTTGTAGCCGATCGCATGGTACACGGCCTGCACCGGGTACTCTTCGAATTCGCCGGTGCGAGTCATCTTGCCGTCCGCGGAGGTCTCGGTCTTCTCGACGCGGATGCCGACGACCTTGCCATCCTCGCCCAGCACTTCGACCGGAGCGAAATTGAAGTGGATGTAGTACTTGCGATCCGCCGGGTTGCCTTCGAAATCGGTGTCGCCGTCGTCTTCCATGTCCTCGGCCATCTCGCGGATGGTGAACAGCTCCTCGACCATCTGACGGGTCAGCTTGTCCTTGCCGGCCTCCTCGATAGTGTCGTCGTCCAGATCGAAGTCGTCTTCGTTGATGATCAGCTGCACGCCCGGCAGCTTCTCCATTTCGCGCAGCTCCTGCACGGAGAACTTGGCCTGAGCCACGCCACGGCGGATGAACAGATGCAGGGTCTTGGCCTTGTTGGCCTTGATGCCCTCGTACACGTTGTCCGGAATGTCGGTGCGTTCCTTCAGGTCGTCGGCGTTGCGCATCAGCTCGCGCGCCACGTCCATGGCCACGTTGCCGCCGCCGATCACAGCGACTTCCTCGGCATCGAGCGGCCATTCGCGGGCGCCGGTCGGGTAACCGTCGTACCATTCCACGAACTTGGCGGCACCGTACACGCCGTCCAAGTCGGCGCCCGGCAGGCCGAGCGGCTTGTCTTCGACGGCACCAGTGGCGAACAGCACCGCGTCGTAACGTTCCAGCAGCTCGTCAAGCGTCACGTCCTTGCCGAATTCCACGTCGCAGTACAGGTGGATGTCTGGGTTGTCGAGCGTCTTCTCGAGAGCGGATGCGATGAATTTGATGGAAGGGTGGTCGGGGGCCACGCCGTAGCGCACCAGGCCGAACGGCACCGGCAGCTTTTCGAACAGGTCGATGCGGGCCTTGGTGCCCAGTCCCAGCTCTTCGCCGAGCTTGCCCAGCTGGCGCAGGAAAATATCGGAAGAGTAGACGCCTGCGGGGCCGGCGCCGATTACAGCAATACGAAGTTCGTTGGTTTCGCTCATATGTTCCAGCCTAATATATTCCCTGCATTTCCAACAGGGGGCATACGGCACTTTCTTGCGATTCCCTTACTTGCCTCGCAACGCGCAGCCCGGCCCATGTGCCGGCGCAGGAGAACGTACAATCGCAGAAGATCACAATCGGTCCCTCACTAAAGAAGGTCCTTATCGTAAGAGGGTGGGCATATGCGCATTCACATCACGTATACCGGCGGCACCATCGGTATGGTCGAGTCACCGAACGGTCTGGTTCCGGGCGCCGATATGCGCGGCTGGCTGCGCCGGCTGATTGAGGACGCGCATCTGGACCCGAGCTTGTTCTCGTTCACCGAGCTGGACCCGCTGATCGATTCGTCGAACGCGACGCCCGACAATTGGCAGACGATGGCGGACGACCTGCGCGCGCACCGCGATGACGCCGATGCATTTGTGGTGTTGCACGGCACCGATACGATGAGCTATTCGAGCGCCGCGCTGTCTTACGCGCTGACCGGTTTCGGCAAGCCTGTGATTTTCACGGGGTCGCAGCATCCGCTCGGCAAAATCGAATCGGACGCCACCGCGAACGTCACGGGTGCGCTGAACGCCGCGATGAGCGGACGTTTTCATGGCGTCGGCCTGTTCTTCGGCCATCATCTGTTCGCCGGCAACCGTGTGAGCAAATCGTCAAGCTGGGCGTTCGAAGGGTTTTCGGCGCCGTCCACCGGCCCGCTGGCACGTACCGGCACGCCGTGGCATTGGTATGCGGGCGATTCGGCCGGCTCCGGTTGCGGTTGGGCGTCGCCGCTGCCCTACTCCCGTCACGATGTGGCCGTGATCGACATGGCTCCCGGCATTTCCGCCGCGCGATTGGCCGCGATGCTCGGCCCTCGTCCGGAAGCGGTGCTGTTGCGCGCGTACGGCGTTGGCAATGTGCCGAGCGACGAGCCAGGACTGACCGACGTGATCGCCGACGTGCTGCATGACGGCGTGCCTGTCGTCATCGCATCGCAATGCCAGCAGGCGGAAGTGCTGCTCGGCCATTACGAGACGGGCGACGCGATCGCCCGCGCCGGTGCGATCGGATCGGGCGACATGACGCTGGAAGCCGCATACGCGAAGATCATGTTCCTGCTGTCACAGGGCGTGGACGCGGCCGATTTCGGCACGTGGATGCGCCGGAACATCACCGGCGAAATCTCGCCCAGCTCGATGTAGCCCGGCTCAGCGCGGTTCAGCCTAGTTCCGCACGGCTCGTCGCCGCAACCGGCGCTACTCGCGGTCGAGCAAGGCGGTGAGCGCCCACAGGATGCTGACCACGTCGATCGCCTCCTGCATGAACGCGCCGACGACCACCGGAATGAGGTTGAACGCGGCCGCGACCATGCCGATAATCGCCAATCCAAGGCCGACCAGCACCGCCTGCAGCATCACTTTCTTCGTGCGGCGGGCGATGGCGATGGCGCGCGGCACGGAGGCGATGTCGTCGTTCATGATGACCACCTGCGCCGATTCGGACGCGGCGGTGGATGTGCCGTCGGTCATGGCCATACCGATGTCCGCAACCGCCAGTACAGGGGCATCGTTCACGCCGTCGCCGACCATCATCGTCACCTGTCGGGTCATGGATTCGCCGACCACGCGCTGTACGACCTTGTCCCACGCCGGCTGGTTTTGGTGCGCGTCTTCCGTGGCGTTCTTGACGGCCGCGACCTTGCCTTCGGGGAAGAGTTCGGATTGCACGTCGTCGATGCCGACCTCGCCCGCGATGATGCGTGCGGAAGCCTCCTTGTCGCCGGTGAGCATGGACAGTTTCTTCACGCCGAGCCGGTGCAGTTTTTCGAGGGACGCCTTGGCGTTTTCGCGCGGCACGTCACGCAGCACAATACGTGCGGCGAGCTTGCCGTCGATCGCCACGTATGCGGCCATTTCATCCGGTTCGAGAGGTGCGAACAACGAATTCACCTCCGGCTTCTTGGAAGCGCCGGCAGCGGTACCGGTCGCCGAATCGCCAACCGCGCTATCGGCCACAGCACCAGCCGCAGTACCGGCCGCAGTACCGGCCGCCACACCTGCGCCCAGCACATGCGTGAAGCCGGCCTCGTCGGCCGTCACGTACGCGAAACGACCCACGCGCACGGCATGCCCGTTCACCTCGCCGGACACACCCTTGCCCGACTGTTCCTCGATGTTCTTCACCACGGGGTAATCGCGTCCATGCCCCGGCAAATCGCGTTCGGCGCACAGCCGCTGCCCGTTCTCATAGCGCGCGTACAGTTCCTGCATGGCCTTCTGCCCGGCCGCCGCGATGCCCTTCGACAGAATGTGCACCGAGTAGCCTTCCACCACGCCGGCCATCATCAGAATGTGGTTCTCGTCGTACGGCGAGCTGTTTTCGAACGGCTTCTCGACGCGCACGACCTGCGGCTGCTTGACGGTAAGCGTGCCGGTTTTGTCGAAGAAGATATGCGATACGCGGCCCAAGTTTTCCAGCACGTCCTGCGCTTTGATAAGAATGCCCGCCTTGGCAAGGCGACCGGTGCCGGCCACGTACGCGACGGGAGCGGCGATCAGCAGCGGGCAGGGCGTGGCCAAAACCAGCACCTGCGCGAATCGCAATGGCGTGCCTGCGACGGCCCACGCGATGCCGGCGATCGCCAGCGAAAGAATGGTGAACGGCACCGCCAGCACATCGGCGGTTTTGACGACGGTCGGGCGCGATTCCTGCGCCGACGACACCAGTTCGAGGATCTTCTGATACTGCGAATCCTGCGCCAATTGCGTGGCACGCATCGTCAGCGCGGTCGATCCGTTGACCGCCCCCGACAGCACGCGCGCGCCCGCATACACTTCGCGCGGCACCGGCTCGCCGTTGATATTGCTCAGATCCAACGTGGCGACGCCCGACAGCAGTTCGCCGTCGACCGGCACCGTTTCGCCCGGCAGCACGAGGATCACGTCGCCAAGCTTGACCTGGTCGACCGGAACGGTTTCGAAATGCTCGCCGGCCGCGTCGTAAGGCTTGGTTTGGGTGGTGGACTTATTCGTTTCCGCAGCGTTAGGCACATCCACACTGGCGACCTTGCGAAAGCCGTCCGCCGTCATGTCGCCCTCAGCATCACCGGCAGTACCGTCGGCCCCGGCAGCCGCCGCACGTGCACCCACGCCCGGCAACGTCACCACGTGCGCGGTCCGCGGCGCCGCATCAACCAGCGCCGTCAGGTTGCCTTCCGCCTTCGACTGTGCGAATTCCTCAATCGCCTCGCCGGAGGAAATCATCAGCACCACGGCCCACGCAGCCCAGTATTCCTGCACCGCCACCGTCGACGCGATCGCAATAACAGCTAGTAAATCCACACCGACGTGGCCGTGCCGCAAATCGTCAATCATGCCGATGATCGTCACCACAATCGTGTAGACGACCAGCGCGATTACAACCCACTGCCCGACACCCGGATTGAACGGTCCGAAAGCCAGCGAAGCGCCGACTGCTTCCCACGGTCGCCACGCACCTACTAATGCCAACGGAATCGCAGCAAGAATGGCGATCGGAAGCAACGGAACTTCTTTACACAAAGCAATGATTCTACGCATGAGAATCTCCTTACGCTCGTATCGGACGCCTTGTTAACCCATCGGCGCCCCGCCTGCGCGGACCATCGATACACGGCGTAAAAAGATATTTCCAGCATAACAGAGCATTGCGATTGCCGCGGCCGTTTGCGTGTGCTTCCGTTCGTCGCGCGCGTTCCGCGCATACGAAAAGGGCCGTGCGATTGCTCGCACAGCCCTTGTTTTCCGCCGTTTTTCGGCTTGTTCAGCGTTTTCCGCGATTACGCGGATTGCGGTTGCGACTTCGCCGTCAGCCTATCGGGTGGCAGCCACCCGTATCGCTGTCGGCATGAACGCCGCACACCGTACGTTGCCGTACGATACCGCGCATCCGGCTTTACCACAGACCGAACGGATCGAACAGGCCACCGCCGTCACCGTTGTTGCCGTTACCGCCATTCTGGCCGTTCTGGCTGCCGCCATTCTGGCCGTTGCCGTTATCGTCGTTGTCGTTGTTCTGCTGACGCTGTTCCCGCTTGTTGGAGGAGTTCGTCTTGGTCTCTTCCTGGTCGAGCGTCACTTCGAGATCCATGGTGTTGCCGCCGCGCACAACGGTCAGCTTCACCTTGTCTCCCATGGCGGAGGCGCGCACGTAACCGAGCAGCGAGTAGTTGTTGTTCACTGCCTTTCCGTTGAACGCCACGATGGAGTCGCCGGCCTTCACGCCGGCCTTGGACGCCGGGCCACCGTCGGTCACGGCCTGCACCTGGGCGCAGCCACGGGTCACACCGTCGGCTTCGACCGTAGCGCTTTTGATGGTGATACCGAGCACCACATGCTTCACGGAACCATTGTCGATGATTTCGTTGGCCACGCGCTTGACGAGGTTCGACGGGATGGCGAAGCCAATACCAATCGAACCGGCAGTACCGGACGAGCTTGCGGTGGAGGCGATGGACGAATTGATGCCGATCACCTGACCAGCCGCATTGAAAGTCGGACCACCGGAGTTGCCGGGATTGATGGCGGCGT
>OHAP01002301.1_pt1 | contig 10856 bp, 10 predicted proteins | sample 1577171 | NCBI WGS metagenome assembly OHAP01 (sample SAMEA3541489, study PRJEB24748) | human gut metagenome | biome: human gut; feature: human-associated habitat; material: faeces | place: China | collected 2012 | reverse complement strand
ACGGCGTTTACCCGCCAGCTAAAGAAGAATACGAAAACGGGCAAATGAAGCCACAGAAAGCAATATGCTATGTTTCTGGATGATCGGCTTTGCAGTTCTTACAGCATACAAAGCCGGCACCTATACTCCCGGCATGGAAAATGATATCCAGGTGGATGACAAAAAGAATGCGGAGGATTTTATCCAGTCTCTGCTTGCAAATTACAATCAAGTGCAGGGAATTAAAGCAAAGGAAGAGCCTCAATTAACATTTGCGGAAGTATACCGGAAATTCAATGTTAAAAAGTTTGGGCATGAATACGATGCAAAAAAAGTAAAACGCACCAGCTTGGAATATACGCTACGCGCAGGATTCAAGAACTCTGCTGCCCTACACAACAGAATTTTCGCAGAGCTTGTTACAGACGATCTGCAGGAAGTAATGGACGCTTGTCCACTCAGACACGCCAGCATAGAACACATCAAAAATCTATACTACCACATGTACAAGTATGCTATGGCAAACAATTTATGTACAAAAGATTATTCATCTTATGTCGAAATCACACAGGATGACGATGACGAGCATGGCATTCCATTTACTGATGAAGATTTGAAGAAATTGTGGGAAACGAAAGAAAATGAAGCGTCTGAGATGATCTTGATCATGTGCTACTCTGGCTTTCGAATATCGGAATATAAGACTTTAGAAGTGAATTTGAAAGAACGTTATTTTTTCGGTGTCCGTCGCAGGACGGATATTTACAGTCCGGTCTATATTTTTCCATTTCAGTTTCTTCTCTACCAACCTCGCCATCACATCTAATGGAATGGCGACATGATATACATCTTCGAGAAAGGAAGCTGCCTGCTGATAGTTTAAAAACATCTCATCTTCGAAAGACCTGATACTGTCTTTGGATAGATACGAGTAAAAAGGGATAGTCATGTCAGGAAACGGTAAATTATTAATCTCGTTGTCCACCGTTTCGATAAAAGCCAGACGGAAACATTCGTTCAGTGCGCGTTCCGCCTCTTTCTTGGTATTGTCGTAAGCATACATCATACCACCAATCTGCACCACAATTACCAGTAGCAGCCCTACAATAGAAAGGATATAGAGTGAACGAAGTTTCATCTTACCTATTATTTTGAGGACAAAGATAGCATTTTATCATAGAAAAAGAACTGATACAAAAAAGATAGCCTTGGACTTTTATTTATCCAAAGCTATCCATACAAGTACAATCCCTGCGATAGAGACGTCTACAGAATTATTTGCGAAGAGTCAACTTATCAATCCCAAAGAAACCGGTATCATGTCCCGGAGCCAGTGCAATCGACTCAATCTGCAACTCATTCTTTCCTTTTTTCAAATTGACCCGCCCAAGATTCACCAAAAGCAGAGACACTTCTCCATTGGTCAGACTGACTTCCGGAGTAATCACCTTATCATTTACACGAAGGGCAAATGTACCATAATCAGGCGCCACAGTGAACTGTATTTTCGCATAATAAATTCCTTCCACTTCACTGTCAAAAACTAATGACAGCTTATCTCCCGGTTTAAACTCTTTCCAGTAGAGCTGCATACCCTCACTCCACAAGGGGTGGAAGTTGGTCTGCAATTCAACGGAACCCATATGCCCCGGACGAGGCTGCATGACTTCGCCCTCCACAACCAGACTCATCCCTGAACCGAAAATATCTGACGGTTGGTTGGCAACCCGTTCGCGTACATCGCTCACAAAGGGTTTCGGCTGTATTTCGCCTCCGGGAAGCATATACCAGAAGGTTATCGGAGCATAATTAAGGTGTATATTCGACCAATCGAATAACTCCATGTCAAAGCGCAGGCTCCGGGTAAACGGAATCGCATCCAAACTACGAACACGGGTATTCTGCGCCAAACCTATGTGAGCATAACAACCATCTCCTATGGGTTGGGCAACAAAAGGATGGTTTATCCACGGTTCATAGCGCCCCCAGGCATAGCCATAATAATCTTCTGTACCCGTTCCAAAGTGTGACGGAAAGGTTTCACCGTCCACATACACCTTTTCATCTCCTTCTCCCCACCAACCCAAGTTGGGGTTATAGACAGTAACCGCATCTCCCACATACACGCCCCTACCTTTAAGATCGGCAAACGTAAGGTCCTGGGCAAACTCATCGCCCCGGGCATGGATATGCGTAAACTGCTGCCATGTGGTACCAAAGTGCATGGAGCGCTCATCCCACTGCCACTTTCCACTAACTGCAGCAGCCTTGGATATCTCCACCGGCTGTTCCCCATAATTGGTCAAGGTAATCGTACAGTTCCGCTCGAAAGGCATCACCCACCATGCACTCATCACATCATCCTGCACGGCCCGCGTATACCACGTACCAGTTGCAACGGGATAATAGCCTACCCCAAAAAACTCACCGACCGGAGCCCAGACAGTTAGTTCCCCATCAAAGGCAATGGACAAGACCGTAGAGCGAAGTGCTTGGCGACGGTCATCGGCATCAATCCGCATCGAAAGACGACGAATGGCACGAGAGCCGTCAATCGTAAAACTACGGCTTTCACCCGGAGCCAGAGAAGCCGCCAGATTGAGCGTACTTTCTCTTCCCGCAAGCGGAGTATCAATACCAGGTGTTCCTTCCGACAGCTTCTTATTGACAGCAGCTATCAGCCGGGCATTCTTCTTCAACTCTTTGGCCGAGAAAGAAATCACCTTGACCGGAGAAGTATAAGTGCGGTAATTGATAGCATAGTATACAATGGTCTTACTCTCAATTTTCCCCTCCGGAGTAATCTTCAAGTCCGGCGATTCGATAGTCACCTTGCACCGCTTGGCATAAGGTATGGGCAAATATAAATTATGCCCTCTTTCTTCCATCGGAGCCTCATCGGGTACTGAAGTTGAAAGAGGTTCTCCACAAAGGACTTGTCCGCTCAATATATCACGTACATTACCTTCAATTACCGGTTTTTCCTCATTGTCTATGTAGATACGCAGAGTCCCTTGTCCCCGATTTATGCCGGAGAAAGTCATCCAGAAACGAACTATGGCACCGGGGCCTTCGGCATCCATCATCACATATTCCGTCCTCCCTCCGTTCTCTTCCTGGCGGATAAACTGTCCTTGGTCGAAATTACCAAACCAGGCACGCTTATCCGTCATGTTATGCGAACTACGGTCGTAGCTGCTGAACTGCTTACACGTATAGGCTCGGGCCAACGCGCCAGCACGGAACGGTCTGTCATCTCATACAACAATGTCTTAAGAGAGATAACCGGGTCGGCCATAGCCAAACCATTACAGACAATCATCAATTGAATTACAAAAATTAATCTCTTCATAATAAAACTCTTATTTAAATTAATCAAAAACAAATGCCATTAAACTTCTTGCTATTCTTAATTCTGTCTAACTAAAGTCTCCCACCTTATTCATAATAGATTATAAGTGATATGTATTTCCCTAAGAAATTGATTGTTAACGCCATTAACATTTACATAAAAACACTATTAATATATCATAGGAAACTGCTAAAAACAGCTACAATGAAGATTCCATTTGTTAACGAAGTTCTGAACCTCCCAAACCTACTTATTCATAGATATTTACGAGGTATTAAATTTTAGTTATCTAACAATATCCTTACTTCAATTCCAAATCCCGCCTAACTTGTGCTTTTATGAAATCAATGGTATTAGATTGAATTTTAATAGGTTTCTCAAGAATTAATTGTGCCATTGCTGTTGCTTCCTTTCCATCTCCTATTCTTCTATACAAAGAATAGATTTTATATAATGGAGTAAACCTGGAAGGACACATAAATGAAGCTTTTCTATAGTGACTCTCAGCCTCGATATGTTCATTTTTATCTAAATAAATATCGCCTAACAATAGTTCCAAATCATAGTCAGCCCAATAAGTTCTACATTGTAGAGCAACATTCAAACTCTCTTCCAAACAACCCTTGCCATAAAGAGCAACTGCATAATTGTATAAAAAATATGGATCATCACCCAAAATCGGCATTAAATCTTTATAAGCTCTCACATTCTCATTGGTCGGGAAATAAGCTATAGCATTCCATTTGTATTCAGCATCTATCCGCATACATAGTTTATAAAAAACCACCATCCCTGCAATAATAGCAACCACACATAATATCCTCTTGACCAAAGAAGGGATTACCCATATAAAGCTACCACGTAATATCACATAAACATCAAAATACATTACAATCCAAACAAACGGATATTTTAATGGATAAGAGAACATGGAAAATACAGCTATTCCCAAAAGAGAAAGCAGTGCTACCCTTTTTTCATACTTATAGTCTTTATAATAACAAACGATAAGAAATAAGACGCCAAAGACCAATATCAGTACACCCAAAAAACCACAACTTAATGCCACATTCAAATATTCATTAAATGGAGATATTACATTGTCAGCAAGCATCGCATATTCATTATTAGGGTATTGACTCAAATAGTTTGCCTGATAGTCCATATAATGAGCCCTAAAAGCATCAAATCCATGTCCATACATAGGAGAATCTATTATCATTCTCCAAGAACAGTTCCAAATCAGCAATCGTCCATCGGCAGAATCTTTTTTCAAAAAATAACTGCCAAATAATAATGAAATAAATAGACAGCAAGTTATAATGACTTTGAAATTTATCCTTATTGGAAGACGTTTGTATAATTCTACACAAATAATAGCCATCCCCCCTATCATGCCCGACCTAGATTCAGATATAACTATTGTAAAAATAAATAGTAAAGCCAACAACTGCATTACAAATATCCAAAACCTTGAAGAGATTGATTTTATACACAATAATATAAAAGGCAAGCCAATACACAGACTAACTGCAAAACCTGCTGGATTATCAAAGCTACCAGTTATCCCATATTTATTATCAAAACGAACCAACTGTAACCATTGAGATATCCCATATAAAGCTTGAAAAGTACATACAACAACTATAATATATGACATCGTCAAAACATTAAAGTTTAAAATCTTATTATACAAACTCTTTATTGAAATAACAATCAAGTACAACACAAAAACCAAAATAGTATAACACCATTTTGGCACAATGTAAGTATCAGTCATACTATTGGAAAAAGCAAAAACACTTACGATGCATAATAAAGAAAACAGTATATACTCAATCTTACTCAGTTTCTTTATCATAAAAAATACACTCAACTTAATACCTCCTCAAATATTTTACAATAGTAGTAAAACTACAGACTCAAAATTAGCACTCAGAAATAAAATTTCTTAAGTTTCGCAAGAAAAAATAGGACCAGATAAAGGATACTAATACCCCCAACTAGTCCCAATAAGGATTTACTTGAATATGAAATCAACCAACTTTGCGGCTCCTTCAATGTCACCGAAATAAATCATATTCCCATCAGGATTTAATACGACCACTGCAGGAAAACATTTTATTCCAAATCCTTTGAGTACACTACTGTCAAAGCTTGTCGAGAAAGTAGAATAAGTATAGCCTTCATTTCTCAAAATAGAAGTACCTTCTTGATGTTCTTCCCCTTGTTTATAAGCAAATACTCCAGCGACAAGAATATCATTCTTTTCCCTATAGCGTTTATATAAATTTTCTACCATAGGCATTTTTGAATAGCAAACTCCACAGTATTTATGCCAAAAGTCCAATACCACATATTTCCCTTTTAGTTGCGACAGTTTAATCTCTTTATGCATCTCATCAAATAAAGAGTAATCAGAAGTTACTACTTTTTCTATTTTCCCAGTGAAACTCCCAAAATTCAGTTTATGAATCCACATAGAATACCCATAGTAACTCATCCATAAGGTAAAGAGGAAAGGCAGCAAAACAACAATTACTTTTAGCCAACTTCGAGATACCTTCCAATATAAATAGCCACATAAAATCCCCAGCCACCATAACAAAGAACTAGGAATAGAAATAATACTACTCTTAAAGCTATAACAACGATAAATAGTTTCTAACAATCCTACTCCCATCCATATAGCAAGAAGAATGTATTTAGGTGGCAATTTTACCCTAAACTTATATAAACAAATAACCGTCAGAAAGCCATATAGTAAGAAACCGACTAATGAACTTAAGGGAAAGCCGACTAAATTTAATAAGTTGATATAACCTGAACGACAGAAAGCAACGCCAAATAACAGCACCAAAGATATTCCACAAATAAAAATGAATATTTTTGTTCGCATTGTTCTTTCTACTATTTGCTACATAAACCATCACATCCATCACTTCCCAAAAATCCACATCCCCCATTTGTTGTACTACAAGAACGAGTAATACAATTTGATGTTGAACACGTTGTCCATATTACATTTGAACTATTACAATTACAAGTAAATTCGGATCTATTTTTTACTCCATTTAGCCCATTACTGAATTCTATCAACGCTATTCCATTCATAATTTTAATTCTATTTGCAGTCCCAACAATAGCAGAAAGCAAATCATTAGACCATCCCAATTCTTTTTGAGCAAATGCAAGCCATTTATACGTAAATATTTTAAATGCATCAAAGTCTTCTTCTGCTTTTTCAGTATTTGGAATGAGCCATTCCGAATGCATACTTAAAGCATCATAAAGTTGTTGTAAATGCTCTATCTCTTCAGTTTTCCATTCGTTATTCATCATCACATCTTCTAACTTTTCCATCCAAACTGATTGTTTTTGTTCCAATGAAAATGCTCTATAAACTGGGAGTTTCAATTTTTCACTAATCGAAAACCACTCTGTCGTTTCCATCTTCCGAATAGAAGATAAGTTTTCCTTTACCCAAGCATCCTCTGCTTCATCACAACTATAGTACACATTCTCTTCATTCTGGCAAGAGAAAAATGTCAAGAGACTTAATAGTCCAACAATAAAAAATAATTTTTTCATAATAAATTCTACTTTAAATTTTTATTCAACTTTTCCTTTTAATTTAAGTAATATCACATCTTCGTTTGCATTGGATTCTACAAAAATAGTTTTTGTAAATACGCCCTTTTGTTTCTTTGTTTCAAAATCCACTTTTATCAAACTCTTACCATCAGGTTTTATAGGGGCTTTAGGCCATGTTGGAACCGTACAACCACAAGACGCTTTTACATCATAAATCACTAAAGGAGTCTTTCCCTTATTGGAAAAGATAAAATTAACACTGACACAAGGCGTCTTTTCTGATGGTATAATTCCCAGATCGATCGTTTTATTTGAAAAAAAGATCTTAGGTTTCTCTTGTCCCACTGCAGCTAAACTACACTGCAACAGTAACAACAAAATTATTTTTCTCATATAATTAAATTAACAGTAATTATCACCAAACTTAGTCACAAAAATGAAACTATAAATATTCAACATTATCAATCACTCCATAAAAAAATAGTCATCCTTCTGTTATTACAAATAAGAAAATACACTTTCTTGAATGGGCCTAATAATTTATTGAGAATATGATAAAATGATGTAACTACATAGTATGAAACATCATTTTATTCTTGATTGACAATCTAATAGTCTCAATCTACATTAATATACAAATGCATTTCACTATATTCTAACCTGATTGATAATTACACATGTTTATAATGCAAATAACCATCATCAGGAAAATTAGAATTATAGGAAAATAGTCTATTTCTTCCTTTTTATCATTTTTTTTAACATGATATTGTTTCCTAATCTCAAGGAATAATAGGACAATCCAACTAAAAAGATATACAATATCTACTAAAAATGAACTTACAGAATAAATTCGGCTTACTACCAATAAGGCTGCATACGCAACAACAATGATTATGTATAATTTACGGTATTTCCTCATAAATTATTCATTTACCATTTTGACAATTTTCAAAATCACGTTTAGCATTTGCCAAATCATCATTTAGTTTAAGATAAGCAGCTAGAACACATGCACAAGAACCAACACATGCACATGCCAAAACTGCTATAGAACATTGGCGTTCTGCACGATTACATTCAGCAGTATATTGCTCATAACATTTTAGATTCAAAATTTCACCTCTGGTTTTCACTGCTGTATACATTGGCTTTTCGAAATAATTCATAAAAAGTATTTTTCTCTCTTCTTGATTCAATTTACCATATCCAGCATCCGCTAATAAACAGTTTTTCTTTATTTCCAAACTCTGTAGTAAACTTGATAGGTTTGTTACCTCTACAATCTTTTGTATGTACTCGTCATCATTTACATTATACTTAAATTCACTTAATTCTGTATCTGACAATCTTCTTGTATATACCATAAACTGTTCCATTACCAATTTATGTTCTAATATAAAATCTAAAAACACATCCGATTCTGCAACAGACTTTATTAATAGATTTCTATCAATATCTTCTATTTTTGCAGAATAATCTGCATCAGAACTACAAGCGTAAACAAAAAGAAATACAAAAAACATAAGACTTAATGTCACTAAACAATTTACTGATTTTCTTATCATTGATTTAATTTTTACCATTATTATATTGAAATTTGGTTAAACAACAAGATACATTATTAAAACAACATATCAAATAACGTCTTAGGGCATTGAAAACCATCCCCTATTCTTAAAGAAATTCTATTATATAAATACACTCCTATTAAAACTTCAAATTCTTACTTTCTTAAAACATTTTTATCTACCTCCTTTCTTTAATGTTGCAGCAATAGCATCAAAACATTTCAATATTTGCATACAACTAATATCACCACCATACCTGGGTGTCATTTTCATATGTAAAAGGTCTTTCTTCTCTTCCTCGTGTCAAATTACTCAAGAGATACAAGGCTTTATCCGGCCCACCAGAAAACTCTAAAAAATATGTTCGCGCAGTTTGTCTTCCCAAAGAAACCCATCCGTCCATTGATAAATATTTCAGTTCATATTCATCACCTTCACGGACTGAATTGTCATCTCCACGAGGAGCAAAACGAATTTTATTTATTTCTGTTTTTTTCCCAAAATCAAGGCCAACCCACGCATTGTTTAGATTTGCGGACGCATAGCATGTTAATGGATCACCATCAAATGCCATTTCCATCCGATGGCTATTATCACCATCGACCGGCGGATTTCCCATAGGAATACCTTTCAACGGATTTACTGAATCAGAAGGAGAATAAAATTCCACTTCGCTTATATCTGACCGAATGCCATCTCTCGCCAAAAAACGGACATACCGAAATTTATACACAGTATCAAGCTTCACTGTAAGATAAGAGCCTGGAGGCCTTTGGGTAATGACATGCATATCAATCGTGTTTTTGAAATCAGGCGAGTTAGAACCTTGAAACCGCCCATCAAGCAACAAATCCCTAAGAAAAATAATAATGGGAGCTTCTGTATATTTACGTTCAAGCCTCATCTTGTTTTTCTTTTGCATATTTGGACGTGCTGATATAGTATGTTTAGCCATTTCAGTCGTAAGGATAGGAGGAGCAGCGGGTATAATTCTACCCTCCTTATAATACCCAACTAAATAGACTATGTTCCTCCAGTCCATATGTTCAAATCTTGCAGTGTCATCCTTTATTTCTGCCCAATCTACCGGAATCCACTCACTATTATTAAATAGACACAAATAAGCAATATTGGTCCTTTTGGGTATATTTTCGCATCGAACTGCAATCCTTTCATTGGGGAAATATTCACCTGATACATCCTTTTCATGTTTATCAGAAAGAGAAAACGGAATACCCTTTTCTTGATTAACCTCTTCCAACTGGAGCTTTTGGGAAGCAAACATTTTCCGATAAATCTTTCCTTTCAGCTCATAAAATGTAACAAAACGGTCTCTAATAGGCATTCTATGATCTCCTCCTTCAAAATCACATGTCAACCCCGTGGTATCTACGATAAAACTCCAACAATGGTTGGTTGCACTTTTAGGTGCTTGCTTCAGATAGTCAACGCCACAAGGAATACCTATAGAACGAAGAAGATAAGTAGTAAAATAAGTTCTGTTCCAGCAGTTCCCAATACGGTTGTTCCACATATATTCAGCACTCATATCAAACAATCCCACACTTGATGTACGTATGGTAAAAAACCAGTCAGGTTTCATTATAATATTTTCGTTTATCAGCTTGTACGCTTGTAATACGTCACTTCCGATAAACAAAGAATCCAATATCTGCTCTGCCGCCTCGGCATAAGTCTCTCTCCACTCTGAAAGTGGTTCAAAAGCCACACGGTAAGGCAGTATATATTCACAGAAATCTTCAAATTTAATATATTTCCCCCATGGTTGTTTTTCCCACATACCAAAAGCATGATCAATATTCCGGATCAGATAAGAAGCTGTGATTACGTGCGAGTCGTATATAACCTTTTGATTTCGCTCCAAAAATGGAACAAACTTTTTTTGAGCTACTTCAATAGCTACATCTTCACTCATTTTCTTTTGAGCAACAGCTTGGTACAAATCCTTTATGGAATCATTTTCCGGAGAATAATACGAATAATAATCCGGCATATTTCTTATAAGAAAATGAGCTGCCTTATACTTCAAACTATCTGCAACACATTGGTTATAATGATATAAAACTTTTTCCAGTTCTACACGATTATCACCGGCAAATATTAAAGCTTTTTCCAACTGTATAGCTTCCTCTGTCTTTTTATCAGTACATGATAATAACAGAACGGGAACCAGCACAATGAATAGGAAACAACATCTACTTGAATAACTCATAAATATCTATATGTCAATAAAATTACTGTAGGAAGCTATAATACCTCCTACAGCATATAATCAATAAAGCTCCACCTCACAATTTTATACAGGCTGGGCTTGCGGATGAACTTGGCAAAGTTTTCCT
>OHAP01002300.1_pt1 | contig 10861 bp, 10 predicted proteins | sample 1577171 | NCBI WGS metagenome assembly OHAP01 (sample SAMEA3541489, study PRJEB24748) | human gut metagenome | biome: human gut; feature: human-associated habitat; material: faeces | place: China | collected 2012 | reverse complement strand
CTTAAAAACGCTTGTGATCGCAGTTATCGGTGCAGTTGGAGTAATTATCCTTGCATGTTCAGAGGCACGCCGATCCACGTCATGGTTTCGCCGGCCTTGTTGGTGACTTTGACGTCCCAGGCTTCGGCCTTTTCGGTACGGCTGACTTCAACGTCCACCTTGTCGCCGTTGGGGAGGGTTTCCTGCTTCAGCAGGTTTTCTTCCCAGTCGTTGGCATTGGTGGGAGAGAGGTACAGCGTATAAATATCATACTGAGCACCGTTGAAAATGTTGATCTTCTTGTCCATGGCAAGAGCATGCCCGGCCATGCCGAGCGAAGCGACGAGCGCAAGAGCGACGATGAGACGTTTCATGGCGTTTCTCCTCTTCCTCCGGGCAGGTTGTACCGACCGCTTCCTGAAAAGGCCCGCAGTCCCGGACTCTGCTGCGGCCCTCGGACACAGGAACGTAATCTATACGTTCAGGGTACGATGAGGAGAAAATGATGCCATGATAATCAATAGGTTGCCGGAATGATTCTACTCCACGCCTACTTTGGGGCAAAACGGAGCCATCTCGCATTCGTCGCACAGGGGCTTCCGCGCATCACAGACATGGCGGCCGAACCAGACCATCCGGTGGTTGACCTTGCCCCATTCGGATTGCGGGAACAGTTTGACCAGATCCTTTTCGATGTCCACGGGATCGGTATGCTTGGTGAGCCCGAGGCGCCCGGAGATGCGCTTGACGTGCGTGTCCACGGCAAGGCCCTCGTTGATGCCGAATCCGCCCCACAGGACCACGTTGGCCGTCTTGCGGGCCACGCCGGGCAGTTTGATGAGGTCCTTCATGGTGTTGGGCGTTTCGCCGTTGAATTCCTTCACGACGAGCTGCGCGGCGGCTATGAGGTGTTTCGCCTTGCTGTGATAGAACCCGACGGAGTGGATGACTTCCTCGAGCTCGGGGATGGTGGCTTGGGCGAGGGCCGCCGGATCGGGCCAGCGGCGGAAGAGTTCGGGCGTGACCTGGTTCACGCGCTTGTCCGTGCATTGAGCGGCGAGCACCGTAGCGACGAGCAGTTCCCACGGGCTTTCGGCCATAAGATGGGTTTCGAGATCGGGATAGCGTTCGGCGAGCAGTTCAAGGACTTTTGCAGCCCGTTGTTTGTCTGTCATGGTCGTTTCCTTCATTCGGGGTGGCGCGCCGTGGAGCGCGGCAACGCGTCCCGGACGGATATTCCGCCCGAAACGCCGGAAACAAACCATAAGATCGGGAGGCCGAAAAGCCAAGCGGTGGGGCCGATGCCGGGGCCGGTGAGTGAAGAGACCTCCCGCCCATGCGGAAGCGCTGTTCACTCACCGGATGCTTACATAAGCGTTTCGATTTCGTCGAATTCGGGAGAGACGAAAATGACCGGCTCCGGGCCCTGTTCCATAGGGGCCTGCATGGTGGGCTCTTCGGTTTCACAAAGGGGTTCGCACACTTCAACGAGGGTTTCCAGTTCGTCGAATTCGGGCGAAGTGTAGGTAACGGTATCCAGCCTGCACCGCGTGCCGCCCTTGACCATGACATCGGAAACAATGCTTCCATAGGCAGACATGGCTCTCCTCCAGAGAAAAGGGTTATAAAACAGTTACCTCTATATTTTTGATAGTCCCCCGCACCGGGGGCGTCAACCTGTTCTGTTCAACCAAACAACAAAAAAAAACCCTTTTTCTCAAAAAGGCCCGTGCTTGGGGCTGGGCGGCTCGATTGCCAGAACGGTACGAAACGGCTATCGTTTCGACCCAACGCACTGTGAAGGGAGGGAATATGGCGCTTCTCGTCTACATGACGGCGGCTTCGGCGGACGAGGCGGAACGCATCGCCGGGGATTTGGTGGAAAGCCGCCTTGCGGCCTGCGTGAACGTCATGGCCCCGATCCGCTCGGTATACTCATGGAAGGGAGAGCTTTGCCGTTCCGAAGAGATCCCCTTCATCGCCAAGACGGACGACGATCGTTTTGAAGCGCTGGCCGCCCGTGTGCGTGCCTTGCACAGTTATGAAACCCCCTGCATCGTAGCCCTGCCCGTGGCCCGGGGGGATGCGGATTTTCTCGCTTGGATCACCGAATCAACACATCCGGAGGAATGATGTCCATTTATGTCGCCGGCTCGCTGGCTTTCGACCGTATCATGTCCTTTAACGGCGCGTTCGCCGACCACATCCTCGCCGACAAGCTGCATATTTTGAATGTAAGCTTCCTCATCGACGGGCTGGTGGAAAAGCGCGGCGGCTGCGCGGGGAACATCGCCTATACGCTGGCGTTGATGGGCGAAAAGCCGCTTATCCTCGCCACGGCGGGCAAGAATTTTTCCGAATACGGCGCGTTCCTCGAATCGAAGGGGATTTCTCTTGAAGGCGTCCGCGTCATGAAGGACGAATTCACCGCGAGCTGCACGCTGATCACCGACAAGAACAACAACCAGATCAACGGATTCCACCCCGCCGCGATGGGGTTCCCGTGCGAGTACGCGTTCCCGCATCCCGACGCTTCCGCCGACTGGGGCATCGTATCCCCCGGCAACCTCGACGACATGAAGGCGCTTCCCCGCTTGTTCCGCGAAAAGGGCATCCGGTACATCTACGACCCCGGCCAGCAGATCCCGGCGCTTTCCGGGGACGATCTGCTCGACGCCATCACGGGTTCGGCCCTGCTTGTGACCAACGACTATGAGCTGGAGATGATCAGCAAGGCCACGCAGCGCACCCGCGCCGAACTGCGCGCCCTGACCGGCGGCGTGATCACCACGCTCGGCGAACAGGGCTCGGTCATCGACAACGGCGAGCGGGGGAGCGTGGGCATCGCCGCGCCCAAAACCGTGGCCGACCCCACCGGCGCGGGCGATTCGTTCCGCTCCGGCCTGCTCAAGGGCCTCCTGCACGGACTTGACGTGCCCGCTTCCGCCCGGCTCGGCGCGACGTGCGCCAGCTACTGCATCGAGCATCAGGGCACGCAGGAGCATGTGTTTACCTATGAGGATTTCGCCGCCCGCCATCGCGCCGCGTTCCACGAGGAACCGGGCGTGAAGTGGTAAGGCCGCAGAGGGAAGAGCCTTTCCGAACGGCGGAGAGGCTTGCTCCCGTGTGTCCCGCAACGCCTTCCCCTGACGCTTTTGGCGTGAGTGGCAATACCGCACCGGCGGGGCCCTCTGCGGCGTTTGGAAACAGGCGGCTTGCCTGACGGCGAAGCGGCATGATCCGTTTCGGCATTTCTGAGTGGAGACAGCAGATGTTCAAAATCATCATTCCCATTTTGGTCATCGCGTTGGCGGCCTTTGTCGGCATGAACGCCAAAAGCGGGCTTATCCGGGGCGTGGCCGACGGTATGCTGGTATCGCCCGCCCGTCCCGCCGTGGCCGTGAAGCCCGCCGCCGATTTTGCCTCCGTCGACGCCCGGCGCGTGGATCTTTCGCCTTCGGTGCAGAACAGTATGCTCCAGGCGACATCGGTACAGGCCGTGTATGCCCTGTACAACCATGAGGGCCCGCAGGCCGCTCCGGCGCATCTTGCAGCGCTCCTGGCGGTTTCCCAGAACGACGAGACGTGGCCCGTGGAACCGGAGCTCGGTTTCCCCGCGATCAGGCACAAGAAGCAGGATATCGACGGTTTTTCCGGATTCGCGGACACCTATGTTTTGGACGCGAAGGATGACCCGTGGGCTTCCGACGAGCCGGCACAGTGGGAGAACGGCAGCCTTGTCCGCCGCTTTACCTTTATACTCTGGTTCTACAAGGCCAAGCTCATCGTCGAGTACCGCGAGCCCCTCCCCGCGCCCTCCGATATGCCGCTTGAGGACAATATCCCCCTGCTGACGGCCTTTGAGGCCCGGGCGCTGGAATCCTTCCGCCTGCTGAACGGCGATCCCAAAAACGGCGGCGTGGAGCTCCCACGGCCCAAGGAAAAGCTCCCTTATCCGCCCGCGGGCATCAACCGGCAGGCGCTCACCGATTTTATCGGCACGCTCTGGGATATGAAGAAATAGGAGGCCGTCTCATGCCTTACGTCAATATCAGGGTGACGCGGGAAAACGGCACGCCGACCGCCGAGCAGAAAGCGGAACTCATCAAGGGGGCGACGGAACTGCTTGTGCGCGTCTTGGGGAAAAATCCGGCTACCACGGTCGTCGTCATCGACGAGGTGGATACGGACAACTGGGGCGTGGGCGGCGAAACGGTTACCCGGAGGCGTCGGCAAGGGAAGTAGCCTCCCGCCTCCCACAGGGGCTGGAACTGGATGATTCCTGACAAGTAGCCCAAGCATAGTGGGCCGACGGGCAGGGCGTGGAAAAGCGGCAGTGTTCGATCTGGAAGATCTGGAATGACCGAGATACAAAAAAAGACTCTTATTGGATGCGTATGTGCCGTGTCATGCGAAATCCTTTTTGGCCTTAGTTATTTATTTACAAAGAAAATAACATCAGACGTCGATGCCGTAACATTATTGGGGTGGCGCTTTTTATTGGCGTTCATCATGATGAATATTTTATTGATTGCAGGATATATAAATATAAACATAAAGAAAAAACACTTGCCATCTTTGCTAAAGATAGCCGTTCTCCAACCAATAGCCTATTTTACATGTGAGACATTTGGGATACAGATGACGACGGCTTCAGAGAGTGGATCTATAATTGCTTGTATTCCAATAGCATCGCTCGTTGCATCAATTCTTTTTTTACAGAAAAAACCAACAAGGTTTCAAACTTCCGGTATTTGCTTAACAGTAGTTGGAGTGATTGTTTGTGTAACGGCAAAAGGATTCGAGTCTTCTTTTAACGGAATTGGCTATATAATGCTATGTATGGCCGTATTATCTTATAGTTTATACTGCGTTTCTGCTGAAAAAGCGTATAAAACAACAAGTATTGAAAAAACATACGTCATGATCGCGTGTGGAGCCTGCTTTTTTGCTACTATGGCGATAGCAAGAAGTATAGCTGCAGGTACTGTCGTTGATTTGTTTATGTTGCCATTTCAAAATACGGTTTTCCTGTTTTCCATTCTTTATCTTGGGATCGCATCTTCTGTTCTATCTTTTGTATTGTTTAATATATCAATATCGTCTATTGGAACGAACAAAGCCTCATCGTTTGTAGGCATATCAACAGCTGTATCTGTATTGGCTGGAGTTTTTATACTCGATGAAAAATTTTCAGCTATGCAATGTTATGGAACGCTCATAATACTACTCGGCGTCTATATAGCAAATATGAAAAGCAGATTTTTTTGGCGTTAGCGTTTTTTACCTTTGTGAAGGCATACACGCGAGAAAACGGTTTCGCATCGGGCACGTCCGGTGCGAAACCGTTTTTTACAAGGAACAGCGTTTCTTGTGAAGCGCTCCTACCAGCGGCGGAACCGGCGCGGTTCGGGCGGGAACGCACGGGAGCCGCAGCCTTGGCGAAGCGTTTTTTCGGCGATGGCGGGGGCGTTGCGGACAGGCCCGCTGTCGAACCCGTGGGTCCGGGCTGCGGTAAAAAGCCCTTCAAGCAGCAGGCAATAGGTATCGGCAAGCTGGTCGGGGTCGGAAGCTTCCGCCTTGACCAGCTGGTTCCGCACGTCCGCCCGCAAGGAAGCCCGCTGTTCGCGCACGCGCACGCAGATGTGATGCTCCGGGTCGGTATAATCGGTCATCAGGTGCATGAACACGTTGCCGCTGTATTCGGGCTGGGAAACCAGTTCGTAAATGGACTGGAAAAACGCCAGAAGTTGCCGGGCGGATTCATTGGGATATTGATCCTGCGCCTGATCCCAAATCCGCCGGAATGCGGCTTCCCACTGGTCCATGCAGGCCATGACCAGTTCTTCCTTGGAAGGGAAGCAGCGGTAAAGTGTCATTTTTTTGATGCCTGCGGCCTGTGCGATGGCGTCGACGCTTACGGCCTGAACACCGCTTTGGCGGAACATCTGTTCCGCGATGCCGAGAACCCGTTCGCGGGTAACGGCGAGAGGCGTGCGCTGGCGGCGTTCTGTGGCGGGAGTGGCGGGGGCAATCCCTTTTGTTTCCATGACTTCTCCTATACGACGACTCCGGCGGAAGGCTTGCCGGTGTTGCAGAGGACGTCGCCGGACGCGGCCCGGAAACGTTGTTTTCCGGACCGCGTCATGGGCGGTTACAGGACTTTTTTCTTTGTCCAGCCATGTTCCGTGGCCGCGTTTTCGGCTGCGGAGCCGCCGAGGACGCATACCGTCCCGGCTTTGGCCGCTTCAGCCATGACGTCGGCGAATTCCGTGAAGTGGCGGCGGGTCGTGCCGAGTATTTCCTCACGCATCTGCTGGCGCAGATCGTCGCGGTCGTCCGTCAGGTGGCGGGACAGCGACGCGGCTCCCCGTGCGTCGGGCAGGAGATAGGTGTCGAGATCTCCGATGGCCCCCACGATGGCAAGCGTCAGGTCGCGGTCGGAAAGATCCAGCTTCCGCAGGTAATCGGCGGTCGCGTCGTAGGTGGCGAGGGTCTTTTCGACATTGGGATCGCGGTAGGAGACCAGCGCCAATGAGCCGCTCATGCGATCGAGCGCGCAGAACGCGCCGTATGCGCCGCCCTGCACGCGGACCTGATCCCACAGCCAGCCCATGCGCAGATGCCGGGTGATGACGTGTGCGGAACCGTGCCACGTATAGCCGAGATCATAGATGTTGCAACCCTTCCCGACGTAGTTGACCTGTGCGGGCACGATAAGGGCTTCGTTGGCCGCGGCCCTGAGCGGCTCGCGTTCCAGCGGCACGGAGAAAGCCGTGGGCAGGGCGCGGCCGAGCGCGGCGGCGTAAGGCTGTACCGCGGCGAGGGTGCCCGCGTCGGCGGTGAGGTTGAGGATGGCGTCCTGACGGTTCAGGATGAGGCCGCGCAGGATTTCGAGATCCGCGCGCACGCTGTCCCAGTCGCTGACCACGCGCTCGGACAGGGCCCGGATGGCTTCAAGGTAGGTGATGCCGCCGATGGCTTCGCTGATCTGCCCGGCAAGGCTGTAGGCCGCGCGCAGGCGGGCGATGACCGTGCCGTGCCCGGCGGGGATGAGCGACTGCTCGAGGCGGGCGCGTTCCTCCAGCACCATCTGGGTGAAACGCTGCGGGTTGTCGAAGTTGGTGTCGGTGAGGACTTCGGCCATGAGCGAGAACAGGTCGTCGGCCTTGTCCGCCGTGGCCTTGCCGCCGAGGCAGAGCTTGGCGACGGGCATCCGGGTGCCGCGCATGGTGGCGACGAGGGGCGCGGCGTCCATGCCGCCGGTCTTGGAGGCCAGCAGGGTGCCGAGTTCCACGAAATCGCGCTTGGAAGTGCCCATTTCCGTGAGGCTGCGGCCCATGAGCGGGACGAGGGGCAGGAGTTCGGTGGGCACGGCGTCCAGCGGGAAGAGGATTTCCGCATACAGGATGCCGGACGTGTCGATGTCATGGGCGAGGATGGCCAGATCGCCCGCCTTGCCTTCTTCCTTGGGCAGGATCACGTTTTCGCGGGGCAGATCCGCGAGGGTCAGGCTCGGGATGGCGGCGAGGGCTTCGGGGCTGTCCGGGGCCTGCTGGCTGGCGCGCAGGGCTTCGGTGCAGGCCACGATTTCCTTGTGGTCTTCGTCGGAAAGGGCGTCGTAGATGCGCTGGAGCTTGGCGGCTTCGGCGGCTTCGCGCTCGGCGGCGAGGCCGGAGTCCGGGGTCAGGATGACCGTGGAGCGGTGCTCGTTGTCGAGGAACCAGCGCTTGATGGCGCCTTCAAAGACCTTTTCGCCGGAAGCGAGGCGGGCCTTGAGGGCGGCGAGGGGCTTCTCCCAGGCCAGCGGGGCGATGGGGTCGCCGTCGTACAGCCACGTGGCGAGGCTGCGGATCATGGCGGCGAGGCCGCGCGGGAACCGGCCCGAATTGTTTTCGCGCAAGTCGAATTCCACGCTGTTCACGGCGGCTTCCACGGCTGCGGCGGGGATGCCGTTCTCCGCGAGCTCGGCCAGCGTTTCCATGATCAGCATTTCCACGTCCTCGGCGGTGCCGGGCGTGATGGAGCGCAGGCCCACGGAGAAGAACGTCTGGCGCAGATCCGTTTCAAGGCCGCCGCCGGTGAGGTCTTCGCCGAGGCCGGATTCGATCAGCGCCTTGCGCAGGGGCGAACCGGGCAGTCCGAGGAGGATGTGCTCCAGCATTTCCAGCACGAGGAGTTCGCCCGTGTCGGCGGTTTCGCACGTCAGCCAGTTGAGGGTCACATGCCCCTTGTCGCCGTCTTCGCCGGAGGCATAGGGGAATTCAAGCTGGCGGGGCACGTCGAGGCGCGGCTGGAGCGGCACGGCGCTGTCGGTCTCGCGGGCCGTGAAGCGCGACAGGTACGGCTCAAGCAGCGCGAAACGCTGTTCTTCGGGGTCGTCGCCCCAGAAGAAGAAGCGGGTGTTGGACGGGTGGTAGTGCGACTCGTGGAACGACTTGAAGGCCTTGTAGGTAAGCTGGGGGATGACTTCGGGGTTGCCGCCGGAGTCGAGGCCGTAGGTCATGTCCGGGAACAGGGACTGCTGCGAGTGCTCCGCCAGCACGGAATCCGGCGAGGAGTACACGCCCTTCATTTCGTTGAAGACCACGCCTTTGTAGCGGAGCGGGCCCGCCGGGCTGTCGGCTTCGATGTGCCAGCCTTCCTGCTGGAAGCAGTTCTCGTCGATGCGGGGGAAGAACACGGCGTCGAGGTAGACGTCGACGAGGTTGTAGAAATCCTGAAGGTTGGCGCTGGCGACCGGGTAGCAGGTCTTGTCCGGAAAGGTGAAGGCGTTGAGGAAGGTCTGGAGCGACCCCTTGAGCAGTTCGACGAAGGGTTCTTTCACCGGGTATTTTTCCGAGCCGCAGAGGACGGAGTGTTCAAGGATATGGGCTACGCCGGTGGAGTCTTTCGGGGGGGTGCGGAACGTCGCGCCGAAGCACTTGTTCTCGTCGTTGTTGACTATGGAGAGCAGTTCCGCTCCGGTGGCGTCGTGCCGCCACAGTTTGATGGTGCCGGAAACTTCGGAAAGCCTTTCCTCGCGCACGAGGCTAAAGCCGCGGGTATTCATTTGGGTCTCCTTATATTGCATGAAAGGCTCGGGGAAAGGGCTCGCCGCGCGGGCGCGCATTTTCCTTCCGGGCCTCCCTTCTCCGGCGGTTTTACCCCGGAGCGTTACAGTCCGTTCACATGGGCGGCCATAGCCGCCCGCCGCCATTACGAGAAAGAATAACGCAATGGTATTTCCCTGAATGACATCGACCCGTGGACTGGTCAAGAGGGGATTATCAATGTTCTCACTCAAAGAACCTTTATTCTTTTTAGCACAAGTCGGAGAAACTGTTACCGGATGGCAGGGGGGTCCCAAGAACGGGTACCCCTTGGAACCATAAGGTATGTCCTTTTCCCTTGCTATCATTTCTTATCTCCAGCGCTCTTGATCGGATGGAAAGATGGTCGGCCGGCCCTGCGGGGATACGAGAAGCGGGCCGGAAATGCTTTCCCGGCCCGCTACGGAGAGACTGTCATCAATATGAATTGAAAAAGTAAGGATGGCTTGCCCTTTTGCCCGCCGTCCCTTCGATTGGCGCTCTATCCCTTTCCCATGAGCTTTTGGGCCAGACGTTCGGCGAGTTCGGCGTCTTCCTGCGGTTTTCTGCCGCTGATGCCGACGCCGCCGATGCAGCGCCCGGTTTCGTCGAATACGGGCACGCCTCCGGGCAGCGTGGAGAAGCCCGGATCGCAGAAGTCCGCGATGGAGAGGTTTTCCCGGACGAGGCGATCGTGGAACGCCTGCGTGGTCAATTCCATGCGCATGGCGGTGTATGCCTTGCTCTGGGCGATGGCTCCGGCGCGCTCGGGGGTGCCGTCCAGGCTGAGGAAGGCGGCGAGCTTGCCCGTGCGGTTGACGATGGCGACGCAGACGGGGGCGCCTCCGGCGGCTTCGGATTCGAGCCGATCCAGCACGTCCATCACGGCGCGGAACGGAATGGCGTTGTTCATGGGAACGTTTCCTTGGTTAGTGTTCCATGTACTCGATCAAGTCCCGTACCTGAAGGACGGGCATATCGTGCAGTTGGGAGAAGGCCATGATCTCGGGGAGCCGGGCCATCGTGCCGTCGGGATTGGTCAGTTCGCACAAGACGCCGTAGGGCGGCAGCCCCGCAAGGCGCATGAGATCCACGCTGGCTTCGGTGTGCCCGGCGCGCTCGCGCACGCCGCCGGATCTCGCGCACAGGGGGAACACGTGGCCGGGGTGGTTCAAGTCGCCGGGGACGGCATCGTCGGCGATGGCTGTGCGGATGGTCTTCACGCGGTCGGCGGCGGAGACGCCGGTGGTGACGCCCTCGGCGGCCTCAATGGAAATGGTGAAGGCCGTGCGGTTCTTGCATGTGTTGTTTGCGACCATTTGAGGCAGGTCGAGCTGGCGGACCTTGTCTTCCGGCAGGCAGAGGCAGACGATGCCGCTGCATTCGCGGATGAGCAGGGCCATCTGCTCGTGGGTGATGGAGGCGGCGGAGAAGATGATGTCGCCTTCGTTTTCTCGGTCCTCGTCGTCCACGACAAGGACGCCCCGGCCTTTGCGGACGGCGGCGACGGCGGCTTCTACGCGCTCATTGCGGGTGGTGGTGAACTGATGCTGGCTCATGGTGCTCTCCAACGTGTCGGATGTGCAGCATCAGGGCGACAGACAGGAGCGCCACGGCATAACGCCGCAGCCCGGGAGCTGTGCATGTTGAGGCTCTCGCGGCGCGTGAATGCGCCGGCTGTCCATTTCTCTTTCATCCGGACTGTTACCGTCGGCTCCGGCTTCCCACCGGATCTGCTGACCCCTCCACGCGGAGGGCGCTCGCGGGCTCTCCCCGAATCGGGGAATACCGCCGGTGGGGACTTTCACCCC
>OHAP01002293.1_pt1 | contig 10892 bp, 3 predicted proteins | sample 1577171 | NCBI WGS metagenome assembly OHAP01 (sample SAMEA3541489, study PRJEB24748) | human gut metagenome | biome: human gut; feature: human-associated habitat; material: faeces | place: China | collected 2012 | reverse complement strand
TATCCGGGCTTTTCGACAGTGGCTTTACAGGCTGCCGAACGTGCTTACGCCTGGGCAGAAGCGTATCCGCAAGCGCTCTATCATCAGGACCTCCTCAACAAGCAATATCAACCTGCCGTGGTTACGGGAGCTTACGGTGATCGTAGTGCCGATGACGAATTCTTCTGGGCGGCTTCCGAGCTCTATCTTGCTACGGGAAAGCCCGTTTACCGGGAACAAGTGAAGAAGCATCTGCCGACTGCATATAAGACTCCTTCTTGGGGCAATACCACTGCGTTGGGCGTGTTTGCCTGGCTGCAACCGGGCAGGGAATATCAGGGTGAAGACGTGGAATTGGCAAATGCCATGAAAGACCTGTTACTGGACTATGCTGTCGAGGCTGTGCGGGGTGCTGACCGCTCTCCTTTCCATGCTCCTTACGGCAACGATGCCAAAGATTTCTTCTGGGGATGCCTTGCCGAAGGGTGTGCTAACCAAGCCACTTCACTGGTTTGCGCCTATTTGCTTACGGGCGAGAAGTCGTACCTGACGAACGCCTACCGCAATATGGACTACATTTTAGGAAAGAATGCTACGGGATATTGTTATGTTACCGGTTTCGGGATGAAGAGTCCTCTGTATCCGCACCATCGTCTTTCTACATCGGATGATATAGAGGCACCTCTTCCCGGTTTCCTGGTTGGCGGTCCCAATCCTGGGCAGCAGGATGGCATTGCTTATGCTTCCAACCTGCCGGATGAGTCTTATGCAGATGTGGAGGGTTCGTATGCTTCCAATGAGATAGCCATTAATTGGAGTGCCGCTTTGGTGGCGTTGGTGTCTTCGTTGGATGCTTTGATGTCAAAATAATGTTGCTATTCAGCCTGCTGCCTTATAAATTCGGATGGGCTGATGTTGAACTCTTCTTTAAAATGTTTGGAGAATACCTTGGGGGAGTTATACCCCAAGGTATATGCAATTTCCGAAACTTGCATCTGGCTTTCTGTCAAGAGTTGTTGTGCACGTTTCATACGGATGGTCCTGATGAATTCGATGGGTTTCTTTCCCGTTATCTTAATCATTTTCTTGTAGAAATAGCTGCGTGATATATTCAGGCTGCTGGCCAGCTCCTCGACGGAAAACTCGGTTTCGCTGATATTGTCCTCTACAATCTGGATGGCTTTTTCCACCAGCTGCCGGTCAAGGGGAGTGATGGTGATACGGCTTGGCTCGATTTTAATGTCCTGATTGAATATTTCCTGACGTTTGACGTTCATCTCGATAATCTTGTTGATGCGCAGCTTGAGGACTTCCATATTGAAAGGCTTGGTGATATAGTCGTCTGCACCAACGCTAAGCCCTTCCAATTGGTGTTCTTCACTTGCCTTAGCTGTCAGGAGGATAATGGGGATATGGGAGTAGCGTATGTCATTCTTGATGGTTGAACATAGTTCCAGACCATCCATCTCGGGCATCATGATGTCACTGACCACTAAATCAATATCTTCCTTTTCCAGTACATTTAGTGCATGTTTTCCGTTTGTGGCTTTTAATACATGATACTGCCTGGCAAGACTTTCAGAGAGAAATTTCAAGAAGTCGTAGTTGTCATCTACGAGTAGTATGGTGAATGGATGGGATTCTTCCTTTATTTCCGGTTCTTCGACCGGTTCTCCGTTTTTGGTTTCATTACTGTTCTGGTGCAGGGGTAGGGTAATCAGGAATACAGAACCACAAGGCTGGTTATCCCTGACACAGACAGTACCCTGATGCATCTTTACGTATTCGGAAACAATGTGCAGTCCAATGCCGCTGCCTCCGTTGCTCGACTGGTTTTTGCTCGACTGATAGAATCTTTGGAATATTTTCTCCTTGGCTTCATCCTCTATGCCGCAACCGGTGTCGGTAAAGGTCAGTTCCAGATTTGTGCCTCTTACGGCAATATCCAGTGAGATGCTTCCTTTATTGGGAGTGAACTTGAATGCATTTGACAGGATATTTGTGCATATCTTGCGTATCTTGCCATAGTCAAAATCCATGAATACAGAATGTTGTGGAGCGGTAAGGCTATAGCTGATGTTCCGTTTCTGTGCTATCGGATCGAAAGAGTGGAATATTTCACTCAGAATGATAAGGATGTTGTCATGTTTGCATTTCAGGGTTTCAGCCTTGGCATCCAGCTTTCTGAAATCCAGCAGTTGGTTAATCAATTCCAGCAGATAGTCGGCATTTTGTTTGACTATATCCAGAATGCCTTTACGATATTCGGGATGGTCTACGAAAAACTCTTCAAGCGGATTGATGATAAGTGACAAGGGAGTCCGCAGTTCGTGGCTTATGTTGGCAAAGAACTGCAGTTTCATATTGTTGATTTTCTGCTGCCTTTCATTTTCCACCTCGATGGCCTGCATGATTTGTTTCTGCTTTTGGCGTAAGCGCAGATTGCGGATAATGGACAGAAGGATACACAAAATGATACCGGTATATATGGTATAGGCCCACCAGGTGCGCCACCAAGGAGGGAGTATCTTTATTTTCAGTTCCTTGACGTTGGGGCTCCATATGCCTTGTGAGTTGCATGCCTTGACGGATAAAGTATAGTTTCCGGCAGTCAGCATGGATAGGTTTACTTTGTTGTTTTCGGCATAAATCCAGTTGGAATGAATCTTATAGGCATATTTTATCTTATCCGTTTCCACCAGGTCGAGAGCGGAGAAGGACAGAGTGAATGAATTTTCCTTTTCAGTGAAGGAAAGGTGTTGTGCACATTCAAGTGAGCTGCCGTTCAGGATGTCCGGATGGGGCATTCCGGATTTGAACTCAATACCGGTAAGGTAAATGTTGGCATCATAACTTGTGGTCAGGATGTCTTGTGGAATGATAGTCTGGTAACCTTGAGGAGTACCTATCAGTATATTGCCGTTCTGCAGTTTGAGGATGGCGTGGACATTGGTATCGTTGCATATCAGTCCGTCGCTTACGGAGTAGTTCACGATGGTGTATGTATCGTTTGTTATTTTGATTCGTGAGATGCCGTTGCCGGTGCCAATCCACATTTGGTTGTTGTTGTCTTCCGTGATGGCTCTGACGAGATTGGCGGCAAGCCCGTTTTTCTGGTCAAGAAAGTAGATGGAGTCGTTCTTCTGGTTCCATATGCTCAGTCCGTGTGGATGTCCTATCCAAAGAAGGTCCCGGCTGTCCTTATAGACAGTGAGCATATTGTTCTCCTTGAAACGGCTGGCTTCGGCGTATATATTATAGGCTTGGGTTTCCGTATCGATAATAATGAGTCCTCCTCTGGTTGCTACGTAAAGGGTGCTGTCTTTGTCATAGTACATATCACGGACAAAGAATTCTCCCGGACGGTACAAGATGGTGTCAAACTGCCCGGTTTCCGGATTTAACCTCTGTATATATCCTTTCATGGTACCTATCCAGATGTATCCGTGTTTGTCCACCTCTACTGTATACACATTGTTTTCGAGAAGCTGGCTGTTGCTTACCGTGTATTGTTTGATTTGCCCTTTCGAGTAGCATAGCAGTCCTTTCTGGAAGGTGCCTATCCATAGGCGGTTTTTGGAGTCGATGGATAAGTCGACTACAATATTGGCGGGAGTTGCTATCTTTTCGTATGAATCGGTCACCAGTGAACGTCGGATTAGTCCCGTACCGTCTGTTCCGTAGTAAATGGATTCCTGGCTTGTGTCTTCGCAGAAGGTTAGGATATCATCATATTCCAGGGATTTGTTGCATAGTATGATTTGAGACATGGGGCTATAATAGGAAATACCGTGTTTGAAATTCCCTATGTATATGGTTCCGTCTTTGTCCCGGTAAATGGTATTCAGATTGTTGCTGGCAATGGTGTGCGGTTTCAATGGATTGTGCACCAAGTTGGTAAGAGATTTGGTCAGGGCGTTGTAAACGAACAACCCCATATGGCTGGTAAGTATCCATACGTTGCCGTCTCCCAGGTCGAGGATGCGTTGCACGCGATTGTACTGTATGTGGGTGTTATTGTTTAGGCTGATGTTCTCCCATTGCTGTGTAAAACTGTTCTTGTGCAAAAGCAGGCTGTTTTGGAAGGTGTATACCCATAGGTTTTCGTTTTGGTCTATGTAAATGTGTGGCTCATGATTCTCCAGCAAAGGTCTATAGATGGCGGGAATGGCTATTTCCTTGACTTCGGAAGTCTGCTTGCTGATACTGTATAGGGTACCGTTGGAGTACATTATATAAATGAACTGGACACCTATATAGAGGCTTGAAATCTTTTCAACTGCCAGTGGATAGGCTTTGATGGAGCTGTTGTCCATGCTTCGTATGTAAAGTTTGGAATAGTCGTAGGCCCAAAATTCATTCTTGGAGGTTTTTCCCATCCTCAGAATGTTTTTACTGGGGATTTGCAGCCCATCGAGTATGGGTTTATAGTCATTGTCGAATTTACCGGTCTTATAATTATAGATACTGTAGCCGCTGGAAGTCCTTATCCATACATTGTCGTCCGGTCCTTCGAAAATTTCGCTGATGGCATCGTCCGGCAGGTTGGAGTTGTTCTGGTAATACTGCTGGAAGGAGTAGCCGTCGTATTTGTTGAGTCCTGATTCTGTCCCCACCCAGAGGAATCCCCTATTGTCTCTGTAGATGCTTCGGATACTGTTGTTGGAGAGTCCTTCTGTTGTAGAGAGCTGCTTGAACATGACAGCCGGCGGGATTTCCGTTGAGTTACCTTGAACAGTAAGGAGAAAGGTCAGGTTGCATATAAGGAATAGGAGCAGTTGTTTCATGTATTTTCTTTATTAGAAGGATTAACAATATTGTAACTGCAAACTTAAATATAATCCTCCGAACGAGCAAGGGAAGATTTGCGTATTCGCGTGGGATGATATCCTCCGTTTGGTGAAAAATAGTATGCATTTTGTTTCCAATGATCCTATATGGGTTCTATGAAACAAAACCGGATATTAAAAGACATTTTTAAGGCATCTGTGTTTCCTTTAAGAAAAATACATTTGCAGGCAAGATCATTTAAATCCTAATAGTATGAAGAAAGAACTTTTAGCAGTGGCGATGCTGTTGTTTGCCGGCGGCAATCTGTTGGCACAGCCACATGTCAATGACGGTACCTCGTATCTGATGAACCAACCTCTGGACATGAGTACCGATTTCCGTGACTTGAGTAATACTTTGTTTTTTGCAGATCACCTGGAGTCATTCGATGCCAAGTCGGGTGAAGGGCTGGTGAACTGGAAACGCGGGCATCTGATGCCCCGTCAAGCCTTCAATACCAACGGTGCACAGCCCCGGAAAATGAGAATGCTCGATTTTCCTTTCACTGCCTATGAAAATGACCCTAACCTCAAATTCAAGATTGACTTTGTAACTCCGCGTACGGTACGTATCCGTATGCTAACGACCCCGGTGGAACCTAAACCTGCCGCTTCCATCATGTTGGCAAAGGAACCGGGCAGGGATGGAAGCTGGAAAGTTACCGAGACGAATGACAAGATTGTCTATTCCAGTGACTATGGAACCATTCAGATTAACAAGAATCCCTGGAGAATCGTCTTGAAGGATAAAGCCGGACGTATCTTGAGCCAGACTGCCGCTTTGAGTGATGCGGACTCTACGCAGGTAAAATATACACCGTTCTGTTTTGTGAAGCGGGGAAGTGACAATGCCCGCCGCATCAATCCGGTATTTACCTTGACTGCGGATGAAATGATTTTTGGTTGCGGAGAGTCTGCCACTGGGCTGAACAAGGCCGGACAGAAGGTGAACTTGTTTGTTACAGACCCACAAGGGCCTGAGACGGACCAGATGTACAAACCGATTCCTTTCTTTATGAGTAACCGGGGATATGGCATGTTTATGCATACATCCGCTCCCGTGACTTGTGATTTTGGTGCTACCTATATTGGGCTGAACAAAATGTTCATGGGTGACGAGAACCTGGATTTGTTCGTTTTCTTCGGCGAGCCGAAAGATATTCTGGACGAGTACACCGATTTGGTAGGAAAGCCGGGCATGCCCCCCTTGTGGTCTTTCGGTACGTGGATGAGCCGTATTACCTATTTCAGTGAAAAGGAAGGTTATGATGTAGCGGCCAATATCCGTAAGAACAAGTATCCGTGCGATGTTATCCATTTCGATACCGGCTGGTTTGATGTGGACTGGCAGTGTGACTATAAATTCTCCGAGAACCGTTTCCAGAATCCACAGCAGATGTTGAAGGATTTGAGGTCACAAGGTTTCCATGTATGTTTGTGGCAGTTGCCTTATTTCACTCCTAAAAATCGTTATTTCTCTGAACTGATAGAGAAAGACATGTATGTGAAAAATGGAAATGGTGAACTTCCCTACGAAGATGTGGTGCTCGATTTTTCCAATCCGGAAACCGTAAAGTGGTATCAGGACAAACTGGCGGGATTGCTGAATATCGGTGTCAGTGCCATTAAAGTAGACTTCGGCGAGGCTGCTCCACTGAACGGTATTTACGCTTCCGGCAAGAGCGGATGGTATGAGCATAACCTCTATCCGGTGCGTTATGATATGGCAGTGTCCGAGATAACCAAGAAGTTGCACAACGAGAATATAATGTGGGCACGTGCCGCATGGGCCGGTTCCCAGCGTTATCCATTGCATTGGGGCGGTGATGCTGCAACTACGAACACGGGACTGCTAGGTACGCTTCGTGCAGGCTTGTCCTTCGGCTTGTCCGGTTTCTCCTTTTGGAGCCATGATATGGGTGGCTTTGTAAAAGCCACTCCGGAGGACTTGTATTGCCGCTGGATACCGTTCGGTTTTCTTACTTCCCATACCCGCGCGCATGGGGCACCTCCGACAGAGCCGTGGTTGTACGACAGCAAGCGTGTGCAGGATGTCTTCCGCAAGAGTGCAGAGATGAAGTACCGTCTGATGCCTTATGTGTATGCTCAGGCTAAGGAATGTACAGAAAAGGGCTTACCGATGCTAAGAGCCTTGTTTGTAGAATTCCCCGATGATCCGGGAGCATGGAAAGTGGATGACGAGTATCTCTTCGGTTCGCAGATTCTGGTTGCCCCCTTGCTTGAATCCGGTATGACGGGCCGCACAGTTTACCTTCCCGAAGGAAAATGGATAGACTACCAGACAGAGAAAGTCTACGAAGGTGGATGGCACCGAATTGAAGCAGGCAGTCTGCCGATAATCATGCTGGTACGTGACGGTTCGGTACTTCCTCATCTGAAGTTGGCGCAGTCCACTGCTGAGATGGATTGGAGCAAAATGAACCTGAAGGTATACAGTGCTGACAAGAAGCAGGCGGAAGGATTGGTTTGTCTACCTGCCGACAACCGTATTCAGGTTGTGAAAGTGGATTGTGGAAAGGCCAAACCGCAACTGTTGAACCAGGTTGAAGGCACTTCCCTGAGTTTCTGAACTTAATCTTTGAAAATCTATATTGAATTCACCCCTGCCGGTATGGAAGAGAAAGGGATATAGTTACCGAAATCTGTGCCACTATGGTGGCACAGATGTGCCTTCCCAATGGCACGGCAGTGCCTCTATAGTGGCACAAAATTGTGTCGCATATCTTTTTCCCGATGTGCTTATGACCGGGGTATTTGTTAAACCTAAGTATTTAGTATTTATGAGAAATGTGATGAAGTATTTGGGTATCATGTCAGTATCGCTGGCATGTGCCGGACCTCTCTTTGCAACAAGCGTACAGCCGTTTGCAGGTGTCACTGTCGTACAGCAGAGTGTAGTTACTGTGAAGGGCCAAGTGGTGGATGAGAAAGGCGAGCCCATCATCGGTGCCAATGTCATTGTGGAAGGTACGACAAACGGTATGATTACCGATTTGGACGGTAACTTCTCCTTGCAGTGTCCCGTAGGTTCTACGCTGAAGACCAGTTACATCGGTTATCTAGCGCGAACGGTCAAAGTAACCGGGAATATGAATGCTCTGAAAATTATTTTAAAGGAGGATACCGAAACCTTGGATGAGGTAGTTGTTGTGGGCTACGGTACGATGAAGAAATCCGACCTCACCGGTTCTGTGGCTTCCGTGAATGCGGAGGAAATGATGAAGCGGAATCCGGTGAACTTGGGACAAGGTTTGCAGGGAGCTGCGGCAGGTGTATCTGTCATCCGTTCTTCCGGTGACCCGGAAGGAGGTTTCTCCATCCGTATCCGCGGTGTGGCAACCGTGAATGGTTCTGCCGACCCACTCTATGTAGTGGACGGTGTGCAGGTAGGAACTTCTATCGATTTCTTGAATCCTAATGATGTAGAGTCCATCGAAATTCTGAAGGATGCTTCGGCTACGGCAATCTATGGTACTCGCGGTGCCAATGGCGTCATTATGATTACTACCAAGAACGGTGGTAAGGGGAAGGCAAAGGTGAACTTTTCGGCCAACTATGCCCTCCAGTTCAATTCGAATAAGATTGATGTGGCTGATGCGGGCTTGTTTGCAAGTGCTGTACGTTCCGCCGTCAAGAATGACGGTATTGCCATGACCAATCTGGCATATGGCGAGGATTACATAGGCAGACTGAACAGCATTGACTGGCAGGATGAAATGTCACGCACGGCATTACAGCAGAACTATAACCTTTCTGCTTCGGGAGGCAGCGAAAATACCCAAGCCAACTTATCTCTGGGTTATTTGAACAACCAGGGTATCGTGATTGAGTCGAATTTTAAACGCTTGACGGCACGCGCTAATATCACTCACAAAGTGAAAGACTTTCTGCATGTAGGCTTGAACTTGAACTATGCACATTCGGAAAAGATGGGAGGAGGCAACCTGAGAAACTATGCACAAGCCATTCCAACCATGGATTATGTAGAGGACGGTGTTTTCTATTCCATGCCTATTGTGTTGCCCGACGGTACTTGGGGACATTACAAGAAAGAAGGCAATGGAGACGTGAACAAGGGAGCTGACAATCTGGTTGCTGCTGCCAAGACTGCCGACAGTATTAATAAATGGGACCGTATGCTTGCTAGTGCTTTCCTACAACTCGATTTGTACAAAGGGTTGACTTTCAAGACTATTGCCAGTTATAATTATTATACAAAAGGTTATAATGGCTATACAGCCTATAATGATAGAACCTTTGGAACTCAAGACCGTAAGGACTCGTTCTCGCTGAACCAGAGCCAGTCCACTTCACTCGGTCTGGAAGCGTTCTTGAACTATGACTGGTCCAATGAGCATCACCGCGTAAGTGCAATGGCCGGTTTCTCTACCAGCGATACGAACGGTGCCTGGCTGAATTCCAGTGCCAACGATTTCCCGGCAGACAACATCCGCAAAATTTCATTGACCAATGACCCATCGTCTAAGCAAACGGATGGTGGGCTGGATTTGAAGACAAGGTTCCTTTCTTACTTCGGCCGTCTGACTTATACTTTGAACGACCGCTATATTGTGACTGCAACGGTACGCCGCGACGGTTCTTCGAACTTTGGTGCCGGCAATCGTTATGGTACATTCCCTTCCGCTTCTGTAGCTTGGCGTCTTTCCGAGGAAAAGTTCATTAAGGATTTAGAACTGTTCAGTAACTTGAAGTTGCGTGCCGGATGGGGACAGACCGGTAATGCGGGCAATGGTACCAACTTGTCCATAGCACAGTTGTCTTCGGCAAATGCAATGTACTGGTTCTTTAATGGTTCGAGTGTGATTAACGGTGCCGGTATTGCCCAGCAGAAAGAAATTGATACCAACCTGAAATGGGAAACCAATGAGCAGACAAATATCGGTATTGACTTTGCCTTTATGAACAATGAGCTTTCTTTCTCTGCCGATTACTTTATCCGTGACGCAAAGGATCTGCTTCTGTATCGCCAGATTCGTCCTTCCACCGGTTTCTCCAATGTCTATACTAATGCGGGACATATCCGTAACTCAGGTTTCGAGTTTACTGCTGCGTGGAACAAGAGCTTCAGCGATTGGAATATCGGCATAAGACTGAATGGGTCTACCCTGAAGAACGAGGCTATTGAAGTCGGCGATCCGATATTCAGCAAGTCAGGTTCAGCACAAGATGGCGACAACTGGGACAACCACTCCATTACACAGAACGGCTATCCTGTAGGTTCCTACTATGGCTGGAAGGTAGAAGGCATTTTCAGAACCCAGGCCGAAATTGATGAAATGAATAGGCTGGCGGTTGAAAAGGGAGTTGAAAGTGGTGTATATCAGGACAAGACTACCCAGCCCGGCGACTATAAGTTTGTTGATTTGAATGGTGACGGGCAGATTACCGATGCCGACCGTACTGTTATAGGCAATGGATATCCCAAGTTCACTTACGGAATGAACCTTACCGCTTCCTGGAAAAACTTTGATTTCTCGATGAACTTGTACGGTGTAGCCGGTATGGATATCCTTTCTTATTCTTCGGCCCGCTTGACCTCAGTCTATGCACCCGACGGCGGTTATCAGAATGTACTGAAGGAATATATCAATAATGCATGGTCATCTTCGAATACCGGCGCCAAATATCCGCGTATCACCAAGACAGACTATAATAAGAACATGCGTGTGTCCGACGCCTACATCCAGAAGGGGGATTATCTGAAGATTTCAAATATTCAGATAGGATATACATTCCCGAAGAATGTGCTGAAGCTGGTGAAAATGGAAAATGCACGCGTATTTGCCAGTGTCGACAATGTATGTACCATCTCTTCGTACAATAAGTTCGGCGATCCGGAAGTCGGTGACTCCAATGTATTGTATTCGGGATTTGACGGAGGACGTTATCCGTTCCCGATGTCGGTTACTTTCGGTCTGAGTGTACAGTTCTAATACTAACGGATAAAAAATATGATTATGAAAAACTTATATAAACTGTTGATCGGTGTGCTGGCCTTAAGCACCGTAACGTCTTGTGACGATTATTTGGAAGTGGATCATT